>Ga0105164_10001624_pt1 | contig 14345 bp, 12 predicted proteins | sample VDWuncwatermetaG_FD_89674 | JGI IMG/M metagenome (GOLD analysis project Ga0105164, IMG submission 89674) | Wastewater microbial communities from Netherlands to study Microbial Dark Matter (Phase II) - VDW unchlorinated drinking water | ecosystem: Environmental > Aquatic > Freshwater > Drinking...
AATAAATCAGAACGGTTAAGAAAAAGAGGCTGTATAACTAACAAATCTTATGAAAGGATTTCCATGCAACCCTGACATTTTTATCTTGCAGTTAACATGACATATTGACTTTGCTGCGACATAATCGCCTGCAATTGATTTTTGCTTTCATACAGCTCCTTTTCTGCCTTGTTTCTTTCATCAAACAACAACTTCAATGATTGAACCATGTTGTTAAATGTGCTGCCGAGCATCCCGATGTCATCCCTGCTCTTTATATCAACACGGGCGTCAAAATCCACCCTTTCAATCGCCTCTGCTGCTGCCTTAAGCTTTTGCAAAGGCGCAACAATGGTCTTTCTCATATAAACGACTACAAAAATCACTATTAAAACAAAGGCTGCAAGGGCATATGCCCTAAAAAGAGCAAATCTCTTCACCTCTGCTTCATAGTAGTTTTCAATGGCCTTTACAAACCTGCTTATATCCTCCACGTATGAATGCACCCTGCTGTCGTATTTCTCATACTGATTTTTTAGATTATCTATTGAGATGTTTTTTGGAGGCTCTATTAATGCTAATAAGGCGGGTTTTAGTTCGTTATTCCATTCTTTAAAGATATTATTATAAAGCAGCAGCGAATTTCCATAATGGTTGTCCATTGGCTTAATACCAAGCTCTTTATCTCCATCCTTTACCCTGTTAATTATCTTCTCAAACTCGGAAATCTCAAGGTTCAGCTCATATTTTAATTCTTTTTTTCTCTTTATATCCTTCTCTATTATTATCTTTTGCGCAAGCCATGCCATTTCAAAGGAGCGGAACCTCATGTGCCCTGCAAGATTTATCCTCGCGCCCTCGCCGTTAACATGGTTTGTAAAAACAAAGCTTGCGCCTACATAAAGGAAAATATAGGCGCTGAATATCAGGCTTAGAAATATTATCTTGCCTGTTAAGGTCTTAAAAAATGGCATTACTTCTCACCAAAAAGCTTTTTATTTTCAACAGTTACAAATATTTTTTCACCCTGCCTGCCCCCTTTCTACCCCCATTTATAAGGATACCATAAAAACTGTAAACTTCAAGTAATTGGCGTAAGTTTATCTTGTGATATAAGATTCTCCTGACCCCCTTAAAACTATCTATTCAATGGCAATATAAATATAAACCTGCTTCCTTTTCCCTTCTCGCTTTCAACCCATATCCTGCCGCCATGAAGCTCTATAATCCTTTTGCAAAGGCTCAGGCCGAGCCCTGTGCCCTGATGTTTTTTTGCAACTGATAGGTCAAGCTGCTGGAACGGCTGGAAGAGCTTCTTCTGGTCTTCCTTTGAAATGCCTACGCCTGCGTCAACAACGCTGATTTCAGCGCACTCTCCCAAATCTTTATCATGAACCTTTTTTGCATATACATAGACCGAGCCGCGGTCAGGCGTAAACTTGAAGGCATTGGAAAGGAGGTTTAATAAAACCTGCCTTATCTTTTGCTCATCCGCAACAATGTCTGCGCTAATTTCAAGCACATAATCAACTATTATATTATGCCTTATGGACTTTTCTCTAAATAAGGCAATGCATCCTTCAATCAATTCTTTAAGATTAAATTTATCCGATTCAAGCTTCATCTTTCCCGCCTCTATCTTTGAGAGGTCAAGGATGTCATTAATCAGGGACAGCAGATGCTCGCCAGCCCTGGCAATATTATCAATATATCTTTTTTGTTTATCTAAAAGAGGCAATGTCTTGCTTTCCAATAAAAGGCCTGAAAAGCCTATAATTGAATTTAGGGGCGTCCGCAATTCATGGGACATATTTGCAAGAAAGTCAGACTTTGCCTTGTTTGCAGCCTCTGCCTCCATCATGGCAAACCTGAGTCCAATCTCATATTTCTCTCTTATAAATTCAAGCTCCAGTCTTTTGCTCAAAAGCTGAAGCAGGATAAGGTCGCTCTTAGTGTAATTATGCGGGCTCTTGTTGAATGTGCAGAATACGCCGAATAATTCATCCTCAATAAAGAGCGGGACTCCGAGATAGGATGCAAATCCGTATTTAACAAAGTCAGGATGATTTTTAAACTCCTCTGTTTCTGAGGCATCGTTTATAACAAGCGGGCTTTTTGTGTCCCTCACAATTTTACAATATACATCATTAAGCGGCAGCTTCAGCCCCTCTTCAATGCCTAAATTCCTGTTGTCGGCAACTGCGTAGCCAACCCACTCATTGCCGCTGAATCTGCCGATTGCTGTGCCATCCACATCAAGCATCCTTGCCACCTCTTTTATTATTGCCCTTGCAAACTCCTTGACATTTGGCGCCGGGGCGAAGCTTATCTCGTAGAGCTTCTGAAGCTGGAATCCGAATTTCTCAAGCTCTGCAGTCCGTTCATTAAGCCTCTCCTCAATCTCCTTACTGCCGCTTGTATCTGCATCATCTGTCTCTTTTCTTTGAGCAATATCAGCAGAAGCATGAAGATCATGGGCAATATTATTTAATGCATTTCCTAACATCCTCAAAAAAAACGATATTTTACTTTTAATATTCATAAGTTGCAGGGCCCTCAATCTTCCTTTATTAATTATCCCCTCTAAGTATTAAGGATACCACAAAAATGTTAGGTTGCAAGAAAAGGTTTTTTGTTGATTTTACAATAAGTTAGATAGGCCTTTAGGGATTGAGGTTATCTCTTTAAATTCAAGATGTTATCAACTGAAATCTCTACACATGCACAGGGACAGTTTATGCCCCACTTATTAAGGACTTCTGGGTGAATCTCGCCAATAAGGCCGATTGTCTCGCCCTTTGCAATTACTCTTCCTACCCTTCCTTCAATAAAAGCCGGGTGCTTTAATGGCTCAAGGCTGTATTCAAGGTTCAGATAATAGAAAAGCATATCAAGATAGGAATGCATCTCTGAAAAGTTTGCAGTAGGATGAGCGATTAAAGCAGAGGCATTTAAGATAGTCCTGCTTCCCATGTCATCTCTCTCATCATATAATGCTGCCTCGCCAACCTCAAAGACCTTGTGAGGATAGAATGCCTTTGAGCTCTCTGCCTCCACGCGAAGGAGCGATGGCACAAGCGAGTTTCTCAAAACAGAATAGCTCTCTGACATGACATTTGAGATTTCTACAAGCCTTTCATCAGGCAGACTCATCTTTGTCAAAAGCTCGTTTTTTGATGTAAGGATATTAGAGATTATCTCCTGAAAACCGATGCCAACAAATATTTCCCTTATTCTGTCTGATAAAAACTCTATATCAGACAGACTGCCAACAGTAAAGTGATGCGGCATAGTCGGCTTGAATGTATCATATCCCCTGCTTATTGCAAGGTCTTCAATAACATCCATTGGATGCATCAAATCGTCCCTGAAAAATGGCGGCTGCGCAGATATCTTTTTATTTTTTATCTTTATATCATACCCATAGCTTGCAAGACAGCCTTTGATATCCTTATCCTTCCATGCCTCGCCGAGCGCCTTTTCAATATCTGCATGGGATATTGTTACTGGCTCTGAAAAATCAAATGGTGTAATAGTTATTTTGCCGAGCTCTGTTGTAAATGGATATCTTACCTGCACAGGCTCTATATTTGCGCCCCTGTCACAAAGATTTGCTGCCATGATATTTATTGCAAGGACAACAAGCCTGATATCTGTTCCTGTTGCCTCTACAAATAGATTTTCATCGCCAACCTTTACCTCTCCGATTTCCCTGCTGTTGATTATTGGAGGGAATGAAAGTATCTTATCCTCTTTGTCTGTCAGAATGGGATACATCTCCTTGCCTTTTAATATTCCTCCGAACTCTTTGCCTTTAGGGTGTTGGCTGAGTATCTCATTGAGATTCATCTTTTTTTCAATTCCGAGCGGAGAAAATGAGACATCATCCGGCCTCACGGCCTTATAATAGACAGGGAATTTTACCTTCTCTAAGTTGTAGACGCCTATGGCAATGCCAAGCCTCTTTCTGCCAAAGATATAGGAGAGCTTTTCCTGCGTCTGGATTAATTGTGTGAGGATATTTTCTGTTACCTTAATGCCCGTTGCTGTGCATGCAGCAACATAGGGCCTTATATCCTTTAATTCCTTTGATACAATAATCTCATTCCTTGTTTTTTTATTCAAAAATGGATATGCCTCTTTTTTATTCGTAAGCCTCCATCTTATCTGCCTTGTAATCCCTTCACAGCACCAGAGGTCAGGCCTGTTGCTGTCATTCAATTCAAGCTTTATCTCATCTGTTTTTTCATCATACCCCTTCACCTCTCCCTTTGTCCATTTGAGATAGTCCTCAAGCTTGTCTATGGTGAACCTCTTTTTTAGCAGATTTTCTAAATCATTCTTTATAACTGTAATCGTCGGCATAATAATCAATACTCCAGCTTCAATGTCCTTATCAAATCCAAATCACCTGAGAACAAATCCCTTATATCATGCAACCCTAGCGCCACCATTGCCATCCTGTCCAGACCGAGTCCCCATGCAATCACAGGCACATCCACGCCGAGCGGTATTGTAACCTCTGGCCTAAAAAGGCCTGCGCCTCCGAGCTCCATCCATCCGAGCTTCGGATGTTTAACATGAAGCTCAACAGAAGGCTCTGTGAATGGGAAATATGCTGGCAGAAACTTGCTTATCTCTGCGCCTGCAACCTCATGTGCAAATAGTTTCAGAAGACCAAGAAGCGTCCTGAAATTTATCCCTTCGCCAAGCACAATGCCCTCTATCTGAAAAAAGTCTGTTGCATGGGTTGCATCCACCTGCTCATAGCGAAAGCACCTTGCAATGGAAAAATATTTTCCCGGTATATTCGGTTTTCCTGCAAGCCTCCTTGCAGATACTGCAGTCCCCTGGCTTCTCAGGACGAGCTGTTTTGCCCGCTCCTCGCTGAAATGGTATCTCCAGCCTTTTGATTTTGCCTTTCCACCGCTCTGATGTACTGCCTTAACATTTTTTAAAAATGGCTCATCTATCTTTTTTGCGTGAGAAGGCTCAGACAAGAAATATCCGTCATGTATATCCCTCGCAGGATGAAATTGCGGCATATAAAGCGCATCATTATTCCAGAACTCTGCCTCAACTAACGGCCCCCTCATCTCTTCAAAGCCCATGCTGACAAGTTTGTATTTTGTAAAATCAAGAAATTCCCTGTAAGGATGTTTTCTGCCTGTAGAAATCCTTGGCGGACGAAGGGAGATATTGTATTTCCTAAAGCCCTTGCCCCTCCAGGCCCCGTCTTTTAGCATAGCTGGTGTAAGCTGGGAAAGCTCATCTGTGGCAACTGCCACGCCTGCAATTGCTTTTATCAGATTCTTGCCATCTTCAGTAAGCGCAAATCTTCTTTTGAGCTTCTCCTGTATCCTGAATATGCCTTTTGCCTTTCCCCTTTTTCTGTGATGAAGCTCAATAATATTTGAATAATCAGGGTAATCTTTCTTATAAAGTGTTAAATCCACTTCCTCTGATTCTGCTATGCCTTCAATTGTAATCTGGAGATGATCAAAGGCTGTTGTATCTGTCTTTTGCAAAGAAAGATAACCGCCTTCTATAATAGAGATAATCCCTGCCTCTTTTAATGCGCCTATTGCAGAGCTTATCTCTGTCGGCTCCATATCGCCCCTCTGCTGGAGGTCTTTGATTGTAAACTTTTTCCCTTCTTTTAATTCATTAACAATGCGAAGCTCTGGTATCTTTGCTGCTGCATATCTTTTTCCAATATCTGTGAGCAAGACGCTCTCTTCTTTACCTGTTTCAGAAACAGTGATAACACCCTTTGCAGAAAGCCATCCCACAACCATATCAAGCCTTGCCTCATCAAGGCCTGCCTTTGCCATTACATCTTCATCAGAAAGCGCATCAGCCTCTTTAAAGGCATTAAGAAACTTATGCTCAAGAGGATGCAAGCCTTCTATTATCTTTTCTATTTCCATTAAATCTCCAATAATTTCAGATACCCACAAATGTCATTCCCGCATGTCTTTAGCGGGAATCCAATCTTCTAATAAACCTGCATTAAAATACCACAAATATATTTTTTGTCAAGCACGGCAAATAAACGCTCTTTATTTTTAATACTCTTCCCTTCTCCACTTATACGGAAGGTCTATGATTGTGCCGGGCTCTTTGATCTCTTTTAAGGCATTGAACGCGCTTTTTAAGACTGTCATCTGCTGTTTTATATTGAATGGCTCGCCGAGCGGATGGCCTATTGGCCATTTTAAAAATACCGCCCTCGGAGGTTTTATCTCCGCTGTAAGCTCCCTGACTGCTGAGATGCTGATAGTTGAAATCCCCGCCCTTTCTATCTCCCTTTGTATCAGTCCAACTGACCGATTGCAGAGGCCTCAGCCAGGTGTTAAAAGCGCTGCATCAACATTGTTTTTCTTTAGCCTTTCTGCTATTTTTGGGGCAGTTGCATTTATCAGCGCTGGAATATAATTTTCATCTACATGGCCCATGAGGCCGTAGTTGATTTCAGCTATTTCTCTTAGCTCGCCTGCTGCCTGCATCTCTTTTAAACGGTCTATTGGAAAGACAATATTTATATCCTTATCAGCATCCTTATGGTCATAATAGTCGTGGGTTATTATTAATTCTGAATTAGGCGTGTTAACAGGTATCTCCCTGTATGTCGGGTCGCCGTCAGGGTCGCTCATATTGAATGGGGACTGGCTCTTTAGATGGACGCCTGCAGTTGTAAGAAGGGCTATCTTGCATTTTTTTAAGTCTTTGGTAAAGGGCATCCACGGGATGCCCTCTACAACAATTGGCTTTGCCCTTTTTACATATATATTTAATAGGGCTGGAAACCTTGTAAGTATCTTTGCAATGAGTCTGTTTTTTAATCTACCCAAATTAAAAACGCCTTTACAATATTAATTTTTACTCTTATCCACTATCTTATTCTTTCCAAGCCACGGCATCATTGCCCGCAATTTAGCGCCAACCTCTTCTATTTGATGCTCCTGCCCCCTTTTAAGCAGGGCATTAAATACAGGACGATTCACCCTGTTTTCCAACATCCATTCCTTAGCAAATTCTCCGCTCTGAATCTCCTCTAATATCTTTTTCATCTCTTTTTTTGTCTCTTCTGTAATTATCCTCGGCCCCCTTGTGATGTCACCGTATTTCGCTGTATTGCTCACAGAGTATCTCATATTGGATATCCCGCCCTCGTATATCAGGTCAACAATAAGTTTTAATTCATGGAGGCACTCAAAGTATGCCATCTCTGGCGCATAGCCGGCCTCAACAAGCGTCTCGTATCCTGCTAAAATAAGCGCAGAGGCGCCGCCGCAAAGAACAGTCTGCTCGCCGAACAGGTCTGTCTCTGTCTCTTCCTTAAATGAAGTTTCAATAATCCCTGCCCTGCCGCCGCCGATAGCAGAGGCATAGGCAAGCGCCGTCTTCTTTGTATCTCCTGACGGGTCCTTGTGTATTGCGATAAGCATCGGCACTCCGCCGCCTTTAGTATATTCATGCCTTACAAGATGTCCCGGAGACTTTGGCGCTACCATGAAGATATTTATATCATCCCTCGGCACAATCTGGCCAAAATGGATATTAAAGCCGTGCGCAAAGGCAAGATATGCGCCCTTTTTTATATATGGCGCAATTGATGTATCATACATATTGCCCTGCTGCTCATCTGGCACAAGTATCATCATAATATCTGCTGCCTTTGCAGCCTCCTCTGTTGTCATAACAGTCAGGCCTGCCTTTTTTGCCTTTTCAGCAGACTTGCTTCCGTCTTTTAATCCAATAATAACATCCATGCCGCTGTCTTTAAGATTATTGGAATGGGCAAAGCCCTGCGAGCCATAGCCGATAACAGCGATCTTTTTGCCTTTCAATAATTTTGTGTCTGCATCCTTGTCATAATAGATATTCATTTATATCCTCCATTTTTATTTGAATTTTCTCAAACTGCTTTTGCTACTTTACACTTATTTGCTCTTTTATACTTTACTGTCTTTTCAAGAATTCTTAATTGCCTTTCTTCATTTAAATCTTTAAGGATAAAATAGCTCACGTTGGTCTGCCTAATTCTTCTTTGAGCAATTTCAATGTATTTTCTGTTTATATCAATGCCAATAAATTTTCTTCGCAATTTTTTAGCCGCCACTAGTGTTGTTCCACTGCCTGCAAAGGGATCAAGGACAATCGCCTCGCCTGAATATGTTGTTAGGTTTATTATATACTCACACAAGGTTAAGGGTTTTACCGTCCTGTGCAAATTGAAATCTCCCTTTTCTTTTTTATCAGGCTTTGAAATCAAAAAACATTTATCAACAATTTCATTTATCCTGTCTGTTGAAACCACATTAGACGGAAACATATCCTGACCGATTCTCACATTAGTATTTAATAAACCAACTTTAAATTTTCTGAAATTCTCCAGAAAAGTCCCATCAGGTTCTTTTTGTGCCATTACAATTGGTTCAAAACAAGATTTAATTTGAGGGGTTTTCCATCCGCTTAATTGTTTTTTTATATCTTCTTTGGTTTCTTTATCCTCATCTAATTTTTCTATAAAATGATTCAAACTCATTGCCTTTGGCTGATTTTGTGTGTATAACCAAATAAAACAATCTCGTATTAAAAATCCCGCATCATCTATTCCAGAAACCATCCGGTGATACAATCTCGGACTGGAAAATGAAAAGAAAAATCCGCCGGGTTTTAAAACCCTTAAAATCTGTTTGGAAATTTTGTAGTACCACCCATAAAATTTTTTCCCTTGTTCTCTATCAAATTTCATTCCGGCTGGCAATGATTTTACAACATGATGATATTTAGTGCTTCCCACTTTCTTCTCATCCCACCTGTCGTCCATCTTGTCTAAGAAATATGGCGGGTCGGTCAAAACCAGGTCAATGCTATTGTTATCAATCGTAGATAAGACTTGCAACGTATCACCGTGAATTATTTTGTTCAAATATTCACCACTCATTGGGGTCTTGTCCTTTAAATTCATTATATAAAATTTTGTATATGCTTCTTTTTACCTTTTCATTGCACTTTTTAATTACCGCCGGTTTTGCAATCCCTCTAATCCTTCCTCTCTCATCAAATACCCAAAAATCTCTGTATGCACGATTGCATTTTTGACACTGAGGAATTATGTTTCCTTCAACTAAATTTTTGAACGGGTCAATGTGCGCCTTCTGTAGCTTTGTTAAAGTATTAGGATAATGTAAATTCCTTTTACCCTCTTCTGAACCGCATGTAGCGCATCTGTTCCCATATTGCTGTTTTATATTCTCCCAATTGCCCGTTGTTTCAATTCTATGTCCTTTAAAATTTGGATAAGGTCTTTCCAATGTAATCAGACGATATTCTCCGCTTTTCTTCACATGGACATTATCTCTGCCGCCTGCTGAAATAAACCATCCTGACTGTGCCCCCAAATGCCTTGCCTGTTGAACATCATTAGTTTCAGGATAGAACTTTTTGATAAATGCAGTTAAATCCTGCTTGGCTACAAGAACAGTGCTGGGATAAAACCTTGCAAGATAAATCAGAACAAGTGCGTTTCTGGTATATTTTCCATCAGCATCTTTTAATTTTGGTAACTTAACTCCATACTTTCTTAAATATTTTTCATGGTAATTTTTAATGATTTGATATACTTCTTCAATTTCTTTATCTGTCATATAAAAATCCGTTTTCAAAAACCGATGATCTTATTTTCCAGCTTTTGGGTTTCTTGTCAGTGCAATATTTCCTGTCCTTACAATCTTCTTTATGCCAAAGGGTTTTAAAAGTTCAATCATTGCATTTACCTTTTTTACATTCCCTGTCATAATAAATGTTTAACATGTTCCTTATTCCTTTGTTATTGCCTTTCCCTCTTCCCTTGCTATTGCAATCTTTCCAGTTCGTATCAGCTCCTTTATGCCCAACGGCCTTAAAAGATTGATTATTGCCTCTATCTTTTTCTCATCCCCTGTAATCTCAACTGTATATGTATTCGGCGTTGAATCAACAACCCTTGCCCTGAATATATCTGCTATCCTCAATGCCTCTGCCCTGTCCTCTGTCCTTGTATTAATCTTGATTAAAGCAGTCTCTCTTAAGACATACTCCTTTTCTGTCAAATCTACAACCTTTATAACATCTATAAGTTTGTTAAGCTGTTTTGTTATCTGCTCAATTATCCTGTCATCCCCTTTTGTTACTATTGTCATCTGCGATATACTCGGGTCAAGTGTAGGGCCGACACATATAGTCTCTATATTAAATCCCCTGCCGCTGAATAGGCCAGAAACCCTTGACAGGACGCCAAACTTATTTTCTACAAGAAGTGATATTATGTGCTGCATAACATTAGCTCCAGAATTTTTCTAAAAACAAATTTCAAGTCCTAATATCCAAATCCTAAACAAATTCAAAATTCTAAATTCAAATGTCTAAAACTGTTTTGAAATTTGTATTTTGAACATTTATGCTTGTTTAGAAATTAGCGCTTAGAATTTAGGATTTTTATCTTACTGCCCTTAATTTAGCCTCCTGCTTCTTCTTCTCAGGCGCAAATATCATCTGATTTATAGCGCCCCCTGCTGGCACCATCGGAAATACATCCTCTTCCCTGTCAACTACAAAATCCATTAATACAGGCTTCTTTACCTTTATTGCCTCTTTTATTACACCTTCTACATCAGACGGCTCAACCGCACGGAGTCCAACAGCGCCGTATGCCTCTGCAAGTTTTACAAAGTCAGGGCTTCCTGCAAGATTAACAGATGAATATCTCTTGTCAAAGAAGAGTTCCTGCCACTGCCTGACCATGCCGAGATACTGATTGTTCAATATAGCCACTTTAACAGGCAGCTTATTTAACACAGCAGTTGCAAGCTCCTGTATATTCATCTGTATGCTTCCATCGCCTGCAATGTCAAACACCAGCCTGTCTGGAAATGCTGCCTGTGCTCCGATTGCAGCAGGAAAACCATAGCCCATTGTGCCGAGCCCTCCTGATGAAAGGAGCGTTCTTGGTTTATCAAACTTGTAGAATTGCGCAGTCCACATCTGGTTCTGACCCACCTCTGTTGTTATTATTGCATCACCTTTTGTAAGCTCGTTTATCTTTTCCACAACAAACTGCGGCTTGATTATATCATCCTGCTCATAGCTTAACGGCCTTTCTCTTTTCCATTCATCAATCTGTTTCAGCCATGACTCACGAATCTTATCCCACGGCTCTGCCTCTGGATTTTCTTTAATAGCCTGAATAAGGTCAGCAAGCACAAGCCTTGCATCTCCGACAATAGGCACATCTACATGGATATTTTTTCTTATGGATGTCGGATCAATATCAATATGAATAATCTTTGCCTCAGGCGCAAATTCCTCTACCTTGCTCGTTACCCTGTCATCAAACCTTGCGCCAACAGCAATGATTAAGTCCGAATTATGGATAGACATATTTGCTGCGTAGGTGCCGTGCATACCGAGCATGCCGAGTGATAATGCGTGCCTTCCCGGAAAGCCTCCAAGGCCGAGGAGCGTCATTGTAACAGGTGTCTTTGTCAGCTCAGAAAGCTCTTTTAACTCTGCTGATGCATTTGATATGATTACGCCGCCGCCGGCATATATAACAGGCTTCTTTGCCTTGGCAATAAAATGGGCTGCCTTTTTTATCTGCCACTTGTTTCCATAGTATGTAGGCCGATAGCTCCTTGACTCAACCTTTTCAGGATATTTAAAATCTGTCTTTGCCTGTGTAACATCTTTAGGCAGATCAATCAAAACAGGACCCGGCCTTCCTGTCTTTGCAATATAGAATGCTTCTGCAATAGTTGGGGCAAGGTCATTCACATCCTTTACAAGGTAATTGTATTTTGTGCACGGCCTTGTGATGCCGACTATATCTGCCTCCTGAAATGCGTCATTTCCAATCATCTTTGTTGCAACCTGGCCTGTAAACACAACAATAGGTATAGAGTCCATATATGCTGTTGCAATGCCTGTAACCGTATTTGTTGCGCCAGGGCCTGATGTTACCAATGCAACGCCGGGTCTGCCTGTTGCACGGGCAAAGCCGTCTGCCATGTGTGTTGCGCCTTGCTCGTGGCGTGTGAGGATCACATTTATGTCCTTCTCGCTGTAAAGAACATCAAAGATTCCGAGCACAACACCGCCCGGATAGCCAAAGACGGTCTTTACGCCCTCTTTTTTCAGGCTCTCAACAAATATCTCTGCACCTGTTTTTTTCATTGTCATATTTTTAATATTCCTTAAGATTTTTTCTGACTTCTTGCTTCTGGCTTCTGTATTCTGCCTTTTATCCCTCTTTCAAAACTGCCCCTGTGTTAGCAGATGTCACAAATTTAGAATATCGCGCTAAATACCCACCCTTTATCTTCGGCGGTATTGGCTTCCATTTTGCAAATCTTGCTTTTATCTCTTCCGTGCTTAATCTTAATTCAAGTTTTCGCTTTGGTATATCTATAATTATTGTATCACCGTCTTTGACAATTGCAATAGGCCCTCCCTCCATTGCCTCTGGAGATACATGACCTATGCATGGCCCCTGTGTTCCGCCAGAAAATCTGCCGTCTGTAATCAAGGCAACAGAATCAGCCAAACCCATGCCTGTTATTGTAGCAGTTGGCGCAAGCATCTCTCTCATGCCAGGGCCTCCTTTCGGGCCTTCGTATCTGATTACAACTACATCGCCTGATTTGATTTTATTCGCCATGATTGCCTTCATTGCCGCGTCTTCTGAATCAAAGACCTTTGCCTTGCCCTTGAATCTCATCATCTTCTCGCTCACTGCTGTCTGCTTTACAACTGCGCCGTCAGGCGCAAGATTGCCCTTTAATAATGCAATGCCGCCCTCTTTATGATATGCCTTATCAAGCGGCCTTATAATGTTTTCATCTATAACCCTTGCCTCCTGTGCAATCTCATAGATATTTTTTCCGGTAACAGTAATGTTATTTTTTAATTTAGGCCTCAGCCTCTTTAATACTGCTGGAATGCCGCCTGCATATTCCAGATCCTCAAGATAATACTCCCCTGACGGAAGAAGGCTTGATATATGCGGCGTCTCCCTGCTTATCTTGTCAAAGAGCTCCGGGCTTATATTAACGCCTGCCTCTTTGGCAATTGCCGGTATATGAAGAACAGTATTTGTTGAGCCTCCCAGAGCCATATCAACACGGATGGCATTTTCAAAGGCATTCTTGTTCATAATCTTCTTTGGCAAAATATCCTTTTTAACAAGCTCAACAATCTTCATTCCGCTTTCGTATGCAATCCTCCTCTTGTCTGCAGAGACAGCAAGGGCAGTTGCGCAGCCAACTAATGACATGCCGAGCGCCTCTGTTACACAGGCCATGGTATTTGCAGTATACAGCCCCTGACATGAGCCCGGCCCAGGGCAGGCGCACATCTCAAGATTTGATAATTCCTCTTCTGTAATCTCGCCCTTCCTGTATCTTCCTATTGCCTCAAAGGTGCCGCCGACAAAATTCACCCTCGCCTTTTTATAATGGCCTGAGAGCATTGGCCCTGCTGTAACAACAATAGCAGGTATATTCACCCTCGCAGCGCCCATTAGCATTCCCGGTGTAATCTTATCGCAGTTTGTTAAAAGCACAATCCCGTCAAATGAATGTGCATAGCTTATTGTCTCAATTATATCTGCAATCAGCTCTCTTGACGGCAGGGAGTAGTGCATTCCCCTGTGTCCCATTGCAATCCCGTCGCATATTCCGGGAACGCCAAAGAAAAATGGATAGCCGCCTGCAGAATGTACGCCCTTTTCAATGAACCTCTCCATGTCCCTCATGCCGATATGGCCGGGGATAATATCTGTATAGCTCGTTGCAACAGCAATCAGGGGCTTTTTTAAATCCTCCCTTGTTATGCCTGTTGCAAAAAGGAGAGCCCTGTGCGGCGCCCTCTCAATCCCCTTTTTTATTACATCGCTTCGCAACGATACCTCCATAAAACCCTTAAAAAATAATTATTTAATTTAGCATAGTGGATATATTATAGTCAACACAAATTCCTAAAGATATAGGCTTTTACCTTTATCCGCATATCTTAACCTTTTCTTATTAATCATATCCTAAAACACCTTATTTTTAAACACCTCTTTTGCTTGCTTCCCCTTTACCCCTTTCTGCGTTATTGTTGAAAAATATCTGCCTTGTGATAGCGCTGCATGTTGACATTGATGTGATTAATCTTTATACTCATAACAATAATGCTTTTTATCCTTTTTGAAGCGGTAGTTTTTAGATATAATACTAACAAAGATATTATAGGAGGTGTCCTATGACGGTTATTGATATATATGGTTGCAAAAGAATTTCATATGAACCCCAAAGAGGTTATAAAGGAAAGCATCAGCA
>Ga0105164_10001625_pt1 | contig 14344 bp, 13 predicted proteins | sample VDWuncwatermetaG_FD_89674 | JGI IMG/M metagenome (GOLD analysis project Ga0105164, IMG submission 89674) | Wastewater microbial communities from Netherlands to study Microbial Dark Matter (Phase II) - VDW unchlorinated drinking water | ecosystem: Environmental > Aquatic > Freshwater > Drinking...
CCAAGTCGTGCGCGCTTCCCAGCGGCACGACCTGATGGCCCAGCGCCCGCAGGGCGTCCGACACCGCGGCGATCGTCTCCGGCGAATCGAACTCCGCCTGCCGCTCGTCGGCTGGGTCGGTCTGAAGATCGTAGGTCAGTCCAATACGCATGGTGACTCCGCGTATGATTATACTACGAACGCACACCAGGACCCTTACAGCTTCTCCGTTCGTTGACAGTAGTCCGTACGCGCCGTTATACTGGCAAACAACCGAGGCAGCTCCTATAAGGAAAGGGATTGGTGCGGGAAGAGAAAACTCGGATTTCTATAGCGAGCGACGCGGAGGTGGCGGAACTGGCAGACGCGCGGGTCTCAGAAGCCCGTCCCGCAAGGGGTGGGGGTTCAACTCCCCCCCTCCGCACGTCTCACGTGTCAGACACTTTTCGCTCTTGGAAAAGTGTCTGACACTTCTTTGTAGCTTTTCGCGAGTCTCACGTACTTCTTAACCCAGCGTTTGATGTAGGCCAGGTCGCGGGCGGTCACCGGCCGGACGACACGCGCCGGCACCCCCACCGCCAGCATCCGCGGCGGGATCCGCGTCCCCTCCAACACGACGCTCCCGGCTCCCACAATCGCGCCAGCACCCACCCGCGATCTGCTCAGGACGATCGCGCCGATGCCGATCATGGCCCCCCGCTCCACGACGCAGCCGTGGAGGTTCGCGTGGTGGCCGACGTGAACATGGTCCGCGATGAGACAGGGGGAGGCGTCATCCACGTGGAGGATGGAGCCGTCCTGGATGTTCGTCGCCTCGCCGATCTCGATCCGATTGACATCGCCGCGCAGCACGCACTGGAACCAGATGCTCGAGTCCTGAGCCAGGCGCACCCGCCCGATCACGTCGGCGCTGGGGGCGACGTAGGCGCTCGGATGGATCGTTGGATGCGTGCGACGGTAGGGAAGGATCATCGCTGGCCTCCTCGCGCATGCGTTCCTGCATCATCTTCGTCTTCACGATAGTGCCTCACAATGGCATCCCGGCGCTGAATCAACGCGTTCGTTAAGTAGGCGGCGTCCTCGGAATGGCTGTACTGACCGGCGGAAACCGCGGCCATGATCTGCTCGTTTGAAACACGCGCCATCCGATGGGCAATCCATTGCGCGTCCTGTTCATTCATTTCTGCAAAAGCCAGGTTAGGCGCATACGGTTTCCACCGGTCAGGATCGACAGAGGATGAGAAGAATCCCACACCTGGACTGAAGACGTCCGTCTGCACATCGCACACCTCATGATAGATCCCCAGCGTCCCCACTTTTAACGAGAGCTCTCGAAGGTCAACGGCGTTGACCCATCCCTCGCACGCATCCTTGGGACCTCCGACTCCGGCGTCAGCCCCCAGCGAAGTCCCAAAGTCGATCAAATATCCCCGCGTCTGCTGCCCATCCCACACCAACAGCGAGTTATGGTCCTTCGTGTCGATATTATTCACCCACGCATAGACGACTTTGAGGGCCCGCATCTCCGCGCAGTCTTTAAACCGCTTAAAAGAAGCTGGGCCTAAGATGTCTCCCTCGAGAAATTTGCTCGCGGAAACCCTCACCTTCCCTTCCACCAGACGCGGCTGAATGATGGTGGTGAGAGCCGCCTCCGTGAGCGGAACCTGCGGATCGCGCCGCAATTCATCAGGTGCCAGACGCAGGATTTCATAACTTGGGACATGGTAGCCCAAGGCATAGAGGAGCTTGCTCGTCACCACTTCGGCACCCGAGAGCAGCTCGGGCGCACTCAGGGGATCGAGTTTCAGGAGGTAGGTCCTTCCTCGGGCATCCTTCACGAAAAAACCTGGCGTCTTCCCTTCATGCTTGGGTTTCGTGATCACCAAGGGAGGCTGCGCGAGATCATCGGGGCGCGTGGGCCCCCAGCGAACCTCATCAGGTGAAAGGTGTGCAGGATCCCGGTTCGTGAAAAACGCGCTATCGCTCACCTCGCCATCTTCCATATTCCAGGCCTTCACGGGCACCCCGCCGAGCCGACGCATCTGGCGAGCAAGATTGAAGGTCTGCTTCACAGGCGTGACCACCGTCACATCAAAGAGGTGCCACCAAATCGGCTCACGGGTGACGATGGGTTTGTTCGTGATGCAGCATGGGCGGGAGCCATAGCTTCGCGGCCACGCCGCGCACCCGCTCAGCAGGATGGCGCAGACCGCGGCCACAATCCGGAAACGCGAAGGATCGTTCACAGGGCGGAGAGGTGAAGAGCGACTTTTGCGGCGGCGGAGATCAACGGGACCTGATGGCGCGAGGCCTTCTCCAGCTCTTGGCGCATCGGCGCCAGCCGCAACCGCCCGACCGCGCAGAGCGTGGTGACACTCAGCCAGCAGTTGTGATCCCAGATCGCCTCCTGCAACACGCGGTAGGCGGCCGTCGGCTCCTGCGCGCCCCCCAGGCTCGCCACCTCGAGCGAAAGGAACTGATCCTCGTCGAGAATGGGCATGAGGATCGTACGCATCGAAGGATCGACGAGATTGTCCAGCAGCTCAATCGCATCCGTCCGGACATGGGGGTCGGGTACCCGCAGCTGCTCGTAGATCAGGTGGATGTCTTCCGGACGGTAGAGGAGCATGAGGAACCGGAAGATCTGCTCCACCGATTCCTCCCGTAGGGCCTGGAGCAGACCGATCGCCGGATCGTCCGCGATCGGTTCGCCCGGATGGTGGCAGCGGTAGACCGCCTCCACCTGCACGATCCGCTGATACTCGCCCACTTCGCTCGCCACCAGCCGCTGAATCGTCTGAGGCGTCTGCTCGATCGGCGCGCCGCGCAGGCGCAATTTGACCAGCGCTCGCACCGCTTCCTGGCGGAGGATGGCGTCGCCTTCAAGCATCACGATCGCGAAGAGGTAGTCGACCGTCCGCGGATCGGCGAAACGCGCCAGGAACCGGATCGCTTGACGGCGCGTCGCCATCGAATTGCCGTGATCGGTGATCACCGCCCGCAGCCAGCGAGGATCCCCCGCGAACTCCGCGGGGCTCACAGCGTGCGTCTCGTAGTCGGTCAGATCCTGAACGAGTTCCTGCGCGAGCGGCGAGGACGTCCCGTGAGCGGCCACCAAGCGGTCCACCAACTCGAGTTTCTTCGTGGATGGCCGCCCGTCCGTCAACGAGCCGAACGTCTCCCCCGTCTCGCCAGAGGGCTCCGCCGGCGTCCTGGAGGGGGCGGGGGCAGGCCTCGAGGCGGCGCGCGCCTGCAGCATCGTCCGGATCGTCGAGATGTGCTCGCGGTGCAGCCACACCGCCACCACGAGCCAGGTGATGAGCAGCGGCACGGTCACATAGCTGAGGACATACGGCGAGACGTGCAGCATGTCCAGCAGGACGATGCCGAGGACCGCGGCCGCCCCCTTGCCGAAGCGGAAGACCACCATGTCGATGAACGGCTTGATCTTGTAGCGGATGGAGCGGTCGATCGGCAGGTAGAGGACTTCCTTGGTCGTCTGTTGCAGGGAGTAGTTGAGCGAGCCGTCGAAGAGCTCGGTGCCGGCGGCGAGCCAAAACACGGGGAAGAAGAGCAACCCGGTCGCGCCGGTGAGGACGGTCACCGGCAACACGAGGAGTGCGACGAGCAACCCGAGGCGTCGCAGGACCCAGCTCGTGCAGAAGAACTGAATCACGAACGCCGCGATGTTCATCCCCCCGAAGAACATCCCGGTGAACGTCGTCCTCGCGTCTTGATCCGGAAACGTCGTCTCGATGAACGGGTTGAGCTGGTAGTAGACGAGAGTGGCCACGATCTTGTTGAGGCACACGATCGCCACGAGGAGCAGGAGGTACCGGGACTGCGTGAGCAGTCCGGTGAATCCCTTGACGTCCGAGAGGAAGGTGTCCCGACGAGTCGAGCGACGCGTGGGAGGTTCCTCCCGCACCCGCTCCGGGGCGAGCGTCCAGAGCTTCTGCACCACCACCCAACAGCCCACTAGGAGCCCGGCGGAGAGCAGCAACAGGTGTTCGGTGCCGATGACCTGCGCGCCCACCGCGGCGATCGAGGAACCCACGATGCCGCCGAGGATGCCGCCCGAGCCGATGAAGCCGAAGAGCCGTTTCGCTTCCCGCGCGCGGTAGAGGTCATTCGCCACCAGCCAGAAGAGCGTCACCACCAACACGGAGAAGATCGCCACCCACACGTAGAACGCCCCCGCCACCCATGGGACGGGCCAGTGGAGCAGCCACCAGAAGAGCACCAGCACCCCGATGACCGCCCAGAACGAGTAGCTCACGAGCCGCGGCTTCGACACGCGGTCCACGAACCTCGCGAACAACGTGACGATCGGCCCCATGAGCATCGCGCAGATGAGGTCGATGTACGGCACGAAGCGGGAGCCCAGCGTTCCCAAGACGAGCGATCGGCTCACCGGTTTGATGACATAGTAGGCGGTGATGATCAGGAAGAAGTAGAGGAAGGTCAGCAGGACCTTCCGCCCTTCGCCAGGGCGGATCTGCACGAACCGTTTGGAGAGGTAGCCAATCGCTCGATGCATGAATCAGGGTCGCAGGACGATCAATGAAGTGAGGCGGCCGGTGTCCGGCCCTTCCCGTCGCAACGAAAACCACTGCTGGGTGTCACACGCGGTGCACCGCTCGCTGTCCAGGATATGGTCCGGCCGGATCCCGCAGGCGAGCAGTTGCGCGTGCGCCACGCCGATGAGGTCGCACGTGCGTCGGCCGCCATGCTCGCGCACGAACGGTCCAAAGCGCGCGGCAAACTCCGGCCCCACCTCATAGCAGCAGGCACGGATCGCCGGACCGAGCGCCACTCGGAGTTCGCTCGCCTGCGTGTGGTAGGCGTGACGGAGCGCCGAGACGACCCGCGCCGGGAGCGAGACCGAGAGGCCGCGCCATCCCGCATGCGCGATCCCAATGACTCCGCGAGAAGGATCGGCGAAAAAGATCGGCAGACAGTCCGCGCTGCGCACCGTCAGGGCCAGTCCCGGGACGCGCGTGAGCAACGCGTCACACCCAGGCACCGTGGCCGCGTCCTCCTCACACCGCTCCACCACCGCAACGCTTCCCCCGTGGACCTGCTCCGCTCCCACCGCCGTCACCGGCCAGGCTAACGCCTTCACCAAATCGGAGAGGCTGGTGTGACGATCGGTGATTCCCGCCTTCACGCCGGACGAGACCCAGCCGCCAAACCACCACCCTCGCCCGTCTGTCGCGGCAAGACCCGCGCGGTCACTCGCCGCCCTGCTCATGTCCTGAGTCTCCGGCCAGCCGCGTGACCAATCGGGACGCGACCGGCTCGGCAATCGGCAGCCCCAGCGACTGCGGATCGATCGGTTCACCGTCCTTCACGACTTCGAGGTGCAGGTGGGGCGTGATCCAGCGATGGCGCGCGTTGCCGGTCTTCCCCACGGTTCCGATCTGCGTCCCCTGCCGGACCCGGGCGCCGGCCTCCACGAGCACCTCGTCCAAGTGGGCGTAGACGCTGTGCAGGTGCTGACGGTGCTCGAGCTCCACGAACCGGCCTAAGCCGCGGTGGACACCAACCTGCACGACCGTCCCGCTGCGGATCGCCCGAACCGGGCAGTGGAGATCCGCCACGAGGTCGATCCCTTGATGGCGGCGCCCGCCGCTGCGCGGCGCGAGAAATCGTCCATCCCCTTTCGCATCCTGTCGGATGATCAGGGATGACGCCTCAAGAGGGGACGCCACCGGATGCCAGTTGACGTAGGGCAGCTCCGTCACGGTCCACGTCACCAGTGAGCCCACAAGCATCCCGATCCACAGTGGAGCCCCTCGAGGCGACATCCCGAGCAAGGGCCTCCGACCAAAGCCGGGGCCCGCGTCGAGGGGCCGTCTCATTGAGGAGCCCCGGCGCGCGTCGCCGGACGGGCGGCGACGGCAAGCGATTCCCCATAGAGGTGAGCGGCCGCCTCCGTGATGCCTTCCGGAAGCGTGGGGTGGGCAGTGATGGTCCGAGCCAGTTGCTTCGCGGTCAACCCCTGGTGGATCGCGAGGACCGCGTAGTGGATGAGGCTCGAGGCCTGGGCTCCCACGATCGTGGCCCCGCGAATCCGATCGGTCGCCGGATCCACGAGCAGCTTCACGAACCCTTCAGTCTCCTCATCGCAATGGCTCTTCCCCAACGCGCCAAACGAAAACCGGCTGACGCGCACCGCGTCGCCGGCGTCGGACTCCAACACGCCGACGTGGGCGAGTTCCGGATCGGTAAAAATGCATCGGGGCACGTCCGCAGGATCCAGCGGCTCCGTCGGATCACCCAGTAACGCGCCGACCGCACGCGTCCCTTCGGCGCTGGCCCAGTGAGCCAGCCCGTGGCCGTCGATGCAATCTCCAATGGCCGCGATGTGCGGTTGGCTGGTCCGCAGGCGCGCATCGACTTCCACCCCGCGCCCGGTTCTCACGCCGGCCGCATCCAGCCGCAGCGACTCGATGTTGGGTTGCTGGCCGATCGAAATGAGACAGCGCTGGGCCGCACACCGTGTCCCATCAGCGAGCGTCGCCACCACACCGGTCGCGGAGGCCTCAAGCCGCTGCACCGTCGTGCCGGTCAGGATGGTCACGCCGTCGGCCTGGAGGCGTCGAGCGAGCCACCGCACCGCCTCCGGATCCTCGGCAGGAAGGAGCTGCGGCTGCTGTTCCACGATCGTGACCGCGGTCCCAAAGGTGGAGAAGATCGAGGCGAACTCGCACCCGATGACGCCGCCCCCGATGATGAGCAGCGAGCTCGGCAGCGCGGAAAGCGAGAGCAGCCCCCGGTAGGAGACGATCCGCTCCTCATCACATGTCCACGGCCCCGACAGCGGCCGCGCGCCCGTGGCCACGATGAAGCGCTGCGCCTCCACCACCTGCGGGCCCGCCGCTTGCGTGACGACCAGCCGCTGCGGGGCGTCGAACGACGCGAGGCCCGGGATCACCTCCACTCCTTCCCGCCGCAGCACGTCGCGTAAGCCCCGCCGAAGGGTCGTGACAATCCGCTCACTGCGTGCCCGGACCGCCGCGAAATCGAGCGCGCAGCCCTGGACGGTAATCCCCAACCGATGGGCCTGGCGCACGCGGCGCAACAGGGACGAGACCGACAGGAGCGCCTTCGTGGGGATGCACCCGACGTTCAAGCAGACGCCGCCGACCTCCGCCCGCTCGATGAGGCCCACCCGCAGTCCGCGGCGCGCTGCGGTCAAGGCGGCCGCGCAGCCGCCGGGGCCGCTGCCCATCACCGCCAGATCGTAGGTCATGTCAGACCCCAGACCACAGAGGGCACAGTCCGCCAAACTGATTGGCGGATCCGCCATGCATGGTGGCGGAAAGTTCCACAGAGGCACAGAGAAATCCCAAGACGGTTTTTCTCTGTGGCTCTGTGGCGGTTCTGTGGTTCTGTGGTGTCATTTAAGAGCCTCGGGGTTTTCCTGGAGCACGGAGCACACCTTGTTCTTGCCCGTCGTCTTCGCCCGGTAGAGCTGGACATCAGCCACACGGACGAGCTCCTGGTAGTCCATCTCCCGATCCTCGGGGAAGCGGCGCACCGCCACGCCAACGCTCACCGTCAGCTCCAGCGGCTTCTGGAGCCCGCGGAACTCCTCATCGACCGCCTTGCGGATCCGCTCCGCCACAATGAGGGCGCCGATTGCGCTCGCTTGGTCTTGGCCGTAGCCGGTCTCCGGGAGCATGACGAGGAACTCCTCCCCGCCGTAGCGGCCCACGAGGTCGATCGCCCGCACCTCCCGGTTGATGAGTTTCGCGATGATCTTCAACACCGCGTCGCCCTGCGGGTGACCCAGCGTGTCATTCACCAGTTTAAAGTTGTCGATATCGATCATGAGTGTGGAGATGGGCAGCTGGTAGCGGTTCGCCCGGTCGATCTCCTGGATGAGCCGGGTCATGACGTACTCCCGCGTGTGCACGCCGGTCAATCGATCGAGGATCGTCACCGCCCCTTGGATCGCCAGCGTCGCCGTAAACATCAACTCCGTCCAGATCACGTTGTAGAACGGCCGCTGCTCCTCGTAGCTCTTGAGGATATCCGGATGACAGAAGAGCGCCAAGACCGCCAAGACCCGGCCCTCGATCACGAAGGGAACCACGATCAGACCGGTCGCCGACCCCAGCCGGGCCGCTTTCTCTGGTTTGGTGAATCCGAGGTTCTGCTCACCCGGCGGCAACACGTAGGGTTGTTCCGAGGAGAGCGCGCGCGCAAACGGCTCTTCGGTCGGTGGAAATTCGGCCTTCGTAAACAGCGTCTCGTCGCAGTAGAGCCCGGTCTCAAACCGGAAGGTGTCGGTCTCGGGATGGAGGAGCCACAAGCTGGCGACGCTGTTGGCGATCGCGCTGCTCGTGACCCGGCTCGCCGCCTCGAGCAGCCCCTGGATGAGGACGCGCTTGTCGAGCCGCTTGGAGAGGGTCTTGCCGACCGACACCAGCTGGTCGTACTGGTGATGGTACTGTTCCTTGACGTGATCGATCTCCTGCTTCGCCGCCGCCAGCTGGCTCATGGTCTGCTGGGACGCCACCACGCGCCGGCTGGTGACGACCGCGAGGACCGCCGCGCAGCCGACGATGATGAGCAGGGCGAAGAGCAGGCTGACGGCGGTCAACGCCACCAGGACCTGGTCGAAGCGGAAGGCAAACGGCAGCTCCACCTGGATCGCCCAGAACAGATCGTTCAGGCGGTCCGTCACATTCGTGTTGCTGGTCAAGGCGAGCGCTGTGATCCCCACGGCGGCCCCGATCACGAAGAGCCAGAGCACCTTCCGGAAGAGCGGCATCGTCTCTCAATTCTACCATAGCCAAGGGTTGTCAAGACCACCCTGGTGCGCTATGATACGCGCAACGTCACTGAAATCACGTTGTCAATCACTGTAATCTCTACCAAGGAGGGCGAGATGGCGATCTCAGGCACACTGCAGGCGTTCTTGCGGGAGTCGAAGGTGAAGTACGCGGCGATGAAGCACGCCGTCGTCTACACGGCGCAGGAAATCGCCGCGGCCCAGCACGTTCCGGGACGGCAACTCGCGAAGTGCGTCCTGGTGAAGACCGACCGCGGTCCTTGCCTTGCGGTCCTGCCGGCCATCCACCTGATCGACCTGAAGAAGCTCAAGACCATCCTCCGTGCCAAGACGCTGACCATCAGCAAGGAAGCCGACATCAAGGCGCTCTTTCCGGATGTCGAGGTGGGAGCGATGTCGCTGTTCGGGAATCTCTACGGCGTGCCGGTCGTGGTGGACCGCGTGCTGGGGGAGTCAGCCGACATCGTCTGCAACGCCGGCTCGCACACGGACACGATCAAGATGCGCTACCAAGATTTCGCCCGCCTCGTGAAGCCGAAAGTCGGCGCCTTCGGCAAACACATCAGCGGCAGACCCGAAGGAAAACGCGCCGCCGGCAAGCCCCGCCTACGACGGGGCAAGCCGGCCCGACGACCCAACGCCACGAAACGCCAGCACCGCAAGCCCTCCCGCCGCCGCTAAGAACCCGTCCACGGTCGACTGTCCACGGTCCACCTCGACACGACTCTGCTGTGGACTGTGGACCGTTGACGGTGGACGTCACTCAACACCACCCCGCGCTCTCCGGCTGCGGGAGCGCCTCGAGGTGAGTCGTCACGTTGACCCAGAGGACGTGCGGGGGGCCGTCATTCCCGCACTCCAGCGCCGTGATCCCGGCATTGTCGAGCCGCAACCGCCGCAGAAGCGCGTCGTAGTCCGCCTGCAAGAGATCCGCCAGCAACGCTGCAATCACGCCGCCGTGTGACACCACGACGGACTCCCCTTCCCCACTGCACGCGAGCAGCTTCTCGAAGACGCGACGCACGCGCACGCGGAACTGCTCCAGCGGCTCCGCCTCTGGAATGCACACCGTGGAGGGGGCGTGCCTCCACCGATGGTAGGCGCCTTCGAAGCGCGCGTCCACTTCAGCCGGCGTCAGCCCTTCCCACGCGCCGAGGTGCATCTCCGCCAGCGCCTCATCGATGACCGGCGTCACCCGATGACCGTTGCCCGCCGCGATCGCCTGCGCCGTCTGCTGACTGCGCAACAAGTGGCTCGTGAACACGCCCCGCACCTGGCAGGACGCGAAGCATGCCGCGAGCCGCTCGGCCTGCTGGCGCCCGAAGGGGCTCAGCGGCACATCCGAGCCGCCCTGGATGCGGTTCTCCCGATTCCACACCGTCTGCGCGTGGCGTACGAGGTAGAGGCGCTTCATCATCAGGCGCGGATTCCGCGGATGAATCCGCGTAATCCGTGTTTAGAGGCCGTAGCTGGAGGCCACCTGGTTCAAGACGTCCTCCGCCACGAAGATGGGGGCATCGGCACGCAGGGCGACCGCGATGCTGTCGGAGGGGCGCGCGTCCACTTCGGTGAGCGCGCCCTCCTTGGTCTGGAGGATCAGCTTCGCGAAAAACGTGTTGAGCTCCAGGCGCGTGATGACGATGCGCTGCAACGTCGCGCCCAACTGGACGATCGTGTCCCGCAGCAGGTCGTGCGTCAGCGGCCGAGGCGGCTGGATGCCGCTGATCTTCATCTTGATGGCGGTGACCTCCGAGATGCCGATGATGATCGGCAGGAACCGGTTGCCCCCCCGCTCCTTCAAGACGATGACCTGCTCGCCCCGCCGCTCGTCGATGCGGATCTTGCTGACTTCCATCTGCACCAGGCCGTTGCCTGCGTGCGGCGCGTCACTCATCACGTCCTCCTCGACTGGTTCAATGGTATCATGCCGCGTTCACGGGTGTCAAAAAGGAGTTGCATCCCGCCGGGGTCCGTGCTAGAATTCGGCCAACCACAGGAGGTGGGAATGGGAAAGCGATTGGGGCTCATCGCTGGTACGATGGTGCTGGTTGGACTGGTGGGCGTGGTGCTCACCGCTCCAGTGGTCACAGAGGCGGCTGGCGCAGCGAGTGGCGCCAAGATGACGCTCTCCATGACCAAGGACTACACCGCAAGCCCGTGGACGAACGAGGCGGGGTGGAGCAACCGCGCGCTGTCCAAGCTGGGATTCGGGCTCAAGAACGGCCTGCTGGGATGGACGGAGCTGTTTCTCGAACCCAAGCGAGCGATCGATGAAGGCGACAACTTCTTCATGGGGCTCGGTATGGGGGTCAAGAACGCGGTGTTGATGACCTTAGGCGGTGTCGTGCACACCGTAACCTTCCCCCTGACGGAGCTTGACGCACCCCTCCCGAAAGGCGGCACCTCTCTCTTGAATTCGTAAGGTTGTTCTTGGTTTTCGACAAGCCCTTGCACGGTTGTGCAAGGGCTTGTTTTTTTCTCGGCGAGGGATGATAATGGATCACCCCTCTGAAGAGGCCAGATGCGTTCACCCCACCGTATCGGATGGATCCTTGTTGGCTTGCTCTGTCTTGGCTTGCCGTCGCTCGCCTTCGCCGAGGACAGCCCGCGGCCGACGTGCCCCATCTGCAGGAACGCCGCGAGCAACCAGTCGGCCGACTACCAGGCGAAAGCCACGCATACGTTGGTGCGCGGGGTGACCAACACGTTCTTCGGCTGGACCGAGGTGATTCGCCAACCCGCCGAGGAAGTCAAAGCGGGCGGCAACCTCTTCACGGGGATCCTGAAAGGGATCGGCCAGGGCGTGGGCCGGACCGCGGCTGGAGCTGGAGAACTCCTGACGTTCTGGACCCCCAAAGGCAAGAACGGCTACGTCCACTTCGCGACCGATTGTCCGATCTGCATGAAGCGACCGCCCCCCAAGTAATCGGGGTCAGCCTTCTTCGCTGTTCTCGATTTTCCGCTTGACACGAACCTTCGAAGGAATTAAAGTACCACCACAATTCGGACGTTCCTGGGCGACAGGGAAGCCCGTGTGAGTCGGGCGCGGACCCGCCGCTGTAACCCTGAGCACGTGCCCTTGCAAAGGCCACTGTCCGACACAGTACGTTGGCGGATGGGAAGGCGCAAGGGAGGTAGGGGAGCCAGAAGACCTGCCCAGCGAACACGCATACCCAGCTGATGGGTGTGCACTTCACGCCGCTCCGTGGAGCGAGTCACGGGTGAAGGAACCTGGGACCTTCCCTGACGAATCCTCGTCAGGGTTTTTTGTTGCCCGCCCGCGAGTCGCTCCGCGATCGCCCCGCGAAGTCGGGGCAAGCCCCGCCTACGACGGGGCAAGGAGGAATTGATGGCTCGCCGGTGGATCGTTCTTGGGCTTCTCAGTGTCACCCTCGCCTCACCCGCCAGCGCTGGCGAATCCGTTGAGCTGGGGACGGTCCTCGTCTCGCCGCGCCGGGTCCCCGGTCTATCCGTGAACGCCTCGGAGTTCCCCGGCAACGCCACCGTGATCATGGCAGAAGAGATCGAGCAATCCGGGACCACATCCCTTCCCGAGCTACTGGCTCAGCAGGAGGGGGTCACCGTCATCGATACCGCAGGCTTCGGGTTGGGCGCCGACGCCGGCGTCAACCTCCGGGGCATCGTCAACAGCTCCCGGACGAATGCGCTCGTGCTCATCGACGGCGTCCGCCAGAATCGACTCACCGGCGATGAAGTCCACTGGCAAAGCATCCCGCTCGAGTCGATCGAGCGCATCGAGATCCTCCGGGGCGGAGGCAGCATCATCTATGGGGAGGGGGCGCTTGCCGGCCTCATCAGTATCACCATGAAAAAGCGGTCGGACAAACTCCTCGAGACGGAATCAGGGCTCGCCATTGGCAGCTTCGGGCAGCAGCGCTACTCGGTCGCGGCCCGCGGCCACGCAGGGCCGGTGAGCTACAGCTCAGCCTACGCGCGCCACCTCGTGACCGGCTACCGCGAGAGCACCAACGCCCGCACGACCACCGTGACGGGGTCCGTCGGCTGGGACGTCCTGCCGATGCTCCACGTGGAGACGAATATCCTTCACAGTGCGGACACGAGCTATTTCTCAGGCGGGATCACCCCTGAGGCTTCTCAGCAGCGTCGTCGGCAGAAGGGAACGTTCTCCGGCTTCTTCGAGGATCACACGGAGCAGGTCGCGTTCAACACCGTCTGGCACGCTCCGGCTGGCTTCTCGTTCGTGGCGAACTCGTTCCTTCGGCTGCGCGAAAGCGACTCGGTGACCACGAGCCGCTTCGCGACGATCACGCCCTCAGAAGGCCTGAGCCTGCGCACGAGCCACCAGCAGACCTTCGGATCCGTTCGCCACACGTTGGTCTCCGGCGTGGATCTCCTGGGGGAGAAAGCGAGTGTGGGGAGCCGCGATGCGAAGCTCGATGAATCGAACAAAACCAGCTATGGCCTCTTCACGGAGGAGACGCTGCGCCTCTGGGACCGCGTCTCGCTCGTGGGCGGCTTCCGTTACGACCAGTCGCGCTTCACCGAGGACCTCTCCTTCCCCACGTTCACCGGCACGCTGCGATTCCACGGCCTGAGCCCGAAAGCCGGGGTCAGTGTGGACGTCGCGAAGCCGCTCACCATCTATGCGAGCTTCGCTCGGCCCTTCAAGGCGCCGAACGTGGATGACTTCTCCGCCGTGGTCCCCTCTGGCTTTTTCAGCAACGTCGACCTCCAGCCGCAGCAGGGGCCGAGCTTCGAGATGGGGACCCGCGTCAAGGATGAGCGGCTGGGCGCGCTCGAGGCGAGCTGGTTCTACACTCGGATCGACAACGAGATCCTCTTCAACAGCCTTCCGGGCAATAGCCAGAACCAAAACTTCGACACGGTCCGCACCGGAATCGAAACGTCCTTCAGGCCGCACCTCCCCCTCCCCCACCTCACCAGTACCCTGACCTATACCCATCTGGACGCGACGTTCCGGAAAGGACCGTTCCAGCATCATCGACTCCCCGCTGTTCCACAGGATCGCTTCGCCGCGGACCTGACGTACGAACCCCTCCCCCATCTGTTCTGTTCGATCGATTGGCTGGCCGTCCATGGTTTCTTCCGGATCAACGATTTTAACAACACCTTGCCCGGCCGCGATTACGGCGTCGTGAACCTCAACGTGCGGTTCGTGCACGACCACGTGATCGTGTATGGCAAGATCGAGAATCTGCTCAACGAGGAGTACTCGAGCTTCCAGTCGAGCAATGGCGTGACGGCCTCGACCGGCGAGAACCCCGCTCCGCCGACTAGCTTTCTCCTCGGCCTCACGCTTAAGTTCTAAGCTGGGGTCAGACCCCAAGCTTGGAAGTCCGGAAGTTTCCCGATTGGGGTCTGACCCCAATTAGTTGCGGAAGGCTTTGAAGACGATGGTGGCGTTGTGGCCGCCGAAGCCGAGGGAGTTGGAGAGCGCCGCCTCGACCGGGGCCTGGCGGGCCTGGTTGGGGAGATAGTCGAGGTCGCACTCCGGGTCGGGATGTTCGTAGTTGATCGTGGGGGGCATCGCTCCGTGCGTGATGGCAAGGACACAGA
>Ga0105164_10001626_pt1 | contig 14335 bp, 16 predicted proteins | sample VDWuncwatermetaG_FD_89674 | JGI IMG/M metagenome (GOLD analysis project Ga0105164, IMG submission 89674) | Wastewater microbial communities from Netherlands to study Microbial Dark Matter (Phase II) - VDW unchlorinated drinking water | ecosystem: Environmental > Aquatic > Freshwater > Drinking...
AATATGTCAGGAATACGATGTATTCCTGAGCACCATCAGAAATCGAGGATTTCTGAGGGACCGGTGGCATGTTCGCTTCGCTCACCCCGCCGTTTTTGAGCATCTCAAAAATGCACGCATTTTTGATGATCATCAGAAATCAAGGATTTCTGAGATGCTCAGAAATATAACACCTTCCTCGTTCCGGTAGTGGACGTTGTCCACCGGTCAATAGACCGATGGTATATTTCTGACATATAAATGAGTATTATGGCAGACTATGGAGCAGACATTGCTGGCGATGATGCGATAAAAGTGCTTACCTTACCTTCTGCGATGCCACATAGAGACGTATCAGCGAGATGGAGAAGTCTGGATCGAGATATGGCATGATGAGCGTTGATTCGCCAGCGTCGCGACTAGGGTCGAAAGACCAGTCACCGAGATCCTCCTTTTCGAGACCGCCACCTATTGGCTGGTACGTTGATGGGCGAACAGTAGTTATATGTCGTTCAAGAAATAGGTCAGCCAAACCCTGATCTCCGGAGATACTAACGGTAACCGACCCTCGATGGGATCTGAGTCTCACGCCGCCCGCCTGCGCATAGGTAACCAGTTTATCAGCCAATACTTGCGGGTTCTCCTTGAATTCGGCATAAACGCTTGGGCCATCTTTACGCTCGAAAACGCGAAGGCGTACGTACGCACCAAATTCATTATTGAACGCAGCGATTCTTTCGAGATAGGCATCTCGTTCAAGAGGGAACGTAAAACTATCATCTGCCTCAGCTTTATCGCGAATCGCCTGGAGCAGGGAGGGAATATCGACACGTTTCACCGACAAAGAATCACGATGACCCTGGTGAAAAAGACGAAGTGTTTCAAGATATCCGCCCTCATCATACCCGATCTGAAAAAGTGTTCCTTCAAACCCTGATCTGCCTTCTTTGCCAAAGATGTTCACATGAGCTTCTTCGACGCGACCGCCACATTTGCCATCTTTCGGAAAGCGAGCAATTTGGGCTGGCGTTGCAAGCTTGCCTTCTTGATCCTCACGCCAACATAGTTCCGCCAATCCGCTCCCCCAGTGTCGTAATCCAGCGACGTCACGTGCAATAGCGTGTATCGCTGTTTTGTGCGCTTGGTATGTTTGTTGCGTGATTCCTCCATCTCTCTCAATGGCAGACGCAACCTCCCCAATGGAAGGCATAACGGCTCGCCACTGTCTCCTTTCCGGTTGGTCCTCTACAGCTTCAACATTCAATGGATTGAAGTAACGACCACCTTCATATCGGTAATTATCGACAAATAACTCCGTCGCTAACTGCCTTAGCCGATCAAGATTCATTGTGCAATTCCTGCCAAAGATAATTGCCCTACACGAGGAGCATGGACAGCACCATCTGCCCGCTCACTCCGGTTTATAGTACGTGAGCAAGCACCCCACGCCAATCGAAGATCAGGCTCGCTTAGATGGAGATAGAGCGGGCCATCAGTCACTCGTTCACATTCTATGGGTAATCGCCATTCAAGTGAGAGTGTGCCATCAATCACACGTTTATATGCACGATGATCCTCACCAATGTGGGCATAATCCAGTGGCACACGGCCCATAGTAAAAACACGGATGCTCTCGTCTAATAGCATCGTTTTCGGTTGATAATAGACCAATTGTTGTAATGGATCCCCAAAATATCCTAGAACATCCAGTTCGAGATCACGCGCATGGATCATAGCAGCTCTCTGTTCAAGAGTGTACTTCTTCAATGACCGCCTTGCTTTATACAATGCTCGTCTTCCAAGCCGTACAGAAAAAGTATGGCCATCCCGATAGAAGACATCCGCGCTATAGACCCCTGCTTCTCGATTTTTCTCGCGTCGCTCTTGCATCTGCGCGACCGTCATGCCGCCGCCATGGGCAAAGATGTACGCGCGTTCACGTTTGGGGCCTTCCTGCTTTTCCTCAACCAGCACATGCCGCGCATCACGTTCGACAATAGTGCAAAGGCCAGAAGCCTCAAGGCGTTCCGCGAGGAATTCAGTCATCCGTAGCCGCTGCTCACGCAATACCATGCCCCGATGGTCCCACCACTCCTATTTAAGCCTTTCGGTTTGTAGTTTCTCATCAGTAGTTACACTACCACTATTTTTAAACAAAACCTTTAAATATGGTGGCGCCTGTAAGGCCCTTATGCCAGAAAAAGAGGAGAAGAAGAGAGGAAAAGAAGACGGTACGCTGAGCCGCCTGAAAGACGTCCTCATCGAGAAGTTCTCCTCTATCGTGCTAGACAATATCACGGAACACCTCCAGAACATCATCCACAAGCTCCAAGAGGTCGCGTATTACACCCAGCGCAGGATCATCGAGCAGTTCTATGTCTCCGGATTCTTCTTCGCCGGCTGCGTGTTCATCGCGGTAGCGATCATGTTCTATCTCACGGACGCCTTGCAGTGGCCGCGGAGCAACGCTGCCCTGGCTATGGGCGCCATCCTCCTGATCGTTTCCGGCGTATTGAAACAATACGTCCGCAGGACAAGTTCCACTGGAGAGGTGAAAGTATGGCAAAAATGATGAATGTGGCCGCGGCGAAGCGCGCCGTGCAGGCCAAGTTCAAGCTGGCGAAGAAGAAGCTGGCCATGGCAGAGCGTAAGGCTACCGGATATGTCAAGCATAATCCGAAGAAAGCGGTCGGCATCGCGACGGCAGTCGGCGTAGCGATAGGCGCTGCTGCAGTCTATGGCTTGATGCGAAAGCGAAGACGATAAATCTTTATTTTTTATCTTGTTTTTAACTTTTTGAACTGCTTCGGGAAGTCTCTGATCTTATTTCCAGCCATAGTGATACCTTCCCGTTTCAGCATCGCTTTCTTTTGCTTTATTCCATATGCGAACCCGCCGAGCGAGCCATCGCTCGCGACGACGCGATGGCAGGGAACGCGCGGCGCGTAAGGATTCTTGTTCAACGCTTGTCCAACTGCACGATACGCCTTGCAGCCGAGGGCGTGAGCGATCTCCTTGTAGGTGGACACTCTGCCGTGCGGGATGCGCTTAGTGATGGCCCAGACGCGCTGGTTGAAGGAGCCCATACGAAGAATGAAGGAGCGGAGTTTAAATCATTTGCGACGATTCGTGGTCTCGTCCTCCTTACCCATGAGGAGGACGAGACCACGAATCGGACAGCGGATAGAAGGGGCTGAAAATCGCCCAAGCTCTTGCAGAGAGCGATTTTCACCATGAAGATGGATCGTCTTTAGCCCTGTTCTACAGCCATGATCATCGCTCGCTCTATCGCTATCTTGATATCGTCCTCGATGCCAAGCTCCTTGAGCTTCTCCTCCAGCTTGAGCAAGTACTCCATCTTCGCCCTTGTCTCTGGCATCTGAGGGACGAACAGGCTGCAGCAGTCCTCGTGCGGCTGCGCGGAGATGTCGTATGTGCCGATCTCCTTTGCAAGCTTGACAATCTCCATCTTGTCGTAGGTCAGCAATGGTCGGAGAACAGGTGTTGTGATGGCAGACTCTATCGCCACCATGTTCGGCAAGGTCTGCGATGCCACCTGTCCAAGATTGTCGCCAGTGCACAGCGCAAGCGCGCCTTCCTTACGCATGATGACTTCAGCGATGCGCAGCATGGCGCGGCGGTAGAGGATGACGAGGTAGGCATTGTCCACGTTCATCGCCATCTTCTTCTGGATGTCGAGCAAGGGCACGATGTACAAGGTCGAGCGGAACTGGAATCTGGTGAGGAGCTGGACAAGCTCCTTGACTTTTTCCTCGCTCTGCCTGCTCGTCTGCGGATAGCTGGAAAAGTGCACAAAAATGAGGTTGCACCCACGGCGCATCATCAGCCACGAGGCAACCGGACTGTCGATGCCGCCAGAGATGAGACTGACGACCTTGCCTGACGAACCGACAGGCAAGCCGCCGTATGCGGGAACGTGCTCGACGAAAAGATACGCATCGTTGCCGATGATCTCGATATTGATATCCACCTCTGGCTGTTTCAGGTTGACCTTGCCGCCGATATTGTTGATGACGTGCTCACCGAGCATGGCGGCGATCTCCTGCGATTTCATGTAATAATCCTTGTTGTGACGGTAGCAGGTGATGCGGAAGGTCTTCTGCGGGAGGCCTGCTTCCTTCGCCAATGCGAGAACATGCTCTTTTGCCGGCTCAAGAGTCTTGCAGTCACGGATGCGCAAGGCCGGACTCACCGATGTCAAGCCAAAAACATTCCTGACGCTCGTGTCCGCGCAATCATTGATGACGATACGGCTGCCGACGTGGATGATGGATTTGTACGCTATCTTGTTTTGGGCGAGATACTGCTTGATATTGTCGAGCAGCTGCCGCTCGAAAAGATGCCGATTGCCCTTCTTCAGGAAGATCTCGCCGTAGCGGAGGATGAGAGTGTTGGGGTGCATGCACCATAAAGAGCGAGAACGCTTTAAAAATGTTTAGGGGATTTAACTCGTCAAGATCCCCACAAGTTTCTCTTCGATCTTTTTAATCTTCATCTCTTTCAACGAACCAATCTTGTAGAGAATGATTGATGTATCTGCGGTGAATAACTTATTCGGGCGGATCATGCTTGTCTGTCGTAGATTTCCATCCTTAAAATCCAAAGATTCCAAAAGTATAGCATAATCATCAAATCGTGCTTCGCTCGTTATTTGACAACAGATGACATCATCGCCGTGAAGGGCGGCGACAACGAGCGCCGGTCTTTTCTTCGAAGCCCGTAAGTCGGAGAATGGAAACGGCAAAACAACGATATCGCCTTTTACAAGTTTCGCCATGCCTCTTCATCCTCTTTACTGAGCCAATCCTTAGCAAGCGATTTTTCGCTTGCTAACGCAGTAAACATCTTTTCGCTGATCTGGGATAAAGGGCGCAGTTCTATCCTATCCTCAAAGGCTAAGATGGCGACTTTGGTCCCTTCCTTGAACCCTTCTTTCTCCCGGATGTCTTTAGGGATAGCAATTTGGCCCTTGCTGGTAATTTTGCTTGTTTTCATCTCTAAAAGTGGCATGGAGTTCACCTTTTCCTTATTTGTAAGAAAAGTAAGAATTAGTATATAAAGCTTTCGATGAAATTAACTAAAAACGATGTTGCCGACGAAAAGGTACTCTGCATTTACAACTATCGATGACAGCATCATAGACCTCAAACAAATGCGGAAAATCACTAAGGCGCCTATCTCGTATTCTTGAATATTCTTCATATGACTCCCTATTTCCGTTGGTTAGATAATCAGCAACCTTAAAAGCAATACCAGACGCCCAGTGCATCCTATGTAAGCTAAGCCGAGCTAACCCTTGGTTGCTGTCTATAACATCAAACCACATGCAAAGGCTATTTTTAAGTTGTATCTCCTCATTTCCATCCATCAAGCCAACATCAGTCCTGTTTACGCATCGATAAGAAACACCTTCTGATTCCTTTTCCGCGCATATATTTCTGACAGGTTCAGGTTCTGTGGTGGCCGCCTCAGAACTTGATCCTGCAGTATTCATGCATAATCTGCTTACGATAGGAGTATAACTAAACCCATCTGAACTACGAGGAGAGAACCTATTATGATTAAAAAGAGGGACTACGGGGAATGTGGAACTGGATGATGTGGGGTATGGAGAGTCATTTCTATCTGCTTCTACTAGTTTATCTAAACGTGCTTGCAAACTTGATTGCAAGCTTTCTCTCTCCATCGGGCTATACGAAGATAGAGGTGAACAGGCACATTCATAAGGCACCACAGGTATATAATCAACAAATTGTCGAAGAGCATTTATTCTAAGACCGACCTCTTCCATCACTTGTTTTTTACTAAAACCATAGCGTAGCCTATCAACAATTTCTTCTACGGCAGAGAAAGCTACCTCTTCTTCAACAAATTTTCTTAAAATCTTGTTGCCACAGCCTTTTTTTAGTATAAAACACTCACCTAAAGTACTTAAAGCAGCTTCAGACAGAAAATCAATAACTTCATCAAGATTTTCCTGATGAATAAACGTTTTTTCTTCATCATACGAACGTTCAATAAGGTCACCTAATTCATCCGGGTATTCCCAAGGGGTGCCATACCAATAGATAGTCAAATGCCTCCTCTGAGGCACTGCTTCACGATAAGCTTCTGCAGCAACTTTCGCATCATAATAATAACCCATACTAGCATAAGTATTATCAGGCTCTCTATTAACGTCTATAGGGTATACACCAGAACTATGAAATCCTTCTAAAATTTCCGCTTTCCTTTCTAAATGTGCCTTTATAACCCCAATCAGGATGGCATCTCTTGCATCTTCTCTTGTTATTGTGTCTTTAAATCTATCTTCTCTTGCAGCTCTTCTTTGATTTATATTACCCCATAAATTATGTAGACGAACATATTCAGGATCTTGTTCATAGATTATAGCGCTTCTAGCGAACCTGATACCTGGTTCCCTAAACGAGATAGTTGAAAACGTACCACAAGCAGAATCTGGCCTTGGGAACTCTCTGGAATAATTGGAGGCAATATGCCGATTATACAGGAAATAGCCTCCGGCAGCTATAGCTGTTGAAGCTATACAGGCTAAAAGCAGTTTTTTCATGATTACCTGCCTCTTCTGTGTCTTAATGTGGCGGGTTGTTCTGTATGAGGACGCTGATCCATCGCTTCTTGTTGTCGCTTAAACGTATCATATTGTTGGCGTAATGGTCGCGCAGCACGACGCCAATCCGCAACGGACTCCGCTCTGCATTCGGCAGCTAACCCTGCGGTATACGCTTCCCAATCGCGTTCGTGGATGCCATCCGAATAACCATCAGCTGGGCATTCACGAGCTGCTAACCATATCGTTTCGGCTTCCTGGACAAATTGTATAGGTAGCTGATTGCTCAAGTATCTGCCTCTAGGATTGAATGTCTCATTGAGATATGAGCAATCGTGAAAAGAATCGAATGTATCAGTATAGCATCTGCTTGAATCCGGCAATTCGGCATAAATAGCAGTGAATGGGTGGAATGCCTCAGCCAATCCACGACGTTTCACTATGTCCCCTAACAGACAATCTATCCTTGCATCATCGCTAGCGCTCTCCTCGACGCATGCAACGGTCTTTCTCTCGATGCAGCTGAGCGTGTCTTGGACATTTTCTTGTATCTGTCTTTTTGTTCTTTCCATCATGCTCGCATCAGGACATGATTTTCCGTTCTCGGTCTCTACCTTGTGTTCCAGACCGACAGCACGAGCCACCCGGTGCACTGTTCTATACGGGATGCAGCCAGTATCGACTGCGATAGCTACACCAATCGGAGAAGAAAGAGCGGCTAAGAAAGATAAAGTCAATATACCATCCCAAATGTTGCCAGAACCTCCTGAACCAGAACCTCCTGAAGATGCATTATGTTGCCGATGTTGCCGGATTGCCGCATAAGACGCATTTTGTCTTTCTCGTCGGTCCCATTGATCTGACAGCGGTTCACCCCACGCCATGACAACATCCCCCGAAACGCCCTACTTCCTCGCTGCCAATCCTCCCGCTCCGCCTCCAAAAACGGCTACTTTCGTATCCATGATGTTCGTGCTATACTCTTATTATTAATAAGTGTTTCTTTCCAATAAAGGCGTATTTATTCAATGTTTATGCGATACATTTATAAATAGTGGATTATTCATTCCTAAATTATGGAATTAGATGAAATAGACCACAAGATCATTTCAGCCCTGAAAGAGCATGGTAGATGGAGCACCCAGAAGATATCGAACAAGATAGGTGTCCCGATCACGACGGTGCATCACCGGATCAAAAAGCTTGAACAAGAGGGGGTAATCAAAGGGTATACCGTCGTTCTTGATCAAGAACGCATGGGAAACCAAGTTTTAGGGTACATCCTCCTCACCGGAGATCTTGGTTATTTCGTTGAGAAAAAAATACCCCCCTTGGAGTTGATAAATTCCCTTAGAAAAAAAGAATTTATCGAGGAAATCAATTCTACGACTGGCAGCTATGATTATATCATCAAGGTGAGAGCAAAAAATATGAGAGAGTTCAGTAATGTCCTTATTAATCAGATTAGGAGCGTACCGGGAGTTAAATCAACGGAGACGCTGATAGCTGTTGAGGATGAAATCAAGATAAAACAATGAGAGATTAGGAGAGAAGAATGCGATAGCTGTAAACGGATTAGAACTGTTGAAGAATCTCTCGGAATCGCCGTTCGTCCATCTCCTGCTTGTATCCGCGAGCCAATGCAGTAAGCTTCTCCTCATCAAGGTTGATGCCGCGACTCCTCAATAGGCCATTAAACCTCCCCGACCTTAAATACTGGCAGAACTGCGTCACATTGTGCATCTTCTTGCCTGGCTTGCATCGTTCAAAATCCAGCAGCACCGCATTGCCTTTCGGCGTCACGATGACATGCTTCACCGGATGGTGCATCTCTTCCTTGTTCAGGCCGAGCTTATCCAGCGTGCGCATCTGCAGGAAGACATCCTTCACTATGCGGAGGATGTCCTTCCTGCTCGCGCTCGCCGCATACGCTTCGATGAATGTGCCCGGCACGAACTCGTAAACAAAGTAGTCCTTGCCGGAAAACAGGAGCTTCGGACCAATGCGGTATTTGTTCAACTGCTTCAGCCGTTTCGTTTCATTATCCACAGTGCCATGAGCGTCGATGTCCTTTCGCTGGACTTTCACCGCAACCTTTTTCTTGCTGAGCATGCCAGTAAAGATCAGACCGCGATGTCCCTTTGCGAGCAGCTCGATGCTGACAAGACCTTTTTTCTCGAGCAGCTTGGTGAACTCTGTCTTCTGGATGGCATACACATACAAGTCCTCGAAACTGATGTGCATGGCTTCGAGGAGCTTGTGCTCCAACCCGTAGCGGGCGAGCAGCGCATCGATCTTCTCCTTGCCTGTAAGTGAGGAGAAGATGATAAGCACTATGCCATCCGGCTTGAGATGCGCGCCCGCCTGCATGAGGAATCGCGCAAGGACTTCATGGCCTTTCTTGCCGCCATCGAGCGCGATGTCCTTGTGACCAGGACCTTCGGGCAGGTAGGGTGGGTTGAAGATGATCGTGTCGAACGTGCCAGGTACTTTCGAGAAGAGGTCTGACTGAATAGCGGCAATGCCTTTGGACGTGAGCAAGGCGAGGGCTTCCGGATTGATGTCTGCGGCAAGCACGCTCATGACTTTTTCTGAAGCGAGTGCTGCCTCTGCCTGGATACCGGAGCCAGAGCCCATGTCCAGCACCTTGCCGAAGGCGAGCTTCCTGACCCATTTGGCAAGGAGGTAGGAATCTTCGCGGGGGGAGTAGAGCATAGAACGCAAGGAATGGCAAGCCTATTTAATCTTTTAGGTAGTATACAGCTCTGTCCTGAATCTCGCTTTCGCTCGGCCAGTGCCATCAGGCGCCGACTGCAACGCAGCCTCGCCACATTTCCGGCCTTCCCCTTCCATGAGGAAGGTCGGAAATGCGGCTCGGGTTAAAACGCACAATCCTGCGGAGCGCTCTTCTTGCGCAAAAAGATGGCACTGGCCTTATTCAGGACAGAGCCGTAGTATACTAATACCGCATGCTCACGATACCTACCGGAGAATACTTGTCCATCCTTCCTTGCACCCGCCCAGCCAGATCATGATAACGCCTATCGATGGCCTGCCTGTTGCGGTGCATGAGCTGGGTCACATTGGTCGAACCATTCCAGTCCAGCATCAATTCATCATGATCATAGCTACCCGTCGCCGCATGGCGCAGGTCGATTGTCATAGGCTTTCCAAGGGAAGCCAGGTCAAGCATTGCACCAAACATACATTGCTGCAGATAGCCGCCAGCTATCTCGAATTCCGCTGAGGGTGAGATGTGTTCCTTGAGGAAGGAAAGCGTGTCTCTCGAGATGAAACCTACGTCTGTGCTAGATGTCTCAAGATAGAACACCTGCCCATTAGTATGAACAGAACCTAGGAAGCGAGCGAACTGTCGGATCTCCTCAGCAACCCGCTCGTCGAACGGATACCTGTCGTCCGCCTGATGAGGTACCCGAGGCAACATGAGGATTGTGACGCCATCATATCTTTGTAAACCCTTAAGCAACTCCACCTGGAGATAATCCTCTACGAGAGGCATGGCCGCCACTCTCTCTCCGTCATATGCATGTATGTGTTCATGTATAGATACCACACTCTTCTGGAGAGCAGTCTCCAGTTCCCCAAGCGTGGTGACCTCTGAGCTAGGCCATTTGTCGAAGAATTCCCGATAGAGGGGATGCACGATGAAACGTACCTTGCTCGCCTGTCGCAATTGCTGTCTGGCTTTCGTTACATCTGGAATATTGCTTAGCCGTGAAAGGTAACCATTGTCGTCCATGTTCCTGACAGCCATATCCCTCTCTTCTATTGTGAGCCTATCACCGAAGGCGTTTAGGACATAACGGTTATCAAAATCGTTGCCGGTAGCGATCAGACCATGCACGAGGCGTGCAACCTGACTGTCATTGAACTGTATGCGGCCCTCTCGATACAGCTCGAGAAGATTCCGCATATGCTGGGGAGGCGGATCGTCGGTGAAGCCATAGTAACCATCTTGGCAGTGCTCGAGAAAAATCTTATCGAGAAGGCTGTCCTTCTGCGATTCGCTCAGCCGATCGCCGAATCCCTCAAGGAGGAAGTAGTTGGCATTCACGCCTGTCTTCTGCCAACGCAGAAGCCTAACGACACTGGCAAGGTTGCCATCATCCACCCAGTTGAGCTTTTCTGCTCTCGCTATCACCCGCAGCGCTATCTCGATGGATATCGAATCACCACCAAGGTTGAAATTATGACATACATCTTCAGATGGATAGCCAGGAAATCTCTTCAGGCAGTCTAGCTCTGCGCCAAAGTACATGTTGAGTTCTTCAGGCGTCCTGCTTTCCTCGAGCAGATTCTCAAGCGATTCCGCGGAGCAATATGATCCTGATAATCGCCTCGGCGTCTCTCGTCTCCATGGTTGTGGAACAGCGATTGAAACAGTATCCCTAGCTAGAGAAGCTTTACCTTCTTCATTGCCCGCTTGCGCGTAATACAATCCACAAACCGCGAGCCCTATGGCCGCCCCAGCCGCGAGGAAAAGGTTTTTCATGATCATCTCTTTTCGATATTCTCTATTTTCTGTAGTCCCTATATAGGTTCCTTTGTTCGTAAAGGTAGTACCCCTATATAAAACTTTGTATTTTTAACCACCATGTAGTGGCTACTTATTACTCAATAAACACCATTTATACGACGTAATAAGCCAGTTTAGACAGAAAACGACTAGAAAAATGGATTACCTCCTCTCTTTTACTGGGTATCACTGGCCTACCTACATATCGTGATGAGTTATCCCTTTCCAAGCAGTCTGATCTCATCCTGCCACACGACCCGTTCGCAATGATGGCACCTGACCATCAATGGCTTCGCCGCGACCGTGAGGAACCTCGTCTTCGCCGGCTCATGGTTCGTGACGCAGTTCGCATTCGGGCATTGCACGATGCCTTCGAAGATCACCGGTATGGCAATCTTGAACTTCTCCGCCACCAGGGAATCACGGATGATGTTCACCGTCGCTTCCGGCGCGATGAGCGCGATCTTGTTCAGCTCGGCTTTGGTCAGTTCCTTGCGCTCGATCTTGACGATGTCCTTCCGACCGAGCTTCGAACTCTCCATGTTCATGCCCAACGTCACTATGGCGTCGGTCGGACGCCCCTCATGGTGCACGCCGAGGATCTCAAGCACCTGCAAGGCACGCATGGCGGATATGTGATCTATGACGACGCCATCCGCAATCGCATACACTTTATACGGTCGCTGCCCGATCATATCTTCGCCCCCAGAACGAGCGCGAGCAGCGCCTGTCGCACCGGGATGCCGTTGGCGGCCTGCTCGAAATAATGCGCATAGGGTGTGTCGTCGACATCGGTGCTGATCTCATTGACGCGCGGCAATGGATGGAGGATGCGGAGATTGCCACGCACATTCTCCAGCATGCCCTTGTGCAGCAGGTAGGCGTCTTTCACCTTGTTGTACTCGTCCACGTCCGGAAAGCGCTCCCGCTGGATGCGGGTCATGTATAGGATGTCCACATCCCTGATGACCTCTTCTATCCGGTTAACTTCAGTGTAAGCGACCCCCTGTTCACGCAGCGCACCGAGGTATTGCTGCGGCATGCGCAGCTGCGGCGGCGAGACAAAGGACAGCCGGCACTTGAATTTCGCGAGCGCCATGGCGAGCGAGTGCACGGTCCTGCCATATTTCAGGTCGCCGACCATCGCGATGTGGAGGTCGGTGATCCTGCCCTGGCATTTCTTGATCGTATACAGATCAAGCAATGTCTGTGTCGGGTGCTGGTTCGCGCCATCGCCGGCATTGATGACCGGCTTTCCCGAGGAATCCGCCATGAGCCGCGCGGCGCCGTCATGCGGGTGCCGGACGACAATGACGTCGACATAGCGTTCGACCATCTTGGTCGTGTCATAGAGCGTCTCGCCCTTCTTCACGCTCGAGACACCCGGTTCGGCGAAGCCGACCACGCTCCCACCAAGGCCGTGCATGGCTGCCTCGAAGCTCAGCCGGGTCCTCGTAGACGGCTCGAAGAATAGCGAGGCCATGATCTTGCCTTGGAGCAAGGCGCCCTTGTCCTTGCTGGCTTCCATGCGCTTCGCGGCTTCAAGAACCTCGATGATGTCCTCTGTGGAGAAGTCGTTTATCGACAGGATAGAGCGCCCTTTGAAGGTCGGTGTCATTCTAAAAAGAGTGAAAAGGGAAGGAGGTATTATAAAGTTTGTGCTGCTAGACCAGCAGCTTCATCAGGTCGCGCATATCATCGACGATGAACTCCGGCTTGGCGAGCTTCAATTCCCCGACAGGATCCACGCCATAACTCACCGCGATAGTGTGGATGCCCGCGCTCTTGCCAGCTTCGAGATCATAGATCGTATCGCCGATAATGACCGCCTTGCTCGCCGGAACCTTTGTCTCATCCAACGTTTTGAAAACAGCTTCCGGATCCGGCTTGGGGCTGCGGTAGTCGCCATAGCCGAGGATGAGATTGAAATACTTCAGGATGTCAAGCTCGCCGAGCAGCTGCCTTGTCAGGTTGCCTTCTTTTGTCGTGATGATAGCGAGCCGTTTCTCCTTGAAATATTCCAGTGTCTCCCTGACGCCGGGAAAAAGCATGGTCTCCTTGCCTGCCGTGCGCGCGTACCGTCCACGATAGGCCTTGACGATAGCCGCATTCAGTCCGGCAGTGGCGTTGACGCCTGCCTTGAGCAGGAGCAGCTCCGCCATACGTTCCAGCGGGATGCCGACGAGCTTCGCCACCTCTCTCTTGTCCGGAGGCGGCAAGCCGTTGGCCTTGAAAGCTTCGATGAAGCAGGCGTAGATGCTGGCCTGCGAGTCCACCAGCGTCATGTCAAGGTCGAAGATGATGAGATCGACAGGAAGTTTCTTAGGTTTCATAGTGGTCCGACCTCGTCGATGAGTTTCTTCAATGCGCGCACGGCGGCGCCGGCATAGTCGGTTGTCTGCTCCGCCTGGTACGCGTAATTGATCGATGAGGAGGCATTGATGCGATGGAGGGCAAGGTCGTTGCCCGTCCGGCGAAGGATATCTGCGACTTCCTTCGCTGAGCCGCCCTGCTTGCCGACACCAGGGATGAGGAATGGCACGTCCTTGCCGGATGCCACGAAAAACCGAGAAAGCTCTTCCAACTCTCTTGGAGCTGTCGCGCCGATGACCGCGCCGAGGCCAGGCTGGTACCAATCGACAAGCTTGCGAGCGACATGGTGATAGAGCGGCTTGCCGTCAACAAGGAGATCCTGGAAGTCACGGGCGCCTTTGTTTGATGTGCGAAGCAAGACATACACACCATTGCCATGCGCACAGTAATCGAGGAATGGCCGGATAGAATCTTCGCCCATGTACGGCGCGACCGTCATGGCATCGACGCCCCACGAATCGAACCATCCACGCGCATATGCGGCGGAACTGTCTCCGATGTCTCCACGCTTGCCGTCCAGTATCACCGGGATGCCTACTTTTTTTGAGGCATCGATGATACGCTTCAAGGCACGAAGACCATCGAGACCATATTGCTCGTAGAACGCGATATTCAGCTTGACTGTTGCCGGCATGACCCGTTCTCTGACCATCGCCATGAAGATATCTATATAAAATTTCGCAATTGTGTCTTCGATGCTCATCCCCTGAAGGGGTATGCGCCCCAAGACAGGGTCAAGCCCGACGCAGACTATATTGCCGACGTCCTTCGCCCGCTTGCGGAGCTGCTCAAGATAATTCATGCGAATCCCTCTTTGCGCGCCCAGTTTTTCGGGTCCTTCTGCCAGCGAAGCA
>Ga0105164_10001627_pt1 | contig 14332 bp, 12 predicted proteins | sample VDWuncwatermetaG_FD_89674 | JGI IMG/M metagenome (GOLD analysis project Ga0105164, IMG submission 89674) | Wastewater microbial communities from Netherlands to study Microbial Dark Matter (Phase II) - VDW unchlorinated drinking water | ecosystem: Environmental > Aquatic > Freshwater > Drinking...
CCATACAAAGATTTTAAAATCGGCGGATTTTAAATAACCGAGTAAAAAGTGGATCGCTGCCATTCCCGCAACAAAGGAACCCAAAAATCCAGCCGCAAAATTGGCATACGAGAAGGACTCAGACGTTCCAATCAATTCTAGAAGCCCCTTGGCCTCGTAGAGATTTGCCCCCAGAATAATGGGGAATGAAAGCCAGAACGAAAAACGAGCCGCCGTTTCGCGACTAAAACCCAAGAGTCGACCCATCGCCATCGTCGCACCAGAACGTGACACTCCAGGAATGATCGAGACAGCCTGCGCCATGCCAATCCAAATGGAATCGGATAGTTTAAGCTCATCCATATTCTTGAGTGAGAGCGCTCGGTTATCAATCCAATATAACAAGAAACCAACCATCGACAGTGGGATCGCCATCGTAATGGGTTTTCTAAAATAGCTCGATGCGGCCTCATGAAAAAATAGCCCCGCAAGCACCGCTGGAATCGTCCCAAAGGTCAGATACCAAAAGAGTCGACGATTTGGCTCAAACCCTACTCTGCGTTCAAGAATACTCTCAAGCCCGGCCTTAGAGATCTGCATCCAATCATGGAAAAAGTAGATCAAGAGCGCCAACAAAGTCCCCGAGTGGAGAAAAACATCAAAGGCAAGCCCAGGATCCTCCCAACCCAACACCCAAGGAAAAAGAGTTAGGTGGGCCGAACTTGAAATCGGAAGAAACTCCGTCACACCTTGCACAATCCCCAAAACGAATGCCTGAAAGATATTCATCGTTGCTGTCGCTCGATTACCTGCGCATGCGCCGCAAAATAATGATCAAAGAGCCCTTTCAAAAGATCAAGGTTAATGGCTGGAACCTTGCGCCCCTGAGCCCCGTCCATATCGACCGACATAGTTAGGGAATTTAAAATCGCTTCTTCGGTCGCCTCGATGACACATTGGTAGGCCGGATTTAAAAACCCATCGAGGACCTTGCGGTAGTTTATTTCAGGATGAGGCGGAACTCTGGGCACTGGGTTTGCTGTGCTAAAACCAATGATAATCTCTCCGCTACCATGGGCCCCGTAACTGCCAGCGCGCCCAATCCCTAAAGCAGCTCGACGACAAATTCGGTTTAATTGATCCGATGAGACAGGCATGTCAGTCCCTACCACCACAATGATCGATCCGTAATTGTTGACTCGCCGGTCGTACTTACCCTGAGCACTGTTAAGGACTTTTCCAATCGGATACCCATCCATCCTAAGATTATCCATCACCCCAAAATTACTTTGGACCAAGACTCCCAGAGCGTATTTTTTATCACCTACCGGAACCAGGCGGCTCGACGTTCCAATACCACCCTTGAAATCACAGCAGATCATTCCCGTGCCACCGCCCACTGAACCTTCGGCAACAACACCACCCTGCGCTCCATCTAATGCTGAGAACACATGTTGAGGTTTGATATGCAACCCGACAACGTCATTCAAGAAACTGTCGTCGCATTCCCCAACGGTCGGGATGATGACTTCTTGCATTTCTTTAATGATCGGAAAGCGCTCAGCCATCCACTTGACCAAACTATCCGAGACGCGCCCCACAGAAAGCGTGTTCGTTAACGCGATGGGCGTTTCGAGAAGCCCCCACTCCGACACTTGAGTCAACCCAGAGATTTCACCCGCGCCATTGAGAATGAAGCTTCCCGCCACCACTTTCTGATGAAAAATATCTTGGTTGGGAAGAATGACCGTCACGCCGGTGCGGACTGGGCCGTTTCCCGGTTTACGACGGCCCGAACCCTCAATCAACGTCGTGTGCCCGACGCTGACTCCCGCCACGTCGGTGATCGCGTTGAATGGCCCCGGTTCAAATAGGCCTATCTTAAGGCCAAGGTCTCTGACCCGTAGGCGTTTCTTTCCATCTTCGCGGTATTTTTCAAATAAATTAATCAAGGTTTACCACCGAGTCTTTCCAGTTAAACGCCACCGCTGAATCGCTGGATTTAGAATGCGGTGGATGAGCGAATGATACGAAACCCCAGAGCGCTCAGCCAATACGACTAAATCACTGAAACCGGGGGCCAAGCCGGGAAGCGGGTTCACTTCCAAAAAATAAAGTTTCTGATCCAACCCTAACTTGAAATCAATCCGCGCCACATCTCGACAACCTAAGGACCGAAACGATCGCTTCGCAAAATTAATAATTTTACGATCCATTTCCTTACCCAAACTCACTGGGCAAACAAGAGAAAAGACGGGGTTAGATTGTGGATTATCATGCTTCGCTTCAAAAGAATAAACCGGGTACTGACCCGCTACCTTCGTAAAGGAAATCTCCATTGGGCCCAGTATCTTAAGCATGTGGTTGCCCAGAACACCGATGGTAAGTTCTCGGCCCTCAACATATTCTTCGATCAAAATTGGCTCGCCAAACATCCGGTACTGTTCCCCAACCACGGCGTCTAAACCGTCGCGTGATTTGACGACGGATGCGCCCCCGATTCCCTTGGATGTCCCTTCATGATTGGGCTTACAGATCACGGGAAATTTAAGCGGAATCTCCCCAAGTTTTCCGCCCTGATAAAGGCGAAAATTGGGAGTATAAATCCCATCGTGAATTAAAAGACGCTTGGTAATCGCCTTGTCCAACGTAATCGCTAAACATGTCGCGTCGCTTCCTGTGTGTTCGATGCCTAAAAGATCACATATTGCCGGGACCTGAGCTTCTCTGGCTCGCTTATTCGAACCCTCGGCAATATTGAAAACAATATCAATTCGGTGTTCCTTCAGCGCTTCGGATAAGCTTCGACGGGCTTCAATCCCAACCACTTCAAAGCCCTGCTTTTTGATTGCCTCTGAGATCGCCCCGACGGTTTTCTCCGAATCAAATTCGGCCTCATGCTCGTACCCCGGCTCGCCAAGATGCTTTCGCTTTAAATTATAAACCAACCCGATCCGGGGTTTTTTGGTGAAAATTCGTTTAGGGGCTCGAGTCGCCTTTACCCCCAATTTAAGACGGGTCACGGCGGCTTCCAGGATCTTCAGGATTGTCTGGTTATAATCCAGTCCAATCGTCTTTGCCGACTCAAAAATTCCAGCGCCGGCCTGCAAACTTGGTAGCGCATTCACTTCTAAAAAGAATATCTCGCCCTCAGAAGTCACCCTGAAATCTGCCCGGGCAAAATCAGTGATGCCAACGGCCGGGACAATCCGCTTCATCATTTCTTGAAGCTGCTTTTTAACATGGGGCTCCAAAGGCGCGGGGCATCGTACAGCGACCTTTTGGTCATTAAAATTCTTTAAGTCGTAATCATAGATCTCCATCTCACTCGATGGCTTATTATCAAAAACATAATCCAATGGTTCGAGCACGCCCCCGTCGCCCAATCCCGCGATAAAAGGCACCGTCACATCGCGCCCGGGGATAAACTTCTCGATCAGAACCCCGGATCCGAAGGTGCGCAGCAACTCCTGGGTATATTCCCTCAGGCTCTTTGCGTCGCGGCAGATCGATCGCTCCGTGATCCCTTTACTTGACCCCTCGTAATTCGGTTTCACAAAGGCTGGGTAGCTAATTTCGTCCTGGACGCTCTCTAATTCCTCGATTTGATTGATGCAGTACCCTTCAGCAACCAAGACACCACGACTTGCGACCATTTGTTTGGTCAAAAACTTATCCAGTGTTAGGAAACAGCCGTAGGGCCCTGAACCCACATAGGGGATCTGCAACTGTTCAAAAATAGTTGGCCCAAGACTCTCGCGGCCAACCCCAAAATAACCTTCCGCGGTATTGAAAATCAGATCAGGCTTTTCCTCTTTGAGACGAATCATCCACTCGGTCAGTGAGTTCGTCAGACTCATCTCAACATCGATCACATCATGCCCGCCACTGGCGAGGGCCTTGTGAATTGACTCGATCGTCTCCGTCGTATCAAACTCCGCTTGATCAATGGATTCGCTGGTTTTTCGATTAAATACAAAAGCGATTTTCACACACTCCCCTATTCCCCATTTATAAGCTAGCGAGGATTGATTGCCAACTCATCAAGATTACTCTAAATGAATTCCAATGCACTTGGATTTACAATCGGTGTCAAAGCAGTACTCTGAATTTGCCTTACACCCACTGACACTCAAGGTTGAACCCGGTGAGTTTTTCTGCCTTCTCGGTCCAAGTGGCTGCGGAAAGACAACAGTCTTAAGACTAATTGGTGGGTTTGAATCGTTAGACAGCGGGCAAATCCTTCTAGGCGGCACTGATATCAGCCATCAACCGCCGCAGCTTAGAAATATCCACACGGTCTTTCAGAAATACGCTCTCTTTCCCCATCTCTGCGTCTTTGAAAATGTTGCCTTTGCGTTGCGGATTCAAAAACGCGGGAGCGCCGAGATTAAGCAACGAGTCACCGAGGCACTTGAGCTTCTGGAAATCGGTCCCTTATCAGACCGACGCACCGACCAACTCAGCGGTGGGCAAGCCCAGAGAGTTGCCTTAGCCCGAGCGCTCGTAGATCAGCCAGCGGTTTTATTACTCGACGAACCGCTCTCGGCGCTTGACCCGAGCTTGAGACTTAGGGTCCGTGAAGAGCTCAAAGCACTCTGCCATAAAGTGGGAACCACCTTCATTATGGTGACGCACGACCAAGAAGAGGCCCTTCAGCTTTCAGACCGAATGGCCGTGATGCAACATGGCCATTGCCTTCAAGTCGGCACCCCAAAAGAAATCTATGAATATCCCGCCAGCGCCTTTGTCGCTCAGTTCATTGGACCAGCGAATGTGATCCAAGGCGATGTTCAGAGCGCCGCTGATTCCTCTCAAGACTATTATGTCGTTCATTCAGCGTCGGGAAAGTTTTCAATTCCGAAAAATGGCGCAGCACCCCCTCACCGAATTTCCATGATCCTTAGGCCTGAAAAAATGAGGCTTCTCAGAGCCAAAGTCGCACAGCCAAACTTGATTGAAGGCGAAGTGGCCCATCTAACTTACCTTGGGTCTCGCACTGAATATACGATCCAGACCTCTAAGCAAATTTTCAAAGTTTTTGAAACCGAAGGAGAAAGGCAGAAGAAGAAATTACTCGCACCGGGCTCGAAAGTGTATCTGAACTGGAAGGCCGAGGACGCGATCTTATTACCCCAGGGCAATGAACATGAAGTCGGCCTTTAGCCCTAAGACCATGAGCCCATGGGCTCAGTGCTTTATCGGTTGGATTATTCTTCTCACGCTCATTCCGACCATTCTTATCTTTCTGATGAGCTTGCTCAATACCAAGAGCTACGGTGTGATCAGTTGGCAACCCACCCTTCTTAATTACGCCCGACTCTTCGATTGGACCTACCTGAATCTTTTCCTCAAAACAATCGCGCTATCGCTGGGAGCAACCTTAACCTGCTTATTGGTGGGATTCCCGGTCGCCTATTACCTCGCTCGAGTTTCTGGCTGGAAACGAACTCTCGGATTAATCCTTTTATTCATTCCGTTCTGGACCAATTTCATTCTAAGAATCCACGCTGTCATTGCCCTTGTCGGCAATAGCGGTCTTATAAACCAAGCGCTATTGGGACTTGGGCTCATCGATCAGCCGATCGAATTGCTCTACACTAGAACGGGTGTTTTCATAGGGCTCGCGTACAACTACCTACCTTTCCTGGTGATCCCCTTATTTTCTTCCTTAGAGAAGTTTGATCTCACGCTCCGAGAAGCGGCTTTAGACCTAGGGGCTAACCGCATCCAAACATTTTGGTTAGTCCTTCTGCCAAATATTCGCCATGGTCTCATTATCGGCAGTCTTTTTGTGTTCATTCCCATGATGGGAGAATATGTCATCCCCGACCTTTTGGGTGGCGGCAAAGATATGTACCTCGGCAATCTCATGGTGAACCAATTCTTTGTGATGCAGGATTGGCCCTTTGGGGCCGCCATTGCGAGCGTGCTTTCGGTCGGATTAATCTTTGCTCTCGTCATTCAATACCGGTGGGAATCAAAAACAGATGGCTAGCCGCACCTACCCCAAAAACCGCCTCGTACTCGTGATTTTCGTCACAACCATGGTGTGGCTCTACACTCCCTTGCTGTACTTAATAGTTCAGGCGTTTTTAGAAAACCCTTATGAGTGGTCCCATGGGTTTAGCTTGAAATGGGTAACGAAACTCTTTAGTTCAGCAACTCTTTGGGAGCCACTTCGCAATAGCCTTATCGTCGCAATTTTAGCGGCAAGTGCGTCGCTCATTCTGGGAACGCTAGGAGCTGTCACCCTAAGCCCCCACCGGATCTTACTCCCGACTTGGCTCCACGCACTGATCACCTTACCCGTCATGGTGCCCGAGGTGATCACGGGCTTATCGCTCCTGCTTTTCTTTCTGCTTTTACGAATTGAATTAGGGATGTCTACGGTCATTCTCGCGCACGCCAGCTTTAGTTCGAGCTTTGTTTATTTCATTGTGGTGGAACAACTGCGCAAATTAGACCCCAATCTCAGAGAAGCGGCCCTAGATCTTGGGGCGGAGCCAAGAGCGCTTTTTTGGAAAATAACCTTGCCCAATATCCTTCCTGGACTGATGGGGGCGTGGCTCTTTGCCTTCACCCTTTCCTTTGATGATTTTTTAATCTCGTTTTTCACAAGCGGAGCGGGTTTCACGACGTTGCCGCTTAAGATTTACTCACTGATGCGCCTTGGAATCACTCCCGAGGTGAATGCGCTTTCAGCCACGATGATTTTGATTTCAACAGCGTTAGTGCTAGTCGCACTATCTAGGGAGCAAACGCGCAAATGGGTACTCAAAGGATTTTAGTCGCCATTGTCTTGATTGGCGTTGTCGGGGGTGGATTTCTTTTACTTCGGGGCAACTCTAAAAGTGCCACCGCCAAACTCCATATTTCGACCTGGAGTAACTACTACCCCGAAGACCTCATTGAGGAATTTACCGATAAAACTGGGATCAAGGTCGAGCTCAGCTATATTTCGAGTAACGAAGAACTCTTCTCCAAGCTCAGAGCCGGTGCCACTGGCTACGACATCATCCAACCCTCGGATTATATGGTTCGGCAGATGGCAAAACTTGGGATGCTTGCTGAGCTGGATCATACCCAACTTCCCCATCTCTCCCATCTTGATCCTTTTTTTGCTAAACCGAGTTACGATCCAACCCTCAAGCACTCGGTACCCTTCACCTGGGGCACCACGGGCATTACCGTTAATACCGAGAAAATCAAGGTCTCTGAGGACGACTTGAGTTGGCGCCTTCTGATTGATTCCCCAGACCCGCGTCACACCTCACTACTCGATGATATGCGAGAAGTCTTTGCGAGCGTTTTCTTCCTTCAAGGGATATCGCCCAACACAACCGACCTCAACGCCATGAAAGCGGCAATCCAAACACTGACCATACTTAAACCAAAACTTCTCACCTTCTCAGGCGAACCTAGGCCTCTGGTCATGGGACGAGAAGTCTATATCGCCCATAGTTATTCCACCGACGGTGTTCAGATGGCCGTTGATGACCCGAAGCTAAAGTTTTTCATCCCCAAGGAGGGAGCCATCGTTTGGACCGATAATTTTGCGATTCCCTCAACGAGCAGGGAGCCAGCGCTGGCCCATCGCTTCATCGATTACTTTCTTGACCCCGAGAACGCCCTTAAGATTTCAACCCAGAACTTACTCGCTACCCCCAATGCCACAGTCAAAGAAGCGTTGCCTGAAACCTTGAGGAATAACCCCAATATTTATCCAAGCCCCGAGACCATGAAGAAACTCCATTGGCTCGAAGACATCGGCGATAACTTAAGAAAAATGAATGAGCTTTGGACTAAGTTAAAAAGCTAAATTCTGTTGCGATTCTTTGAATCGCAACAGAATTTATCCTGAACGCAGTGAAGGATCTCGACTCGCAGGCACTCGCCAGTATGATACAATTCGATCATGGAAAAAGAACCAACGGTACTGGTGACAGGTGCCACTGGCATGTTGGGACGGGCATTGGTCTACCACCTTCTCAGGCAAACCAATTATTCGGTGGTTGGAGTCGCTCGACGAGCTTGGCTAGCTGAGCCTCATCCACGCTACACCCATCTTCAAGGTGATCTTGCCGACCAAAGCTTCACACGAAGCCTCGTGGCTGGGCGAGACTCGCTGTGGGTAGTTCATACAGCAGGCTACGTGGATGTCGATGGCTCAGAAACGAACCACTCGCTTCCCACTTCGGTCCATATTAGAGCGACGCAATGGCTATCGGACGCTGCGAGTGTCAAACGCTTTATCTATATTTCCACTGATTCGGTCTACGATGGCGCGCAGGGCAATTACACGGAATCTGATCTTCCTAACCCGATTAATTTTTACGCTAAGACCAAATGGGAAGGCGAAGTGGCGGCGTTAAGACACCCAAATAGTGTCTCATTGCGTTGCACTCTTTACGGCTACCATAGTCCGTGGTCGACCCCGAAAGCCTCTCTTTTTGAATGGGGCTACGAAAACCTTAAAAACAATCAACCGATCCCCGGGTTCACCGATGTCCTGATGACGCCCATCTCGATGCACCAGCTGAGCCGTGTCGTTAGACGTCTTTTAGATAACCAACTCACTCGGGGTATTCTCAACGTCGGGTCTCAGGAAACTCTTTCTAAATTTGATTTCCTTAACGCCATTGCAACGAAGATGAAGTGGGATCCAGCCCTCATTCAGCCCCGAATCCTACAGAGCGTTAAACTTGTGGCACCCCGTCCCAAGAACACCAGTTTAAATACCTCCCGATTCACTGATATGATGAAAGAAACACTCCGTTTTGACGACGGCCTAAATGAACTACTAGATAGCTTAAGGAGCGAGACTTGAAGATACTGGGCATTGCGTTTCTCTCCGATGCATCGGCGGTAATCTTAGACCATGGCAGATTAGTCGCTGCCGTCTCCGAAGAACGCTTGAATCGAATCAAACTCTGGCATGGTGTTCCCCACCTTGCCATCCAGAAAGTCCTCGACCAAGCCGGACTGAGCCTCGAAGAGATTGACCTCGTGGCAACTCATGGCCTGTGTCCCGCTGACCGAGATCGAAAAGGGTACTCGGAAAAGAGAAAACTCATTGAAGGTTCAGATTTGTCTCAAGCTATCAAACTCAATCAGCTCGAGAATCTTGAGAAACGATGGGAGCATGAGCAGAAAGTCTTCTCAGAAAGAACGCCTGAGTACCTCCGAGATATTGCGGCTCTTGGAAGACCCATGAAGGTCTATGGCCACCACCACTGCCACGCAGCTTCAGCATACTACGCTTCGGGCTGGGATCAGGCGACGGTACTGACCGCTGATGGTTGGGGAGAAGACGGCTCGTCGACAGTTTATCAGGCAGCAAAATCCCAGATGCGCCGAACGACCGCGACTGAAACCTTTGATTCTCTCGGATACTTCTATGGCAGTGTGACCAAAGCGCTCGGTTTCATCCCGCACCGTCATGAAGGCAAGGTATTAGGCCTTGCGGCGTACTGTGAGAACCCCAAATCTTTTGCCCAGATTCGACGCATGGTGGATTACGACGCAAAGGCAAAACATTTTGTCGCTCATTTAGAAAATGGGCTCTACATCCCTCGGTTTGAGAATGAAAGACTGAAAGATTTTGTCAAAGATTTCTCAAGAGAAGACGTTTCCGCAAGTGTGCAGAAAACTTTAGAGCAGGTTGTCGTCGAGTGTGTCAACGATACTGATATCACGACTCGCCGACTCGCTGTAGCCGGTGGCATTTTTGCTAATGTTAAACTAAACCAAAGACTCATTGAAAACCCTAAAATCTCTGAGCTCTTTGTCTTTCCTAATATGGGAGACGGCGGACTTTCCGCAGGTGCTGCCTACCTAGCCCACACCGAAATGACCGAAACCAGGCCTGAGCCTATTAGTACGATGTATCTTGGCCCAAGTTACTCTTCAGATTCCATCGCTCAATCTCTTGCTGAGTCTGGCCTTCGTTATGAAAGACACCCTAAGATATCGCAAAAAGTCGCCGAACTTCTTGCCAAGGGCGAAGTGGTCGCGCGATTTTCGGGAGCCATGGAATTTGGCCCGCGAGCGCTTGGCCACCGGAGCCTGCTCTACAAAGCGACTGAACCCGAAGTGAATGAATGGTTAAATAAGAGGCTGAAACGGTCGGAGTTCATGCCGTTTGCTCCAGCGACTTTAAAATCCCATGCCAACGATAGATTTCTCAATTGGGAAAAAGCCCCGCTTGCCGCACGCTTCATGGCCACCACCTTTGATTGCACGAAGCTCATGAGAACTGAAGCACCGGCCGCAGTCCATGTTGACGGCACCGCAAGACCCCAACTCATTGACCCTGAACACGCCCCAGACTTTCACGCGATCCTTGAAAACTATTTTAAACTCACCGGCTCGCCCACTCTCATTAATACGAGCTTCAATATGCATGAAGAACCCATCGTTGCCTCACCCGAGGATGCGCTCAGAGCGATTAAAGACGCTGAGCTTCCCTACCTTGCTATCGACGATTTTCTTGTGACTCAATGACGCGATCAGTCACTAAACGACCTTGACGAGACGTATTGGTTATTGCTATTTGCGTTAAATGCACCGGATCAACGGCATGACCCCTGGGGTAGGGATCATGCACCGGCACAACATGGGAATAAAAAAGGGGAAATAGAATGAAACTCATCACATACTTCATGTTCTTTGCAGCTTCAATAGCCTCAGCCAGAGCGTATAAAATCAGCTGTACAACAGAACCTAATCAAAAGAGCGATTACTTTGTCGAGGCTAAGCTAAACGGTCGAATCTTCGTCAGCGACACAGCCGACCGACGATACCAACTCAATGATTACAGCTTCAACTACCAAGTCTATATGACTGAAACGGACGGAGATGCCACGATCTACACAGAGTGGGGCAGTGGAGAATCCCTAAAAGGCAAGTATCTTTGGAATGATGCTAGCTACGCTCCCAAAAAGTACACCAACCACGCTAAATTCGAATTACCGGCGCGCAATGGCAGCATTGACTTGATTGTGCCAGAAGACCTACGCCTTAGAACCTTCAGGGGCGTTCTGGTTATGACAAATATTCATGACCACTTCGGAGCATCCGTAAAACTCAATTGTCTGAGATATAAAATCGCTGACTAAGCGACGATTCAAGAAATACCGAGCCGGCCGTGGCACCGCGGCCGGCTTTTTTATTGCACCTGGCTACTTTCCGGCCGGAAAGGGGATGGGTACTTTTAGAGAATCTTACAAATAGTAACACCAGGCTTATTCGGAACCTCCTGGCATTTACCACCGGCTGCTATGCAGGCTGCTTCCACCTCAGTGTCGCTAGAGCATTGGGACTGGCATCCTTTACTAGTACAGACAGCAGAGTTTTTACAATCAGCATTGGTCAAGCAATTGACGCAGACGCCATGATCGTCATTTCCTGGCCATCGACAAAAAACGGGGTATTTTTCTTGCTTGCAATCAGCATCCTTGAAGCAGGTATCAAATCGTTGGCCACTACTGTACGGAACGCATTTGCCATTCGCACAACCTAGCCTAGTCGGCTTACCATCGACTACCTGGCATAAACAGGCCTTAGTTTGCTCATCCGTGCATGGGTGTGAACATTGTGGTCCATTGGAATCAGAAATCCACGGCTTAGAAGGAGGTTTGCAATCCTCTTTTGGAGTGTAACAGGTATTGGGGCCGACCGGCGGACTGGCGACTCCTGTATCCCCCGAACATTTGGTTTGGCCATACTGAGTACAATCTGCTGTACTTAAACATTGCACGCATTTACAGGTCGTCTGCCTATCACCTTCAACAAACATTTGCTCGCAGTTATCTTTTCGTGCTTTACACAGCTTACTGAGGCCATCTTCTCCATAAGCAAAACAGGTCTGAGCCTTCATGGCGAACAAGATTACAATAAACAGAAAATTTTTCATTTTTGGATCCCCCCAAGAGGCCAGTCATAGTAATTAGTTTAATTCTACACTCAAATACTAAGCAGTTCCATGTTTTGGAGTAGAGCCCCCGATCTTTGGTGCGGCCGGAGGGACTTGAACCCCCACGGGTTTCCCCATATGGTCCTAAGCCATACGTGTCTGCCAATTTCACCACGGCCGCGTGACAGTCGGGACGGCTAAGAGTATCGTGATCCGCAGTCGATATGGCAAGAAAAAGCAGCGCTGATCTGGATCAAGTTTTTGGTATTCTGGAGACGCTATATGAGAGCCCCAAGACGGAGCTGGTGTATGAGGGGCCATTTCAATTACTGATCGCGGTGATTTTATCCGCCCAATGCACCGACATTAGGGTTAATCAGACGACCCCTGCCCTGTTCGCAAAATTTCCGACGCCCGAACGGATGGCCAAGGCGAAACAGTCTGAAATCGAAACACTCATCCACTCCTGTGGATTTTATCGGATGAAGGCAATAGCCCTCATTGAAACATCGAGGGATCTTGTGGAGAAATATGGCGGTCAGGTGCCTGGCACCATGGAGGAGCTGGTGGGTCTAACCGGCGTGGGCCGTAAGACGGCAAGCGTGGTGCTCAATCAAGCCTTTGAAATACCTGCCATTGCCGTCGATACCCACGTGAAGCGAGTCAGCCGCCGATTAGGGTGGGCAACCAAAGAAGACCCCGTGGCAATTGAATTCGAATTGCGAAAGCTATTACCTGAAAGCCACTGGTCGCAAGTGAATGGTTATTTAATTTTTCATGGCAGAAGAATCTGTAAGGCGAGAAAGCCGCTATGCGAAAGTTGTGAGATCCGCACATTCTGCAATGATTATCTTAGCCGTCGAGATTAGATTGTGATTCTAAGGCGAAACTGGCCGGAGTTCTGTCGGCCTAAGTAGTTCTCAAGATAATCGTAGAAGAGAAAGAGCTGCACGCTGGAGTCCCAGGATAATTTGGGGCCGAGTTGAAAGTGATTCAGATTCCCGCCCTCAGGCATTTGGGTGCCCGTTTCAAATCGACCGAAGAGATTGAGCCCTGACGCCATGGGGATATCGCAGATTCCCGCGATCCCTAGCGGCTGCACAAGCCGCAAATTATCCTGGAATTCTCCGCCAAGGATTTCAAGACCGATCTGGGCGTTCTCCCATTCAAGTCGAGCATACAAGTTACTGATCCAATTCGAACGGAAATTGACGCTACCTTGGACCGATTGGAAAACACTGTAACCTGAGATGCCCAACCACAGACGCGTCTCTCCATCAAATTTGATGGCCTTGGTCACAAGCCCTGTAATCGCCTTTGAGTTATTCGTATTTAAGTTATAAATGCCACTGCCATTGAAATATCCCAATTTGATATGGCCTTCCGAAAAAGCCGAAATCGTCACTTCGGTCCCAACATCGCGGTTCAACAATAACGACGTGTGGAGTTGGCCATAATCAGCAATCCTGCTTATCCCTAAATCAGGTGTCCACCACGGGTTTAAAGACGGCGAAAACATTCCCAGTCGCCAACCTAGCAATTGCTCCGACTCAGCATGCCCGCCCTCAGCGACCCTTCCCACGTCGACAAAGGCTTCGACAGGGATGAGCTGAGGCAACAGCACACTTGAGAATTCTCGGCTCTGCCCCAGAGCGATCCGGTAGCTCAGTAGTGGACTGACCGAGCCCGATGCGATAACGCGCAACATGGGGATGGAAAACCCCTGATCAATCACACCGTTTAATGCGTAGAGCGTGTCGAGTCTAAGACCCATGATTAAAATCGGACTCGATTGGGCAGGTGTGGGAATGGCTTGCGTTATTTCTGCAGGCGCCTCGTTAATCAGATCAAGCCCCTGCTCCACGTCAGCAACCGCAATCTGAGTGAGAACTAGGCCTACCCAAATCCAATTAAACGGATGGTAGAGTGATTTCAAATCGTGTCCCTTCATTCACCTTGGAACGCACGGTGATTTCTCCGTGATGCGCTTCAACAATTTTATAAACCGTCGCTAACCCTAAACCCGTGCCTCTTGCTTTGGTAGTGTAAAAGGGCTCGTAGAGATGGGATAACTCATCCTCGCTCATCCCCTTCCCACTATCCTCAACCCACACCATGACTCGAGTCACAGTTTTCTGCACCGATCCAATCTCGATTCGCCCCGACCCCGAAATGGCCTGAGCTGCGTTCACTCCGAGATTCCAAAGCACCTGCTTTAACTTCTCAGCGTTCCCTTCGATCATGACCCCAGCGGCGAAGTTCTCCTCCACTTGGATACGGTCTTTAACCTGGGGGTGTGCCTGCAACGATAAGCTTAGATCGGAGAGAATGGCTTCAAGCTCAACCGGTTCTTTTTTAAATTTTTCGGGTCGTACAAAATCAAGAAATTCTGAGACGAGTCGGTTTAATCGATCGATCTCACGGATTGCAATATCC
>Ga0105164_10001629_pt1 | contig 14306 bp, 11 predicted proteins | sample VDWuncwatermetaG_FD_89674 | JGI IMG/M metagenome (GOLD analysis project Ga0105164, IMG submission 89674) | Wastewater microbial communities from Netherlands to study Microbial Dark Matter (Phase II) - VDW unchlorinated drinking water | ecosystem: Environmental > Aquatic > Freshwater > Drinking...
GGACAATGCGTCTTTAACCATTGAACTCATCACCCCTGTGGCCATGGAGAAAGAACAGCGCTTCGCCATCCGCGAAGGAGGCAAGACCGTGGGTGCAGGAGTCATCAGTCAGGTGTTGGAGTAGCGGGTTCGATGCTTGAGCTCATCACTTTTGAATGCACCATTTGCAAGCGTCGGAATTACACCTCCTTTAAGAATAAGAAGAATACTCCTGACCGGTTGGAACTTAAGAAACACTGCGACAGTTGTCGAAAGCATACGGTGCACAAGGAGACGAAATAGAAACAGAGGCCAGTAGCTCTAATTGGCTAGAGCAGCGGACTCCAAATCCGCGGGTTGGGGGTTCAAATCCCTCCTGGCCTGCCATTCGATGATGCGCGGGAGACCTTCCTGCCACGAAAGTGTTGTATGATTGCACGGATTAAAAAATTTGCGCAAGAGGTGAGGGTGGAATTGGGGAAAGTCTCCTGGACAAGCAGGGAGGAACTTTGGGGATCCACCCTTGTGGTGATTGCGAGTGTTGCCTTGCTTTCTCTATTTATCGGCCTGTGCGATTTCATCATGGCCCAAGTGATTCGACGGCTCATTCGGTGGTGAGATGGTAAAAAAATGGTACGTCCTTCACACACAGACCGGTTACGAGGATAAAGTCAAGGCGAATCTGGACAATCGTTTGCAGGGAAGCGCTCTTCGGGAGAATGTCTCGCAGATCATGATCCCGACGGAAAAGGTCTCTGAAATCAAAGATGGAAAAAAACGGATCTCCCTTCGAAAATTCTTCCCCGGGTATATCCTTATCGAGATGGAGCTGACGGATGAGATCTGGTATTTTGTGAAGAACACCCCAGGGGTCAGCGGGTTCATCGGGTCCGGCTCAAAACCGATCGCCCTCTCCGAGACAGAGGTTCAGAATATCCTGAAGCAGGCTGAGGAAAAGAAAGAGAAACCGATTCCGAAGGTTATCTTCGAGCCGGGCGAGGGGGTGCGCGTCATCGAAGGCCCCTTCACCAATTTTAACGGCACCGTGGATGAAGTGAATCCCAATAAGGGAAAGCTCAAAGTCATGGTTTCGATTTTCGGAAGGTTCACACCGGTCGAATTGGAATATTGGCAGGTGGAGAGACTCTAGTCATGGCGAAGAAAATTAAAGCGCAGATCAAACTCTATTGTCCGGCAGGACAGGCCACTCCGGCGCCGCCGGTCGGGCCCGCCCTCGGCCAACATGGCCTCAATATTATGGAATTCTGCAAACAGTTTAATGAAAAAACAAAAGGGAGGGAAGGCTTAACCCTCCCGGTCCTCATCACGGCGTATGAAGACAAAAGCTTTACCTTTATTATTAAGACTCCTCCCAGTTCCGTGCTTCTCAAACGCTCCTGCAACATCGCCAAGGCCTCGGGACAGCCGAATAAAGAGAAAGTGGGAAAGGTGACCCGGGCTCAGGTGGAGGAGATCGCGCAGTTGAAAATGGCCGATTTGAATGCAAAGGATCTGGAGGGGGCGGTCCGTATTGTCAGGGGGACGGCCCGGAGCATGGGGATCGAGGTTGAAGGATAAGGATCATGATGCCGAAGCTCTCCAAAAGACGAAAAGCGTTTCTCTCTTTGATTGAAAAGGGAAAGATCTATCCCCTGAAAGAGGCGATCCACCTTTTAAAAGGGTCACCGGCGGTCAAATTCGACCAGACGGTAGAAGTGAGTGTCAAATTGGATGTCGATCCGAAGCAATCGGATCAGATGGTGCGCGGCACCGTTTCGCTTCCCCATGGGACCGGAAGAAAGATCCGTGTCGCCTGCTTCTGCAAAGAGGACCAGCAGGCAAAAGCCACGGAGGCGGGAGCGGATATCATTGGAGGACCGGATCTCATCGAGAAGGTGAAAAGCGGCACAATAGACTTTGATATCGCCATCGCCACCCCCATGATGATGAAGGACCTAGCGGTGCTCGGGAAAATACTCGGCCCCCGGGGTCTCATGCCGAACCCCAAGGCGGGGACCGTCACCGACGATGTCGCCAAGGCGATCCGCGAAGTCAAGAAAGGACGTGTGGAATTCAAGATGGACAAACAGGCGGATATCCATCTTGCCGTCGGAAAGATTTCTTTTGAGGAAAAGGCGATCTCAGAAAACGTGCTGGCGTTCTATGAAGGACTTCTCAAAGTCCGTCCCGCTTCCGCCAAGGGCCACTACATTAAAAGCATCGCGCTTTCGAGCACGATGGGACCCGGTATGAAATTGGATCTTTCAACCTTAAGGAGAGAGGTCTGATGGGGATCCAGTCGGTGAAAAAAGAGAAAAGGGAGGTTACTCAGAGTAAATACAGACGCCTCATGATGAGGGAGCTTGAACAGGACTTCCGTGCTCCGTATCTCTTTGTCACCCAGTATCAAAGACTTTCGGTCAAGGATCTTGAAGAACTTCGACGGAAACTCCGTCCTGTTTCGGGTCGATATCTGGTTGCAAAAAATAGTCTCAGTCGCCTTGTTCTTGGAACATTGGGGTTCGAAAACCTCGCCCCCCTCGTGACGGGGCAGACCGGTTTTGCCATCAGTGATCAGGATCCGATCGCCCTTTCAAAAGTGTTGATCGGTTTTTCGAAGGACCACGAAGCCCTAAAATTATGCGGCGGAGTCGTCGACGGGGAACTCTTGACCGTTGACCGGATGCGCCATTTCGCCTCCCTTCCTCCCAGACCGATACTGATGGGAAAAGCGGTTTTCTTGATAAAATCCCCTCTCTCGGGGCTGGCGCATGTGCTTTCAGGGATGGTTCGTAAACTCCTTTACGCCTTACAAGAGATTTCCAAAACTAGGGAAAAAAGTGGAACCGGCTAACCCGCTTACCGGTTCACCGGTTAACCCGTTAGCCGGTTGGCCAGTTACAAAGAGATTTTGATATGGAAGAAAAAGAAAGGAAGGATAACAAGATGGAAGAGGTAGCGGTCAAAGAGGAAAAAACGCAAAAAATTGCACTTTCCAAAAAGGCTGAGGAGATTCTCAAATCGATTGAGGGTCTTACGGTCTTAGAGTTGGCCAATCTCGTGAGCGCCTTGGAGGAAAAATTCGGTATTCAGGCCCAGGCCCCCGTCATGATGGCAGGCGGCGCGGCACAGGCTCCTGGAGCAGCACCTGCTGCAGCGGAAGAAAAGACCGCCTTTACGGTCGTTCTTGCAACTATCGGAACGAACAAAATCCAGGTGATCAAAGTCGTGCGCGAGTTAACCAACTTGGGTCTTAAGGAAGCGAAGGACCTTGTGGAAGGAGCCCCCAAGCCGGTGAAAGAGGGTGTCTCCAAAGAGGAATCTCAGACGATTAAGAAGAAACTGGAAGAGGCGGGCGCGACGGTCGAGATTAAGTAACTTATCAGGAACTTGAGGAGACTCATGATCCAGAGAAAGAATTTCGCTCGGATTCAAGAATGCTTTGACGTTCCGAATCTCATCGAGATCCAGACGGCATCCTACGAGGAGTTTCTCCAACTGGGGGTCCCCAAAACCAAACGGGAGCCGAAGGGGCTGCAGGAGGTCTTCCTGGAGGTCTTTCCGATCGAAAGTTATGACGGAAACAACAAGTTCGAATTCGTCAGTTATTCCTTCCGAAAGCCGAAATACAATATCGACGAATGCCAGAAGCGGGGAATGACCTATGCGGCACCGCTCAAGGTAAAACTCCGTTTGCGCACGAAGAAGGATGTGCGGGAGCAGGAGGTCTATATGGGGGATTTGCCCCTCATGACGGAGACCGGGACCTTCATCGTCAACGGAGAAGAACGCGTGGTGGTGAGCCAACTCCATCGTTCTCCGGGAGTCTCTTTCGAGGAGACCATTCATCCCAACGGGAAAAGACTCTATTCGGCCCGCATCATTCCTTACCGCGGGGCGTGGGTGGAATTTGAATTCGACCTCTCCGATATCTGCTATGTGCTGATCGACCGGCGGCGCAAACTCCTCGCAACCACTTTCCTCAAGGCCATGGGATATTCGAGCGACGAGGACATTTTGAAAGATTTCTGCAGCATTGAAGAGGTGAAGGAGACGGGGACCGGGTCGCTCAAGTCAAAGGCCGGCCGGACGTTGGCCGCCGACGTCGAAGATGCTGAAACCGGGTTCGGTCTTGCAAAACGGTTTGAAACGGTGACGCCGGAACTCGTTGAGAAGATCCAACACCACAAGATCAAATCACTCCTCCTCCTCGAAAAGTCCCTCCCAGAAATTGAAAATACCCTGCGCAAAGATCACCTCAAATCCAAAGACGATGCCCTCGTCGATATTTATCGGAAACTCCGACCCGGCGATCCTCCGACCCTGGAGAGCGCCCGCTCGCTTCTGAACCGTCTTTTCATCGATCCCCGTCGGTACAATCTTGGACGGGTCGGTCGCTACGTCCTCAATCGAAAACTCGGAATGAAGATTTCTTTGGACCGAAGTACCCTTGATTTGCCGACCGTGGTGGCCGTGATGAAGTACCTGATCGCCCTCAAAAATGGAGAGGGACAGGTGGATGACATTGACCACCTCGGGAACCGCCGTGTCCGTTCCATTGGGGAACTTCTCCAGAATCAGTTCCAGATCGGTCTTGCCCGCGTTGAAAAATCCGCGAAAGAGAGGATGAGCATCTACGACCTTGAGAATATGATGCCGCACAACCTCATCAACTCGAAACTCGTCTCAAGCGTCATCCGGGATTTCTTCGGGAGAAGTCAGCTCTCTCAATTTATGGATCAGACCAATCCTCTGGCGGAGTTGACCCATAAGAGAAGACTCTCTGCATTAGGACCGGGAGGGCTCTCCCGGGAGCGGGCCGGGTTTGAAGTGCGCGATGTCCACCATTCCCATTATGGCCGTATCTGTCCGATTGAAACCCCCGAAGGACCGAATATCGGTCTCATCGCCTCGCTTTCCACCTATGCACGGGTGAACGAATTCGGATTTCTCGAAACCCCTTACCGCAAAGTGATCGACGGCCGCGCCACAAATCAAATCGAGTATTTGACGGCGGATAAGGAAGACCAGACGGTGATCGCCCAGGCGAACGCCCTCCTGGATAAAAAAGGATATTTCCTCGATCCGCTCATTTCCTGCCGGCACAGGGGAAACTTTCCGAAAGTTCCGAAAGAGAAGGTCGATTACATGGATGTGTCGCCGAAGCAGCTCGTTTCGATTGCGGCAAGTCTTATCCCTTTTCTGGAACATGACGATGCGAACCGCGCGCTCATGGGATCGAACATGCAGCGCCAGGCGGTTCCGCTTTTAGAGACCGAAGCGCCTTTCATCGGAACAGGGATGGAGTATCGTATTGCAAAAGATTCGGGAGCGATGGTCATCGCGAAAAATAGCGGCGTCGTTTCTTCGGTGCAAGCGGATGAAATTGTCGTCGGTGGAGAGACATATCCCTTAAAGAAATTCATGCGGTCCAATGCCAACACCTGTATCAATCAGCGTCCGATTGTCACCTTGGGTCAAAGGGTAGAGGCGGGAGACGTGATTGCCGATGGGGCTGCGACGAAACATGGGGAACTCGCCCTGGGTCGGAACGTCCTTGTCGCCTTTATGCCGTGGCGAGGGTATAACTTTGAAGACGCAATTTTGATCAGTGAAAAAATGGTGAAGGAAGACACCTTTACCTCCGTTCATATTGAGGAATTCGAAATCGAGGCGCGAGACACCCGTCTGGGCAATGAGGAAATCACCCGTGATATTCCGAATGTCGGGGAGGAAGCCCTGAAGGACCTGGATGAGGGTGGGATTGTTCGAGTCGGGGCTGAAGTCAAGGCGGGAGATATTCTCGCCGGGAAGGTGACTCCCAAGAGCGTCACAGAACTTTCTCCCGAGGAAAAACTTCTCCGCGCCATTTTCGGAGAAAAGGCGGGGGATGTGAGGGACGCCTCTCTTTATGTCCGCCCCGGCGTCGAAGGAATTGTGGTGAATACAAAGGTCTTTTCCCGGAAAGAGGCTCGGCCGAGGAGCCGTGAGGAGGGGAGGAAAGAACAGGCCCAGATTGAAGAGGTTCGGAAACTCTACGGAGAGCAGATCAGCGTCATTAAAAAGGAGAAGCTCGACAAGCTTGCCAAACTCATTCTCGGGAAGAGGCTTCCCCAACCCCTTCTCGATGAAGATTCGGGAGCGGTGCTCATTCCGGAGGGAAGGACGATTCGAAGAGCCGATATTGAAAAACTGGAAGGATGCGATTTTCAAGACATCAAGGTTCCGGATAATCCGAAGGTCGAGGATGAAATCAAGAAGGTTTGTCTCGTCTATGATGACCGGATCAATGAGCTCGCATACGAAGAAGAGCGCGAAATCGACAAGATTAAGCGGGGAGATGAACTTCCGCCGGGGGTCATCAAACGGGTGGTCGTTCATGTGGCGAGCAAAAAGAAGATCTCCGTGGGGGACAAGATGGCAGGACGGCACGGGAACAAAGGGGTCATCGCGAAGATCCTCCCTGAGGAGGATCTGCCGTTTCTGCCGGATGGGTCACCGGTCGAGCTGGTCCTCAATCCTTTGGGCGTTCCTTCCAGAATGAATGTGGGTCAACTTCTTGAAACCCATCTCGGGTGGGCCGCAAGGGCTCTTGGGTTTTATGTGTCGACCTCTGTATTCGATGGGGCGCGTGAGAGTCAAATCAAGGAACAGTTGAAGGCGGCGGGACTTCCTGAAGACGGCAAGATCACCCTTTATGACGGCCACACCGGCAGGCCGTTCGATCAAAAGGTCACCGTGGGGTATATCTATATGATGAAATTGGGACACCTTGTGGATGACAAGATTCATGCCCGGTCGATTGGACCTTATTCTCTGGTGACACAGCAACCCTTGGGAGGGAAGGCGCAGTCCGGTGGCCAGCGTTTTGGAGAAATGGAGGTGTGGGCCTTGGAGGCCTATGGCGCGGCCTATACCTTGCAGGAACTTCTGACCGTGAAGTCAGACGATGTAGTCGGCCGGACTCGTATCTATGAATCGATCGTTAAGGGAGAAAATGCACTCCGGCCCGGCGTCCCGGAATCCTTTAATGTCTTGATCAAAGAGCTCCAGAGTCTCGGGCTGGATGTGATCCTGGAAAGAAAGAAACAGACCGAGACAGCCAAAGCGAGAGCCGCAAAGAAACTTTGATGCGAGAGGAGACCCTAATGGAGGGGATTAAAGAGAAGGAAGACGTTGAAAAACCGGTAGGGGCCCAGGAAGAGGAAAACGTCAATCTCTTCGATGCCATCACCATCCGACTGGCAAGTCCCGAGGTGATCAAGCTTTGGGCAAAGGGAGAGGTCAAGAAACCGGAAACCATCAATTACCGGACGCTCAAACCGGAAAAGGATGGGCTCTTCTGCGAAAAGATCTTCGGTCCGACCCGGGACTGGGAATGCAGCTGCGGCAAATACAAAAGGATCAAACACAAGGGGATTGTCTGCGACCGTTGCGGCGTCGAAATCACCCTGTCGAAGGTCAGACGTGAACGGATGGGTTATATTGAGTTGGCTGTTCCGGTCTCCCACATCTGGTTCTTTAAAACGATGCCGAGCCGGATCGGCGCACTCCTCGACACGAACCTTCGGGAACTCGAGAGCGTCCTTTATTATGAACAATATATTGTGATTGACGGCGGGGATACACCGCTCCGGAAGAAAGATCTTCTCAGTGAAGAAAAGTATCAAGAATATATGGAGCAGTATGGGGGAAAATTCACCGCCAAGATCGGGGCAGAGGCGGTTTATGATCTTTTAAAAGAACTCGATCTCGATAAATTGATCGCCCATCTTCAGCGTGAGGTCAAGGCCTCCAAAGCGGAACAGGCGCAGAAGAAATCGGTCAAACGGCTTCGGATCATTGAGGCCTTTAAGAAATCGGGAAACAAGCCCGAATGGATGATTCTCAAGGTGATTCCCGTCATTCCTCCCGACTTAAGACCGTTGGTTCCTTTGGATGGGGGACGATTTGCCACGAGCGATCTGAACGACCTTTATCGACGGGTCCTCAACCGGAACAACCGACTCAAGAAACTTCTGGAACTCAAGGCGCCCGAAGTGATCATCCGGAATGAAAAAAGGATGCTTCAGGAAGCGGTGGACGCCCTTTTTGACAACGGCCGCCACGGTCGGCCGGTGCTCGGGCCCGGCAATCGGCCCCTCAAATCCCTTTCCGACATGCTCAAAGGGAAACAGGGAAGATTCCGTCAGAACCTCCTCGGGAAACGGGTCGATTATTCCGGACGGTCTGTGATCGTGATCGGGCCGGAACTCAAACTCCATCAGTGTGGACTTCCGAAGAAGATGGCCCTGGAACTCTTCGAGCCTTTCATTATTAAGAAACTGAAGGAGCGTGGATTTGTCCATACCATTAAAAGTGCCAAGCGGATGGTGGAGAAGGCGAAACTGGAGGTTTGGGATATTTTGGAAGAGGTCATCCGGGAACATCCCGTCCTCTTGAACCGTGCCCCAACGCTCCACCGACTCGGGATTCAGGCGTTTGAACCGGTTCTCATCGAAGGGAAGGCGATCCGGATTCATCCGCTGGTCTGCACGGCATTCAATGCGGATTTCGACGGTGACCAGATGGCCGTCCATGTCCCTCTTTCCATGGAAGCCCAGATGGAATCGCGCCTCCTCATGATTTCAGTGAATAACATCTTTTCACCGGCAGACGGTCGTCCCGTCGCAGCCCCGACCCAAGATCTTGTCTTGGGATGTTACTACCTCACCCAGGAAAAAGCGGATGCCTCTTCACCCGTAAAAATTTTCGCGGATCCTGACGAAGTCATTGTTGCTTTCCAAGATGAGGAAGTTCCTCTTCATGCAAAGATCAAAGTGCGCCTCGATGGAAAGGTGATTGAAACAACCGTCGGGCGGGTCCTCTTTAACCAGTTGCTCCCCAAGGGATATCCGTATGTGAATGAGGCCCTGAGTAAGGGAACGCTTTCCGATATCATTACGAAGTGCTACAAAATGTTCGGGCGACTCAAAACCATTCAGCTCCTCGATGACCTCAAGGCGGTCGGTTTTGAACAGGCGACCCTCGCGGGGATATCGATTTCGATGGAGGATATCCGGATTCCCTCCGGAAAAGAGAAGGTCCTCAAAGAGGCGACAAAAGAAGTGACCGATGTGCAGTCGCAGTATCAGAAAGGGATCATCACCGACGGAGAAAGATACAACAAGATCATTGACATCTGGACAAATGCGACAGACACCATTTCGGAACTTATCTTCCGAGAACTTGAACCCTTCAACCCGATTTTTATGATGGCCGATTCCGGCGCGAGAGGCTCCAAACAGCAGATCCGGCAATTGGCCGGGATGAGGGGTCTCATGGCAAAACCGTCCGGGGAGATCATCGAAAGTCCCATTACCGCCAACTTCAGGGAAGGGCTGACCGTTCTCGAGTATTTCATTTCTACGCACGGCGCTCGGAAAGGGTTAGCGGATACCGCTCTCAAAACGGCCGATTCTGGATATCTGACACGCCGCCTCGTCGACGTGGCCCAGGATGTGATTATTACGGAAGAGGATTGCGGGACGCTCAACGGGATTCTCATCGAAGCGATCATCGAAGGGGACGAAACGGTGGTCACCCTTAAGGAACGGATCATCGGAAGGGTTGCCCTGGACAACATCGTCGATGTGATTACCGACAAACTGATTGTTGAATCAGGTCAAGAGATCAAGGAAGAGACGGCGGAGGCGGTCGAAAAAGCGGGGATCGAGAAGATCCGGATCCGGAGCGTCTTGACTTGTGAAGCCCGTCGGGGGGCCTGCGCGAAGTGTTACGGAAGGAACCTGACGACGGGACAACTCGTGGAACTGGGGGAAGCGGTCGGCATTATTGCCGCGCAATCGATCGGCGAACCCGGGACGCAGCTTACCATGAGAACGTTCCATATCGGAGGAACCGCAAGCCGCATCATTGAGCAATCCTTCACCCGGGCAAAGAACAGCGGGATCGTGAAGTATCACAATCTCCGCGTGGTGGAATCCGAGGCGCAGTTGGGCGAGTTCGCTGCACTGAACCGGAACGGACAGATCTCGGTCAACGACGAATCGGGACGCGAACTTGAAAGACATGTGGTTCCCCAAGGATCGACCCTTCGGGTTGCCGATGGAGGCGCCGTTGAAAAGGAGGCCCAGTTTATCGAATGGGACCCTTATATGTCCCCGATCCTTACGGAACTTCCCGGAGCCGTGAAATTCGAAGATCTTCGGCAAGACATCACGGTGCGCGAGGAGATGAATCCGGCGACCGGTTTGATTGAGCGCGTGGTGATGGAGCATCGTGGAGAATTCCACCCGCAACTGGTGATCTTGGACAAGCGGAAAGAGGTTGTCGGATTCTATCCGATTCCGGCAGGGGCCCATATTCTTGCAAAGGATGGACAGGAGGTCCGGGCAGGGTTTCTCATTGCCAAGATGCCGCGGCAGGTTCAAAAGACAAGAGACATTACCGGAGGTCTTCCCCGTGTTGCGGAACTCTTCGAGGCAAGACGCCCCAAGAATCCTGCCATTGTGAGTGAGATCGACGGGATCGTGGAATTTGGAGCCTCCAAGAAAGGCCAGCGCCGCGTCATTGTGAAGAGCGCTACGGGGATGAAAAAGGAATACCTTATCCCCCACGGAAAACATTTGAATGTGTATAAGGGAGACCGGGTCACTAGCGGGCAACGGCTGGTCGACGGACCGGTCGTGCCTCAGGATATCCTCAGAGTCAGTGGAGACAAGAAACTTCAAGAATACCTTGTGAATGAAGTTCAGGAAGTCTACCGTCTCCAAGGGGTGAGGATCAACGACAAGCATATTGAGGTGATTGTGAGACAAATGTTGAAGAAGGTTCAGATTGAGGACCCGGGGGACACCCATTTTCTGATCGGGGCGCAGGTCGATAAGCTCCAATTCAGAGAGGAGAACGAACGGGTGATGAAGAAGGGAGGCCGTCCTGCGAGTGCCACATCCCTTCTTTTGGGCATCACGAAGGCGTCGCTCTCCACGGAAAGTTTCATCTCCGCTGCAAGCTTCCAGGAAACCACGCGTGTCCTGACCGAAGCGGCGGCGAGCGGCAAGCGGGATGAACTGCTGGGGCTCAAAGAAAGTGTCATCATGGGGCATCTCATTCCGGCCGGAACAGGGTTCGCGATCCATCGAAACGTTGAAGTGGTACGAAAGGGAAAGGAATTGCAAACTGCGACGGAAGCAAAGGAAATCCAGGCCGCGGTCGAGGTTGCTGAGAAATCAAAGGATGAAGATTAATTCAGATGCCGACCATTTCACAACTGATCCGGAAAGGAAGGACCTCTCTTAAAAAGAAGACGAAATCTCCCGCGCTTCGGGGGAATCCTCAAAAGCGGGGGGTTTGCCTTCAGGTGAAGACGCAAACACCGAAGAAACCGAACTCCGCACTTCGGAAGGTAGCGAGGGTGCGTCTGACGAACAATGTCGAAGTGACCGCGTATATCCCGGGCGAGGGGCATAATCTTCAGGAACACTCCATCGTGCTCGTTCGCGGCGGTCGGGTCAAAGACCTTCCGGGCGTGCGGTACCACATTGTGCGCGGAACGCTGGATACCGCCGGAGTTCAAGACCGTAAAAAATCACGTTCAAAATATGGAGCCAAGAGGCCGAAGTAAACGATGAGACGGAGACGTTCACCCAAACGACAAGCGACGCCGGACCCGAGATTTCATAATGTTCTTCTCGGAAAATTCATCAATATGCTCATGCAGCGGGGAAAGAAATCGGTTGCGGAAGGCATCGTCTACCGCTCCTTGGAGGAGGCTGCCAAGAGAGCGGGGAAACCGGATGTCCTGGAAATTTTTCAAAAAGCGCTTTCCAATGCGCGACCTATTCTTGAAGTGAAGTCGAGACGGGTCGGCGGCGCCACCTACCAGATCCCTATTGAAATTCAACAGGAACGGGGCATGACCCTTGCCATGCGCTGGATTCGGGATTATGCCCTTTCCCGAAAAGGGAAACCGATGCATGAAAGACTCGCACAAGAACTTTTTGATGCCTATAAGGGAGAAGGACAGGCTGTGAAGAAAAAGGAAGATACCCATAAAATGGCCGAGGCCAATAAAGCGTTTAGTCACTACCGATGGTAACCATGGAAGCCACCCAGTCCTTAGGGAAGACACGCAATGTCGGAATCATTGCACACATTGATGCGGGGAAGACGACCACCACCGAGCGGATTCTCTTTTTTACGGGGCGTGTCTATAAAATCGGGGAAGTGGATGAAGGGACCGCCACCATGGACTGGATGCCGCAGGAGCAGGAGCGGGGCATCACCATTACCGCTGCGGCAACGATGTGCAAATGGAAAGACTACATCATCAATATCATTGATACCCCGGGGCATGTCGATTTCACCGCCGAAGTGGAAAGAAGTCTCAAAGTCCTGGATGGCGCCGTCTGCGTGTTCTGTGCGGTAGGAGGTGTGGAGCCTCAGAGTGAGACGGTCTGGCATCAGGCGGATAAATATAAAGTTCCCCGGGTCGCCTTTATCAATAAGATGGACCGGATGGGCGCCGATTTCCTCGGTACCGTGAATCAGATTCGGGAGCGGTTGACCCCTTCCGCCTGTCCCGTTCAGATTCCGATCGGGAAGGAAAGCACCTTTACGGGCGTGATTGATCTCGTTACCATGAAAGCGGTCCTCTATGAGGAAGACCCTCAGGGAATGGAATTTCGGGTGACGGAAATTCCGCACGAGTATGAGAAACAGGCCAAAGAACACCGCCATTACCTGGTTGAGATGCTTTCTGAAATGGGAGAGCGGATGATGGAAAAATATGTCCATGATCTGGAGATTACAGATCATGACATCCGGGACGCCCTTCGGCACGCAACCCTTTATAAAGGATTTGTCCCGATTTTGTGCGGCGCCTCTTTCCGGAACAAGGGAGTTCAACTCCTCCTCGATGCCGTTTGTGATTTTCTCCCTTCACCGCTTGAGATTCCGCCCATTCAGGGAACGAATCCTGAGACGGGAGAAAAGGAAGAACGTAAACCGAGTGACGACGAACCCTTGACCGCACTCGCTTTTAAAATCATGTCAGACCCCTATGTTGGAAAACTGACCTACTTCCGCATCTATTCCGGGGTCTTGAATTCAGGGGCCTATGTCTACAACTTAAGCAGGGATAAGAAGGAAAGGATCGGAAAGATTGTCAAGATGCATGCGAACAAGCAGGAGATTGTGGAAGAGCTTCGCGCAGGAGATATCGGCGCTTGCGTGGGCCTTAAGGAGACCCGTACGGGGGATACCCTCTGCGATCCCAAATTTCCCATTCTCCTTGAATCGATTCATTTCCCCGATCCGGTGATCTCAATGGCGATCGAACCCGCCACAAAATTGGACCAGGAAAAACTCGGCCTCGCTCTTCGGAAATTGGAGGAAGAGGATCCGACGTTCCAGGTCCACTACGACGAGGAAACGGGACAGACCCTTATTTCAGGGATGGGGGAGCTTCACCTGGAAATCATTGTGGACCGGATGCTGCGTGAATTTAAAGTCAAGGCCAACGTCGGGAAACCGGAGGTGGCCTATAAAGAAACGATTACAAAGGCGGCGGAGGTCGTCGGGAAATTCATTCAACAGACCGGAGGCCATGGGCAATACGGGCATGTGAAGATCAAACTCGAACCGGGAGAGCACGGAAGCGGGGTCGTTTTTATTAATAAAATTGTCGGAGGAACGATCCCCAGAGAATATATTCCATCCGTTGAAGAAGGGGTTATCAATCAGGCCAAGACCGGTTCTTTGGCAGGGTATCCGGTCATGGATATCGCAGTCACGCTCTTCGATGGATCCTTTCACCCCGTCGACTCCTCGGAATTTGCCTTTAAGATGGCCGCACAGCGGGCCCTTTCAGAGGGATTGCGACAGGCCTCCTCCGTTCTTCTTGAGCCGATCATGAAGATCGAGGTTCTGGTCCCCGAGGAATATATGGGGGATGTGATTGGCGATCTCAATTCCCGGCGATGCCGCATTGAGGAGTTGAAGGAAAGAGGACAGGTGAAGGTCATCCGGGGGCATGTTCCTTTAATGACCATGTTTGGATATGCCACCCGCCTGCGATCGTTAAGTCAGGGGCGGGCCAACTTTACGATGGAACCTGCGTTTTACCAAGAGGTTCCTGCAAATCTTGCAGAAGAAATTATCAGTAAAGGACCGAACGCAGCAAAAAAGTAGTTCTTATGTGAGGAGGTCACCATGGCCAAGGAAAAGTTTGAACGGAATAAACCTCATGTGAATGTCGGAACGATCGGTCATGTCGATCATGGGAAAACCACCTTAACCAGTGCCATTACCTTTGTCCTCAATAA
>Ga0105164_10001630_pt1 | contig 14300 bp, 18 predicted proteins | sample VDWuncwatermetaG_FD_89674 | JGI IMG/M metagenome (GOLD analysis project Ga0105164, IMG submission 89674) | Wastewater microbial communities from Netherlands to study Microbial Dark Matter (Phase II) - VDW unchlorinated drinking water | ecosystem: Environmental > Aquatic > Freshwater > Drinking...
TACGCGCTCGCGCACACCGACGCCGAGCTCATCGGATGCCTCGACGCCGATTCGATCGTCGATCCGAAAGCTCTCAAAGAAATCGCGCCCGTTTTTCAAAATCCGGAAGTCGCGGCGGTTACGCCCGGCATCTTGATCAAGAAACCGGAGAATATATTGCAACATATGCAGAATGCGGGCTATGGTCTCGGTATTTTCAGCCGCTTCACGCTTGCATCGCTCGGATCGGCATTTATCACGCCGGGGCCGTTCTCGATCTTTCGTACGAGCGTGGTGCGCGATCTCGGCGGATGGCGGCACGGGCATTCGACGGAGGACCTTGAGATGGCATTGCGCATTCAAGAACGAGGCGACGTGATCGGCAATGCGCCGCGCGCTATCGTATATACGGGCACGCCGCGCACCTTCAAGGCGCTTTTCCGCCAGCAGGTGCGGTGGACATATGGATTCTTGCGCAACGCGGTCGACTATCGGCACATGTTTGGCAATAAATCGTACGGCAACTTAGGGCTCGTTATTTTGCCCATGGCTCTGATCTCCATCGGCATCGCGATCTTTTTCTTTGTGCGCATCGTTCTGTTTGCGATGTTCGAGATTGCTCATCTGGTCACGCGGATCGAGATAACCGGTCTCATGCCGCGTTTCTCGTTCGATCTCTTTTATGTGAATACGAGCGCGTTGTGGTTTATCATTTATGTGTCAGTGGTGTTGGTGATCGTGCTCATATCGATCGGCTCTTTCATCAGCACCGGCAACCGCCGTCCTCCTATGGGTGTGGTGCCTTTCGTGCTATTCTATAGTCTCTTGGCGCCGTTGTGGCTGGGGACCGCAGTAGTGCGGGCGATATTCAAGACGGGCGTAAAATGGAGATAATATTCACAGTATGGAAGAACCGGTCATAGGCACGCGTGCGGCACGCTGGGGCAGTTACCTGATCGCTTTTGCGATCACGGCTTCTATCTTTGTGACGGCTTTGTATGCGAGCAATTATTTCAACAATCGGCGCATCGTCGAGATTCGCTCCACGCAAGACGACATTTCGACGGACATTCTATCGCTTGAGACGCAATTCGATCTTTTGCAGGAGCACTCATGCACGGACGTCGCCGAGAACACGATCCTGCCGAGCGAGCTGAGCTCTCTCGGCAATCAGCTCTCGTACATGGAATCGCAGGGTCCCAAGAACCAAAGCGAGATCGTCCGCCTGAAGCGTCTCTATTCCCTGCTTGAGATCAAGGATTATCTCCTGATGAAACAGCTCGCGGCCAAGTGCAATCTCAAGCCGGTCTTCATCCTCTATTTTTATTCCAACAAAGGTGATTGCACGGATTGCGAGAAACAGGGCTATGCGCTCACCGCTTTGTCGAGAGACTATCCGCAACTGCGCACCTATTCATTCGATTACAATCTCGGCGTCTCGGCGCTCCGGACACTCGTCGCGATCGACGATGTCGACAACAACTTGCCCGCCCTCTATATCAACGGCAAGACGCGCTACGGCTACCAAAGCGTCGACGATATCCAAAAGATACTCCCGCAGTTGAAGACTTTGCAGAAGGCCGCGGCGACGAGCACCGCTACGACTACTAAGAAGAGGAAATAAAAAATTAAGTTAGAGATTCTCTAGGATCGTTGCTAATTCCTCAGATGCCATGTTTATGGCAATTTCCCCGTGCTCTTTATCGATCACCCAATTCGGATGATTATCTGCAATACCATCCTCGCTCACTTCCTTGAGTCGAAGTGCACTCCATGCGTTTTTTACTACATTTTTTGGATAATCTTTGTCCGGAAGTGTAACCAGAGAGGGTTTGATAGCAAGAACCATGGAGATTTCAGAGTTACCTGCATGTTCGTCAATCGGCCCTCCCAAAAATTCTTCCATTTTCTTTATGGTTTCGTCGGTATCAAGTATCGCGTGCACTAGTCGGACATCTTGAAAATCATTTTGATGAGCTTCAATAAACTTATCAATAGCGGAAAGGTTTCCACCGTGCCAAGAAGTAAATACAATTACACGGGCATAAGGTTCAATACTATGAGAAACATCAAGAAGTATGGAAGTAAATGTTTCTTTTGAAAGCCACACAGTTCCCGGGAAACCCTCGTGTTCTTGGGACGAGGTAATGGGTATGGTAGGCAGAAAAATTACCCTCGGGAATTTCTCTGCAACCCTCTCTGTAATTTCCCTTTGAATATATGTGTCAGTGCCTATTGGCAAAAATGGGCCATGTTGCTCGGTCGCCCCAAAAGATACAACGAAAATGTATTTTTCGGTCGGATTTATGTCAACTGTTTTTATCTCCTCAAGTAGCATGCAAGACAGTATACTACGTTATTTGGAGCCGCCTCCCAGACTCGAATACCACAAGGGCATTTCCATTTCACTAACGCTGAGGCAGAATTCTGGTGAATTCTGCGCCTCGGTGCCGTAACTCCTTGGGTACCGGCGAAGTGAAATTGATCGCCGGGGACCCTCGCTTTATTGGGACAGAGTGCGTTCGTACTCATGTATCCACGCAAGAATTTGTTGCAGTAATTTTTTGTCTGAATACTGGATCGATATTGTGCCGTATTGAGACTTTTGTTTATAGGAACCTCGTTTGGTAGCCGGGTGAAGGAATGGTTTGTAAAATTGTGCCTCCGGTATATCTGTCACTGTTGACCAAAAGTGCAACAACTTCTTTATATGGATAGCAGTTTCGCAACCTGCATTTCAGACAACTTCTTTCCTACATAAGCGTCAACAATTCTTCTATCTGCGGTCATGTGTGCAGTATAACAGACCAGACCTCTATAAAAAGCTGGTTTACTGTTGACATCTTTTCGGAGCCGCTGGTCGGGCTCGAACCGACGAACCTGCTCATTACAAGTGAGCTGCTCTACCAACTGAGCTACAGCGGCACTCGGCTATTGTGCCTGTTCCTGGTCTATGAATCAAGACCGCCATTGCCATTCTTATGTTCGCTCACAGCCTTGAGGAATTCGGATCGCGGGGCTTGACGTTCGAAACGGTGTTTGTGTGATACAAGGTCGGCGAGGCGATGAGCTTGCACCCCGGTAAAATGCGCGGCTCTCGCAAAAGCGAGCGCTCCCTCATGGATGAGGTAACGGCTCACGAGCCCGAGAAACGGAACGATCTTTGCCGCTTCTCTGCGGTTATTCATGAGGTATGCCTTGAGGCGGAGCGCGTGCAGGTCGGCCCGTGTGCGCAGGGCGGGTGCAAGCACATATCCGCGCCATGTCTCCCATGCCTTGAGCGCGAACAGGACGACGATGCCGAGAAGTGAAAACGCAAAGCCGATCACAGCGAGTACACCCATAGGTATTAGCGGACGGATAGCCGCTCAAATCGCACGAGCTCGATCTTTTCGCTGAATTTTTGAATTGCTTGATTGATCAATTCGCCGATGGTGACGGACGGGTCTTTGACGAAGGGTTGTTCGAGGAGCACGCGCTCGCGCAGATAGCTGTCGATTTTGCCCTGTACCGCGATTTCCCGCTTGTCTGCCGGTACATTGGCGGCTTCGCCTTCGAATACCGCGCGCGCGGCCGCGAGGTCTGCCTCTTGTACATCATCGCGCGTCTTGAATTGCGGATTCATCGCCGCCACATGCATCGCAATGTCGTAGGCGAGCTTGCCGAAGGCTTCATTCTTGGAGACGAAATCGGTCTCGCTTGCCAAGACCACGGCCCCGACGACGGCGCCTCCCGCGTGCACATAAGCGGCGGCCACTCCGGCGCCGAGCGTGCGGTCGGCCTTTTTGCTTGCGGCGGTGGCGCTCTGTTTGCGCAAGATAACCTTCGCTTTCTCTATGTCACCCCCCGCTTCTTCGAGCGCTTTCTTGCACTGCATGATCGAGACGCTCGTCTCGTCTCGTAATCTTTTTATGGTCTCGGTGGTAATGTCCATAATTTCAGAGGTAACGAATATATCGTATAGAAAATAATTCTAACATAGAATTCCGCAGGTTGCGTCTTTGCGAGCGGAGCGAAGCAATCTAGGGGTTGGCGGATCACTCTGGATTGCTTCGCTCCGCTCGCAAAGACGGGATAACACATCCTATTGTTCTACCTGTGCCGTAGCCTTCGGGATAGCTGTAGCGGTAGCGTGCGCATGCTTGCCTTCCGCATAGCCCTCGGCAATCGCTTCGACGACGAAGCGGACACTGCGGATCGATGTGTCATTGCCGGGGATCGGATATTTGATGAGCGAGAAGTCGCAATCGGAGCTCGCGAGCCCGATGACCGGTATCTTGAGTTGAGATGCCTCCCGGACGGCGGTGTCTTCGTGGCGCGTATCGACGATGAAGAGCGCCGCGGGCAGATCCGTCATCTTGACCAAGCCGCCGAAACGGCCGGTGAGCTCGTCGATCTCGCGGTCGATAAGGAGCCGCTCTTTCTTGGTGTATTTCTCGAGCTCGCCCTTCTCGCGTTCATCAATCAATTTCTCAAGGCGGTCGATGCGCTTGCGGATATTTTTGAAATTGGTGAGCGTGCCTCCGATCCAACGGCCGGCGACGAAGGGCTGTCCGACGGCCTCGGCGCCGGTGCGGACGATCGACAGCACCTCATTCTTGCCGCCGACGAAAAGCACTTGCTTACCGGAGGTCGCGAGCGATGCCACAAACGCGACGGCCGCATCGAGACGCTTGCCGGTCTCTTCGAGATCGAAGATATCGGTGCGGTCTTTGGTGCCGAAGAGATAGGGCGTGGCAGTCGGGTGGCGACGAGCTTTGGTATAGCCAAAATGCGTCCCGGCCTCGAAAAGCGTCTGAATATCGCTCGTTTCCATAAAGTTTGCAAATAGTAGCAAAATTAACCCATTTATGCAAATCGCCCTTGTAGCTACTAAATAAAGGCCGCGAGCTCGACCTGTTTTTGCTGTGCATAGAAAAGGGGCCGGTACGCGTAAAGCAATACCGGCCCCCGAGTCCTTTCGTGAGTCAGACCGTCATCAGTCTGACGGCGCCGTCCTCGATACGGAGGGAGTAGTCGGGTTTGAGCGGAAGAGGATCTCCCACCTTCTTCCCATGCTCATCCTTCCGCCGCTCCAACACCGGCGACCCATCATTTTGGAAGAGCGGTACGCGCACTTCCATGTTGATGCTCGCGGCATTGAATCCGGCAACATCCTCGCCGTCCTTATAGAACGGGTTGACGAAGGCACGGACTCGCCAGAAAGCGCTCTCACAAATGTGCCTGAGCGCATCATGCGCGGTGTTTCTCACGGTCTTGAAGTCCTCCGAAACTTCGGCGAATTCATGCCGGGCAAAGAGGAAACGCACCATGTGATACGTTCTCCGGCCCGTCGGATCCTTGACGTCGATGCGCTCCTCATAGAGGACATCGACGAGCTCGTACCCTGCCGCCTCGATCTCTTTGGGAAGATCCCGGAGAAGACATCTTTCTGTCTCCTCGATTACCTTGACTCCTGCTACGGGTGGACTTTTGCGAATTACCCGCTTTTCGGGAGTCTCCCGCCCCGCATTGATCAGCCAGTGCCGCAAGGCAGTGGGGATAAAAGCGGACTTAGAGGCATTGAACTGCAACGCGACCATGCGGACATGGTTGCCCAGCTCCAGTACTTGTGCGGCCATGGTAGGCCTCCTTTCAGGTTACAATTTTTACCATTGACATTGTATACCATACGAGAGCATATGTCAAATATCGTCCCCTGCCTCATCGGAACCCTCGGAAATCCCTTCCTCCTCGGCTTTTGCCAAGGCTTCGAGGATGTTTTCTATCCTTCCGGCCATGATGCCTTCGAGATTGGACCATGATTGCTTGATGCGGTGGTCGGTGACACGGTCTTGGGGAAAATTGTAGGTGCGGATCTTTTCACTGCGGTCGCCGGTGCCGACCTGCGCCTTACGATCGGCCGAGCGAGCGCGATGCGCCTCTTCATCTTGCATCTGCTGGAGCCGGCTCAAGAGCAACTGCATCGCCTTCTCGCGATTTTGCTGTTGACTGCGCTCGGATGTGCATCGCACGTCGATGCCGGTCGGCTTGTGGACGAGACGTACCGCCGTCTCGACCTTATTCACATTCTGCCCGCCCGCGCCGCCGGATCGGGAGAATTCGATGTCGATGTCGCCCGGATTGACTTGTATCTTCACGTGTTTGTAAATCGGCAATATCGCGACGGAAGCGGTCGAGGTGTGGATGCGGCCGGCTTTTTCTGTAGCGGGGACGCGCTGGACGCGGTGCACGCCCGTCTCGAATCGCAGTATGCGATAGCAATCTTTCCCCTTGATCTCGAATTGCGCTTCTTTGTAGCCGCCGACCGATGCGCGTGATTCGTCGAGCGCGCGCCACCGCCAACCGCGCGCTTCGGCGAAGCGCAGGTACATGCCCGCAAGCTCTTCGGCGAAAAGCGACGCCTCATCACCGCCGACTCCGGCGCGTACCTCCACGACGATCTCGTTGGGCATTTCTTCCTCTTGGTCTTCGGTGCCGACGATGCGCGCGATCTCTTTCATGAGCGTCTATTTGTGAGCGGCGATATCCTCAAGCTCTTTCTCGACGAGTTCGACCATCGAGGGATCGACTTCGGTCAAATCTTGCGCATCGCGCTCCGCCTGCGTGAGGCGCTTCCATTCGGTGACGAGATATGATACGCGATGGTCGTTCGCGTATTCTTCGGGGTTGATGTGCTGTGTGTCGGTCATAGATGAAGTGTATCAAAAGATTTTTATGCTGAAGGCGCAGAACCTCTTACAGGAGTAAGGCCATGGGAAGCGTCCCCGTGGGACACGTATTTTTCCGTGTCTCGCAGGCCGACGGGCCGAGAGTCAGCGCTGGGCCAGCATGCCCAGACAGCGACGGAAAAATACGTGTCCCACGGGGACGCCCCGGCGTAGCTATTTCTTGGTTTTTTTCGCGGCGGCAGTACGAGCCTTGAATTTCTCGACGCGACCGGCGGTGTCTATCGTCTTTGATTGACCGGTGTAAAAAGGGTGCGACGCGCTTGAGATTTCCACCTGATAGAGCGGGTATTCTTTCCCATCCGCGCCCTTGCTGGTCTTGGAAGTCTTGATGGTCGAACCGATCAAAAAGCTCTTCCCCGAGGTCGAATCCTCGAAAAGCACGGTGCGATATTCCGCCGGATGCAAATCCTTTTTCATATTGGGACACTATACAGCAAATAAGCCAAAGTACAATACTTGACAAAGAAGTTCCGTCATTTGAATTTCTTGCCGACTTCCCTATACACGCCGTCGTCGTTGCGTTTGTCGATCAGGGAGATTTTGAGCGTCGCGCCTTCGACGAAATATACGATCCGGTATTTGCCGGATCGAGTGCGGCGAAGCGGGGTGAATCCTTCGAGGAGTTTTGATCGCGGGGGTTTGGGATTCTCGGCGAGCAACAGAATCTTTTTGTTGATCTGTTGTTCATGTTTTTTCGGCAGGGTTTGCAAGAATGCCCGTGCCTGATCCAATACGTTGATCTTAAGCATCCTTGAGAACGCTCTTGATATACCTCTCACTTTCCTCGACTCCGAGCCATTTCCCCTTCTTTATTACCTCCATCGCGCGTGCACCGAGATACCAATCTTCGATTCGTTCCATTTCTTTTGGAGAAATAATGTAGGCTACCGGGCGGCCATTTCGCTTTATGGCTACGGGCTCGCGCTGTGCCGCGTCGATAAGCGCGCCGAAATTATTTTTTGCGTCGCTCGCCACGAATGTCCTGCCCGCTACTTTGCTCATCCCGCCATGATAGCCAATTGAGCCAATATGTCAACAACTCAGTTCATGCATATTGAAAAAGAGAACCCGCCGCAGATTATTGCCACTGCGGCGGGAAGGATGGCTCGAGAGCCGAACGATTTATCCGGCTTTCGCATTCTGCTCTTGGCCAAGTAGCCACTCCCGATACACCCTATCCATCTCCTCAAAGCCGCGTGAATTGTCGGCGATGAGGTCTTTGCCGCTTGCCATTCGAATGGTCGCGTTCAGGTTGATGGGACCGGTGTGCTCGGGCACCGTGCTCAGCCGTGCGATGCGCTTGCGTGCGAGCGCGAGCGTCTCGTCGACCGTACTCGTGATCTCCGTGATGTAGGCGTCGGCAGAAAGCTTGCCGCCTGTTGCCATTTCGACGAACTCCGCAAATGTCTTCGACGCGCCAAGCTTCCACACTTCGCGCATCTCGCGACCAACCGCCGGGTTGTCGACGATATACCCGTACTTCGTGTAGAGGTACTCGCGCCACTGCGTAAGCGTGAGTATCGCCAAGCCATACCCGTGGCAGTACGCCGAACTCTCATAGGCATAGATGTACGGAACACGCAGAAGCTCATACGAATCCACCTCGTGATCGAAGTGTTTGCGATATGCGCACCGCGCGATCTCGAGCGTTTTCTCCACCGTGAGGTCCGGTGTCGTATAAAGCTCGCGCTCGAAGTTGACGACTCGGAGAAATTGCATGAAACCGAGCGGCTTGATCGGATTCAGCCGGCGCACGGCCTCTTCGTAGTCCTCGAAAGGATACGATGTGCCATCCGCATTTTTCGCATACCGCATCATCCACTCGACGCTCCCCTGCATGGTGTCGAGAAACATCGACTGCGTCTCGGCCCATGCGACGGATTGCGGCGCATACTCATGGTTCATGCAGGTCTCGGTCGTCTCGACATTGGTAAAGTGTGCCGCGTGACCGCCTTCGTGGAAGAGTGTATGTATCGCGCTTGCTCCCGCACCGATTTGATTCGACACGGCCTTGGACGTGAAGTTGCACTCACCCGGTATGCGCTTACCATCCTTGAAATGGACAAGCCGCGGCCAGTGACAAAATCCGTTGTTGAACTTCCCTTTCCTGTCCAAGAGATCGAGTCGCAAGATCGCCCCTTGGTAGTCGATACCTAGCCCTACGAATGAACGGCCCCAGCGGAGTAGCGCATCGCTAAACTGCAGGTACTGATCTTTTCTCTTGGTGAGATCGCCCGCGAGCATGTAATTGTAATTCCACGGCTTGCGGAGTCCCGGGCGCGCCTTCTCCATCTCGCGGACATTTTCAAAGCCATACTTCGTGTGCTCATAGATCTCGTCGCAGAGCGTGAAGAGTTCGTCTTTGGTCATGTCTTCGGAGATGTGCAACTTGTATGCGTAGAAATCCTCGTAGCCGAGGGCGCGTGCGTATTCATTGCGCAAAGCGACGAGCTCGACGAGCGCCGCGACATCGAGAACCGCGGACTTCTCCAGCGCTTCCCAGCAAGCCTTGCGGACCGCTTCATCGTCGTGCGTCGCCACTATCATCCGCATTTTTCCGGATGATGCCGCCACGAAGCTACCGGTCGCGGGATCGACATATCCCTCTTTGCGGCTTGTCCGCGCTTTCGCGACTTCCGTCTCGATTTCGGCGATCTTGGTGCGCAAAGGTAGAAACTCCTGCGGCACCTGATAGCAACTGAAGAATCTCTGCCATTGCAGAAGTCTTTCTCGCGGCTCACCATCGGCACTTGCGAGCGCATCGTTTACCCGCGCGCTCAAATTCTGATCGGTGCGGAATGCCGTGACGGCCGCCTCGGCCCGCACGAATTCTTCGTCCACCGAATGGTCACCCATGTACGAAGTCCAAAAAAGGTCTTCATAGGCATTATGGGCGGTGAGTAGACGAGCGTTGAGTTCGTCGAGGAGTGTCTTGATCTGATTCATGTTTTTTACCTCTCGGATGCGGCTCTCTGATTATCAAAGAACCTTGGTTATCTGGGGTATTCTTACACCACGGAAACAGGTATCGCAAGGTCGTAGCTATTGCGACTACATATCATGCCGGTGGAATTGCTTTTGCCACCCCCGTCTCGCCTTCCACACCATGACCTCACTATCACCCACCCAACACCTCGATGTCTCGCTGGAACTTCTCGGCCAGGCTCATGACGTCGTCGCCGTAGAAGGAATAGGCCGGTTTGTTGGCGTTGTTCCATCCGGCGAGATAGCGCAAGGCGGCGAGGCGTTCAGCCTGGGGAGTCTGCTGATCCGCGCCGTTGTCGGCCATGAGGAGCGCCGTGGCGAAGGAAGCGGTGCGCGGATCCCACGGATTTGCCGGTGTCTGACCCGACGCGGCGGCGATGCGATCTTCATACAAGACCCACGTCGAGGGGATGAATTGCGCCGGCCCCATCGCCCCGCCCCATCCGTACCATGGCTTCTTGGAGACGGGCTGATTGTCGGGATTGAGTCCGAGCTTTGATGTGATTTGCGCGAACGGTTCGGTGTCGCGCGGCGCTTTCATGTCGGTCTTCCAGTTGCCGGTGCCGATATTTTGCCCGAGATTGCTTTCTTCGGCCAAGATCCCCAAGATGAGCGCGGGGCGCACGCCGGTCTTCGTCCCCGCCATTCTTGCGAATGAATAAATGTCGCCGAATGCGACGGCCTTGGTATCGCGCAGACTAAAAAGCGCCGCTTGGATCTGCGCCACGCTCTGCTTCTTGGCCGTGATCATGGTCTGATAGACGGCCTCTTGGCCCTTGGCGGCCGCGACGAGGTCTTTCTTTTGTTTTTGCGTCGACGTGAGCGATTGCTGTTGGAGCAGTTGGATCTGTCGGAGGTCTTCGGCCTCTTGCTGTTGATCTTCGAGCGCTTGTTTGCGGGCGGAGAGATCCGAGCGCTTGGTCGCCATCCGATTGAAAGAAACGTGCAGTGCCTGCTGTATCTGCTCGAAATCGTCCATGTCCTGAAACACATCGGAGAGCGTCCCCCCGAGCGCATACGAGATAAACGACGTGTCGTCCATCTGCTGTGTCTCGCGCAAGATCTGCGCCAAGGCCACCTGATCGTCCGCCACTTTCACATCCAGATCGTTGATGCCTTGTTGTTTCTGACTGATACCCGCCTTGAGGGCTCGTATGGTGAGGTCGCGCTGTTTGATCTGAAGCCGGGCTTCTTGAATCTTGAAATCGAGAATCGCCACATCGCGCTCGTATGACGTGCGTTGTGTCTGCGCGACGGCGAGCTGAGATTGCGTCTGTTGTATCTCCTTTTGCACCTGTGCGAGCTGGGCTTGCAAACGCGCGCGCTCGTCGGCGGTCGTGTCGGCAAAGCTCAAAAAAGGCGCCGCAAGAATTATCGATGACACAACAAGAAAAAAAACGCTCGTACGCATGCGTATCATTATACCGTATTTCATTTGCTCATGTCTTCGCCGCACGGGCATGAGCGAGCGCGATGATCGCATTTACGTCGTCCCTCCGGTGCACTTTCACGCGGTGCGTATGCGGACAACGCTCGCATTGATACAGAATGGCATACGCCGGAGTCGCCCCTTCAATCGCGACGGGCTTCATCATGCCGAGGCATGCCGAGGCGCGATCGCCGGGATTGGTATCCACATGCTTGCTCCACAGGCAACGCGGACAGTGGTCGGTGTATCCGTCGCCCGCCACTTCGGCGCCGCATTTCGCGCACATGAAGTCTTCTATTCGCCGTTGGAATTTTTTCATGTTGGCTATCTATTGATTGATAGTATGCATATGTACTTAACTTGTCCGGTCGGTACAGATAAGTACATATGCTATAACAGCACAACGGCGCGATTGCCGGAGCACTCGAGGACGCCGTCTTCGATCGGGAATTCTCTCGTGTCGTCGACGGAAACTTTGACGGTGATCGTCCCTTGTTTGAGCGTGGTGACCAAAGCTTCGTGATGCGGCAAAATCGTGAATTCACCCGCGCTTCCCGGCAAGGTGGCCGAAGCGGCCGCGCCGTCGAAGCGCGTCTCCCCTACGCTGGCTATGATGAGATTAAAGGTATTCGGGTAATCTGCCATAAGACTACGCGGCGGTGACATCGTCGATACTTCCCTTCATATAAAACGCCTGTTCGTTTTGGCCGTCATGCTTGCCGTCGAGGATCTCGCCAAACGATCGCACGGTGTCGGCGAGCGAGACGTACTTTCCCTTGGCGCCGGTGAATGCTTCCGCTACCGAGAATGGTTGCGAGAGGAATTTCTGCACCTTGCGCGCGCGATACACGAGCTTTTTGTCGTCTTCGGAAAGCTCTTCGATGCCGAGGATCGCGATGATGTCTTGGAGGTCTTTGTAGCGTTGGAGCACGCGCCTTGTTTCATTCGCGACGCGGTAATGCTCACCGCCGACGATCTCCGGCGTGAGCGCGGTCGAACCGGATTCGAGCGGATCAATCGCCGGGTAGATGCCGAGCGATGCGAGCTGGCGCGAGAGTACGATCGTGGAATCGAGGTGGGCGAAGGTCGTAGCGGGAGCCGGATCGGTAAGGTCGTCGGCCGGGACGTAGATCGCCTGTACCGAGGTGATCGAGCCTTCGGTCGTCGAAGTGATGCGCTCTTGGAGGTTGCCCATCTCTTCGGCCAAGGTCGGCTGGTAACCCACCGCCGACGGCACACGGCCGAGAAGCGACGAGACCTCCGAACCGGCCTGCACGAAGCGGAAGACGTTGTCCATGAAGAAGAGGACATCCTTTCCTCCCTCATCACGGAATGCTTCGGCCATGGTGAGGCCGGAGAGCGCGACGCGCGCGCGGGCGCCGGGCACCTCATTCATCTGGCCGAAGACGAGCGCGGTCTTTTCCAAGACGCCGGATTCCTTCATTTCGTGGTAGAGGTCGTTGCCCTCGCGCACGCGCTCGCCGACACCGGCAAAGACGGAGTAGCCGCCGTGCTCGGAGGCGACATTATGAATGAGCTCTTGGATGAGCACCGTCTTGCCGACGCCCGCGCCGCCGAAGAGCCCGACCTTGCCGCCCTTGATGAACGGCGCGAGCAAGTCGACGGCCTTGATGCCGGTCTCGAAGACTTCCGCCTTGGTGGATTGACGGGCGAACGCCGGCGGATCTCGGTGAATCGGGAGGCGAGCGGTGTCCTTGGGCAATGCTTCAATACCATCGATCGGATCACCGATCACGTTGAACATGCGGCCGAGCGCGGCGTCGCCTACAGGGACGCTGATCGGCGCGCCGGTGTCGTGTACCACGGCTCCGCGCGCGAGATTTGCGGTGTCTTGCATGGCGATGCAACGCACTCTATTGAGGCCGAGGTGCTGAGAGACCTCAAGCACGAGACGGTTTCCGGGAATCGCCACTTCGAGGGCATTCTTGATCGCAGGCAAATGCTCATCAAATCGCACGTCGACGACCGGTCCGATAATTTGGGTGATGGTGCCTTTCATATTCTTTTAGTTACATCGGTAATTTAATTCCCGCTTTTTCGGCGAGGATTCGGAACCATTCCTCATGACGAGAGAGTTGAAGCATCATACCCGTATATTCCATTTTGAGTTCGGAAAGCGGTTTCATGAGTCCCTCTGTGGCAAGGAGATTTTCTTGGAATTTTCTGGTGAATTTCTCATCGAGCGCTTGTAATTCCTTTTTTGTCGCCATTTCCGCGCGAAGGTCGGCAATATCGTCTTTCGTTGCCATTACTTCAATAACCTTGTCAAGCTTGTCGTTCAAGTCATTGAATCCGACTGCTTTCTTTTTCTTCGTTTGTTTTTTGATCATAACGTGAAGGGATTATAGCCGTTTTTAAGAAAGTTTCCAGTTGGCAAGAAAAGATGATCGGGGCACGGCGATATGTTACCTCATCGGCCAAACGAAATCCGAAAGCAGTCGCCCCGGATCCTTGATGAGCCAAAAGAGGGTCACCCAGAAAAACATGTTGGTGAAGAGGATGAGGGCGATCCGCATATAGGAAATCGTTGACGCATTTTGTTTAATAAAGACCATTGCCATGAAAGAACACCAGAACCAATAAGCGATTCCGCCAAACAAAATCGGAGATACGACAAATAACCCAAGCTCTGGTGAAAGCGCACTGCCTGCAGGGGTGTTTATGAAAATCACCAATCCGATGACAAGAAACGTAAGGATGTAATCTCTGGCCAGTGGCGTTGGTCCAATTACCGGTATTGCACGAGGATCCCAATCCATAATTATTTCATCGCCTCCATGCCGCCGGTAATTTCGGAGACTTCGCGGGTGATGGTGGCTTGGCGGGCTTTGTTGAAGATGCGCGTGTAACCCTTGACCATGTCTTTGGCTTTGTCGGTCGCCGATTTCATGGCGACGCGGCGGGCGCTGTGCTCGGATGCTTTTGACTCGAGAAGCGCGTGGAAGATCGCGATATTGAGAAGCCGAGGCAGGAGCTCAGCGAGGACGGTATCGGCGCTCGGCTCGATGGTATAGGTGGCGGGCTTTTGCGCGATCTCGTCGGGTGTCGGCGCATACCGGCCGCGTGCCGGGCGGATACCGGCGACGATCTCGCGGATGACGTCGGGCGTGATTGGAATGATTTGCCGCGCGACGGCCTCTTGCTCAAACGTCGAA
>Ga0105164_10001631_pt1 | contig 14287 bp, 8 predicted proteins | sample VDWuncwatermetaG_FD_89674 | JGI IMG/M metagenome (GOLD analysis project Ga0105164, IMG submission 89674) | Wastewater microbial communities from Netherlands to study Microbial Dark Matter (Phase II) - VDW unchlorinated drinking water | ecosystem: Environmental > Aquatic > Freshwater > Drinking...
ACCTTAAGGGAAACGGCGCTCTGTTTGAGGTGGTTGTCGTGGATAATCACTCGACGGATCACACAAAAAAAGTTGTGGAAGAGATGGAGAAAGAATTCGTTTGGCCTCTGCGTTATGTCTTTGAGCCGAAGCAGGGTGTTGCCTACGCCAGAAACAGTGGTGTTCGTCAAGCGCAAGGTGAGATGATCGCTTTTTTGGATGATGATACCATTCCGGAACCGAGTTGGCTTTCTTCTCTTTGGAGCTGTTTTGAGGAAGAACATGCAGATGTCATTGGGGGAAAGATTGAACTTCTCTGGCTATCCGAAAAACCAGCCTGGCTCTCCAAACGTCTCATGACACCGCTTGTTTCTTCTGATTATGGAGAGAAGCGGTTTCAAGTCCACTCCAACAAAAAACGGTTTGTAGGAGCGAATCTCGCATGCCGGAAAACGCTTTTCGATACCGTTGGGCTTTTTCGGGAAGAATTAGGGCGGCGGGGGAATTCTTTGATCGGTGGAGAAGATTATGAATGGTTTGACCGGGCATTCGCTGCGAATGCGAGGATCTTTTATGAACCCAGCGCGAGAGTGCTGCACAAAGTGTGGGGCGAAAAGATTACCGAGGACTATATCCTCCGCTGGTTCCGCGACATCGGGCGGACACACGGGCACCTCATGGATTGGAGATGGCATCACGGCATGACGATTCTTCCCGTATGGTGCTGGAAGAAAACACTGAGTGCGATGCTGCAGCAGGGCGCGTCAAAGTTTATGACAAAGGACAAAACACGATCGCTGGAAGCAAAAACAGAACAGCTTTTTTATCAGGGTCTTCTGGAAGAGCGCGTTTCTCATTGGCAAGGAAAATTCTTTAGAAAAACAGTTTCGTGTCATTTTGTGTAAGGGGATAAGACAATGAATAGAAATGAACAACCGATTGTCACAGTAGTGGTCGTGCCGCGGGAAAGCTTCAATATGTTCCCGGAAGTCATTGAGCGGATTTACGAGGTTACGTCTCCCATGTTTAAGCTCATGGTGATGGAAGGCCATGCGCCGGAGACTGTTCGTAAGCAGCTTCGCCAGATCGAGAAGACAAAGTCCAATTGCAAAGTGGTTTGGTCTGATCGGTGGCTCTATCCGCACGAGGCGGTCAATCAAGCCATTCCGATGATTGACACGGAGTTTGTTGTTTTTATCGATAATGACGTCGAAGTGGAAAAAGGGTGGCTTGAGGCATTGGTGGTCTGCGCGGAAGAGGAAAATGTCGGTTGCGTCCATCCGATTTATCTCACAACGAAACTTTCCAACCCCGCCAAAAAGATTCATGTTGCGGAAGGGAAATTGATCCGGAAGCGATATGACGGGCAGTGGTTTATTGATACCACGATGACTTTTTCCGGCATGAGTCTCAAGGACTATCCGGATCCACGGCGTAAACCGAGCGAATTTTTTGAGTGGCATTGTGTGATGTTCCGAAAAAGTCTTTTGGATAAAGTGGGACTGCTCGACGATCTGAATATTGCAGAACATCTTGACTATGTGCTTCGGATGGAGCAAGCCGGAGAGCGGATTCTGCTCGAGCCCAAGGCTGTGGTGGCCTACGACTATGAACGGATTTGGCAGTTGCGCGGCGACGACCGGCGGTATCTTTTGTACCGGTGGGGAGTTGAAAAGGCCGAAAAGTCCCTGGAGCGGCTCCGTGAGAAATGGAACCTGGTTCCGACGGCAACATCAAGCCGTCTTCGTTGGGTGAAGATGCACACGGGAAAGGTACGCAGCACCTTTCTTTTGCCCCGTATCCTAAACCGTTTACGCCGATCGGTCGGTATGAGACCGATATCTGTTGTGCAGAAGGAAAAAGTGGAGGCAGTTGCGGAGTGAACATGGAAGAACCGATCGTCAGTGTGATCATCCCGACCTATAACCGCGCGCATCTTATTCAGGATGCGTTAGAGAGCGTCTTTGCGCAGACCTTCAAGGATTACGAAGTGATCGTGATTGACGATGGTTCCACAGACAATACCCGCGAGGTATTGGGGCCCTCTATGAACCAGATCCATTACTTTTATCAGGAGAACCAAGGTATTTCTGGTGCACGCAACCGTGGGATTTTGCTTTCAAGAGGAAAATATATGGCATTTCTGGACTCCGACGACCGATGGCTTCCAGAAAAACTCGAAAAGCAGGTTTCCTATATGGAGACCCATCCTAAAGTAGGGCTTCTTTGTTGTTACTTGTGGCGTTACGAAATCGGTAAAGAAAATGAGCGGGAGAAACGTCCTCAAGGGTTTCCAAAAAATTTCGAGGATCTCTTGCGGGGTCCAAATCTCGTCCCCACTTCAACCGTTCTCATTCGACGTAAATGTTTCGAGTGGGTCGGGACCTTCGACACCTCACTCCCACCCATTGAGGATTGGGACATGTGGCTTCGCATCGCCAGGCGATTTGACATTCAATGCCTCGATACAGTTTTATCAGAACACCGGAGGCATCCCCACAATACGACAACGGATTTGGCGAAGGTCTATCAGGGATACTGGCGCTTTTATACGAAGATTTTTCGGGAGTATGGAAATTTCCTATCCGATCGCAATGCTTTTCAAAAGAAAGCGATTTCATTTCGCTATTTATTGGGAACAACCTATTTAAAACGGGGAGAAATGAGAAAGGCACTGAAGCACATCGCAGGGTCCTTGAGGGTCCAGTGGTCCATCGGAACCTATTTTGATCAAGGGCATTCTCCTTTTGCAAAGGTAAAATATTTTCTGAAACCATACGGTGCCCTTCTTGTAAGTTTCTTCGGAACGGTTTTCTCATTGCATTTGCCTTGGGGAAGAATCCGATGAAGATCGCCATTGTCGCCCCAGAAGTTTTTCCGGTCCCCCCCATTCGAGGGGGAGCGGTTGAGACGGGCATCGAAGAGCACTCCTCGAATCTCATCGAGCATGATGTTCATATCTTCGGTATTGCTGATTCGGAGCTTCCTCTTTTTGAAAAGAGGGGCCATCGGACGTATCACCGATTTCAGCGGACTCTTTTCGATAAACTTCTTCTTTCGAGTTGGAGACTTCCATTTAAACAGAGTCATTCCAAGTGGTATTACTGGCCTTATTGTCAGTGGGTTGTGAAGAAGGTGAAAGAAATTCAGCCAGATCTTATCCGTGTTCATAGTCGTATCCAATTTGTTCCATGGTTACGGGCTGCGGCGCCAGAGGCGAAGATCATTTTATGTATCCACAACGAAAGCAACCTGGAGGGAGAGAGAGTTTGGAGTCGTGAGGCAATCGAGGCGTGCGACGTAATTACCGGCTGTAGCCAAATGATGACGGAAGAAATCGTGAAAAGACACCCTTTCTGTGTAGGGAGGACCCGTATCCTTTATAACGGCGTAAATATCGAATCTTTTCAACCTTACTGGAATCGCACGAGGGAGCGGGAAGCGTTACGAAAGGAAAACGGTTTTTCGGAAGGGCCGATTATCCTCTACGTAGGCAGACTCGTTGAGGAGAAAGGGGTCCATCTTCTGATCGAGGCCTTTGAGCGGGTTCATCCTGCTGTTCCAAATGCAAAGCTTCTCATTGTGGGCAGTCGCACCTTCTCCGACGAACGGCCAACCCCTTATATTGAGAGTCTACGAAAAAAAGCAGAAGGCTTTGAGAAGTATATTCATTTTATAGGACATGTCTCCCATAAAGATATTTCCCGCTATTATCTGATGAGCGATATTGTTGCATTCCCTTCTTTATGGCGGGAGCCGTTTGGCCTTGTTGTCGTTGAGGCGATGGCGAGCGGTCTTCCGGTTGTCGCATTTGATCAGGGGGGGCCGGCAGAGATTATTCAAAATGGAAAGGATGGAATTCTCGTCCCGAAAGAGAAAGGCTTGGAGGGGTTTACCGAGGCTTTGATGCAACTCATCAAAAATCCGGCCCTGAGGGAAAAGATCGGTCGAGAAGCGAGGCAAACCGCAGAATCGCGTTTTACTTGGAAAGAGGTCGCAAAAAATTTTTTAGCGCTTTGTGAGGCACTCAAGTCGCCCGAAGTCACTGAGAAGGAACTCTTGCACACATGTTCTTAAAACGTTCCGACATTTTAATTGCAGAATCCGGAAGCGGTTTTGGTGGGAGTGCCAAATACCTCTACGATCTCCTGTCGACTCTTGAGAGGGAAGATCTCGATGTGGAGGTATTGGCATACGGAAACGGGCCGTTTTTGGAGAGGATCAAGGAACAGGGCTATTGCGTCGGATATGCCCCTCTTCTTCGATTTGCATGGTTTGAAAATAAACGCGATCCGTTCGGCAGAAAAACCGGAAACCTCTTCGCTTATCTCCAGAGTTTTCTCATGACGCTTGTTCAAGTGGGGATTTTTGTTCCGGCCCTTACCCCTTGGCTCTTCTTAAAAAGAGTTCGGATTGTTCATTTAAACAATGAAATCCGATCCCATGTCCCGCTTCTTGTTGCGGCACGGCTTGCAGGGTGCCGCGTCTTATGCCACCTTCATGGATGGCGTTCTCTGACCCGCTTGGAGAAAGTGGCGGCGAGGTTTGTGCATCTCTACGTCGGGATCACGCACCGCGGCACCTTTTTCTATAAGAAAGAACATCCCAGCGGAAGATTTGTCACGGTCGTGAATGGCCTTCGGTTTGAACGCGGAGAGGAAACGAAGGATCAGTCATCCGTTCGACAGGGATTCGGATTCGGGAAAGAGACCATTTGTCTTGGAATCATCGGCCGTATCATTCCTTGGAAGGGTCAGGAAACTTTCCTGGATGCGTTTGAGAAGGCGTCAAAAGTCGAACCTCATGTCCGCGCACTCATTGTCGGAAGCGATCCAGACTCGAACGGTTCTTATCTCAAACTCCTTCATGAAAAAGTCAGGCAATTAGGCATTCAGGATAAAGTTCATTTTGTAGGGTGGCAAAAAGAGATCCAACCTTATTTGGCCGCGATGGACATCGTCGTCCACGCTTCTTTAAGTCCGGAAGCATTTGGACTCGTGATCGCTGAGGCGATGGCAGAGGGGAAGCCGGTGGTCGCAAGTGATGCGGGAGGTGTTCCAGAACTCATTCAAGATCATGTCACAGGCCTTTTGGTTCCTCCGAAAGATCCGGAACGGCTTTCAAAAGCACTCTTGGAATTGATTCAGAATCCTGGACTCTCCGCCAGGATTGGCGAAGCGGGGAGGAACTATGTTCTGAAACATTTTGACATGAGAGAAAATAGTCGAAAAATAGTACGGATCTACCGGACGCTTCTGGGTGATGCGCAATTTTTAAGACCCGGTATCCTCACCACCTATCCGATCCCACAAAGTCCTCTTTGGCAGAAGAAGACACACCTTGTAGCCCCTCGGAGCGAAGAGAAAAAGGGTCTTTTGGGCTGGTGGGGTTTCCGGGACTGGACGCTGGCATTTCGTCTTCTGAGAGTTCGTGGAAAGTTTGACGTCCTCATTACCGGAGCGGAGAGGGAAGACTGCCTGTTTGCCATTCTTCAAGGAATCGTCCCCGGTAGGAAGATTCCGCATGTCATGATCGATTGCCTGTGGAAATACGAGACAAATCCGTTTCGGTACTGGATGAAGCGACTCTCTCTTCAAGGGGTGGCTCGGTCGGTGAATACTTTTGTGGTCTGGTCGAAAGAAGAGCGCACCGACTATGCGCATTATTTCAGACTTCCTTTCGAGAAGTTTCTTTTCCTTCCCCATCATACGACACTGGAGGGGTATCCCATAGATAGCCAAATGGGAAATTATCTTTTTGCAGGAGGAGATTCTTCAAGGGATTATGAGACGTTGATTGAGGCGTTGAAACCCCTTGGGATTCCAACGGTGATTGTCGCACGCCACACCAATTCTTTCAATGGAAATGGAAAACACCTTCCCCCCCATATTCAGGTTCGGACAACAGATCCGGACGAATTTCGGAAAGTGATGGCTGGTTCAAAACTTGTTGTGATTCCGATGGAGGGAGGGCTTCTTCAGAGTGCGGGTCAACAGAGTTATCTCAATGCGATGCTCCTTCAAAAACCTGTGATTGTCACCGAGACAAAAGGGGTGGTCGATTATGTCACTCCGGGGGTGACCGGCATTGTGATTCCGCCGGGTGATTCAAAAGCGCTTCAGGAGGCGATCCTCCGCGTTCTCGCGGATGGCGCAGAGATTCAGAATATGGTCAAAGTGGCCTATGAGCGGGTTCAAAACGAATTTTCTCTGGATCATTTTGTGGATCGCGTCCTTTCTTTAGGAGAGAAGGTATCTCAAGATGGGAAATAACGTTTCTGAAAAAGTTTCCTGGCAGCCGCTCGTAGGATTTGGACTCATCAGTCTTATATTGGCCTACGTGGTGAACAAACAGGTTTCTCTACCCTTACCGGCCATCGTGGCGGGGGGAATATTGGGAGGGGGAGCGCTTCTCTTTAGCAGCCTTTTCCATCCCGAAGTTCCTCTGTATGTGTTGGTGGCGTATCTTCCCTTTAGCCGAATCTTGCAGGGGAATTTCGGCGGGCTGATGACCGCCTTAAATCTCATGAATATTTTGTGCCTTTTGGCGATTTTCGGATACATGTCTCCCCTCAAGAAGGAAAAGGTGGGGACTTTTCCGAAGTCGGGCTTAAACTTCGTCGTGTTTCTTTTCGCTCTCTTAGGAGCCATTAGCCTTATTCGAGGGAGCTGGGAATATGGCGCTTGGTATATGGAAAAGTTTATTATTCCTTTGAAGAGGTGGCTCACACCGATCTTTCTTTATTTCCTCACTCTTTTGATTGTAAGAGATCGTCGGACTCTTAAAACAGTTGTTTTAATCATCATGATCGCTGTCACTGTCGTCGGGCTTCTGGCGATTAAAGAGTATATCGACGTTGGAGAAGTGGGGAGTATCGAAAAAGAAAGGGTGGGGGGCATTGCGGAGCAGCCGAACATGCTTGCGGCATTCTTTTGCTACTACATGTTTCTTTTTGGCAGTTTTTTCCTGTGCAATAGCACCAAGCCCCGCTATTGGCTTCTTCTGGTTCCTTTCCTCATTTGTTTCCGCGGAATCCAAGTCACTTTCTCGCGTGGAGGGTATCTTGCTTTTTTTGCCGGCGGCCTTGCCCTTTCCTTTTTTAGAAGCAAAATTTTCTTCATCCTCACCATTTTTGCGCTTGTGATTGCACTCTTAAATCCCATTCTTCTGCCCCAAGGAATCGTCTACCGTTTGCTTTCAACTTTCAAGCACACCGAGGAGATGGATGAACAGGGGCAGAGAGAACTGGTAGCCGAAGGGGTTGTCGGCGAAGAGGTGGTCCTTGAAGGAAGTTCGCGAGGGCGACTTAATATCTGGAGAGGGGCGCTCAAGATCATTGCCGATTTCCCTTTCTGGGGAACCGGTTATGGAACTTTCTCGACTGTTATCCCTTACTATGCGCCCGAGCTTCGCGGTCGAAAAATGGATGCCCACAACAGTTACCTGATTATCGCCGCGGAGATGGGGATTCCAGCCCTCCTTCTTTTCCTGTGGATCCTTTTCTTGATTATCTGGAAAACACGCCGCCTGTATCGGACGGCGAAAGATCCCTTTCTCAAGGCGATGGCCCTCGGTTTTCTGGCAGGACTTTTTGGAGTCCTTATGGCAAACATGTTTGGTTCGCGCCTCCATCATGAGGAGATCTCCGGTTATTTCTGGATTCTTTCCGCTCTTATGATTCGGGGACTCCAGTTTGAAAAATCACCGTCATCTGTATTCCAGGAAGGAAAGGAAAAAGGGGTGGCTGCCGTGAGAGCCGTTCCCCCTACGGTCACTCGACCGCGCTCGATTTCTTCTTCTCTTCGAAAATTGGACAGAATCAAGCACGGAGTCAAGGAATGAAACTTGGAGTGATTGTTAGCCAATTTCCAGAGTTGCACGAGACCTTTATCTTGAAGGAGTTTCTCGCCTTGCGGGAAGGAGGAATCGACTTGCGAATTTTTTCACTAAAGCGTTGTCGCGATCGAATCATTCACCCCGAGGCCGGGTCACTTCTTCATCTGGTAGAGTATGCCCCTCTCTCCTCACCGATGGTGTGGGGAGAGGGACTGCTCGAGTTCCTCAGACAACCGGTGAGGTCCATCGAGGCCTTGGGAGAAATGATGGTGGATGGAAAGAGTCCCATTTCTTTCTTGAAGGTTCTCGTCGTATATATGAAAACGCTCGTCTTTATCCATCGCGCCCGGGGAGAGAAACTCAACCATCTCCATGCCCATTGGGCAACCTTTCCGACGACTTCGGCAAGGATGATGGCTCGACTCCTGAATCTCCCGTTTAGTTTTACGGGACATGCGTGGGACCTTTACGTGAAGAACCCGACGCTCAAGGGGAAGCTTAACGAGGCAGAATTTATCGTGACCTGTACGGAGCATAACCGGAAGTTCCTTTCTTCCATAGCGCCAGGATGCGAGCAGAAGATTTTTCTTAATTATCACGGCGTGGAACTCAACCGTTTTCAGAAAAGGGAATCTATGAATGAAGGAAAGCCGCTCATCCTTTCAGTGGGCCGACTCGTCGCAACGAAAGGATTTTTCACGCTCCTTGACGCTCTTTCTCTTCTTAAAGAAAGACGGGTTTCTTTTGAGTGCCTCATCGTTGGGGATGGGCCTTTGCGGGAGTCGCTCCAGAAAGAAATAGAGGAGAAAGGACTTCAAGAGGTTCGCCTGGTCGGTTCGCTTTCGAGAGAGGAACTCCTGACGTATTATCGGAAAGCCTCCTGTTTTGTGCTTCCCTCTGAAGTAGCTCCGAATGGGGACCGGGATGGGATACCGAATGTCCTCCTTGAAGCGATGGCGATAGGCCTTCCGGTTATTTCGACGGCTATCTCCGGCATTCCTGAAGCGGTCACTTCGGGGGAAAATGGCCTCCTTGTCCCCGAAAAAAATCCCTCGACAGTTGCGGAAGCGGTTGCATCGATCCTGAAAGACCCTATGTTAGCCGCTCGCTATGGGGAAGAAGCGCATCGGACCGTCTCGGAAAAATTTGATTCTAACACTCACCTGAGTGCGTTGGTTCAATTCTTTAAGGAGAAAACGGAAAAGGTCAAAATTCTCTATGTCATCTGGTCGCTTGAAATGGGTGGGGCAGAACGTCTGGTCGTCTCTCTGGCGGAAGGAGTCGATCGGAGGCGTTTTGAGCCGATGGTCTGCTGTTTGAATCATCCCGGCATCTTGGCTGAGCGGCTTATCGCACAAGGAATCCCGGTCGTTGCACTTCACAAACAGAGCGGTCTTGATTTTTCTGTGATCCCAAAACTTGTCGCCCTCATGCGGAAAGAAAGGGTTCACATTGTGCATACCCATCTCTGGGGGGCCAACGTCTGGGGAAGGATCGCAGCATGGCTCGCCGGCGTACCGGTCCGGATCGCAATGGAACATGGGATTCAAGAGTGGAGAAATCCTTTCCACCATTGGGTTGACCGACTCCTTTCCCCTTTAAGCCAGCGCATCCTTTTTGCAGCTTTTAGCGTCCAAGAAGAGTTCTGCAGATTGACCGGCGTTTCAAAAAAGAAATGTTCTGTGATCCTAAACGGAATTGATACAGGTCGCTTTAGCCCTACAGAAGACCGAAAGGCGTCGCGGAGAAAAGTGGGTCTGTCCACACTGCATAAAATCGCCCTCAGCGTTGGGAGATTGGCCCCTGAAAAGCGGTATGATCTTCTCCTGAGAGCCTTCAGCGAACCAGTGCTTCGGAATGCCGAAGTCCATCTTGTTGTTGTGGGCAGCGGGGCAGAAAGGGAAACACTGTTAAAATTGAAAAAGAGACTCGGGCTCAACGGCCGTGTTCAATTCTTGGAAGAACAGCAAGAGATCGCGGAACTTTATCGGAGCGCAGACCTCTTTTTACAATCTTCTTCTCGCGAAGCCCTTTCCCTGGCACTCCTCGAGGCGATGGCGACCGAACTGCCTGTGGTCGTTTCTGCCGTGGGGGATCATCCGAAGATGATCCGGGATGGCGAAAACGGGTTTCTGATTCCCGTAGGAGATGTCAAGGCGTATACTGAAAAAATTATATTTCTTTTGGATCACCCCGAGGAAGCGAAACGAATCGGCCGGGAGGCGCGGAAGACCATCCTTGCGCACTATTCACAAGAAAGAATGCTGCGTGATACGGAAAAACTTTATGAGGACCTTCTTGATGCGACGTAAGAGAACGCTGGTATTTTTGTTTTTTCTGATCGCAGTCGGGCTAGGAGCCACTGTTTACCGGACCAAGCCCTGGCTCCCCAGCCTTTTGACGCAGCAGATATTTCAGAAAGACCCCGCTTCTGGAGCGACAGAACCCGTCGATCTCATCTTTGTTTTTGTAGACCACTATGAGCCGCACCACATCGCTTCCGTCGAGCGATGGGAGAAGATGTACCGGCGCATCGCAGACCGCCACCGGGATGCGGATGGGAAAAAACCGCAGCACACCTTTTTCTGGTATTGGGCAGACGATAAAGGGGATATTACCCTTCGAAATCTCATGAGACTTGCAAAGCTTGCCTATGAAGGATATGGGGAAGTGGAACTTCATCTCCATCATGACAACGATACGTCTCTCACGCTGACCCGGGAACTTCAAAGGCGGATTAAACTTTCCCAACTCACAGGGGCATTCGTGACGGCGGAAGAGAAACCAAAAACGATGTACGCCTTTATCCATGGGATGTGGGCGCTCGATAATTCAAGAGAGGGACAGTTTTGTGGGGTCAACAATGAACTGGAGATACTGCGTAAGACCGGCTGCTACGCAGATTTTACCCATTCATCCTGGGGAACAATGAACCCGACGCTCACGAACAGTCTCTATTATGCGAAGGATGATCCAACACACCCCAAGTCCTACGATAAAGGTGAAATCGTGCAGGTTGGAGGTGAAGCGTGGGGCGACCTTCTTATTTTTGAGGGTCCCAGCATCCTTTCCTTTGAAAAAGGAAAACTCCGCTATGACCATGGGGATGTGACGGTATGGGATCTTCCGACACCTGAACGGATCGACCGGTGGGTGAGAACCGCCATTCATGTGAAAGGTCGGCCCGAATGGATTTTTGTGAAGGTCTTTACCCATGGAGCGGTCGCCAGAGACCACGAACCCCTTTTAGGGAAGGGGGCCGATCAGATGTACCAGACCCTCGAGAAAAAATATAACGACGGGAAACGATACCGGCTTCATTATGCCACGGCGCGGGAGGCCTACAATATTTTGAAGGCGGCCGAGGCGGGACGCTCCGGGAACCCGAAGGATTACCGGAACTTTGTCATTCCACCTTATGCGAATCAGAAGATCCTTGCGAATGTTCCTTATCAACTGATCACGTATGGTCCGGAACAGATCGAGGTCGTCTCTGTCGGCGATACGGAAGGACATTTCCAATTCAAAGAAGGATCGGTGGAGGAAGTGCGCGGCTTCTTGAGACACGTTGTGATTGAATCCCCGTTCCATGGAGAGCCCAAGGTAAGCGTTGAAGGAAAAGGGCCGGCATGGGTCAAGTTAAGGGATGAGAAGGAATTCAAAAAGGTAGCGCTCCAATGGTAAAGATTGCGTTTGTGATCGATGACTTGGGATTGGGAGGGGCCCAGCGCCAACTTCTGGAACTGTTGAAGCGGCTCGATCGGCGACGTTTTCAACCGGTCGTCTTCGCTCTTTCCGAAAAAAAGATCGCCTTGAAAGACGCCTTTGAAAAGGCCGGTATTTCTGTCATTCTCTTCGACCAGCGGGGGAAGATCTCGCTTCCGGTACTCTTTAAACTTTGGAAGGCTCTCCGCCAGTTTTCTCCGACGATCGTGCACACGTATCTTTTCACAGCCGATTTCTACGGAAGGATCGCCGCAAAAATGGCCGGGGTTCCAATCCTCATCAGTTCCGTACGAAGCACGGAGCCGGACAAGAAGTGGCGTTATATTCTTGTGGATTGGTATTTGGGCAAATGGTGCGATGCGGTGATAGGCAACGCCTCTTGCATCGGAGAAATTGTGGCCGCCAGAGAAAAAATTAAACCCTCTAAAATTTATACCATTCATAACGGTGTAGACCTCAATCGTTTCCCCTATCCGATGCAGAATGGACATCTTCGAAAATCCCTCGAGATTCCGGAGGGCGCTTTTGTTTTGGGGACGGTCGGGCGTCTGGGTCCTGAAAAGGATCATCGTACGCTGCTTCATGCGGTCGCTGAGGTTTCTCAAAAAGGTTTGAAGCCGTACCTTCTTTTGATAGGGGATGGACCGCTTTCCGCCTCTCTCGTCCGCCTTGGGAAGGAACTTGGAATTGCAACACACCTCAAATGGCTGGGGGCCCGGTCTGATATTCCGGAACTCTTAGCAGGAATCGATCTTTTTGTGTTGCCTTCACGATATGAGGGATGCCCGAACGTCGTCTTAGAGGCGATGGCGGCAGGGAAGTGCGTGGTTGCCACCCGTGTCGGCGGAACCCCTGAAGTCGTCCGAAATGGCGAGACCGGTGTTCTGGTTACCCAAGGTCAGATCCACGAACTCGTCGAAGCGCTTCTCTCTCTTCTTCAAAATCCGAAGAAGGTCTCTGAAATAGGAAAAAAGGCGCGTGAGTCTGTGTCGCAAGAATTTACGGTAGAGCGGATGGTTGCAAAGACAGAAACCCTGTACGTTCGTCTTTTACAAGCGAAAGGGATTTCTTCATGAAAAAGTGGATCAAGATCGGCACCATTCTTATCATCGGAATTTTGATCGGACGTTTTTTAAGCCATCCTCCTCACAAAGGGAAGGGGGGCAAAGAGGAGCTCGTTTTCGCCTCGGGGGAAATGATCCTTGGCGATTTTGAGTCGGAGAAGGATCTGGAAAAGTGGGAGGCCTCGGGCGTTTCTGCGTTTCTTTCCGATGAGCATGTGGTCCGTGGAAAACGGTCTGCAAAAGTGACCTATACCGGCGATGGAAATCCCACCTTCATGCTCGAGGATTTCTTTAGCGATCACAAAAAAGCGAGGGACTGGCGTGGGTATGAGGCGCTTGTTTTTACGCTGTTTAACCCCGGTTCGTCTCAACAACGGCTCGGTCTTCAAATTAAGGATAGCAAATCACGCCGCTACAAAGAAGATATGTTCATTCCGGCGAACAATGCACTCTCCTACAGAATCCCCCTTGAAGATATCACCTCTTTTGTCGATTTGAAGGAGATCATCCAACTCAATTTCTTCCGCTGGAACCCGAAGACCTCCGCCGTCTTTTTTCTCGATGATGTCCGCCTGATTCCGAAAGAGAGAAAAGCCCAGAAGGAAGAACAAAAAGTTTCTTCAGAGGCAGAAAACGCCACAGAGTCCCAAGCCCCTGTGACGGCCTCAGAGAAAGAACCGTTTGATGGGTCCATCGCTGCAAACTCTCCAAATGTCGTGAGCGGTCTTCTCTTCCAGCGTCTCTCTAAAAAATGGCAGACCGTTTCTCAAAAAACAGGAGAAACCTTTTTACAGGTTCCGATTCAGGTGGCAAGTTTGCAGTCTCTTCTTCCAGATAAATTTCCGGTATCGGGCGGGGTCCCTTTCCCTCATGGCCTCCTAAGTAGCACGACTTCTTTCCGACTCATGACGGCGGAAGGGGAGGAACTTCCGCTTCAGATCCGTCCTTTGGGATTTTGGGGGGATGGTTCGGTCAAGTGGCTTCTTGTGGATACGCAGCTTCCTCAGGGGACGGCAGGCAAAAGACTTTCTCTCGAGGTTCATCAAACACCCCCACCTCCTAATCCAGAAAGCCCCCTTCGTATTTCAGAAGATCCTTCTTCCGTCACGGTGACGACGGGTCCATTGCAGTTCTCTGTGAGTAAGAAGAGTTTTACCCTTTTTCAAAAGGCCTTTTTGGATTTAAACGGCGATAAACAGTTCTTAGAGGATGAAAAGGTGGCTGATGGGGGAGACCTCGTAGTCCGTTTTCGAGGAAACGAGTATCGTTCTTCTTTGGATGCGGAGGGGTACTCTCTAAAACTCGAAGAGCGAGGACCTCTGCGGGCAACCCTTAAGGCAAGTGGATGGTTCCGGAATTCGGAAGGAAAGAAATTTTGCCAGTACCAGGTAAGGATTCAGGCCTTCGCAGGGAAAAGCGACGTCCGTATCTATCACACCTTTATTTATACAGGATATCCGGCCAATATCTACCATCATGAATATAAGGATGTGAAAGGACTTCCTGAGAACGAAATGATCGAAGAGATTGCCATTGAGCATTCTTCTCCTACCCAGCAAGAGACCGCCTATCAGGTCGGTCTTCCCACGCAAGTTCTCGTCGGGAAGATGAAAGGACCTTTACTTCTTTCCCAGCCCAAGCAGGATCTTTTCCGTCTTTTGCAAGGAAGCGAGGTCCTTCAT
>Ga0105164_10001632_pt1 | contig 14286 bp, 14 predicted proteins | sample VDWuncwatermetaG_FD_89674 | JGI IMG/M metagenome (GOLD analysis project Ga0105164, IMG submission 89674) | Wastewater microbial communities from Netherlands to study Microbial Dark Matter (Phase II) - VDW unchlorinated drinking water | ecosystem: Environmental > Aquatic > Freshwater > Drinking...
AGGCAATGCTCATTGTCAGTATCACGATTTTTCGATTCATTGGAGTGGCTCCTTTTTCTCTCTTAGACGCAATTCAGCCAAAAAGGTTTAACGTAAACTTATTCCAAATAAGCCCGAAGCATCCAGGCCATCTTCTCGTGCTGCTCCATGAGGCCGGTGAGGAAATCGCTTGTGCCCATGTCATCCAATTTCTCATCGCAGGTGCGGAGGTCTTCTCTCAAATTTCGGATGAGGACTTCGTGATCGTGCAACAAATGGACGATCATCTTCTCCGCTTTTGGGTGGTGGGTCGGGGATTCCTTGAGCCCGCTGTGTTCGAGGAATTCTTTTAAAGTCCCCAGGGAATTTTCTCCCAGGGACCGGGCCCGCTCGGCCACTTCATCAATGATGTTATCCAGTTCTTCGTACTGAGCCTCAAAAAATTTGTGGAGCTCGCTAAAATCAGACCCGGTCACGTTCCAGTGATAGTTCCGGGTCTTCGTGTATAAGACGTACTCGTCGGAAAGAAGGCGGTTCAGGATTTCAGCCGCGCCCTTTCGATTCTTATCGGATAAACCGATGTTGACTTTCATATTTTTTCTCCCTGAACGTTAGAATTCCCTAACTTGCTTTTGTCTCTGCATACGTCGCCTGAGCAAAGCGGATCCCGAGAGATCGGATCGCTTCTTTGCCCCGAATCGTCAGGTCCGTGATGAAGAGGAACTGTTCGCGGCTCTCTTTCACGTAAGCCTTGAGACGGTAGTGGGTGCCCCAGGGTTTTTCGCCAATGATCACCGTGACGGGCGACTCCGGCTTCCGGTAGGAACTCCCGTCCGCGATTTCCACCAAGCGCTTGCGCACGGCCGATGCGTCATGGTCCGGATGAAGGTAAAAATCGGCGACGCACAAGAGACTCCGGTTGCCGCTCGTGGCATTGAAGATGCGGGTCGACCAAAGCCGCGAGTGCGGGATGATGACTTCAGTGTCATCGGGGGTCACGATCCGCGCGGCCCGGGTTCCGATGGACTTGACTTCTCCATAAGCGCCGTCCACTTCGATCCAATCGCCTGGCTGATACGTATTCTCCAACACGGTCGCGAGCCCCGCCATGAGGCTCGAGCCGTAGTCCTTGAGCGCAAAGGACAGCATCAAACCTACGCCGGCCAAAAGGGTCGCGACATTCCGGAACGTGGGCTCCACCAGGATTGGAACGATGACCACCACGGCTGCGATTCCGATCAAAAGATGGGCGACGGGAAGAATGCGCAGGATCGAAAGGCGCAAACGGGGCGGGGCTTTTTCCGCGAGACGGTAGGTCAGCCAATGAAGAATGAACGTCGCGATCCGCGCCAGAACGAGCACCCCCAAGACAAGGAGCGCGTCCTGCCAAGACATTTTTTTTAAAAAGCTCCACGCTGCAAGGCTTTTACTCATAGCACCTTTGACAGGTTACCTCTTGAGGAATCAAAGCGCAAGAAAAGCAATCCGGATCCGGAGGACAAGGCCCCGATCCACGTCCAAAGGGTCAGGGATTGATGCTGAATCAAAACACCGCTGACCAGAGGGGCTACGACCTGACTGATGGACATTAAAGATTGAGTGAGCCCCAACACGGTTCCCTGCTGGGCCCGTCCGATTTTTTGGGTGATGAGACTGGTCAGGCTGGGCCGAAGGACAGACATCCCGACGAAGCCAATCGTCACGGCCGCCAGAAGATGCGGGACCGTGAAAGATCCTCCGAGATAAAGGAAACCGATTCCCATGCAAAGGAACCCGATTTTGACAAGCCACGCCTCGCCCCACCTTTTTACCAGGCGACCGATGAGAGCGCCTTGAATGATGATCCCGAGAAGTCCCACGTAAGCGAAGATGGAGCTCACCTCTTTGGTCCCGAACGGAATCTCGTGATGGATGAACCGCCGCTCGGCAAAAAGCGCGAACCCGGAGAAGAATAGGACGAACGCAAACACAAAGGAAAAAAATTGCCCCAAGAGGGGTCCGAGCGCCGCGTCTTTAAAAAATCGGAAGTAGATTTTCCATTCCCATTTTTGACTGGGAGAATCGGACGCGTGGATTTGGGAAGCAGGAAGCAGGATGTAAGTGGCGAGCGCGCTCGTGAGGGAAAGACCGGCTGCCGCAAAAATGGGACATTGATGACCGAAGTGGGCGAGGAATCCGGCGAGGGCAGGCCCCACCAGGAATCCAAAACCGAAAGCAATTCCAATCAACCCGAAGGCCTTGGCCCTGTTTTTTTGTTCCGTCACATCGGAGATGTAAGCTTGGGCCACCGAAATATTTCCGGCCGTCAGCCCGTCAATCACGCGCGAAATGAAAACCGGAACCAGGCTTTTTGAAAAAGCTAGAATCAGAAAACCGACGAACGTCCCGATCTGACTCACCAAAAGCACGGGTCTTCGGCCCACACGATCCGAAATCTGACCGAGGACGGGGCCCGCGACGAGCTGACAAAGGCCGTAGGAGGAAAGTAGCCAACCGACCACCCAGGGCGTGGCCCCCAGATTTTCCGCATAAAAAGGAAGGAGCGGGAGGATGATCGTGAACCCCAGGATATCCACCAGCACGATCAGGAAAATGGACAACAACGGGGATTTTTTCAGCGGAGACTCACCGGGCGTAGGCCGGAGTGTTGCCGGGCTTCCACTTGATGGAGCAGCCGATCGCGGATTTTTGATGCGTCGAAACGGGTTTGCCTGAAAGCAGCGCATCGATGGCTTCCCGCACATCCCTGCCCGTGGCTTCCCCGCCGGAATGAGGCCTCGTGTCATCGAATTGTCCGCGATAGACAAGTTTTCGGTTTGAATCGAAAACAAAAATGTCCGGCGTGGCGATGGCCGTGAAAGACTGAGCGGTCTTCTGGCTCTCATCAAAAAGCAGAGGAAAATTAAAACCTCTCTCCTGGGCCATCTCTCTTAAGCTCTCCGGTGAATCGTCCGAATAAGCAGCCGAATCATTGGAACTGATAGTCACGATAGCCACATCCTTGTCCGCGTAATCGCGCCCAAGCTGTGCCAGCGATTTTTTGACGTGCTGCGAGTAAGGACAACTCCGGCAAATGAAGGCCACCATCGTGACTTTTTTCTGCGGAAGCCCTTCGCTTGAAACGGTCTGGCCGGAGACCACGTCGGTCAGACTGAAACCGGGCATCGGGCTCCCCAACGGCAAAAGCCCGTTCTTTCCTTCGGTGGTGGCTGCGTCCAACGCGCTTCCCACCTGGAAAATCAAGACCGTGATTAGAAACAGAAACCGTTTCATGGCTGCGTTTCCCCTTTTCAACCGGATTTTATTTTATCATAACTTGAATCGGCTTTTCGAGACGCGGATTGATAATTTTTTATCTTTCAGGTAAAACTACTGCTGGGACCATTCTCCATGAAAAAATCATTCGCTGGACTTTGGGAAAAAAGAAACGGCTTGATCGCCGCTTTGGCCATCTTGGCGATCGCGCTCCATCTTTTATTTCGATTTGCCCTGCGGACAGACTTGCAAGTCTATCGCCTTCCGCTTCTTGTCCCCCTGTTCGTGGGGGGCCTGCTGCTGCTCTACGAACTGGCCCAAAAGCTTTTGAAACGCGAGTTTGGCTCCGATTTCCTTGCCGGAATTTCCATCGTTGCTTCCGTCCTTCTGGGAGAGTACCTGGCGGGAGCCATCTTGGTCCTCATGTTTTCAGGAGGCAATGCGCTTGAAGACTATGCTGTCAGAAACGCCTCATCCGTACTGGGCGCGCTGGCCAAACGCATGCCCTCAACTGCTCACCGCCGTCAAGGCTTGCGCGTGATCGACATCCAGGTCAGCAATATTGCGATTGGCGACACCCTCGTTGTCTTTCCCCATGAGATTTGCCCGGTGGACGGAGTGGTCGTTGAAGGGCACGGCATGATGGATGAATCCTATCTGACGGGAGAACCGTTTCAGATGGACAAAACCCCCGGCTCCAATGTGATCTCAGGAGCCATCAACGGCGATATCGCACTCGTCATCCATGCAACGAAGCGGGCGGTTGATTCGCGATATGCCAAGATTGTCGAGGTCTTGCGGGTCTCCGAGCAAAACAAAGCCCGGTTAAGACGACTCGCGGACCGGCTGGGAGCCTCTTATACACCGCTTGCCTTGGCGGCGGCTGGCACGGCTTGGGTCCTCAGTCATGACCCCATTCGATTTCTTGCCGTGCTGGTGATCGCGACACCGTGTCCACTTCTCATTGCAATCCCCGTGGCGGTGATCGGTTCCATTTCGCTTGCCGCCAAACGGGGAATCGTGATCAAGAATCCCGCTATTCTTGAACAGATCGAAGAGTGCGGCACCGCCATTTTCGATAAAACGGGCACGCTGACCTACGGTCAACCTCAACTTTCTGAAATTATTTGTGCGCCCGGTTACGGAGAAAAAGAATTGCTGAGTTGGGCGGCCAGTCTGGAGCGATACTCCAAACATCCGCTTGCCCGCGCCATCGTGGAAGCCGCGCAAAAGGAGGGCATTGCGCTGCACGAGGCCTCAGAAATCCACGAGGTTCCGGGCGAAGGATTAAAAGGAGTGGTTTCCGGGCGCTGGGTTCAGATTGTGGGCCGCAACTTATTACCAAAAATGTCTTTTGCGGGTTCGGAACACTTGCCTCCCACCGCTGCCGGTCTTGAATGCGCCGTGATGGTCGACCGGACCTATGCAGCGACTTTCCGATTCCGAGACACCCTGCGCCCCGAAGGGGTGTCCTTCATCAGGCACCTTAGTCCCAAACATCATCTGGATCGCGCCCTCGTGGTCTCGGGAGACCGGGAGTCCGAGGTCCGTTATTTAGCCGAGAAAGTGGGGATCTCTGAAGTGTACGCGGAGAAAAGTCCTGAGGAAAAACTCGCAATCGTCAAGGCAGAAACGCAAAAAACAAAGACCCTCTTTGTGGGAGACGGAGCCAACGACGCCCCGGCCCTGATGGCGGCGACCGTGGGAATCGCCATCGGGCGGAACAGTGATATCACCAGTGAGGCGGCGGGGGCGGTCGTGATGGAAAGTTCTCTGACGAAAGTGGACGAACTGATGCATATCAGCCGCCGGATGCGCTCGATCGCCCTGCAAAGCGCAATCGGCGGCATCGCATTGAGTCTTGTCGGAATGTTGGTTGCGGCAAGCGGCCATTTGACTCCGGTCGCGGGGGCCATCTTGCAGGAAGGGATCGATCTTCTTTCCGTTTTAAACGCCCTCCGGGCGGCTCTGCCTCCCAAAGAGCTGTCGGATTTTAAAAATTTCTGAGACAGACAATGGGGGGCCTATTTTAATTCGACTTGAAGAATGAGGTCCCCTTCGCGCCGGCACGTGGGGCAAAGACGACCCTGTCCGGTCAGCTTTAGCTTTTGTCCTTGGCGCGTGTTAGGCGGAATCGCAACGGAAATGGTTTTTCCTTTGGGCGTTCGGAATGCGACGCGGCCGCCCTTCTTCGCCTTCTCGCTCGAGATCCGCAGATTCACATAAACATCAGCCCTGGCCGGCTCTTCTTCGGCGTCAAGCCCGGAGAAAAGATCCGCAAAGATGTCGCTAAACCCTGAATACGGGTTCCGGGTAGATCGAGAACGGCCCCGTCCGCTGAACTGTTTCAAAAGCTCTTCGAAATCAAAACCCTGCGCGCCTGCGAAATCGCCCGTGGAGGAGCCGCCGAGCTGCCGTATTTGGTCATACTCGGCTCTCCGCTTTGGGTCGATTAAAACGTAGTAGGCTCCGGAGATTCCCTTGAACTTTTCTTCCGCTCCTTTGTTCCCCGGATTTTTGTCCGGATGATATTGGAACGCAAGCTTGCGATAAACCTTCTTGATTTCCTCCGACGTAGCCGTCTCGGGAACCCCCAGAATCTCGTAATAGTCCTTCATGCCTTACCCCTAACCTGCGGAAAGGGTGCCGGGTCCTTCTGCTTGCTTCTTTTCATGGTACGTTGTGTACAGGATCAAAATTCCAAGGATCGATCCGAGAATGATCGATGAGCCGATGGTGCCAAAGTTAAGACCGCCCCGTTCTCTTGATTTGGTGAGAACATCTCCCATGGTTGCCCCAAAGGGACGGGTCAGGACAAACGCAATCCAAAACAAGAGGGTTTTAGAAAACCGGGTCACATAGGCGGCAACGGCTGTCAGTGTCAGCAAGCCGCCAATCAGAAACGCTCCTCCGGCAAACCCAAGACCGGAATTATCCGCCAAGAAATCACCCAGAGCGGTCCCCAAAGTATTTGAAAACAGAATGGCCGTCCAATAAAGCATCTCGACTTTAAACGTTGTAATATTTTGAACGGAAAAAGAATGAGCGCTGCTGCGCCAGTACAGGAAAATAACCGCCAAAATGGCCATTAAAATGAGTGTGCCTTTAGCGTAGCCAATCCCCAAGGTGCGATCCATATAATCGGACATCGTGGTGCCGGCGGTGCTGGTAGAAAGAATCACGGTCCAATAAAGCAGCGGGTGATATTTTTTCGATCTTAATTGAGTCACTAAAGTGACAAAAAATAGACTGATCAAAATCATCGAACTGAGCGCGTAGCCAATATTCAAGGTCATGGATAAAAGGTCTCCCGCCGTTTCGCCTAACGTGGTCGCGGCGATCTTCATGATCCAAAAAAGCAGGGTGACCTGCGGAAGTTTTTTCATCAAACAACACCTTTCCAGAGATTAGCAGGGATCAGAACATTTCTAACCCTAAAGGGCTGCTTCGCTGAAGCGTCGGGTTCAAAATAGAAAAACTTCCCGAATGGGTCAGAAACAAGAACGTTTAAAGTGCGAACTCAAATTCGGATTTTCCAAGAAGGAGAGTGGGTTTTTCCCAGATCACTGAAGAAGGCGAGGTGGATGCCCATGTCCTCTTCAAAATATTAGAGTTTTAACTGCGCGCACTCTTCTTTTTCTTCAGGCGATTTTTCTACGGAGTGGCTTTCCGGCATCGTTGCCCGATCCATGTAATCCCTATTCTCCGGAAGGGCAGCCTCTTGTTTCATCCCCCGGAACATCCAAACAATTTTGAGTAGCCCCACCCCGTAAGCCAGTATTTCTTTTGTGCGCCGCCAATAATAGGAGAGAAAAGGTTCCCGAGGCATGTCGCGCCGGCGGGTCTTCCGGCCCTTCAGGCGGATAAATCCTCCGAGAAGCGGATGGACGTTTTCGAGAAACATCGACGAGCAGAACCAAATTAAACCATGGATCAGGATCCGGCGCCGGGGGCCCTTCCGCCGAAAGATAAGCGTTTTCAGGTGTTCTTTGGAATAAAAGGACCTCCAGGCATCTCGGTAGGCCCGCTCGAGCTCCTCCCGACTCATCCGAGGATGATCCATGCACACGTGGGCGGTATCATAAAGATTGGTGTCGCGCGCCATGGGAACTTTGTCCAAGTAATACCGCTGATGATCCTTCGAGCCCGGTAGCGGCGTCATGATAAAAAACTCCGCAAGATCGAGCGGGAGCTCGCGCTTCAAAAACTCCACATCCTTCATGATCGATTCATAGGTGTCATCGGGAAAACCAATGATGTAGCCGGCATAAGTTAAGGCGCCGTGGTCCCGCCACATCTGCAGCATTTTTCGATACTCCCGAAGTTGATTCTGATATTTGCCGGTCGCCCTGAGATTGACCGGATTGACCGACTCCAGACCGATGAAAACGCGCCGCACCCCCGCATGGGTTACTTTTTCGATGAATCGGGGAATCCGAAAAGCCGCGGTATCCGTTTGAATCTTTAAGGAAAGTCGGATGCCGTGATTTTCCTTGAGATCGATCAAGCGGTCTGCGATGCGTTCCCAGTCCGGGTGTCGGGCAAAGTTGTCATCCGTGATAAAGATATGAGTGTTTCCCTGGGCGTGGTGCGCGCGGACGATCCGCTCGATGTCATCCGCGTTGCGCCCCCGCATGGTATTTCCCTGAATGTTGATGATGGTGCAGAAGGAACATTTGAAAGGACACCCCCGTCCCGCATCAAAACTGGTTTGTCTATTCTGGAAGCGATAGGCGATCCGGCTGGGAAGAATGGGCCCGGGTGCGTTTACAAGATCCGGCTTATCATCCACAAAATTATAAATCGGAGCGAGTCGGCCCTCGTAGGCGGCTTTGAGGAGATCTCCCCAGCGCCCTTCGACCTCCCCGGCCACGATCGTAATGCCCTGGTCCACCGCCTCCTGAATTTCGGGCGTGATCTCGGGCAACATCTCCAGGCAGCCCGACACGTGAAACCCCCCGATCATGCAGGGGAATCCTTCCTTTTTGAACTCCAGGGAAAGATCCACCGCGCGAGCGAATTGATTGGTCTGAACCCCCACCATGCAAACGACTGCCCTCTCGTGCCGCCCGAGGATTCGGCGACTCAATCGTTTGATCGGAACCTTTTGAACTGTCTCATCGAAAACATGAATCACTGGCTCCACTTCAAGACCCAGCACTCCCCGCGCCAGCGCATCTTTTGTGAGGGCATTCAGACACGCCAGAGAGTTACTCGTGATGACGCCCATCACCCATCGGATGACATAACCTTCATCGTCATATTTGGAGGGCTTGATCAGAATGACATGAAACCGCTTTTTTGAACCAGCTCTAATCATAGGGGATTTATTGTACCACTTTGGAGAAAACAAAAGGCGAAGCTGAATTTAGAGGAACGAGACCTATAAAGAGATTGAACGAAGGCGGAGGGCGTTGGCAATGACGGAAACCGAACTAAATGTCATAGCAGCACTTGCAATGATGGGGCTGAGTAAGATACCAAAGAAGGGATAAAGAATCCCTGCAGCGATTGGAATGCCTAAAGAATTGTAGATGAAGGCAAAGAATAGATTTTGGCGAATATTTCGCATGGTGGCCCGGCTTAGTTTTCTCGCTTTGGCGATCCCGCGCAAATCGCCTTTGACAAGAACGATTCCTGCACTTTGCATGGCCACATCGGTTCCGCTACCCATTGCAATTCCGATATGCGCTCTTGCCAAAGCCGGAGCATCATTGATTCCATCGCCTGCCATGGCGACCTTCCGTCCTTGTTCTTGAAGTCTTCTGACGTGCTTTTCTTTATCTTCGGGTAACACTTCGGCTTGAATCTCATCAATGCCGACTTTCTTGCCAACAGCTTGAGCGGTTTGGCGATTATCGCCTGTCAGCATCACGATTTGAATCCCTTCAGAATGAAGCAAACGGATGGCTTCAACCGTGGATTCTTTAATGGGATCGGCCACGCTGACCCATCCGGCGGCCTTGCCTTCCACAGCGATGAACAGAACGCCTTGAGCTTCAGCGCGCAGTTGATTTACCTTTTCCGAGAAATTGGAAAGGTTGATTCCTTTTTCTTCCATGATCTTCGAGCCGCCAATCAAAACCCGTTTGCCATCGACCATGCCGGTGTTCCCTTTCCCCTTTTCATATTTGAAATCTTTCACTTCTTTCAAGATAAGCTTTTTTTCTTTAGCCGCATGAACAATCGCTTCTGCGAGTGGATGTTCGCTCTGTTTTTCAAGGCTGGCCGCTAAATTCAAAACTTCATCTTCAGGAAATCCCGAAGTCATCATGTGAATCAGTTTTGGTTTTCCTTCGGTCAGCGTTCCGGTTTTATCCACCACAACCGTGTCGATCTTTTCAAAGGTCTCAAGCGCTTCCGCGTTTTTAATCAGAACGCCGGCGGTTGCGCCGCGGCCTGTGCCCACCATGATGGACATGGGCGTTGCAAGCCCGAGGGCACAGGGACAAGCGATGATGAGGACGGCGATGGCGTTCACAAGCGCGTGCGCGAGTTTGGGTTCCGGTCCCACCCACGCCCAAATCACGAAGGTAATGACCGCAATGAAAATCACAGCGGGGACAAAGTAGGCCGAGACTAAATCCGCAAGCCTTTGAATCGGCGCGCGGCTTCGTTGAGCTTCGCTCACCATTTTGACAATCTGCGCAAGCAAAGTATCTTTTCCGATTCTCTCGGCTCTCATGATAAAACTTCCGGTTCCATTCACCGTAGCTCCTGTTACTTTTGATCCTGCTTCCTTTTCAACCGGAATCGGTTCGCCCGTAATCATGGATTCATCAACTGAACTTGTACCTTCGACAATGATTCCATCCACCGGAATTTTTTCTCCCGGCCGTACGCGCAGTTTGTCTCCGACTTGCACCTGCTCAAGCGGAATATCATCCTCATCTCCATTGTCGCGCACAATACGCGCCGTCTTGGGACGTAGACCGAGCAGCGCTTTGATGGCGGAGCTGGTTTGGCTCCGGGCTTTTAATTCCAGCACCTGGCCTAATAAAACCAGCGTCACGATAATGGCCGCCACTTCAAAGTAAACGCCTACCATTCCGTCTTCGGATCGAAACGAATTAGGAAAAATTTCAGGGAAGAGGGTTGCGATGACACTGAAAAAATAAGCCGTACCCGTTCCCATCGCAATCAGGGTAAACATATTTGGACTACGATGAAGAATGGATTGCCAAGCGCGCTCGAAAAAAGTCCAGCCGCCCCAAAGCACCACCGGCGTCGCGAGAATTAATTGCATCCAGCGAATCCAATGGGAGTGACCCATTGAACTTAATGCAGGGACAACATCAGCCATAGCCGTAAAAGCAAGGGGTAGAGTTAAGCAAAGGCTGATCCAGAAGCGGTGCGACATAGCCTCAAGCTCCGGATTTTTTTCATCCCTTTCGGATTCTTGCGGCTCTTTTATTTCCAGCGCCATACCGCAAAGGGGACAATCGCCGGGGCGGTTACGGACAATTTCCGGGTGCATAGGGCAGGTATAAATCGCCCGTTGTTTGGGTTTTTCAGTCAAAACCCCGGTTTCCTTATCGTGACCGCAGTGATGCCCGTGTTCCATAAAATTTCTTGTAGGAAATATCCGACGATCAGGTTTTTCTTAAATCAAAAAGGCGCCGCAACATGATCACGCTGCAACGCCTTTCCTTCAAGCGCTCCCCGAACGGGTCAGAAACAACAACGTTTAAAATGATTATTTCTTCAGTGTCCCTTTAAACACGTCTTCAGTTGTTTCGCCATTTTGAGAGGTTGAGATGCTGCCCTCGATCGTGTCACCCTTGACGGTCCCGCTCCATGACTTTTTTCCTCCTGAACCGCTGAGGGTTACTGCTTGGAAATCAATCACCTCTCCCTGAGCCGTAGCCTGATAGGCTCCTTTGCCGTAACCAAATTGATTGCATAAAGTTGAATTGAATTCTCCGTTTTCAAAAACAAATTCGTCCTTGACGGTTTTTGTGCCGCCCTGAGACCCTATTTCGCCCGTGAAACCTTTTCCATCAAGAGTCCCCCCGGCTAGAACTGTGGAAGGGATTCCGGCATTGAAAAATAAAACGGACGCAAGAGTTAAAAAAATGGCCCAACGCCTTCTTGAAAAGTCCCGTGTTCGCATTTTCTCCTCCTTGGTTTTAGAAGATGTTTTTGTAGAAAACTAGATTACTCCTTTTGATAGGAGATGACCAAACAAAAAGGCGAAGCCGATTTTATTCAACTTCGCCTATTAACGCTCCCCGTCCTGGACGACTTTCGCAACTGGCTTATGAGATTAGGAGATTCAGAAAGTCCATTGATAACCGATATAGACCGTCAGATGCCTTGGGCCAGAGACATCGGTCCCCGAAGAAAATAACAGGTGATGGTTTGAAGTAAAGTTCACCAGCCCGCCACCATTTAACCCAAGACCGCTTCGTCCGTCTACCTTGTCGGGTGTCCGGTAAAAAATCTCACCCCCAAGGGTAACCCATTTTGAAAAATCTCGCTGCAACAGCCACCCTAGATAGACCCAATCTTTATTCTCTTTACCGGGATTAAACCAGTACCCGCCTCCACCATAAGTGGTCCAAGGCCCCCAGCTTTTTTGCGCCCAAAGCGGAAGAAAGAGTTGGGTCTTGCCATTTCCAAGACCCTTTTTGTCATTTCCCGTAGGAAGTTCTATTTGAGGATACGTCGCGACTTGCGGGATCCAGCTGGTTTCTTGGATGAAACGATATTTCGCGCCTATTTCGGTATCCCCATAACCGTAAGTGATTCCCTTTTCTTTTTCGTGGTTAAAAGCAAAGGGTGCTAATACGTGGAATTGAAGCTCGTGCCACAAACCATAGTTGAAATCAACGTGCGGCAGCGTTCCAGAAGACCCGCCTTTGTCACGGGTCAATGTGGAGGTGGTGATAATTTCACCCTGTTTATACTCGACGGGTGCGGGATCGTCTGTAAAAAACGGAGGGCCTGCAAAAAGAACTTTTTGGAAAAGAATAAGAAAGGATAGAATGATTATTAGAGGCGACAATTTTATTGTCCGGTACATTTTGTCTTTCATGTGGATAAATTCTACGAAAATAAAAACCCTCTACAACATATTTTGCTGAGGAGAGTTAGATTATAAAATCTCCCCGAACGGGTCAGAAACAAGAACTTTCCTACTTAGAACTAAAATCCTACTTCGATCGCCAGCCGTCCAAAATTCTCTTCATTACGGTTGAAACCGAAAGAGTACCCTAGTTTAATCGTAATTTCATGAGGGAGGGCGAACCAGATTTGAGGAATGACTGAGTCCTCATGACTGTGCGTGTCAAATCGGATTTCGGCGCCTAATCGAAGAATGTGGGGGGTATTGTATCGAATGCCTAAAGAAGGAACAAAGGCAAGCTTACCTGAACGCAGAAAAATTTTTTCAGGAAGATTGGCAGTAAAATTCAACGCCTTGAAATCCTTTGAAAGAATAATCCGTGGCTCAAGGGCTGGTTGTTGTCTCCCGTGTTCGTCCCTTTCGGTATTCGCCTCAGCGGAAATTGCGAAATCGATAGGTTTTGCCCCCTCCTCAAAGAAACGATATCTTGTTTCGAAGCGTCCTGAGTCAAACACGGTTCGTTTATCTTCAATATTTTTTATCGTCCCGCGTCCATCCACCATCCAATGATTCGTAATTCCGTATTCGAGGGCAAAGCTCTGACGGAGAAAACCTGTGTTTTTATTGGAATCCTCATCGTGCTTATAGCCAACATCGAACCAGTATTCAGGCTCAATTTCTTTTTTTTCAAGAGTCAGGTAAACCAAAGTTTCGTCAATGTAATCATCTCGATGCGCCAGCGCTGACCCAGAAAAGCTAAGGGAGAAGACCAATAAGAAAATAGAGAAACGAAAATTTTTCATATTGTCCGAGTATGATAAAAAGGCGACTGCTCCCCGCACGGGTCAGAAACAAGAACGTTTACCCTTAAGGTAAGGATTCAATGGCCGTACAAAACTGTCTAAGCCGTTCGAATGTTTTCGAGATATTGTTTCATCTTCTCGCAAGAGCCCATTTGATCAATCCGTCCGTTTTTCATCAGCACTATTTTTGTGGCAATACTGAAAGCTTCTTCCCGATCATGCGTTACATACAACAAGGCAAAACCAAAATTCTTCTGAAGATTAAGGATCTCCGAGCGAAGCTTGAAGCTCAACTCAAAATCAAGACTGGAAAGGGGCTCGTCCATCAATAAAATCTTGGGAAGCAGAACCAGAGACCTCGCAAGCGCCACACGCTGTTTTTGCCCTCCCGATAAAAGAGACGGCTTTGTGTTGATTTTATCCTCGATTTGCAAAAGCCCCAAAATATTTCTTATTCTTTCCTGTCTTTCTTTATTCGGAATCTTCTTTGCCTTTAATCCAAATTCAATATTTTCCTTCACCGTCATGTGCGGCCAAAGCGCAAGATCCTGAAACACCATTCCAAGACCTCTGTCTTCCGGCTCTTTAAAAATTCGTCCGTCTTTTGCGACGATCTCTCCCGTGATTGAAATAGCACCGCTCGTGGGAGCGATAAATCCCGCAAGAAGCCGCAACACGGTCGTCTTCCCGCAACCGGAAGGACCCAATAGGACAATCCTTTCCTCCTTTTCAATCGCCAGTGAAAAATCAGTGAGCACTTCTTTCCCGTTGTAGGATTTACCAACTGATTTGAACTCTGCGGCATTCATGCCATGCCTTTTTTTTGAACCGACAGAATAAAAAGACTAAATGGTAAAAGCGTGCTTAAAATCATAATCAGACACAAGCCCGCGATGAGAGACCCTGACGCATTCGCCATGAGAGTGAATATGCGGATCGGCAGCGTGTCATGCCCCGGCGGGTAAACCGTCATGGTGACGCCGACATCGCGTAAGCAAAAAATATAGGCAATGAGCCAGGATGCCAATAGGCCGCGTCCCATCAGCGGCACCAGAATCCCCGAAACTCTCCTCCGCCAACTTATTCCAGATATTTCGGCGGCTTCCTCGAGGGAAGAAGAAATTTGAGAAAGTCCTGAGATGGTCATGCGGCTTGTAAGCACCGTGTAACACGCCACATAAC
>Ga0105164_10001635_pt1 | contig 14260 bp, 12 predicted proteins | sample VDWuncwatermetaG_FD_89674 | JGI IMG/M metagenome (GOLD analysis project Ga0105164, IMG submission 89674) | Wastewater microbial communities from Netherlands to study Microbial Dark Matter (Phase II) - VDW unchlorinated drinking water | ecosystem: Environmental > Aquatic > Freshwater > Drinking...
GAGCGGGAACTGGCGCTGGTGTGGGTGCGGGTGCGGGTGACGGAGGAGCAGACGATGGAGGCCCTGGCGCCGGCGCCGCCGGCGGCCCTAAGGCAATGCAAGCCTTCTGAGAATAATTTAACGCCGACTGACGATCACTCCCCTCAAAATATTGATGACCACAGGCGACCTGATAGCCTCCGTCCACGACTATCGGCGAAAAACGAAGGTTTTGGTCAGATTCCGAATATCGACGAATAATGGATGTCCCTGGGTCAAGAGTTCGGGTTTGGCAGAGATCAACCGCAACACCATTTCCATACGCGCCTGGATTATAAGCTACTGATGTGCACCCCACGCCGGTGGTAAAATCTTTAAATTCCGGCCCCACCGGAGTTGGGTAACGCCCGCGAGCGTCGGGTAGTCCAATTGGGGCAAAACCTAATCGAGTCTGTTCGGCATCAAACCATACGGAGACTTCACCACTATAAAAACCTTCATAGTCTTTTAAAATATTTCGATTCTGCTTATTCTTCATCTGCGCTGTTAGCCACATTCCAAATGTGACGGAGCCCAAAAAAAGAAGCATCGCAATGGCAAGCATGAAAGTCGTCATACCGCGACGTTGGGAGGCGATCAATCTTTACCTCCCCAGAGGTATTCATACTGAGATGTGTCAATATTTCTTAAATAAAAGGATCCCATCAAAGTCAGCTGCTTTCCGGCTTGGCACGTCGGACGCGTGCACCCTGTAACTTGAAAGCGAAAAAACGACCAGGGCTTAGTGGACCATACCTTCAAAGGATCACCACTATTATTATAAAGTGCCAAACGATGGGCCTCGCTGAGCTCAGGTGGCTGAATCCCACAGCCAGCAGCATTCATCAGAGTGTCATCGCAGAAAATAAGCACCGCGATATTTGAGTACAGAATCTTCTCAACGTAATTACCCGTGCCATCGTCCTCCTCGTAGACGGCATTACCCATCACTCCAAGAGCCCCCTCAAACCTAAATCGAAAATTGGAAAGCGCCCCACCAGCACGCCCCGAAAAATTGGCAGAGCATTGAATCGTGCGATCATCCAATAGCCCGCAGGTTTGCGCTAACCGACCAGACCGAAGCAGATGCGCATGGAGTTGAAGTACGGTGGTCTCAAGAATGGCTTGTTTTCCAAGCGCGGTATTATTGTCATAGACTTGGCGGACAATTTTGTAGGAGATATAAGTCACCGGCAACGCAATCAACGCCGCAACCGTCAGCTCCAGCACAGTCATTCCAAACTTGCTTTTTAATCTTCGCATCAAGTTGCCCCATCACCGTTGTTCCGCGTTGCGAAAAACCCCTACGAAGCGGTTATCATAAGAAAATCATTGTGCAGGGTCAACTTTCTAAATCAATTGTGATTTTTCCTACGAATTGATTCATCAGTCCACCACCCCAAGCTGCAGAGCGTTGAGATCATGCGATCCATTCGTCCAACCAATAGCGGGCATTCTCCTAAACATTTATTCCCCGACGCCGATACGGGAATGGGCTTTAATCGCGGGGTTTTACATGAAGATTTTGAATCTGCTTTTGGTGTCCTTTCTGATTTCTCGTAATTGCTACGCTGAATATCGAATGAACGAGAGCTTACGGGGGCATGTCGGCCCAGGCCAACCCTTTCGCGCACGCAACGTGGATTCCGAACGATTGGAAAACGATATGCGCGCGCGACGAAAGCATTCTTGGAAGATGTTTCAGCAAGTCACCCGACCCGTGAGAACTAAATCGCGGATCATCGTCCCGCTCTTCGACACCTGGTATGACGAAGAGGAATTTGCGAAAATCTTCAAAAAGCTTTTCAGCTCTCTTTCTCCCGAAGAACAGACAAAGAGAGTTCCCTTCAGCGAGGAGCAGATTGAAGCCGCCATTGCAGACGCCGATCTCGGCCCCAGCGCGAGACGTTGGATACCCAAGAAGTCTGGTTTTCGCCAGCGCAAGGCCCACCAACTTCCCCCGGGCTTCTCTGGGGTGGGTAGAACCCTCTTCAGCCCTGAGTTTTTGAAGCACTACCTTCGCCATTACGCGCAGGTCGCGAAATGTACCAATCGATTCATCACCACGGTCCCGGCGGATTTCATTCCTGAGAATCCGGAAAACTTCACGATCTGCTTCGATGAGGAATTTCCTGTCGACGCGGTCATGCTAAAGACCGTTTGGATAGAAAAAGGTTCTTCCGCCATGGCGTTTAAGTCCGATGAGACCGTGATGAGCACGATACTGAGTCAGCCGGTATTTGATCAACCTTGGCCTGCAAAAAAACTGGATTCTAATACTCTGGGAGACGACGATATCTTCACTGTGAAAACCAGTTACGGGACGTTTCAACTTTACGCGATGCACGTGGTGAGCAAAGAGGTGCGTCAGTGGGTGTGGAGCACGTTCTGGTGGTCACCTGAGGCCAACTCCAATTTCGGCGAAGATCGCCCCCGACACTTGCATAATCGTTTCGCGGGTTGGAACCACTACAACATGTGTACCGCAGTCGATTTCGTAGAGCACGATTCGAATCCTGGCCGGCATTATCGTCGTTCTCATCCCAGTCTTTCACGGGTGCTTTCCGCCGTGTCTAAAGAAATGGGAACGGCCACCCAGTGCGCCAATCCCTATCTCGAAGGCTTATTCGCCAAAACCAACTGCATAGGCTGTCATCAGAACTCCCCCTTGCCCATGCTTTTTGAGACCCAACAAGTCCGCAACAACTTCCCCAGCGACTTTCCGTATTCCTTCGATACATTTCGCAATCTTATCCAAATGGGAATGAAGTAGTCTTTGCTGACAAGCCCGAAAGGCCATTTCGGGTGCAACCAAACAGACAGATGTCTAATTTCTATGCAATCTGGGGTGGGGGCGTAGGCTGCTTGTATGCGGCGCTGATTTTGCATCTCTTAGGCATAGGAGAATCATTCTATGAATTGCCTAAGATTTAGCCATCTTGTTTTTGCGTTTCTAATGACTAGCGTTGGGCATTCGGAGCCGGCCTATCATCCATTTGAAGACGGCCTCAACCAATCAGGTATCGCCAACACGGCCGCAGGTTCGATCGCGTCGGGGTACTATAGTGATGCGTCAGCTCTGAACCAACTCAATGGCAACGATCAGACTTCCTCAGACGGCGAAGGACGACGGGATAAGGCAAGAGATGCAACGAATCAATCGAACGAGGGCGCGAACGCCGCTGCAGCAACGGGCTCAGCGCTTATCTCAACGGGGCTTGCTCTTATAGTCCCGGCGCCGATTACGGCCGCCATCCTAATAGGAATGGGTGCAGCAGAACTCGCGCAAGCGGGCGCTGACAGAACTGCACGCGCGGCTAATAGCGCTCAAACAAACCTTCTTTCCCATGATGAAGGCAATAGGGGCTCGACGCTATCCGGACAGAATGGATTTACGCTGCCACTCGACCTTCAAGACTCTTTACGTAACCGTGGCATCAACCCAGATGATTTTGCCCGAAAGGCTTCAAGCGGAGAACTCAACGACCCCAATTCCGCACTCAATGCGCTGGGATTTCCGTCGATTGATTTTACCCCAGATCAGTTCGCTAGCGCGCAGACAGAGGCTAAGGGAATTTTTGATAATATTGCCCAAGAAAAAATCGCGTCACTCAAAACGGATAGAGGCCTTAACTTTAATGAAGGTAGATCTGACGCTAGTCTGGGTTCAAATCTGCCAAGCGGCAAAAGTTCGACGTCGGATAATTCCTTCAGCGACGCGAGTTCAGGTTCGCTCTCAACGTTTCACGGTGCGCACCGAGGCATTACCAGTTTAACCTCGGATTCCAATGGTATTTCAGGTGCTGAGGCAAAAGGATTCTCGTCGCCCTTTCTCAACCAATTGGCCCAAGAAGATCCAGGACGCTTCGCTCTACTCCAAGATAAACTTTTGGAACTTGGGGTAAAGGTATCGAAGTCGGGGCAGAATATTTTTCAAATGGCGCGGAGCAAATACCATCACTTCGGAAAATGGCGCCATGATGGCGGGCCGATGGCCTTAAGTAAGTAGTCTTTTGATCTACAGTAATTTCTCGACGTAACGCGCCACACCCGTTTCGAGAGTCGTAAACGGCTCATCCCAACCCGATCTTCGCAACTTCTCCGTCGTGCTTTGAGTGAAATACTGGTATCGAGCCTCAAGGCCATCGGGCATGTCGATAAATTCAACCTTGGGCGGAAGGTGCATCGCCTTAAAGACTGCATGGACTAAATCTAAGAAGCTTCTCGCCTCACCCGTTCCGAGATTATAAATCCCGCGGGGCCAATGATTTTTCCAAGCACACCAGAACACATCCACGACATCTTCCACACTAATAAAATCGCGCCGTTGTTCCCCGTCATGAATATCAGGTCGGTAACTCTTAAATAATTTTACCGTGCCGGTGGCTTGAATTTGGTCAAAGGCCTTGAGCACAACGCTCGACATATCCCCCTTATGCCGCTCTCCAAAACCATAGACATTAAAGAGTTTAAAACCCGACCATTTAGGGGGTGAGAACCCTTGGGACTCCTGATCTAACGCCCACAGATCGAAATGATGTTTCGAAAACCCATAAGGGTTTAACGGTAATAGGTCGGCAAGCCTTGTCTCATCGTCATCGTAGCCTCTGCCACCATCTCCGTAGGTGGCGGCACTGCTCGCATAATAATAGGGGATCTGGTTTTGGGTGGCGTACTTCCAGAGTTTCTTTGAGTACTCAAGATTAAGATGATTCAAGATTCCTTCATCGAGTTCCGTAGTCCGAGCGCAGGCACCCAAATGGATGATCACACTTAGCGCTGGCTTTGATTCCCGCAGAAACTCAAAGAGTCCTTCTCTATCGATCTTAGTTTCCTGTTTGAGTCCCTTAAGTTCCAACCGCTCATTAAAATATGGCAAATGGTCAACGCTAATTACAGGCAACTCATTCATTTCGCAGAACTCAACGAAACGTGAACCTATAAAGCCGGCGGCTCCAGTCACCAGGATAGATTTTGCGACGCTCATAACTTCTTCTCCAAGAATTGGATTTTATCAAAGAGCCGATGGGTACTCGGTTCGTCGGTAAGTTGGTACGCCTCGGCGACTTCAAACCACTTGAGGTCGGTGGATTCCTCCGAGATCACAACATCGACCCTGTGAGGAACTTTAAATAAGAATCGAACGTCAAAATGATAGTGCAATGGTTCGTTGAGTCGAGCCGGAATTTCGTGAATATCAAGATCAAAGACATTTGGGCTGTCTTGACGGCCTGACCAATGGGACGCCAAACTCGTTGGGACAACCCCGGAAATTCCAGATTCTTCTTCAAGCTCCTTGATCGCCACCTCTTTAAGATCACATTCTCCATCCGCGTGCCCACCTAATTGCAGCCAGAGATTGAGCTTCCGGTGAAGAGTGAGTAGCACATGTTGGTAGTCGTTGGTAATCACAACGCCCGACGCCGTAAAATGTCCGGGGTAATGATCGCGTAGAAACGCCTCAGGTCCCACGCCTAGTAACTTTTCAAATTGACCAACACAATCCGATTGGGGGTAAAATGACGCCCGACCTGGAAAGTCCCTCAACCAAGTCTCTCGATACGACTTGAGTTCATCCGAAAATTTTCGAAGTGCCATATCAGTGGGCATTGGAATCATAAGAGATCTCTCGGCTTAGTTTTCTGAGTTGCGGAGGATGACGTAACGACATCAGTAGAGTCTCAATGCGTTTCTGTAACTTCTCCTTATCATGAATTGCCTTTAACCTTTCGAGCTGTTGGCGTTGAGAGTTTAAAATATCCCGAACGACACTCTCTTTCTTAAGAACGGTGCAGATCGTCGCAGCGTTTAGCACAGGGTCATCCGTGAGCAGATGGACTCCCGATTCGCCGAGGGTTTCTATGACGGCTGTTTTGGGTTGGGCAAAAATAATCAGATCATGGGTCATGGCTTCGACAATGGGGATGCAGAATCCTTCGTGCTCACTCAAGCACACGAGCGCGTCACTTTCAGCGTAGAGCCGCTCTCTTGCCTCATCTGACACTCGGCCTAAGAACTCAACATCATCTTGCACTCCAAGGTATTTGACCAAACCTTTCAGGTATTTCAGATACAGTAGATCGCCACCGCCGACCAACTTTAATTTCGCTTGGGTCCCTGAAGCGTTCAGGGCTTGGACCGTTTCAATCAACCCCGCCTGATTCTTATGTGGCACGACTCGACCCACAAAGAGCAATGTCCATGGCGGCGACAACCGAAGCTTTCGATTTATTTTACGATTCCAATGCGGTTCGGATAAATCTAAGAGCGCAAGCACGGAAGCCCCTCGGAATCCCAACTGCTCAAGCTCCCTACAATTAAATAACGAATCTCCAAAAACCCATTGAACTTTTCCCTGCAGAGATTTGAGCTGCAATCGTCCCAGATCTGATAGTTTCGCCTGAACAACATCATGGGCAAGAAACTTAGACGGCGTGATGTTGTGGTAGACCAGCGCCTTGGGCACCTCGAGACGAGTCAAATCAGAAAGCGCTTTATTTCCCTGAGAAAAATGGATGATGAGTAAATCGCAATCCCAAACGCGATCCGCCTTAAATTCCCGAACCGTCGATACCCCGTCGCGATCATGCGCAAAGATGTCGCCCGAAATTCCGATTTCAAGTAGAGCCGACTGGATCATCAACATATGGTTAGTCACGGCGTCATGAGAACGCGCATAGTAATGATACTGGTGGACTCGAAATGACAGAGGTGTTTTGGCTTCCACTTACGCCGGCCCCTCTTTGGTCCAAAACCGCTTCTGATCTCTCACCCAGCGAGCGACCAAAAGCCCTGACTGCACTAAGAGATGGGGGCGATGCCGAAAGGTCCGATTCAGAATGCTAAAGGCTAACTGCTCGGGCCAAGACTTAAACGCAACACACCCCAAGTCCTTGGGGACCTCGCTTGCCCATTGCTTAGCCTCTTTCCCAATTTCATTGCAGTCTTGGGAACTCAAAGCGGGGATCCTGAAGAACGGCAATCAGACCTCCAACTCGATCATCAGAGCAGACGCTTCGCCGCCCCCAATACAGATGGCAGCGATCCCACGTTTCTTCTGCTCTTGAATCATTGTATGAATCAGAGTTGTCAGAATCCTAGCGCCACTCGCCCCAATCGGATGGCCCAACGCCACAGCGCCTCCGCGAATATTGAGTTTCTGATCCGGGATCTTAAGATCCCTCTGGCACGCAAGGGCCACGACGGCAAACGCTTCGTTAATTTCAAAAAGGTCGACGGAATCGACGGAATACTGTGTTTTTGAAAGCAATTTTTTCACAGCACCCACGGGAGCGGTCGTAAACCATTCGGGGGCCTGAGCGTGGCTTGCCTGACTGATAATTTTAGCGATGGGTTTCAGCCCATTTTCGGTCGCATACCGACGAGAGACGAGAACTAACGCCGAAGCGCCATCGCTCAATGAACTTGCATTCGCTGCCGTCACAGTCCCTTTAGCATCAAATACCGGTTTTAATTCTCCAAGCTTATCGAGTTTCGCACGCAAGGGCTCTTCATCTTGATCAAAGACTTGTTTTTCTTTCCCCACCCTAACCTCGACTCCAACGATCTCACTCTTAAATTTTCCTTGAGTTATCGAAGTTTGAGCGCGTTCATAACTCGTCTTTGCAAAATGATCCTGATCAGCCCTTGAGATCTTGTACTCGGCAGCACAGAGTTCAGCTGAGATACCCATATGGGTCTGGTTGTAGACATCCCATAATCCGTCATGAATCATCGAATCGATGAGCTTGCCGTTACCTAACCGATACCCCTCTCGGCCCTTGTCCAATAAGTAGGGTGTCCGGCTCATATTTTCCATACCGCCTGCGATCACCACCCGAGCGTCCCCGGTTTGAATCATCTGAGTCGCAAACATCACGGCCTTAAGCCCACTCCCGCAGACTCGATTAATCGTGGTAGCTCGGATCGACTGAGGCAACCCTGAGAAGATGAGAGCTTGCCGAGCAGGAGCTTGGCCCACTCCCGCAGCAAGCACGCAACCCATTAAACATTCATCCACTTCATCCAACTTCGATAACCCGGCTCTTGAGACTGCTTCCTTAATAGCCGCCGCCCCTAATTTGGGAGATGAGATCTCCTTAAGAGCCCCCCCAAAAGAAGCAATCGGTGTTCGGACAGCAGATACGATGACAACGTCTTCCATTCTCTTATCTCCTCAAGTAGACTCTCCCGTTATTATGGTAACTGAAACCTACGACGCAAAGACCATCGAAGGCAAGTGGCAACAGGCTTGGGAAGCCGAAAAATCCTTTGAAATTGAGACATTCCCCGATGCCGCTGACACGCGGCCAAAATACTATTGCCTCTGCATGTTTCCTTACCCGAGTGGCGCGATTCATGTGGGCCATATGCGCAACTATGCCATTGGCGATGTGATCTCCCGCTATAAGCGGATGAGAGGTTTCAGAGTCTTACAACCTATTGGATGGGATTCTTTTGGATTGCCTGCTGAAAATGCGGCGCACCAACGAGGCATCCACCCCCGCGACTGGACTCTGCAGAATATTCAGCAGATGAAGACCGAATTAAAACGAATGGGTGTCTCTTATGATTGGAGCCGCGAAATCGCGACGTGCTTGCCGGAGTACTTTCGTTGGGAGCAACTTCTGTTCCGAAGATTTTATGAGAATGGATTGGCGTATAAAAAATCGGGGATCGTCAATTGGTGTGAGCCCTGCCAGACCGTGCTTGCCAATGAACAAGTCCAGGACGGGATGTGTTGGCGCTGCGATTCTGAAGTCATTCAAAAACAATTGAGCCAGTGGTATTTAAAGATCACGCAATACGCTGAAGAACTACTCCAAGGACACGACGTTCTGAAAGCCAGTTGGCCCGAGCGAGTCATTGAAATGCAACGCCATTGGATCGGCAAAAGCCATGGTTCAGTCATTGAGTTTCCCGTTGATGGCTTGAATGAATCGATTGAGGTCTTTACCACACGACCAGACACTCTTTTTGGCGTTAGCTTTGTGACCATCGCGGCAGGACACCCGTTCTCGGATTCGCTTTGCAAAACGACTGAGAGTCAGAAGGCGCTTTGTGATTTACGAATCACTTTAAAAAATAAGAAACCTATCGACGATAAATCAAAATCAGGGTTCTTTACTGGAAGCTATGCCACCCACCCGCTCACTCAGAAGAAAGTCCCGATCTGGGTAGGTGATTTCGTGGTCATGGACTACGGAACAGGCGCGGTGATGGGAGTCCCCGCCCATGACGAGCGAGATTTTGAATTTGCCAGCCAATACGGTTTACCCGTGGTTCAAGTCATCACGGCTGACGGACAGAAGGAAGGAAATCTCGAAAAAGCCTTCACGGACTCAGGTGTCTTGGTAAATAGCTCAAATTTTGATGGCCTTAAGAGTGACGAAGCAAAACTTAAAATTGGCGAAGCCCTTCAAGCCAAAAATCTTGGTAAACCCACGACCCAGTACCGTCTGCGTGATTGGGGGATTAGCCGCCAACGGTATTGGGGGACGCCGATCCCGATCATTTACTGCAATGATTGCGGACCCGTTTTAGTCGACGAGAAGGATTTGCCACTAGAACTGCCCTATGACGTCAGTTTTAAAAACACTCAGGGCAATCCTCTCGCGCTGCATCCGACGTTTAAACACACGCTCTGCCCAAAATGTGGGAAAAAGGCCGAACGCGAGACAGATACCATGGACACTTTCGTCGAATCCTCCTGGTATTACGCCAGATTTCTGAGCCCGCATGATACCACTCAGCCAATCGATAAAAAGGCTTCAGACGCATGGTTGCCAATTGATTGTTATATCGGTGGCATTGAACATGCGTGCATGCACCTACTTTACGCGCGGTTCTTTCATAAGGCTTTGCGTGACTGGGGTTATCTTAGCTCCGACGAGCCCTTTGCGAAATTGATCACCCAAGGCATGGTGATTAAAGATGGCGCGAAGATGTCTAAATCCAAGGGTAACGTGGTCACACCTGATTCCATTATTGAGCGTTTCGGAGTTGATACCGGTCGGCTCTTCTGCCTTTTCGCAGCACCTCCGGAGAAGGATCTGGATTGGAATGATAAAGGAGTCGAAGGCTGTTACCGGTTTCTGTCTCGGGTATGGCGTCTCAGCTTTCAATTTCAAGATCTTTGGAAAAAGGATCTCGTCGCCTCAGAGACCCCAATCTCAGAGCCGCTTCTAGAAGTTCAGCGAAAAGCTCATTGGATGATTGCGAAGATGGGCGAAGACCTCGAAAACGAAAAATTTAATACTGCGATCTCAGCCTGCATGGAACTTATCAATACCGTTTATGGTGCGCTGAGCGAAAACACTGAGGCTTTTAATTCTAACGCTGGAGCTCAGATCTTTCGGCACGCCTTGGAATCGACGATACTTTGTTTGGCACCCTTTGCCCCGCATCTGAGTGAAGAATTATGGGAGGGAATCGGCGCTAAGGGTTTCGTCTCAAATGCCATGTGGCCGAGCTTTGACCCTCAGCATCTGCATTCGGAAACATTCCTTTTGGTGGTTCAAGTGAACGGCAAGCTCCGAGATAAACTTACGATGCCTAAGGATCTCGATGCTGAAGCCGTCAAAAAGCAGGTGCTTCAATCCCCGAAGGTACTTCCGTTTCTAGACGGTAAATCGGTGCGCCAATTTATTTACGTACCCGGAAGGTTAGCCAATGTCGTCGTGGCTTAAATCTCTTAGCCTACTTTTGCTGGCCTTCCTATTGACTCATTGTGGGTACACGCTCCAACATCGGCTCAAGAAAGATTTCTTAAACCTCCAAGGCATCTACGTCCCCATCATGACCAACGAGTCTGAAGAGATCGGGATTGAGCGTTACCTGACTGACGCCATGATTCGACATCTCAACACCTGGGGGCAAGTCATCGTCACCAATAAAAAACCCGGTGCCTATGAGTTGAAAGGGTTTGTCTCCGCGAGCATTGGGCCCACCCTTCAGACCGAAGTGGGCATCCTGGGACTTCAGAGCTATAGCCGTCTACCCATTGAACTGCAGGTTAACTTAAGCCTTAACCTTGTTTTGATCGACCCAGCGACAGAGAAAACCCTTTGGAGCGGGGCGTTTGCAGCTAGCCGACGAGTCCCTGCGCCTGTTAACCGAACTTATAGTTTTGAATCCCCAAGTATCCTACCTGCGATTACATTATCGATTGCCGAATCCCTCTATCCAGCATTAGCTAGAGATATCATGAGAGATGTTCATGATGAAATGATCGAATTATTCCATGAAGGCAACCGCACAACTCATTTTTAATGAACTGGATTCTAAACGAACCAGGCCCATTTATCTCATTGAGGGCGAAGAGCCATTTCAGGCAAATGAAATTTGGAATCGTTTCAAGAAGGCTTTTACAACCGATGCGTCTAATGCCGAATTTCAAGTGGAAAGCTGGGATGGCGAGGGCTTAGATGCCCCTAGGCTTTTAGAATCACTCAACACCCTCTCGGGGCTCTTTGATGCGCCGGGATCCAAGCGATTGATCGTACTCCACCACGGAGAAAAAGTATCGACCTATGGGAGGGAGCTTCTAGGCAATTACCTTAAAGATCCATCACCTGATACCTGCTTTGTGATCTTTATGTTAAAATTTGACCGCCGCAAACCGTGGGCAAAACTGATTGAAACACATGGGCTTGCCGTCTCGATCATTGAGCCCTACGCCAAGGACTGGCCGAGGTGGAAATCCTATTTCGAATCTATAACCGGCAAAACCATTGAAGCCGAAGCGTGGCAGACACTGCTCGACCAATCTCAGAGAAAACTCTCTCTTGTTGCACAGGAAATGGAGCGAGTCTCTCTCTGGGCCCACGAGAAACCAACCATCACACTCAAAGACGTGAGAATGGTCTCACCTTATAACGAAGACGCTGACCCCTTCCAATGGGCCCATGATATTGGTTCGAAACAGAAGCTCGCTGGACTTTTAAAGTATTTTAGGATGAATAGTGCTGGAGAAAATGACATTAAGTTACTGGCTATTCTCGTCAGACATCTTCGCCAACTCCAAGAATGCCGCGAGATTCTCGCCTCGGGAGAAAAGAACCCCAAATTGATTGCCGCAAAAGTTGGCGTTCCACCGTTCTTTATTAACCGAATCCTAGACCAAGCCACCCAGTGGACTGATCCCGAACTCAGAGTCGCCATCCAACGCCTGTCGCGCTGTGACCACCAACTCAAAGTCGGTTACGGCTCCCTCTTTGAAAACTTCATGATGGGTTAAAAGGTACCTTTTAGTACCCTTTTTTACGTTTGGATGATGGGAGGATGCCAAGCATCTCTCGGTACTTGGCGACGGTGCGCCGGGCGATGTTGATATTATCTTTCATAAGGATTTCAACGATCTTCTGATCACTGAAAGGTTGGCCTTCGGGCTCTGCGCCAACGATCGCGCGGACTTTTTCTTTTACGGTCTCGCTTGCAACATCACTACCCGAAACTCGGCTGATACCACTGTTAAAGAAGAATTTTAACTCAAAGATACCACGAGGCGTATGGACGTATTTATTCGTCGTCACTCGACTAATCGTAGATTCGTGCATGCCAATATCGTTAGCGACATCTCGAAGGACCATCGGTTTGAGAAATGCGATTCCTTTTTCAAAGAAATCATATTGTTGCTTAACGATGCTCTCGGTGACCTTAAAAATAGTGCGCTGGCGTTGGTGAATACTTTTGATGAGCCATACCGCGGATTTCAACTTCCCTTGGACATACTCTTTGGTTGCATCCGCTGATTTATCTTTATCAAGAAGATTTTTATAAAACGCTGAGATCTTAAGCTTAGGAAGCCCGTCTTCATTGAGCATAACGACATATTCGGCGCCCCGTTTAACGACGTAAATATCGGGAATAATATAATGCGAAGGGCTCCCGCCAAAACCGCGGCCTGGCTTAGGCTCAAGTTCTTCGATTAATTTCACACGCTCGACAACATGATCGAGACTCAACCCTAGGGCCTTTGCGATGACATGATAATTCTTCTTCTCAAGATCGGTGATGTGGTTCTCGACCATCGCTTCGAGGTATTCATCCTCTGGGTACAGATCTGCAATTTGGACGGATAAGCATTCCTGCAAATTACGGCTCGCAACCCCAATGGGATCAAACTGTTGGACACAGTACAGAACGGCTTCTAATTCATGGGGGTCAAAATTCTCTTTTTGCGCAAGCTCCTCGATCGTCGCCTGCAGGTAACCGTCCTCATTGAGATTACCAATGATAATCTCACCCATCGTTTTCTGGTTCTCTGGCATCGCCGACAACTTGAGCTGCCACACCAAGTGTTCGGTCAAGGAGGCTGGCTGACTGACGGTGTTTTCGTAACTCGGTAAATCATCTTCTCCGCCCTTATACGCCGGCAGATTGGGAGTCGACTTGAAATTATCAATGTAGCTATCCCAGTTGAATTCATCCCCTGAAGCTTGAGGGTTATCATCGGCCTTGGCACCCTCAGGCGCCGCAGGCTCGGCAATCTGCTGAGACAACCCTTCCGTTTCCGGAGTCTCTTCAAGAATTGGATTTTCAACTAACTCAGAGTTGATCAGGTTCTCAAGCTCCATCCGAGAAAGTTGCAAGAGTTTAATCGCCTGCTGGAGCTGTGGCGTCATCACCAAGCTCTGGCTCATATTCAGCGACTGTTTAAGTCCAACGGACATAATTACAACCTAAACCCTTCTCCTAAATAATACTTCCTAGCCGATTCATTCTCAATAATCTCTTGCGGCGCGCCATGAACCCAGATTTGGCCATCTTTAATCAAATAGGCCTCGTCACAGGTACTCAAGGTTTCCCTCACGTTGTGATCGGTAATGATCACGCCAATCCCTCGACTCCTGAGCCCCCGGATGATCCCTTGGATATCCTGGACCGCTATGGGGTCAATCCCTGCATAGGGCTCGTCTAGTAACAAGAACTTTGGGTCTAAAATCAAAGCCCTCGCAATTTCGACGCGTCGCCTCTCTCCGCCACTGAGTGTATAGGCCGCATGTTTAGCCAGATGGCCAACGCCTAAGTCACTCAACGCCCGTTCCGCACGGGATCTCTTTTCCTTACGGCTTATTTTCAGATTATCCAAAACGATAAATAAATTTTCTTCGACGCTCAGCTTCCTGAAAATGGATGGTTCCTGGGGTAAATACCCTAATCCCTGCCTGGCTCGCTGGTACATTGGACTTAAGGACAGATCATTGTCTCCAATAAATACTCGACCCGAATCGGGCTTCAC
>Ga0105164_10001636_pt1 | contig 14260 bp, 12 predicted proteins | sample VDWuncwatermetaG_FD_89674 | JGI IMG/M metagenome (GOLD analysis project Ga0105164, IMG submission 89674) | Wastewater microbial communities from Netherlands to study Microbial Dark Matter (Phase II) - VDW unchlorinated drinking water | ecosystem: Environmental > Aquatic > Freshwater > Drinking...
ATGATTTTGGGACACACTCATCGAATTAGTCGATAAATTGCTCCGAATAGACATAACTATCTTGACGGATTATGTTGACGAATTATATAATTGCGGTCTCCTGGTCGGACATTTGTACGTTGGCTGGCATTTCGGCAGGCCAACCAGAGTTGGGGGGCAGGGGATGCCGCGGCGCTACTCGCTCGGCAAGCGAGAGACGGCAGTCGTCGAGACGAGAAAGGCCATCGTAGACGCCTTGCTGCGCTTGATGGGCGCGAGGGACTACAACAGCATCACGCTGAAGGAGATCGCCCGCGAGGCGGACGTCGCCGAGAAGACCGTGCAGCGGCACTTCGGGTCCAAGCACGGCATCTTCCTGGCCTGGGCCGAGAGCGCCGTCGAAGTCGAAGGCGCTCGCTTGCTGCAGATGAGCGACGGCCACTGCCCGCACTGCGCCGCTCAGCGCCTGGTGCGCGGCTTGTTCGGCGTGTATGAGGAGAACGCAGCACGGATGTGGGCCTTCCTGGGGGCCTCCTCCGGCTCGCAGGAGATCGCCGCTTTCTCGGAGGAGTTCATTAGGTTCAGACGTCGATTGGCGCGGTCGCTGGTTGATGACTGGCCCGAAGTGTGGCGGCTGCCGGGGGAGCGGACGGCGCAGATGCTCCTAACCGCCACCTCGTTTCTGCTCTGGAAGGCCCTGCGCGAGCAGTCGGGCCTGACGGCCGAAGAGGCGGTATCAGCTACTATGGAAGGTATCGATAAGATGCTCATGAAGGCAGGTGTGGGTGCGGTGGAGGCGGAGCGGGTTCCTTTGAGCTAAGGGAGCAGATGCTCGCTAAGGTCAACAGCTGTGCCGTGGTCGGCCTGGACGGGGAGATCGTCGAGGTGGAGGTGGACATCGCCCCGGGGCTACCGGCGTTCGCCATCGTGGGGCTGCCGGACACCGCCGTCCAGGAGGCCAAGGAGCGCGTCCGCTCCGCCATCCGCAACTCCGGGCACAGCTTTCCCAACCAGCGCATCACGGTAAACCTGGCCCCGGCCGACCTGCGTAAAGAGGGCCCAGCCTACGACCTGCCCATCGCGGTGGGGATACTGATAGCCTCCGGCCAGGTGCCGCAACCCCAGGAGCGGGCGCTGTTCCTGGGCGAGCTGTCCCTGGACGGCCGGGTGAGGCACACCCACGGCATCCTGCCCATGGTGGGGCTGGCCCGCGAGCGCGGGTATGAAGCGGTGTACGTGCCAGAGGCGGACGTGGAAGAGGCGTCCCTGATGGGGGGCATCGATGTGATCCCGGTCGGCTCCATAGTCCTGCTGTCCGGCCACCTGCGGGGCTCGCAGCCCCTCGCCCCGTACGAGAGCAGCGGGCCGCCACACTTGGCGGCGGAGGCCGCGGTCGACGGGGTGGACTTCCGCCACATCCGGGGCCAGGAGCACGTGAAGCGGGCGCTGGAGGTGGCGGCGGCCGGGGGCCACAACGTGATCATGGTGGGGCCGCCCGGGGCCGGCAAGACGCTGCTGGCGCGGGCCACGCCCACCATCCTCCCCCGCATGACCACGGAAGAGGCGCTGGAGGTAACGAAGATCTACAGCGTGGCCGGGATGCTGCCGTCTGACACGCCGCTCATAATGCAGAGGCCGTTTCGGGCGCCGCATCACACGGTCTCGCACGCGGGGCTGGTGGGCGGGGGCCGCCAGCCGCGGCCAGGCGAGATCAGCCTTAGCCACCGGGGGGTCCTATTCCTGGACGAGCTGCCGGAGTTCGCGCACTCGGTGCTGGAATCGATCCGGCAGCCGCTGGAGGACCGGGTGGTGACGGTGAGCCGGGCGCAGGGGAACGTGACTTTCCCGGCCAACTTCATGCTGATCGCGGCCATGAACCCCTGCCCCTGCGGCTACTACAGTGATCCGACAAAGCACTGCACGTGCTCCGAGTCGACGGTGACGCGCTACCGTCACCGGATATCGGGGCCGTTGCTGGACCGGATCGACATCTTCGTAGACGTGCCGCGGGTGGAGTACGAAAAGCTGAGCAACGGCGACTACGCGGAGGCCTCCGCCGACGTGCGGGCACGGATCGAAAAGAGCCGGGACGGCCAGCGCCGGCGGTTTAGCGAGTCGCGGCTGTCCAGCAACGCCGAGATGGGGCCGGTGGAGGTGCGGGAGTTCTGCCAGCGGTACCTCGAGGATGCGGGCAAGTCGCTGCTGCGGATGGCGATGAACCAGCTGACGATGTCGGCGCGGGCGTTCCACCGGGTGCTGAAGGTGGCGCGCACGGTGGCCGATCTTGAAGGCGCTGAGGTGGTTGCGGCGGCCCACGTGGCCGAGGCGTTGCAGTACCGCCAGCGGGGGCGGAGCTAGGCTACCAGGGCTCGTTGCGGGCCCCACGATGAAAATGCCCGGGTCGCGGCACCACCGCTAAACGTACCCGGGAGATGGGGGATGCCTGTCGTCCGCTCGTGGTTCGACAGGCTCACCACGAGCGGGCATGAGGCTCCGGCCAAAGCCTCATGCCCCGTCCCGCTCATCCTGAGCCTGCCTGCCGGCAGGCCCGTCGAAGGAGTGAGCGGAGCCACAGCGCACGCTGTTCTTGGCGCAATGACAGTATGTTGGGCGCCAGGATGACGATGGCTTCGTAGCCTCCGGCTGACTTAGAAGCGGAGCTGGGCGCCGATGCCGCCGCGGGCCGTCAGGCGCTCGGCGGCGCGCCCGAAGACGACCTCTACGCTGCCGTTGTTCTCGTAGACGCGCTGGACCGCCCGCTCCACCAAGTCGGGCAGGTCTCTGGTTGCCGCCCCGCAGGCGGGGCAGGTGGGGGCTGGAGTGTCGATCAGCAGGCGGCAGTTGGCGCACTCGGCGCCGGGGGTGATCATGCCGTCCACGACGGCGAGGATGTGGACACGGCCCTCGTTGAGGGCGCGCATGGTGTCGGCGGGGCCGAGGGTGGCGGGGCCGCCGGCGCCGGCGTCATCGGCGATGCGGTCGACCAGGGCTTCCTCCTGGACGCGCTCGTAGCCCTCGAAGACGTCAGCGGCCTTGGCGAAGACCTCCTGAGGGGGGCCTTTAGCGGCGGCGTGAAAGGTGCCGATGAGCCGCTCCCGGAGGACCGGCGGTAGCATCTTCTGGAACTCCGTGAGGGCCTCTTCGGGCCCGCCCAGGATGAGCCGATCGAAGGGCCTGCTCTGGTAGTAGATCTCCAGCCGCCGGAGGACGTGCTTGAGGTGCTCGTGGACGTGGAAGCCGGTGTGGCGCTGGAAGCGGGCCTGGGCCCAGCCGCCCTGATCGTGGCGGCCGGGAACATCGGCGTCGAAGACCTCTGACTGCTGCTCGATCTCGCCCATGTGGATGACGTAGAGGTGGGCGTCCTCCTTGTCCACCACGACGGTGGCGTATCGCTCATTCTCGTCGATGATGCGCGCCAGGAGACGGACGTAGGGGGTCTCGTCGAAGTAGGCGGCGTTGGGAAGGGGGACGTGAAGGGTGACCGTCTCCCACAGGTCGATGGGCTGGCTGGAGAAGATGGCCAGTCCCTTTCCTTCGGGGTGCCAGCTCTCCTCCAGGAAGCGAAGCACGCGGTCGGTCTCGCGGCGTAGGGCTTTGGGCTTCTCCTCCTCAGGGCGGTTGTTGATGAATTTGAGGGCGGCCTTGAACTCGGCGACAGGATGATGGCGGGACTGCATCAGGGCGGGGTCGATGCGCAGGTAAGCGCTGAGGATGCCCTCGGGGCAGCGCTGGCCGGCCAGGCGCTGCAGAAAGTCGGTTGATACGATCATGGGCGCTCCGGTACTTCCGGTATGATTCTAGCATGGGCTTCGTAGGGGCGGGTTTCAAACCCGCCCCTACAGGAGGGTGACCGGCCTCTGTCACCGCGGTTGCTATACTGGACATGCCATGGCCGCTCCCCTGAAGGACATCGAACCCCTGCGCCCGCTGCTGGCCCAGCGGCCACTGGGCCTGGTGAGCGATATTGATGGGACGCTGGCGGCCATAGTGGCGAGGCCGGAGGACGCCGCCGTATCGCCGCGCTGCCGCGCCCTCCTGAGCGAGCTGCTGGGAGAGGGAGTGCGGATCGCGGTCATCACGGGCCGCTCGCTGGACGTGGCGCGGACGATGGTGGGCCTGGACGGCGTGGCCTATGCCGCGAACCACGGCCTCAGCCTGTGGGTCGATGGTCATGAGGAGACGCCGGCGGCAGTGGCCCGATACGTCGGTCTGGCTAGAGAGGCGCTGAGCGAGCTCGCTGGCCTGGAGACTCCGGGTGTGCGCCTGGAGGATAAGGGGCCGGTGCTGGCGTTGCATTACCGGGGCGCGTCGGACGAGGAGGCGGCGCGGCAGGCGGCTCTACGGGCCATTGAGAGCTCGCGAGCGGCGCGGGCGTTCCGCGTACACCAGGGGCGGAAGGTTATCGAGCTGCGGCCGCCGCTGGCAATCGATAAGGGGACGGCGCTGGCGGGGCTGGCGCGGCGGCTGGGGTTGAAGTCGGTCATCTGCCTGGGAGACGACGCTACGGATGTGGACATGTTCCGGGCGGTGGCCCGGCTGCGGGAGGGCGGTCTGCCGGCGGCTATTGTGGCGGTGCGTAGCGAGGAGGGGACAGCGGAGGTGCTGGCCAGCGCGGACTACTGGGTGGACGGCGTCCCCGGAGTCGAGTGGCTGCTGGGCGCGCTGGTCGCAGCGCTGTAACGGCAGGCACTGTAGGGGCGGGTTTCAAACCCGCCCCTACAGCCCTCCGCGGGACACGGCCATGAGGTCGCGCAGCTGGCGCTCCAGCCAGAAGGTGATGTCCTCCTCCTGGATGAGGCGCTTGAGAGCGGCGGCGCGGCGCCGGCGTTCGTCCGCGGGCATGGTTAGGGCCTGGTGCAGGGCCCGCACAGTGCCCTCCAGGTCCGTGGGGCAGATGGTGAGGGCGTACTCGGAAAGCTGCTCGAAGGAGCCGGCAAGCTCGGAGAGGATGAGGACGCCGTCACAGTTGTTGACCAGGGGGCCCTCCTTGGAGACGAGGTTCATGCCGTCGATGACGGGGTTGACGAACAGCACGTCGGACAGGGACATGCCGGCGATGGCCTGGGCGTAGTTGTTCTCGTAGAAGGTATGGATGGGCTGCCAGTCGCCGTCGGCGAACTGGTCGTTGATGGAATCGATAAGCTCGAAGACCTCGTCGGTGTAGGTCTGATAGACGCCGAGCTCGCTGCGGGAGGGAACCAGAAACTGGAACAGGGTCACCCTGTCCCGGAACTGTGGATAGCTCTCCAGGAGGAGGGCAAAGGAGCGCAGGCCGCGGATGATGTTCTTGCTCGGCTCGGAACGATCGACGCGGACGATGGTCTGCTGGCCCAACAAGGGCCGGAGCTGCTCTCGGTACTGCTCGACCTCGGGCGAAGCGGCGAACTGGAGGAGGCCGTTGGCATCGATGGAGATGGGGTAGTTGCAGACGTAGGTGGTGCGGCCGCGATAGGTGACGTGCCGTTGCTGATAGTCGATGATGGCGCCCTTGAGCATGGACTCGCAGCAATGGAGGAAATTCCGCACGTCGCTGATGGTCTGGAGACCTACGATGTCCGCGGCGCAGAGATGTTCGTGGATGGTCCTGCGCATGAACTCAGGGAGGATGCCCCAGTAACGGGGGCTTGGCCAGGGGATATGCGTGAAGTGGAGGATGGTGGCGTCAGGCATGGCGCGGCGGACAGAGGCGGCGGCGAGATAGAGGTGGTAGTCCTGCAGGAGGACGTAGGGCGGTCCGGCGTCATTTCGCGCCTCGCCGATGATGGCCTGGGCGATGGCCTCGTTCATGGGGACGTAGCCGCTCTCCCAGGCCTCATAGACGGCGCGGCCGACATTGGGGGTGCGGGGGGTGTTCCACATGTAGTGCTGGACGAACCAGAGGAGGGGGTTGCAGAAGACGTAGTAGTGGCGCTGGTAGACGGCGCGGGGGACGACGACGAAGCGGACGTAAATCTCGTTGTCAGGGACCTTGAGGAGGCCACCATCAGCCTCCTCGGCGGCGCGGCGGTCGCCGTCGGTCATGGCGGCGGCGATCCAAGTGGCGGGGATGAAGCGGGTCGCCGCCGAGAGGGCGGTGACCATGCCGCCGCTGCCCCGCTGGGAGGTGAGGGAGCCATCGGCCTCGATGCTGAACTCCAGGGGGCCACGGTTGCTGGCGATGATGAGCCGGCCGTGGGAGAGCATCTCCTGACAGAGGGCTTGAAGCCTCTGGAGCTTGCCTTGAAGGCCGCCTTGCACAGTAGCCATGGGGAGTTGCCCAAGATGCAGGATGGTCGATGCGGCGAAGGCTGTCAACCTGGGCGCCAAGCGACGGCCCCTGGGGTGCCTTGTTGGGGCTGGCGGGCTGGTCTAATATGTAGCTGGCGGCCCCCGTAGCTCAGTCGGATAGAGCGCCGGCCTCCGGAGCCGGGTGCGCAGGTTCGAGTCCTGTCGGGGGCGCCATGTTGTATCTGCAGCAGATACGAGCAATGCGGCGCTTTTTCACCCACCGGCTAACGCCAGGCTGCATCCGGGCCGCATGACTGTAGGCGATCCGGAGCGCAAGCCGCCGTCAGAGCGACCCGTCTCTCGAACGTCCAGTCCGGGACCCAAGGCGGCCTTCGTGCCACACTGTGCGCGGATCCCGACTACGAGGCCTGGTGGAATGGGCCAGCACCCCACACAACATGGTGCTCTGCCCGATTGACGCGAATCACACGAACAGTGTAGTTTGGCTCGGTAGTCAGTTCGTGAACCAGCCATCGTCCTCCAGCGTTCAGGCGGGTCCCAGAAGGAGTTGCACAATGGTCGAGAGTAGCAACGCCCAGCCAGACCTCCGGGATCCAAACATCCTGTCGACCGGATACAACGCCGTGTACGCGGCCACGCCTAACAGCACCACGCTGCGCCGGCTATGGCATGAGCTTGCGGAGGGGCTTGACTTCCCTGATGATTTTGGGCACATCAGCTTCGTCACACTGCCGCAGCTACGGCGCATGGCCGCCGAACTCCGTCTTGGGCCCGGCGGCACGCTCGTCGATCTCGGCTGTGGAAGAGGCGGCCCCGCGCTCTGGGTAGCGCGCGAGACCGGGGCCCACCTCATAGGAGTCGACTTCTCGACTGTCGCCGTCGAACAGGCCAGTGCCCGAGCAACGGAGTTGGGCCTTGCTGGCCAGGCGCAGTTTGTCGTTGGCACCTTCGCTGACACCGGCCTCGATCCCGAGTCGGCCGATGGGGCGATGAGCGAGGATGCGCTGCAGTACGCGCCCGACAAGCGCGCCGCGGTGGCGGAGGCCGCGCGGATCCTGCGGCCGGGCGCGAGGATGGTATTCACGGCGTTCGAGCTCGAGCCGAGCCGGGTAGCGGGCCTGCCGGTCTTCGGCGTCGATCCGGTGGAAGACTACCGGCCGCTTCTGTCGGAGGCGGGATTCACCGTCGAAGTGTACGAAGAGGTTCCCGGCTGGCCGGAACCAATGCGGACCACCTACTCCGCCCTTGTCAGCGCCGGCGGGCTCTAACCCAGGAGATGGGTCAGCCAGCCGCTGCGGCCCTGCTCACCGAGCTGTCCATGACGCTTCAACAGCAGCCCTACCGGCGCCGGGTTCTGGTGGTGGCGACGAAGAGGTGAAGCCCGAACGTGGCCCCAGAGCGGTGCGGCTAAGCCGCATCGGCGGTCAGGTTGCGGAGACGGGCCCTTAGCCGCAGAGGCATCCGCCATCTCCATCAAGATTGACCTTCCCGCTTGGCGCGAAGGAAGAGGATGTCGAGGAAGTTGATCCGCAGTGCCACGGCGGCCAGTGGCCCGGAAGCTATGTGGGGAGCCGTCAGGAGGATGTGAACGAAGATGGCGTATGCCGCGGCCTGCGCCTGGTCCACCCCTAAAGCGACCATCAGGCCCGTCAGGGTCACCTCGAGGACACCCAGCCCCGATGGAGTGATAGGCAACGCACCGGCGACGTTAGCGGCTACTACCAGGAGAAGATAAGCCCCCGGCGAGAGGTCTACCCCCAGCGACCGTCCACAAGCGTAGAACATGAGGGCCTCGCAGAGCCAGACCGCCTGAGCGCTCCAGGCTACGTGGAAGGTGAGGACGGGGTCTCGGAAGGACTGGAGACCTTTTGCGAAATGGTAGAACTCCCGCTCCAGCCGGGCCCTGGCCCCCCTCCGGCCGGACTCCGCTGGCGGCTCTGGCCAGCGCTCCGCCCGTCGGGCCAGGTAGTAGGCGGCCGCAAGGCCGGCAACCATCAGCACAGCCAGGGCGACGGCCAAGGGCCACAGGAAGTCCGCTTCCGCGAGCAGAAACAGCCCGACGACGATGTAGGTGGAGAAAGTGGCCAGGTCGGACAGCACTTCAGAGAAGAGCGTGGCCACGACGCTCGAGGTGTTGATGCCGCTGCGCTGACTGACGATGCGAACGCGGACGGCCTCGCCGGCCCGGAAGGGAACAAGTAGGTTCACGGCTGACCCCAGTTGGGAGGCCCCGAAGAGGAGAAGCACCCCCGTCCTGTTCATGGGCGACAGGAGGTGCTGCCAGCGGACGCCGCGGAACCAGTCGGAGGCGAAGTTGGCAGCGAGAATCAGGGGTAGCCATGCGAGATCAGCCCTTCCCAACTCGGCCCCAAGGGCGCTTGGGTCGACACTCAGGACAAGAGTGGCCATGAGGCCGCCGGCCAAAGCCAGAAGCAGTATTGGGCGTGCCAGATGATAGGCGCGCCGCAGTCGCGAAGGGCTTCGCTGCCCCGGCTGGTCCATATGCTGCCTGACGGAGGGGCCAGTCACCAAGTCCACCGCAATGTTATGGAGTTCGGCACACGGAGAGAGCTGGGCTAAGCCCTGGAGCGCTCCTGCGCGACGTCACGCGCGGGCTCGAGGTTTGCCCAAAGCGCCTGCATCCACTGGCCTGGATACTTCTCGATCCAGGGAGCGACTCGCTCCTCTATGAGTCGCCGGGTATTGACCTCTATGTCCCGCGCAGTATCGCCCGTTAGGACGGGCTCGAATTGGTCTTCGACCACGATCCGGTACTTCTCGCCGGTCCATAGCACAAAAGCTGGGAAAATCTTTGCCCCATGCTCGACTGCCAGCCGAACGGCCCCGGTCTCAAATCGTCCCCGTGCACCGCCGACCCGACAGACCACGCCGCGGTCCATTCGCCTGGACAGCATATCCACCATTACCGCTATGGCCCAACCACATGACATGCGCCGCACCATCTTCGCGTACGTCTTGCCCCTTTCCAGCGGCTCCATCTTCAAGAAGCGATTCGAACGGAGCCTCATCATAAGATTGAGGAGATAGCCGGGTGTTATTCTTTCGGCGGGTCCGTAGGCGGGCACTTGGAACAGGCTTACGGCGTCCATCGCTGCTCCAAATGAGCCCATGTGGATCGGCGCTATCACTACCTTGTCGGCTACCACTCGTCCATCGCTAACGTGGACATGGGCTAGAATCTTCTCAACCCCCTGGATGTCCATAAGCTGCGCCGAATCGCTCGGCTCTGTCTGGTTGGCGCCAAGAAGAGCGGCCCAATCCCTGACGATGGTACGGACAACCTCGCGGGCGGCAGCCTCCAACTCGATTTTGTTCAGGCTGGGAACTATCAGGGCGAGGTTGCATTTGAGTTTATGCCGTCCGCTGCGCCACAGGCGATATATGATGTTCGCCGCCAGCATCAATATGTTGTAACGGGTCTTGAATGACCGCCGGGAAAGCAGGCGATACATGCAGAAGACGAGGACGGTCACGGCTGCCAGACCCATCGAAGCAAGAGGCCACCCTAGGAGCCGCACAACAGGGGGTACGCGGCGTCGCCCGCCGCTGGTTGTTTCGTCTCGTGCGGGGGCGGCGGTGGTGCTCACCGGGGGGAGTTCTCCCGTGTGAGTTCCAGCTTCAAGCGCATCTTGAAATCGCTATCGGCGGCGACCCGAAGTCTCTAGGCGAAGCATAGGCCCTTCAGGGGGCATTCCGCTATAGTGGGCATTCGACACGCCTCTGCGATGGAGAGCTTGACAAGAGGATGGGAATGGATTATTAGGTTGGGCGGCCTCCGGAGTTTATCGAGCGCTCGTTTGGTTAGGCGATAGGAGATGAGGACGCACAAGCACATCCTGCTCACTCAGGTCGACGGCGTGGCCACCGTCACGATCAACCGGGAGGAACGCCTCAACAGCATCAGCATCGAGACCACGGGGGAGCTGACGGACGCCTTCCGATCCCTGGCGGCGGATGGCTCCCTGCGTGCGGTAGTGGTTACCGGCGCGGGCTCTCGTGCCTTCTGCGCCGGGGCGGACACCGGCGACATGGTGCCTCGCGGCTACATGGAGTACGAAGCGCTGGTCCGGTTCTACTTCGACTTCCTACGGGCGCTGCGGGCCATTCCGGTGCCCGTCGTCGCGCGCCTCAACGGCGATGCGGTGGGCGGCGGCTGCTGTATGGCCATGGCCTGTGACCTGCGGGTGGCTGCTGACCACGCTCGCCTGGGGGTTCCCTTCGTCCGGATCGGGCTGTCAGGAGCCGATCTGGCCGCCAGCTACCTTCTACCCAGGATCGTGGGCGTTGGCCGGGCCTCAGAGCTGCTCCTCACGGGCCGGCTGGTGGATGCTCCGGAGGCCCAACAAATCGGGCTGGTAAACGAAGTCGTGCCGGGCGCTGAACTGGACGCGGCCGTGGACCGGTTCGTCCAGTGCTTCGCCCAGGGGCCGCCTATAGCCCTGCGCCTCACCAAGCAGGCCGTCCGGCGGAACGTGGACCGCGACTTCGAGGCCGCGATCGACTTCGAGACGTACGCCCAGGCCCGTTGCCTGGACACCCAGGACTTCCTCGAGGGGTCGGCGGCCTTCAGGGAGAAGCGGCCCCCCCAGTTCACGGGGCGATGAAGCGGCCTGCGGGCGGCGAGGTGGCAGAGGGCGCCTGAATGGACTTCGGCTTTAGCGAGCAACAGGATCTGTTCCGAAGCGCCGTCCGCGCCTTCGCCGAAAAAGAGATAGCGCCCATAGCCCGCCAGTGCGACGAGCGGGGGGACTTCCCGCTGGAGCTGTTCCGGAAGATCGGCGAGCTGGGCTACCTGGGGGTGAAGTTCCCTCCTGAATACGGGGGCTCGGCAGCCGGCCTGACCAGCGGAGCTATCATGGCCGAGGAGATGTCCTACGCCTCTCCCGGCATCTTCCTGGGCATCTACGTCCATGTGTACCTGGCCTTGTCCGCGGTGGCCGCCTTCGGTAGCGAAGCCCAGAAAGAGACGTACCTGCGGGCAGGGATCGCCGGCCAGAAGATCGGCGCCTGGGGCTTCGCGGAACCGGACGCGGGTTCGGACCCGGCGGGGATGAAGACGCGGGCATCGAGGGACGGCGATAGCTATATCATCAACGGCAGCAAGATCCTCATCACCAACGGGGACATCGCCGACTTCCTGGTGGTGACCACGGTGACCGCTCCCGGTCAGGGGCTACGCGGCCTGAGCCTGATAATCGTGGACCGCGACGCGCCGGGATTCAGCGCTCGTCGACTCCAGACGCTGGGAATGCGGGCGGCCCACACGGGGGAGCTGTCGTTCCAGGACTGCCGGGTGCCGGCGGACCAGCTCCTGGGCGAGGAGAACACGGGCTTCTACAACGCCATCCGCACGCTGACTGAGGGACGGGTCATCGCCGCGGCGTTTGCCGTTGGGTTGGGAAGGGCGGCCTTCGACCGCACCCTGAAGTTCGCCAAGCAGCGGGAGGCATTCGGTCAGGCGATCGGGAATTTCCAGGGGATCCAGTGGCTTCTGGCCGACATGGCCACGCGCCTGGAAGCGGCCCGCCTGCTGGCTTATCAGGCGGCCTGGCGCGCCGACCAGGGCCTCCCCTACATCACCGAATCGTCCATGGCCAAGCTGTTCGCCAGCGAAACCGCCACTGAGATAGCCAAGACGGCGGTGCTCATCCACGGCGGGGCCGGCTTCATGATGGAGCACGACATACAGCGGTTCTACCGCGACTGCATGGTGCTGGAGATTGGCGAGGGGACGTCCCACATCCAGCGGAACACTATCGCGCGCCAGTTAGGGCTATAAGGAGGCTACGAGCATGCCGGCGCTGCTGTACGAGAAGAGGGGCGAGGTAGCTTATATCACCCTCAACCGGCCGGAGGTCCACAACGCCCTGGACGCCGAGGTGGTGGTCCGGCTGGCCGAGGCGTGGCAGGACTTCGCCGACGACGACTCCCTGCGAGTGGCGATCATCACGGGGGCCGGGGACAGGGCTTTCAGCTCGGGGGCCGACCTGCGGAAATTGATCCCCCTGATGAGCGGGGCCCGCCAGCCGGAAGACGAGTGGGACCAGAAGCTGGTGGCAGACCGGCGCCTTACCAACATCGCTCTGCTGCGGGGGTTCGAGCTGTACAAGCCCATCATCGCCGCCATCAACGGCTTCTGCCTGGCCGGGGGCGCCGAACTCATCCAGGCCACCGACATCCGTATCGCCGCCGAGCACGCCACCTTCGGCCTGACGGAGGTGAGACGGGCCATCATCCCGGCCGGCGGCTCTATGGTTCGCCTGCCCCGGCAGATCCCCTTCTCCAAGGCGATGGAGATACTGTTGGTGGGCGATTCCATGAGCGCGGAGGAGGCGCACCGCATCGGGCTGGTCAACCGCGTCGTGCCAGCAGAGAAGCTGACGGAGACGGCGGAAGAGTTCGCCCACAAGATCGCGGAGAACGGGCCCCTGGCGGTGCGCAAGATCAAGGAGACGGTACTGAAGGCGCTGGGCCGGCCGGTAGAGGAGGGTTACGCCCTGGAGGACGAGGCCACGCGGGTGATCATGCGCTCCGAGGACGCCCGGGAGGGGCCGCGGGCCTTCGCGGAGAAGCGCCCGCCGCGATATGTGGGCAGGTAGTGACCCCATCGGGCCGCTTGCCCGAAGGCCAAGGCACGTTCCTAGAGGATCGTTCGCGCCTCCCGGAGGCGGGCGATCTCGTCCCACGAATAGCCCAGCTCCTGGAGGACCTCTTCGGTGTGCTGGCCCAACTCGGGCGCTGGACCCAGGCGTCCAGGGGATTCGCTGAGCTGGATGGGGACGCCCGGCATCCGGATGCGGCCCAGGCGCGGGTCCTCCGCCTCGACGATGTAGTCGTTGGCCAGCACCTGCTCATCGCGGGCCAGTTCCTGGTAGCCCTGGACCGTCCCGCAGGGGATCCCTTCGGCCTCCAGCAGCCGCAGCCAGTGCTCCCGGGGCTCCCGCGCGAACCGCTCATCCAGGAGGGCGATGAGCTCGGCGGCGCGCTCGTTGCGGGCCTGCGTCTCGGCGAAGCGGGCGTCGGTCTCCAGTTCCGGCGCCCCGACGATGCGGCAGAGGGCGGGCCACTGCCGCGGGTCGATGATGGCGATGGTGAACCAGCCGTCGCGGGCCCGGTAGTAGGTGAAGAGGGGGCTCCGCTGGGTACGCTCGGAAGACATGAGGGGCATCTTTCCGGTCAGCAGGTAGTGGGCGATGTGCCATCCCTGAAGGGCGACCATCCCGCCCAGGAGCGATACGTCCACCTTCTGGCCCTGGCCGGTGCGCTGGCGGTGGAAGAGGGCCAGCAGGATGCCGCAGGCCAGGAGGAAGGCGCCGGTCTGGTCGGCGACCGTGGGGCCCACGGCCATGGGGTCGCCGCCTTCCGGGCCGGCGTTGGCCATCATCAGGCCGCCGATGCCCTGAGCCACCATGTCCATGGCCGGCAGCCGCGCCCGGGGCCCGCGCGGCCCGAAACCCGTGGCTGAAGCGTAGATGACGGCCGGGTTCTGCTTCCGCACGGACTCGTAGTCCAGGCCCAGCCGCTCGATGACGCCCGGCGTCCAGCTCTGGACGAAGACGTCGGAGCGGGCCGCCAGGCGCAGGGCCACCTCCCGCCCCTCCGCGTGGCGCAGGTTCAGGGTGAGGCTCTTCTTGCCGCGGTTGTGGGTCAGGAAGAAAGCGGAGACGCCGTTGGGCTGGAGCTCCACGCCGCGGCCCGGGTCGCCGTGGCGCGACTCGATCTTGACGACCTCGGCGCCCATGTCGGCCAGGAGGGCCGTCGCTGCGGGCCCCATCTGGCCGATGCTCAGGTCGGTGACGCGGATGCCGTCCAGAGGCCCCATGTCCGCTCCTAGCGGGCCGGGGGCTGAAGCCCGCTGAATACGCCGCCAGCCTCCGACAGCTCCCAGGTATAAGTGTCAATGATCTGGCGCTTGGTGGCCTTGAGGGCCGCCAGGGGCGCCTCGGCGATGGTGGTCGCCACCGCCAGGGCTTCTTCCAGCAGGCGGTCGGCGGGGACTACCTTGTAGACCAGGCCGATGCGCAGGGCCTCC
>Ga0105164_10001637_pt1 | contig 14250 bp, 9 predicted proteins | sample VDWuncwatermetaG_FD_89674 | JGI IMG/M metagenome (GOLD analysis project Ga0105164, IMG submission 89674) | Wastewater microbial communities from Netherlands to study Microbial Dark Matter (Phase II) - VDW unchlorinated drinking water | ecosystem: Environmental > Aquatic > Freshwater > Drinking...
AGGACTGTATGAAAGCGAACGGTGCCTCCTTGGGAACCTATGTGCCCATCATGAAAGGAGAAAAGCCATTTGATGCCGCTGCTGTCGCCGCGGCGGTCGCTAAGGCGGGTGCAGCCTGCGCCGGTTGGGCCGGCTGGTGGGGTCCCGACATGCAAAAGGGTGAAACACGGGCCACCCGGGCCAAGCCTGAAATCTGGACCGATGCAGCCGGATTTGCCGCCGCGGCAGAAGCTTATGGCAAGGGTGTCGCCGCAATAGCAGCCGCCACGGATGAAGCCTCGTTCAAGGCCGCCTTCCCGGTCTTGGGTGCTGCATGCCAAGGCTGCCATGAAAAGTTCCAAGCGCCAGAGGGCTGAGCCATCGCGCACATCCTGACTAAACGAAATTTGGGGGCCCTCGCACTGCTTGCGGTGTTGGGGCTTCTGGTCTTTTGGTTGATTACCATTCCCAGGCCGCTGACGGCGGCGGATATCCCGGCTCACACGCCGGATGTGGCCAATGGTGAAATACTTTATCATGCGTCTGGCTGCCATTCCTGCCATCTTCCGGGCAAAGAGTTGCTTGGCGTTGATACCGTGCTTCCAGCTGGTGGAACTCCACTCAAGACACCTGTTGGCATGCTCTTTCCCCCGAACTTGACGCTTGATGTTGAGACCGGGCTCGGAGGCTGGTCGGATCTGGAATTTATCAATGCCATGCAGAAGGGCATTGGCAGGGATGGTCAACACCTCATTCCTGCGTTCCCTTACACGTCCTATGCCCATATGAATCTGACGGATGTGCTTGATATCAAGGCTTACCTTTCAACCCTGCCACCAGTGAAGAACGCCGTGAAGTCCCATGAGGTATTGGCACTGCCGTTGGTGCGGCGTGGTTTGGGCGTGTGGAAGTATATCGGCTTCGACGAAACGAAAATCGCTGTTGACCCGGCACAGACGGAAAGCTGGAACCGGGGCAACTACCTGGTCAACGGACCCGGCCACTGCAACGAATGCCATACGCCGCGCACGATCTTCATGAGCAGTGACATGTCACGCTTCCTCGCTGGGGGTCCCCATCCGGAAGGCGTTGGCAAAGTGCCTTCCTTGCGCGGACTGCTGGAGCGGGGCCGCTACAAAGACGCCAAAGACCTGGTCTTTGCGTTCCAGTTTGGTGTCATGTCTGACGAACCCACCATGGCACTTGGCGGCATGGCCAAGGTTCAGGCCAACATTGCAAAACTTCCCGAAGCCGATGTGGCTGCAATTGTAGAGTACCTCGTCAGCTTGAAATGACCACTGCCGCCGGGATTACACATATGACCCGTGGCAGTGCTTGTAGCGTTTGCCCGAGCCACAGGGGCAGGCATCGTTGCGGCCGACTTTGCCCCAAGTCGCAGGATCCTTTGGATTGAGCTTAGCCACCTGAGCTTTCGCCTTCGGAGGCGGAGCCGCGAGTGTCAATTCTCCCTCGCCAATATCATCTTCACCCGACGATAAATCAACATGATGTGCTTCCATGTCGGGCAGCTCATCTTCATCCGGCAACAAGTCGCCGGGCTTTCGCGTCTGCACTTCAATGCGCATCATCTGTCCGGTGACGGCTTCCTTGAGATTGCCCAGAAGTGCCGAGAACAGGTTGAAGGCTTCTGTCTTGTATTCATTCAAGGGGTCGCGCTGGCCGTAGCCGCGCAGATGGATGACCTGGCGGAGATAATCGACGGTGACAATATGTTCGCGCCACAGTCGGTCCAGCGTCTGCAACAACACCGCTTTCTCAACCTGATCCATGACATCCTTGCCGTATTTCTCGCGCTTTGATGCGTAGTAGGTGTTTGCTGTGGTGACGACGCGTTCCTTGATTTCCTCGTCGGCAATGCCCTCTTCCTTCACCCAATCCTCAACGGGGAAGTCGATTGCCACATTGGCCCGAAGTTCATCGCGAAGCCCCACCGCATTCCATTGCTCGGCATAGGCGCTCTCCGGGATGTTGCGCGCGATGGCTTCTGAAATCACATCATGGCGCATGTCATCTATGGTTTCAGCAATTTCCTCGCCCTTCATGAGGCCGATGCGCTGCTCGAAGATCACCTTGCGCTGGTCATTCATGACATTGTCGTACTTGAGGATGTTCTTGCGGATGTCGAAGTTCCGCGCTTCCACCTTCTGCTGGGCCTTTTCCAGCGCCTTATTGATCCAGGGATGGATGATCGCCTCGCCTTCCTTCAGGCCCAGCTTCTGCAACATGCCATCCAGCCGGTCCGAACCGAAGATGCGCATGAGATCATCTTCAAGCGACAGGTAGAAACGCGACTGGCCGGGATCACCCTGGCGGCCGGAGCGGCCACGCAACTGATTGTCGATACGGCGGCTTTCATGGCGTTCTGTGCCGATGACAAAGAGGCCCCCCGCCGCGAGGACCACCTGCTTGTTGGCCTCAATCTCATCCTTGATTTTCGCAATTGCAGCATCCCGCTTTGCACCTTTTGGCAAATCGGCAAGTTCTGTCGCAATCCGCATGTCAAGATTGCCGCCGAGTTTGATGTCTGTACCGCGCCCTGCCATGTTGGTGGCAATTGTTACTGAACCGGGCGCTCCTGCCTGGGCGATGATCGCGGCTTCCTGTTCGTGATAGCGGGCATTCAGCACGCTGTGTTCAAAGCCCTGCGCCTTCAGCAGGCCGGAAAGGATTTCAGATTTCTCAATTGATGTGGTGCCCACCAGTACAGGCTGGCCACGGGCGCGTGCCTCGCGGATGGTGGTGGCAATTGCATCGTATTTTTCCTTGGCAGTGCGGTAAACCTCGTCGTCCTCGTCCTTTCTGGCGACCGCGACGTTGGTTGGAATTTCCAGAACGTCGAGGCCATAGATGTCCATGAATTCTTCGGCTTCGGTGGAAGCGGTGCCAGTCATGCCGGCAAGCTTGGCGTAGAGCCTGAAGTAATTCTGGAACGTGATGGACGCGAGTGTCACGTTTTCCGGCTGCACCGCAACCTGTTCTTTGGCTTCGAGCGCCTGGTGCAGACCCTCCGAGTAACGGCGGCCCGGCATCATGCGACCGGTAAACTCGTCGATGATGACCACCTGTCCATCCTTGACGATATAGTCTTTGTCCTTCTGGAACAACTTGTGGGCCCGCAAGGCCTGCTGCATGTGATGCACGATTGTGACGTTGGCGGCATCATAGAGATTGTCGCCCTTCAACATGCCACCAGTGGAAAGTATTTGCTCGAGGTGCTCGTTTCCCTTTTCGGTCAGGGAAATGGAACGCTGCTTCTCATCCAATTCATAGTCGTCGGATTGCAGTTCGGGAATGAAACGATCAAGTGAGGCATAGAGCGAAGATTTGTCGTCAACGGGACCGGAGATGATGAGCGGAGTGCGCGCCTCATCCACAAGAATGGAATCAACTTCGTCAACGATTGCGAAATTGTGTCCGCGCTGGACCATCTCTTCGAGGTGATACTTCATGTTGTCACGGAGATAATCGAAGCCCAACTCGTTGTTGGTGCCATAAGTCACATCGCAGGCATAGGCCGCATGGCGTTCGCGGTCGTTGATGCCGTGGACGATCACGCCGGTTGTGAGGCCGAGTGCTGAATAGACCTGGCCCATCCATTCAGAGTCGCGCCTGGCGAGGTAGTCATTGACGGTGACCACATGAACGCCCTTGCCCGAGAGCGCATTGAGATAGACGGGCAGGGTGGCGACGAGCGTCTTGCCTTCACCTGTCTTCATCTCGGAAATCTTGCCCTCGTGCAGCACCATGCCGCCGATCAACTGGACGTCAAAGGGGCGCAGGCCCAATGCACGCTTGGCTGCTTCGCGGACCGCTGCAAAGGCTGGAACCAGCATTTCATCCAGGGACTTTCCACCTGCCACCTCGGCCTTGAACTGGGTGGTCAGTGCCTTCAACTGGTCGTCGGTGAGCTTTTCATAGTCGGCTTCGAGGGCGTTGATGGCAGGCACCCGCTTGGCATAGGCAGCCACTTTCCGGTCATTGGTCGTGCCAAACACGGCCTGGGCCATCTTTTTCAGTCCGAACATGTGATTCGCATCCTTCAGGGGTTCGTTGAACCCGAACGGGGCCAGCTTCTAGTCAAGTTGGGGCTTGAGAACAATTGCTGGCTGAGTTGATTTGGCGCAGATAGGCCGGGCAAAGCAGCATTTCAACCTGTTGCATTGCCGCAACAGATTCACGCCGGCACGAGCGGACCCTTGCAAGTGCTTGATCTCAAGGCCAATGTTGCCGTGACGGGTCTGCCGCGGGCGGACGGGTTGGCTGTTTGCGAGCACATTCTCGCCGCTTTTGCCCGCCAAGAGCGGCACAGATTTTAACAGCCCGTTTGGAATAGATGGAACCCATGCTGCCTGACCGCCTCCCTTTCGCCTCTGCCCTCGTTGGCGTTGGACTTCTCTTTCTCGCCGCGCTGCCTGCCGTTGCCCAGGAGGACGCTGTTCCCCTGCAGGGCGAAGACAAGGTTGTCGCCATCGTCAATGGCTATGAGATCAAGACTTCGGAAGTCCGCATGGCCTTTGATGACGTTATTGGGCAACTGCCGAATTTGCCAAAGAAGCTGCGCTATCCCTTTGTTGTCGAGTTCCTCGTCGAGCGTCATCTTTTGGCGCAGCTTGCAAACAAGGACGGTCTTGCCGACAGCGATGATTACAAGCGCCGCCTGGCCGCCTATCAAGCCAAGGCACTGCGGGACACTTATCTTGCACAGAAGATCGGTCCTCAGGTCACCGAAGACGAGATCAAGAAAGTTTATGACGAAGAAGCCAAGAAGGTAACCGAGACCGAGCGCATCCGTGCCCGCCACATTCTCGTGGCCTCTGAAAAAGAAGCCAACACCATCGCCGAGAAAATTGCGGCAGGTGGAAAGTTCGAGGACTTGGCCAAGCAGTACAGCCTTGATGGCTCCAAGGATTACGGTGGCGATCTCGGATATTTCACAGCCCCCGAAATGGTACCGGAATTTTCCAAGGCAGCTTTTGCCCTTGAAAAAGGCAAGGTGTCGAAACCGACCAAGACGGACTTCGGCTGGCACATCATCAAGTTGGAAGACCGCAAACTGGGGGCGGCCCAACCCTACGATCAGGTGAAGAGCGCGATCCGCAATGCTCTGGTACGCCAGAAGGTGCAGCAGACACTTGCCGGGCTGCGCGACAAGGCCAAGGTTGAGATCATTGACGAGGATCTGAAGAAGGTTGCCGCTGAAGCTGAAAAGCAGCGTCGGGCACTCATCGCCAAGCAGCAGAAGGCCAATGTCGGCGCGCAGGGCGAAACTGGTGCGCCAGCAGATGGCGGCACAGGCAAGGGCGACCTGCTGATCCCCGAAGACGGCAGCGGCAATTAACACAAATCTCTGACCGGAGGACGGGCGATGGCGCATCCTGTTTCACCACTGGCGCCGGCGGAACAGCCGCGCCTGCCTGTTATCCCGGGCGTCAGGCTTGCAACGGCAGCCACAGGCATACGCTACAAAGGCAGGGCCGATGTACTGTTGGCCATGGTGGACGAAGGTACAACAGCAGCGGGTTGCCTGACCACATCGAAGTCCTCCTCTGCGCCAGTAGACTGGTGCCGGGCCGCGCTGAAAAAGGGTGGAGCCCGCGCTCTTCTGGTGAATGCAGGCAATGCCAATGCCTTCACGGGCAAAAAGGGTGTGACGACTGTGAAAGCCGTGGCAGCCGCAGCAGCAAAGGCTTTCAAAACAAGAACCCATGCCATCTATCAGGCCTCGACAGGTGTGATTGGCGAACCGCTGGATCCTTCCTTCGTTGTCAACGCCATTCCAGCGCTGGCTCAGGCCGCCAGGGCAGACGGGTGGAATGAGGCAGCGCGCGCCATCATGACCACAGACACGTTTCCCAAGGTCGCAACCCGGATGGTCAAACTGGATGGCAGAAATGTCACCATCAACGGTATTGCCAAGGGTTCGGGCATGATCGCGCCCGACATGGCGACCATGCTCTCCTTCCTGTTCACGGATGCCGCCATTCCCGCAAAAGTCTTGCAGACTTTGCTCACCGCGAGTGTCAACACGACCTTCAATTGCGTGACAGTGGATGGCGATACGTCGACGTCGGACACTGTGCTGTTGTTTGCAACGGGGGCGGCGGGTGTCGTGAATGGTTTGAAGTCCGCCAGCGACCCGCGTCTCAAAGCCTTTGCTGCGGCATTGCACGAGATTTGCCGTGACCTCGCCTTGCAGGTGGCGAAAGATGGTGAGGGTGCCGAGAAGTTGATCGACATCACCGTGACTGGTGCTGAGACCGACAAGGCCGCACGCCGCATCGCCATGAGCATTGCCAACTCGCCGCTGGTGAAAACCGCCATCGCTGGTGAAGATGCCAATTGGGGCCGCGTAGTCATGGCCATTGGCAAAGCGGGAGAGAAAGCCATTCGCGACAAGATAAAAATCAGGATTGGTGGCGTGCAAGTGGCCGCCAAAGGCATGCGCGATGCCAAATACAGAGAGGCCGATATTGTGCCTCACATGAAGGGCCGTGACATCAAGATTGAGGCCGATGTTGGTGTTGGCAGGGGGCGCGCGCAAGTCTGGACCTGCGATCTCACCCACGGCTATATCGACATCAATGGCTCATACCGCAGCTGATGCATGTGATCCTTGTTGCTGCCGTGGCGCTCATCGACCCTGACGGACGGGTGCTTATTTCCAGGCGACCCGAGGGCAAAAGTCTCGCTGGTCTCTGGGAGTTTCCCGGAGGCAAGATTGAGCAAGGCGAACGGCCAGAAGCAGCGTTGATCCGCGAATTGAAAGAGGAATTGGGAATAGACGCCACCGAGTCCTGTCTGGCACCGTTGACGTTTGCCAGCCATGCCTATGAAGATTTCCATCTCCTGATGCCGCTCTATGTTTGCCGTCGTTGGCAGGGCCAGGTCGTGGCGCGGGAAGGTCAGGCTCTCAAATGGGTGAAGGCACAAACACTTCGCGACTACCCCATGCCTCCCGCTGATCTGCCACTTATCCCTCATTTGCAGGAGCTGTTGTAGGCTCCAGCAGCTGGGGCCTTGCCCAAGCGATCAATTTTCCCGCCAGCCACCAGCCAAACACCGCAACGATGGCACCAACATAGCCATCGATGGCATAGTGCCATGCCAAATGCACCGAGCCGATCATGATCAAGGCCGCGAAGGCAGACAGCAGCCAGCCCAGCCAGCGCTTACCGGAGGCAAAACCAAGGATGGCAAACAGCACCGACGTGCCGACGTGCATGGACGGCATGGCCGAGATGCCGTTCACAAGACCAACGCCTGTTAGGTGGTTTTTCCACAACTCATCCATCACATTAAGTGACCAAATGGGATGGACCGCACTGGCAGACCCAAGCCACGCCAGCGCAGCCGCGAAAGGATCATTGCCTGGCAGCAGTCTGCCATAAAAGCAGGGACCGACCGAGGAGAAGATCGTTCCAAGGATGCAGGTGCCGAGAAACCAAGTGAGAGTGAAGCCCAGGAGAAAGTGCAGCCGCAGTTTTGTGTCCCGGCCATTGAAACCCTGCCAGAACCATAGCGAAAACATGACGAAGAACCAGATGTTGTAGTTGAGGTTCAGCAGGAAGGTGATGGCCGGCACGTTGAGAAACGAGAGAAGCTCAAACGGGTGCCTGCCGAAATGAAAAGCCTTATCCCACTGCATGAAAGTTTCATCCCAGGCAAAGGGATGGGCCGTGGCGATGGCCTTCTTGATGAAGGTGTAACCCACCATGTAGGCGCTCATGAACAGGAAGGCATGGATGGCATTGGCCACGCGCATGGGGGCGAAATAGTCATCTCGCAACTTGCGCCCCAAGGCGGCAATGACGCTGCCATTGTTGCCCGCCCGCGCAAGGCGCAGCATTTCCATGACAAGGCCAAACAAGATCATGACCGCAAGAATGAGCAGCACAGGTCCGGAAAAGATTTTGACCATCTGAAAATCGAAGGGCAGGTTCAACACCCAGGCTTCAATCAAGGCTGTGGCCATGACCACAGCTGCAAATACGTAGAGCAAGAGATGGCGCTGAAACCCGTGCAGCACGGCATCGAGAATTGCGGCAAGGCGGGTCTGGGAAAGTGAAAGCGCTGAACTGGCCATGTCGCGGGTCTTAAAGGCGGGGAATTAAAGAGGTGTTTCGCCGCATACCGGCATCTGTCCTGTTTCTGGACATTTATTAGAATTGTTCTAATCTATTGCCATGAAGACATTCTCCGAACTGACCGAGCAGGAAATCCTTGCCCTTGCGATCTCCAGTGAAGATGACGATGCCCGCGCCTATGCCGGTTTTGCCCACGCCCTGATGGAATCCTACCCGGCATCCGCCACGGTGTTCATGGAAATGGCGGAAGAAGAGCATGAACACAGACGGTCCCTCACTGAACTCTACCGCAAGAAATTTGGCGACTTCATTCCGCTCATTCGCCGCAGCGACATAAACGGCTTTGTCAAGCACAAGCCGGCTTGGACAATCACAAAGCTTGGCATTGATGCCATGCGCCAGCGGGCCGAAGTTATCGAGCTGGAGAACTATCGCTTCTACACACAGTCAGCCGAGCGCTCTGTTGATCCTGCCGTGAAAAAGTTGCTGCTGACTTTGGCGGCAGCTGAAAAAGGCCACGAGTCATTGGCCTCAAAGCTTGGGCTGGAACATGTGACGGCCGATGCCAAGATCGATGAGAAGGAAGCGGAGCGGCGCCTCTTCCTGTTGCAGGTGGTGCAGCCTGGTCTTGTGGGCCTGATGGACGGCTCAGTGTCCACCCTGGCACCGCTTTTTGCCGCCGCCTTCGCCACCGGAGACACCTGGGAAACTTTCCTTGTTGGAACCGCGGCATCGATTGGTGCTGGCATTTCCATGGGGCTGGCAGAGGGTCTGTCTGATGATGGCAAGCTCACGGGCCGGGGCCATCCCCTCATCCGTGGCCTCGCCGCAGGCATCATGACGGCCGTGGGCGGCATGGGTCACGCACTGCCTTATCTCATCCCGGATTTCTCAGTGGCCACATCGCTTGCTGCAGTAGTGGTGTTCATCGAGCTCTGGGCGATTTCATGGATACGCTACAAGTACAGGGACACGCCGTTCCTCAAGGCCGCTTTCCAGATCGCCGTTGGCGGCTTTCTGGTGTTTCTGACCGGCATTCTGATCGGTAGTGCCTGACCTTCAGTCACCATAGTAAGGTCCCTCCAATCCAAGGGCCCGCAACTTTGTCTGCAACGCGTTTGCGGCCCTGAGCAGCGCCGGGCCGTGCCGGTCGACTTGCAATGACATCAAGTCGGGTTGGGTGGTGGAATGAAGCGCGGCAAGGATGGCCGCCACTTCTTCTGCGAGCCCCCGCACTTCAGCAAGTGCAGTCTTGTCTGCTGTAGCTGCAACAAGAACATTGCGGGTCACGCGACCGACACCACTGACAGTGGTGGGACCGGCGTTCACGTGGTCCGGTGGAAGATCGCCCTTTAAATTGCTGACGCGCTTGAACTGGATGACGTCGAAAATCTGATCGACTGCCTGTTTTGCTCCCTCGACGCGTGACACATGTTCGGTGTCAGCCGCTGCGTGGGGCAGAAGTTCGACGCGGTTTTTGTATTTCTTGGCGAGTGGCAAGTAGGGAACAAGTGGGCCTGTCAGTGTTCTGCCAGACTTGAAGATGTCGGCGTCAATGGCCGCATGGCGCACCTTGCCCGAGGCCATGGCCCTGTCGAGGGCCTTGGCATCAACGCATTCGCCCCGGTCATAGTTCAGCACGACTGCACCGGAGTTCAACTTCGAGAGCACAGAGGTGCTGACCACACCCGCGTTGGCGAAACACTTGCGCTTGGCGTCAAAGGGGCCAAGCCCGGTGTGGACGCTGATGACATCAGCACCAGTCGCAGCATCTTCGGCAGTTGCGGCAAAGGCGAAACCTTCTGATTCAATCCACACGCGATGGCGCGGGCGGGCATGCACCTTCACCTTCATACCAAAGCTGGAGGCGAGATGGGCCACTTCGCGGCCAATATTGCCATAACCGATGATACCGATGGTCTTGCCTTCGAGCTTTTCCGTGGGGAAGTCTTTCAGGTCTCTGCCCGTATCAAAGCGGCCCGCCGAAGCGCGAGCGTGCAGGGTTGCCACATCGAGATCTGGCAAGACCTTTAGGAGCGCTTTCATGGCCATCTGTGCCGTGGCACGGCTGTTGTAACTGGGTGTGTTCATCAGGGGAGCTGCGCCGCCGATGCCGCCACCACCACCCCAGGAAGCACATTGCATGTTGCCGGTTCCAGCTCCAATGCGCACGCCACCAAGGGGGAAGACCGCATCCTTCGGCAGGACGGTGGCGGCAGCGATTACGGCATCATATTGTCCCTTGCTGGTGAGTGGCAGGATTTCCACTTCCGTGGAAATATCAGGCAGATAGAAGAAATGGATCTTGCCTGGTGCATAGGCCATCTTCGCTTGTCGTGGGCCGTCATGAAACACGCCACCCTTTGAGACGATGTATGCCTTGACGGCGCTGGCGTCTGGCTTGCCCTTTTTGTCGAAGCGCAGGCCAACGAGATCGGCAACCAGAACCGCGTAGGCGCGGTCCGGATCATCGACACGGGAGAGTGACGCCTCGACCACCGGGGCCGGGAAACGAACCCCCAACTTGGTGAGCTCTTCTTCAAGCACCACCGCTTTGCCGCGATTGTAGGCGTAGGTGAGATTGTCAGCGAGTGCGGAGATGTCAGCCGTTTCGCGAATGCCGCCAATCCAGGCCCGATAATCCCCCGGCGTGCCCGGAAAGGCGTTGACGTAGCGTGCCACATCAAGTCCGCCCTCGTGCACGCCGTTGGCATGGGTGAGACCTTCAACACCCAACAACAGTTTCGACTTGGCGATGATTCGGGCATGAAGGGCAGCGTCCGAAATATCCGGGTCGTTGACTCGCAGCAGCGTCACGGCGGCACCGCGTCGTTCTGGTTCCTTCACCCCCAATTGCAGCAGGGATTGTCCGCCGATCCAGTGGTCAAGAGCCGCCCGATTGGCCGTCGAGCGTGCATTCATCACCTTGACCGGGCCGATCATCATCGCCACCCGGCGGAGCCCAAACGTTGTTTCCGCGACGGCCAGTGTTGAAAACGTGTTGATCACGCCACCCAGCATTTTGTCAGCGACCGGATCATAGAAGGGGCCAATATTGACAGAGCGTTCTCCGCTCAACGGTTTGCGCTGGTCCAGGGGTGTTGCGAGTTTCAATTGCCGGGGAATGGCGGCCAGAGGTGACTTGGCATTGCGTTCCACGAGCACGAGGGCCTGGGGCGTGAATGACATGACGAAGTAGCCCGATATTCCGCCGATGGCCTTCTGGAATGGTGTGAAGAAACAACATTTTGCCGTCACCTCTTTCACCAGGTCCTCGCCCCAGGGCATGGCGCCCAAAAGGGAGGTGGCATCCAGCATGGCGTGATGTTCATCAGGATTGCTGTTGAGCCAGGCCAGAAGATTTTCGATTTCCAGCTTGGTGTAGGTTGTGGCGCCGGTGGTCTCATGGCCAACGCCAAACACCAGCTTCACGCCCTTGGCTTGCAAATCCGCTGCGGTTGGTATGGCCCCTTCACTCTCCGTGAAATGAAGCCGGGCTTCATCGCCCCCTTTCGACTGGCGCATGAGTTCCACGATCTGTGCCCCCCACGACTGGCGAAAGAAGCCGCCAGCGGCCGCCGCTTCTGACTCCGGGCGTGGTGTATCAATGTAAATCTGCTGCGTGGCCTCTGCTGAGATCAGGTGCAGTGCGGCAACCGAAAAGCCGGAATGTCCCCCCCCCAAACCCACTGCCATGCGATTCGATCGCGGAAAACCGAAGTAGCTGTGGATTTCCCGCATCATGTCGAGGATGAACTTGTCAGCCGGATAGCCGCGATGCATGGACCGGGCAATCTCGGCCACCGTGTAGGGGCCAAGGTCTTTACCCGCGTCGTCAAACTTGCGGTAGTTCGCCTCCAGCCAATGTTCGAAGGCAAAGCGCATGCGCCGAGCATCAACTTCGTCTGCCGCCATGTCCGTGATTGGTCCCACGCCGAAAAACTCGTTGGCCGGGCGCCGGGGTGGACCACCTGCCGTAGCCGCCAGAGCGGCAGAATGGTGGGCTTTCAACGTTTCGATGGTAGCCATGAGCACTCCCGGTCAAAGTGAGGCGTTTCACAAGTTTCGTCCTGCGCGTTTCCTGACATCACCAGTGTTCAAACCACGCACACCTCACGACTGATTCCGACAAACCCGCAGTTGATGGGCGTCCATCAACTCAAAGCATCCCGCAAACGGTAGAACAGCATCGCCGCCGTCAACAGAGGTGTGCGGATGGGTCCGCCGGGGAAAGGGATGTGCTTGAAGCGGGCGAGGAGGTCAAACCGCTCGGCCGTGCCGCGAATGGCATCAGCCATGAGCTTGCCGTACATCTGGGCCAATGCCACGCCCTGACCAGAAAATCCGTGGGCATAATAGACATTGGACGACAGGCAGCCACAGTCTGGAATGCGGTTGGAGGTGATGGCGATATAGCCGCCCCAGGCGAAGTCGATCCTGGCATCCTGCAATTGCGGAAAGACCTTGAGCAAACGCGGCCGCATGAAATTGCCGATGTTGGTCGGCTCAATTGTTGAATAGCTGGCACGGCCACCGAACAGCAGGCGGTGATCCTCCGTGCGCCGGAAATAGTCGACAATGAAATTGGTATCGGCCACGGCCTCATTGTCCATGATCAGGCTGCGGGCACGGCCTTCGCCCAGGGGCTCTGTGGTGATGATGTAGCTGGTGACGGGCATGATCCGGCCTGCCAGCCTTTTCACAATCTTGCCGAGATAGGCGTTGCCGGCAATGACCATGAATTTGGCACTGACTTTCCCTGTTGCCGTTTGCGCCCAGGGGGCAGCACCTGTTTCGAGGTCGATAACGCGAGAACCTTCATGGATGATAGCCCCGGCGCTCGTCGCGGCCGCAGCCAGACCGTACAAATAGTCGAGCGGTTGAAAGTGTCCGGCGCGGGGCTCGCGCATAGCACCATGATAGAGTGTCGAGCCGAGTTTTGCCTGCAGCGCGTGCCTGTCCAGAACGGTGCAGCCTGAATAGCCCAGCGCTTCATAGGCATCGACGTCCTTTTTCAACGCCGCGAAATGATGTGGTTTTGGAATGCAGTGCAAATATCCCCAGGTAAGGCCACAGGCGATCTTGTGCTTGGCAATGCGCTCTTCAATCAACTGCTTCGCCTCTTCGGCAATGGCAAAGCACTTGCGGGCGTCTTCTTTGCTGAACTGTGATTCAAGTCTCGCCTGGCCCGGCGAAAAACCAGTGCAAATCTGCCCGCCATTGCGCCCCGAGGCTCCGCTGCCGATCTTGTCGGCCTCAAGCACCACAACCTTGTAGCCGGCTTCTGCCAACTCAAGTGCCGCAGACAAGCCGGTGTAGCCGCCACCGATCACGACGACATCGCACGGCGCATCACCAGAAAGAGCTGCATAGGTTACGCTGCTTTTCGCGGAATCCTGATAGTAGCTGCGAGCGATCAGCGATTGTCTCATGCTTTCAAAGGCCTAGTTGCCCCCTTCCGGATCACCGGGAAAGCGGGCATTATTGAGCCTAAATCAATAGCATAGCGTCCAATCATGAGTCATCAGAAGTTCGAAGAATACGTGACCTCCAACCGCATCAGTGAGGTCGAATGCCTGGTTGCTGACATGTCTGGCACGGCCCGCGGCAAGATTCTGCCACCCAAGAAATTCCTTAAGGGCCAGCGCAACCGGGGGCTCCGCATCCCTGAGGAAATCTTCACGCTGACCATCAACGGCCGCTACGTGCAGGATACCGAGACAGTTTCGGACAGTGCGATTGATATCTACATGGAACCTGATGTCGATTCAGTGCGCATGGTGCCGTGGTATACTGAACCGACCGCGCAAGTGATCTGCGACGCCTTTCATCTCAACGATGATCCCGTCGTGATCTCGCCGCGCCATGTGCTGAAGCGGGTATTGCAGCTCTACAAGGACAAGGGCTGGCGACCTGTCATCGCCCCTGAGCTGGAATTCTATCTGGTCAAGCGCAATCCGGATTCTGACTATCCGCTGGAAGCTGCTGTGGGCCGGTCGGGCCGCAAGGAACCCGGCGGGCAAGCCTACGGCATCGACGCCGCCAATGATTTTGATCCCATCGTTGAAGACATCTATGATTATTGCGAAGTCCAGGAACTGGATGTCGACACGCTGTCCCATGAAAGCGGCCCGGCCCAGTTGGAGATCAACTTCAATCATGGCGA
>Ga0105164_10001638_pt1 | contig 14229 bp, 17 predicted proteins | sample VDWuncwatermetaG_FD_89674 | JGI IMG/M metagenome (GOLD analysis project Ga0105164, IMG submission 89674) | Wastewater microbial communities from Netherlands to study Microbial Dark Matter (Phase II) - VDW unchlorinated drinking water | ecosystem: Environmental > Aquatic > Freshwater > Drinking...
AGTAAGGGGAAAGTGGTAAGCGTAAAGCGTGAAGATTTTTTTAATTTTATTAACACTTTACAAACTCCATTAGGAGAATTTATATTTGAATACAAACCATCTGAAATATCAGCAGAAATTCTGGCTGAGACAAATGGCAGGGAAGTGGCTGCTGCAGCCACTTTAATTGGGCCACACCGAGACGATTTCCGTGTCATCCTGAACGAAGTGAAGGATCTTCCACCTACAGGTACTATTCCTACCTCGGAAGATTCTTCGTCGACTTCGTCTCCTCAGAATGACAGTGGTCGTGATCTGGCACACTTCGGTTCAAGAGGTGAGCAAAGAACAGCCACACTAGCTTTTAAATTGGCCCAACTGGAGTACATGGCTAAAATTTTAGGTACAAGGCCAGTCTTACTTTTGGACGATGTTTTTTCAGAGTTGGATGCTGATCACAGAGCTCATGTGGTGGAAGTGGTGGGTAAACAACAAACCATTATCGCCACAGTCGAGCTGGAAAATATCCCCAAAGATTTTCTGGATTCCTCCAGGATTTTAAAGGTAGAGGAAGGGAGGATTATTGAGTAATCTTCACTGTATAAAGCATATTAATTAGTTTTTGTTCATAATCTGGTAAAACTTTATCTGGTCCTGAGTAAGTGAGAGAGAAACTATACAAGAAATCACCAATCTTTGTATGGTAGTAATTAAAACAGCCCAATCCACAAATAAACACTTTTCGATAGTTTACACTATTAATTGTTTCCTCAGAGATCTCACGCCTTGAATCTTGATTAGAGTAGTAATCTTTTACCCAGGAAGTAACATTTAGAACAGTCTTAATGGGAGTGCCTACAGTGAAGATAGCAGTATTATAGTATTCACTGTTAGCCTGCTGTGGGTATGTATTATCTAGGAAGGTGACTACGTCTCCATTCTCAAAAGTTCGTGAGAACTTATTCTCGACAACCCAATTGGGGGGATATTTTACTTGTATTCCATATTTGTTATCTTTATATATTTTCCAGGAAGTAGTTTGCTCTAAATGAGCAGTTTTCTGAATTTTTAGCTTCTTTTCTGACTCAGCTAGCCCTTTGGGTAGAGGTGTAGAGATAGGTTGAGTATTTCTACTAGAAGTAGGTTTTGTTTGTTTCTGATAAACCAAATATCCACCAATCCCTAGGGCTATTAAAAGAACTATTAATATTGGAGCCAGGCCACGTTCAGTTTTCATGAACGTGGTCAACCTTTTTGAGTCATCATACTTAGTTTATCATGGTATAATATTAATATGCAAAAGTTCCTCAAACCAATTGATTTAAGTAAAATTCTTTTACCTTTTGAAAACAAATGGGTGGCGCTGTCTGAAGACAGTAAAAAGGTTTTAGGGGCAGGAAAGACCTTAAAAGAGGCAGAGAAACAGGCTGAAAAGAAAAGTAAAAAATACATTTTCTTAAAGGTTCCCCCATTTAATATATCTTACGTGCCTGCAAGTAGATGAAATTTCCATACCTTAAACTTCCCTCTAGTGACTCCAAATTAAAATGGATTGCTAGACCTTATATCCAAGTTAAGCTAACTGGTCCAAAGGGAAATAGGATCGGTTATGCTTTAATTGATTCAGGTGCTGATCGTTGCCTGTTTAACATTGAAATAGCTGAAAAAGTTGGGCTAGATTTAACAAAAAGTCCAGAAGAGCTATTTGGTGGGATTGAAGGAGGCGGCTTAAAAGCAAAATTACATAAAGTTAAAATACAGATAGTAGGGATGAGTGAGGAGATAGAAGTTACAGCCGGTTTTGTTAAAAGTAGTGGGGTAACTGCAATTTTAGGGCAAGCAGACTTTTTTGATAATTTTAGGATCAAGTTTGAGAAAGATCATGGCGTAATTGAAATTATCCCAGCTAAAAAGTAACATTTTTAGATTCAGCCAGGATTTTAAGGGTGGAGGATGGAAAGGTTATACGAGTTTCGCACCTCTTGTCATCCTGAGCGAGTTAACGAGCGAAGGATATCTGAACTTGTTTCAGTCTTGCATTCGCAAGAGATTCTTCGCCCCGTACCGTCTGGTACAGGGCTCAGAATGACAACTGCGAAATTCGTGGGTTATAGAAAATATGAAATTATTTGCGGAGAAAAAAAGTGAGTAGTTTGATAGCAATTAAAGAGATGATGAACCAGAATATGAAGTCCAATAATAAAAAACCAGGAACCATTAGTGAATTCTTTAGATTTCCAATTATGCCCCCACTTCCACCATAAAAAGGAAAAGGCCATCCTGCCTGAAATATTTGATCACAACATTGCCCATTGTTATTTACGAATTTCGCAGTTGTCATTGCGAGGAGCGTAGCGACGTGGCAATCTTGATTAATCAAAGATTCTTACGCTCACTTTGTTCGCTCAGAATGACAGGAAGTGCGAAACTTGTGTTATTTACGATGTATGAAGACAAGGTAAGGATGATTGTCGCCACAAAAGACAAAATAATTATTTTTTGGGGTCAGGCCTTTTTGGTTCATTTAAGCAAATGAAACTTGTTTTAAATCAACTTTCAGGGGGAGTTTAATACTTTCTGTGGTTTTACTAGATTTTTTTGAAAAGTTTAAAATGGTGAAACCTGTCACCTCTTTGGTTTGAGGATTTCTTCTGATAACCACCTCATCTGCTGCTTCATCTGAAATATCTTTAGCTGATGGTGTGCCTTTGGAAAAATAAAGTACGTCTGCCCCTTTATCATAAAAAAGATTAAGATAATTACTTTGCTTGCTCATATTTTTCTCCTGAGAGTATTCTGTTACTTAAATAAGCAGTTAAAATAAACGAGCGTTCATTTACCTTAACAGTTACCACTATAAACTTACCACCTAATATGTTAGCAAAAAACTTATAAAATAACAACACAGCAGGATCAGACTTACTAACTCTAATCTCACCAGGTTTAAGTAAAATGGCTTTAATTTTAGAAAAATATGGTTTTAAATCCGGATGATAAAGCAGGATATGTATCTTTCTTTCAGCAGTTAATTCAATGTTTTTCCCTAAGACAGATTTGTAAATCATACCCAAATGCATCATAGCATCATTGCCACAGTTGAGCTAGAAAACATTCCTAAAGAATTTTTAGATTCTGCTAGAATTTTAAAGGTAGAAAATGGAAAAATCCAAGAAATGTAACGTCATTGCGAGTCGCCGTAGGCGACGTGGCAATCTATTTACTGAAATTTAAATGTAGAAAGAATTTGATCATATATTTTGCTGGTATCCTGATCTGGATCTGCAGCCTCTATATGTACAGCACCTTGTTTATATTTTATAAGAATAACTTTATGCAGCACACCAGCTCCATATCCCCCTGCCTGCTTTCCAGTGATTTTTATTCCATTAGGAATATCTTCTATCCTTGAATCTTTATAGTATGTCTTTTCCAATTCCACTGCCTTGTCATAATTACTATAGACATTACTTAAAGTCGCATCTATTCCAATCACTGTGTGAGTATCAATAGGACTTTTATCAAGATATATAGCATAGGATCCTTTATAAGATTCTTTTACTACATAGTTTTGGGGGTATTTGAAAGCAAATTTATCAGTGGTATATGTTTTCCAATTAGCAGTTTCGGCGTCACCAGTCGGTGCACCGCTTGCCCCAGCTCCATTCGGTAAAGGGCTGGCAGCAGTTGGACTGGGGGAGGGTTGAATAGTTGTTTGAGTGGGAGATGGAGTAGGTAAAGTAGTTTTAGCTTGTTGTTGATAAACAAAATATCCACCAACTGCTAGGGCTATTAAAAGAACTATTAATATTGGAGCCAGGCCACGTTCATGTAAACTGAATGTGGTAAATCCTTTTTGTTTCATTAAATACAGTTTATCACTTTTCCAATTAATAATTTCTTTTTAAGATAGTCACTTTATTCTTACTGTCTATTTCCAAGCTAAATTTTTTATCAAAAATATCCTTTCTACCCAAAAGAAATGGCAGTCCTTTATCTTCTGTATTGGTGACAGAAGCATGAATTAAAAGTTGATCTTTGCCAATACGGATTGGAACTTTAAGTTCAAATGTTTCCACCCAAATCCCCCCCACACCTTGAGTCTTTTGTTTTTCTAAAGATTTCTCATCAATCCCTAAAACTGGCAGAATGGTTTTGGGTAAAGTGGTTACGTCTGCACCAGTATCAACCAGGAAATCAAATTCTTGCCAGCCGTAGATGGTTTTAACTTCCAAAGTGACAAAAGGGTAAAAAAGAGTGCCAAGAGATTCAACCTCAGCGTAGACAAAGGGAAATTGTAAAGACATACCTTGCTCCATGTTTTGGAACCCAGCTAATAACCACACCTTTTTCCTTCTCGCTTTTTAGTTTCTTCATCAAAGTATCTACCCTTGAGGCATGGGCTACAACCTTGCCAGTTTTTTTATCTTTGGCAATATAACCTGGACCATAGATTTTAGTTAGATGGGTAATATTTGTTAATTTAGATTTGCTCATAATAATATTATCTATCAAATTTTTAGATCTTTCAATATCTAAACTTCATATTCACAGTAGAGTTGGAAAATATTCCTAAAGAATTTTTAGATTCAGCCAGGATTTTAAGGGTAGAAGATGGAAAAATCTCCCCTCTGTCATCCTGATGGTGCACCAGACGGTGCGCCAGAAGGATCTAATTTGTAAATTAAAAGTAGAAAGGATTTGGTCTTGAATACCTTCAGCCTTGGGGTTTTCTTTATAGCTACCTCCCAACTAAGGTAGCTAAGATTAGAACTATTAATATTGGAGCAAAACCTTTTTGAGACATAAATTTAGTATATCACAGATGTTGACAGGTTAAATAATGTATAATATAGTATATACAGTTGATGAAAACTGTAAAGCAAGCATTTGAATTTGAATGGGATAAAGGTAATTTGGGCAAGAATAAAAAGCACGAAGTGGAGGACAAGGAGAGTGAAGAAGTTTTCCTAGACGAGAGAAGATTTATTTTTAAAGATAAAGTTCATTCAGGAAAAGAAGAACGGTTTAGGATACTAGGTAAAACAAAGGCTAAAAGGCTTTTATTCGTAGTTTTTACGATGCGAAGTAAAAAGATTAGAATAATTTCGGTCCGTGATATTAACAAAAAGGAGGTATATTTGTATGAAAAAAAAGTTAGTACTACCTAAATTTAAAAACGAGGATGAAGAAAGAGAATTCTGGTGGAAACTGGATTTATCTGAGTATTATGAACCAGATGATTTAGAGGAAGTAAGCTTTCCTAATTTGAAACCAACTTCAACTTCTATCTCAATAAGGATTCCAGAGTATTTACTTAATAGGGTTAAGGAGAAGGCGAACCAGATTAACGTCCCTTATCAATCTCTGATTAAAGGTTATATTAAAAAAGGCGCTTTTTCTCCGGAGTAGTTAGATCCTTCGCTAATCGCTCAGGATGACAATTTGTGTTTTAAAATTGTACGCAAATTGTCATTTCTTAATTCCCCATCTGGAGGCTAAACGGGAAAGTTCAAAGGTGATAATCACAGCAAATAAAGTAACCAGTAAGGCATAGATTAAACGGGAAAGTAGTCCTGATCCAGGAATTTTTGGTTCTATAAAATCCTTAACAGCTTGTTGAATAGTATCATTCCAAGCCAAAGCTGCAGCTAAACCAAAAGCAGAAGTTGACAGGGTGACTAATTGTTTTATCAGTTCTTTATGAAAAGTAAATCTGCCTTTTTTTGCCATATATTGACATTATATTAAAATGTGGTTAAACTATGCAAAGGTTATATGCATAAAAGATACATTTTTAGGTTGATTTTAATAGTTTAGCTGATCCGCCAGGAGGCGGATTTTTTTTGAAAATGTCATCCCCCGATTTAATCGGGGGAACCATAAAATAATTATATAGATTCCTGCTCTCGTATCAGATACGGGACAAGTTTCGCAGGAATGACAAAGGAGAAAGATGAATTTTGTAGGAAGAGACATTATAGATATAAATGATTTTACAAAAGAGGAGCTGCTTTTTATTTTAAAAACTGCCAAGAAATTTGATCCAATTTTTGTGAAAAGTGATAGATCCAACTACACTATTGCTCAAGGTAAAATTGCAGGACTATTATTTTTTGAACAATCTACCCGCACTGAACAATCTTTTAGATCAGCAGCCCAAAAAATAGGCATGGGCATAATAGGTTTTAATGACCCAGAGTCAACCTCAATTCATAAAGGCGAGTCTTTCTCAGATACTATTAGGATTATGGATTCATATGCAGATTGTTTGATTATCAGACACCCCAAGAGTGGCGCTGCCAAAGAGGCAGCAGAGGTGGCTTTAATTCCAGTAATTAATGCAGGGGATGGCCCTAATCAGCACCCAACTCAAACCATGCTTGATCTTTATACCATGCAAAAAGTTGCAGGCAAACTGGATGGGATAACAGTGGCTTTAATGGGAGATTTAAAATATGGCAGAACAGTGCATGCTTTATCTTTAGCTTTGTCTCAATTTAGCGTGAAACAAATCTTTATCTCCCATCCTAGTTTAAGAATGCCAGATGAATTTCTAGCTATTTTAAATAAAAGAGAAGTGAAATATGAACAATTTAATGCTTTACCAGAAAATCTGGAGGCTGATTTTCTTTATCAAACCAGAGTGCAAAAGGAAAGATTTAAGGATTTAGAAGAGTATAAAAAAGTCAAAGATAAATTTATTTTAGCTGCCTCCTTTAAAAAATATTTAGATAAAGGGATAAAGTTGATGCATCCACTGCCCAGAGTTAATGAAATTGACCCAATCTTAGATGTTCATCCCAATGCTATCTATTTTTCCCAAGCCAGAAATGGGCTATATATTAGAGAAGCATTATTAGCTTTGGTTTTAGGCAGACTTTAGAAAGGGGAAAGGGTAAACCGGTAAGGGGAAAGTAAAATACAAATCTTTACCCTTCACGCTTAACGCTTTACGCTATGATAGGGAAACTGGTTCTGTCCGATGGGACTTATTTTTTAGGAGAATCATTTGGTAAGGAGGTATCCGCCTCATTGGGCGATGAGCCCACGTCCGGTGAGGTAGTTTTTAATACTGGAATGGTTGGATACCCTGAGAGTCTTACAGATCCTTCATATTTTGGTCAAATTCTGGTTTTAACTTATCCCTTGGTTGGAAATTATGGAGTGCCTGACAAAAAGTTTTGGGAATCAAAAAAGATTCAAGTTAAGGCCTTAATTGTGCAAAATTATATTAATACCCCGTCTCATTTTGAATCTGAAAGGTCTTTGGGAGAGTGGTTAAAGGCAGAAGGAATACCAGCTTTGTATGGAGTAGATACCAGGATGTTAACCAGAAAGTTAAGGAACACAGGGGTGATGTTGGGAAAGGTGGAAATTGGAGATTGGAAGATGGAAGGTGGAAAAGACATATATGACCCTAATGAAGAGAATGTTTTACCCTATGTAAGTGTGGAAAAGCAAGAAGTTTATGGTGAAGGGAAAAAGAATGTCCTGTTGATTGATTGCGGGGATAAGGAAAATATTATCAGATCGCTGAATAGAAGGGGAGTAAAAGTGACCAAAGTGCCCTGGGATTTTAATCCTTTGAAAGCTGATTTCAAATTTGATGGGGTGTTTGTTTCAAATGGACCAGGGGATCCAAAACAAGCCAAGCAAACTATTGAAAGTATCAGACAAGTTTTAAAAAAGGGAATTCCTACTTTTGGAATTTGCTTAGGGAGTCAAATTCTTGCTTTGGCTGCAGGAGGAAATACTTACAAGTTAAAATTTGGCCATAGAAGTCAGAATCAACCTGTTCAAGATGTAAGTACAAAAAAAGCTATTATTACTTCTCAAAACCATGGTTTTGCTGTTGATATGAAATCTTTATCATCTGATTGGGAGGAGTGGTTTGTTAATTTAAATGATGGCACAAATGAGGGGATAAAGCACAAAGATAAGCCATTTTTAGCAGTACAGTTTCACCCTGAGGCAAGCCCAGGACCATTTGATGCAGGATTTTTATTTGATGATTTTATTAAGTCACTTAAGTAACTTATGACTAAGCTAAGAAAAATATTAGTATTAGGCTCGGGAGCTTTGAAAATAGGTGAGGCAGGAGAGTTTGATTATTCCGGTTCTCAAGCTTTAAAAGCCTTAAAAGAAGAAGGGGTGGAGACTGTCTTAATAAATCCCAATATTGCCACAATCCAAACCTCCAAAGAATTGGCTGGCAAGATTTATTTTCTCCCTGTAACCCCTTATTTTGTAGAGCAAGTAATAAAGAAAGAAAAAGTGGATGGAATTTTCCTAAGCTTTGGTGGACAAACTGCCCTAAATTGTGGATTAGCTTTAGATAGAACAGGAATGTTTAAAAAATATGGGGTTAGAGTTTTAGGCACTCCTGTTAAAAGTATTGAAGTAACTGAGGATAGGGAACTTTTTGCCAAAGAACTGTCTAAGATGGAGGTTAAAGTACCCAAAGGCGGATTTGCACAAACTCCCGATCAAGCTTTAAAAATTGCTGAACAACTGGGTTACCCATTACTCATTAGGTCTGGTTTTTCTTTAGGAGGATTAGGATCTGGGGTTGTTAATAACAGAGAAGAGCTGATGAAGATGGCTGCAAATGCTTTGAGCCTGTCTCCTCAGGTTGCTGTTGAGGAATATTTAAAGCACTGGAAAGAGATTGAGTATGAGGTGGTCAGGGATGGAAAAGGTAACAAAATCACAGTTTGCAACATGGAGAATTTGGACCCTTTGGGAATCCATACAGGGGAAAGCATAGTGGTTGCTCCTTCTCAAACATTAAATAATTACCAATACCATATGTTAAGAAGGCTAGCTTTGCAGGTAATTGAGCATTTGGGGATTGTGGGGGAATGTAATATTCAATATGCGCTAAACCCTGAAAATAATGATTATAGAGTGATTGAAGTGAATGCCAGGCTTTCCAGATCCTCAGCCTTGGCCTCAAAGGCCACAGGTTATCCTCTGGCATATATTGCTGCCAAGATTGGTCTGGGGCATAACTTACCTGATTTAAAAAACTCTGTTACACTTTCAACTTCTGCATTTTTTGAGCCTGCTTTGGATTATATTGTGGTTAAAATCCCCAGGTGGGATTTACAAAAGTTTGTAGGGGCATATCATGTGATTGGATCTGAGATGAAGAGTGTAGGCGAGGTCATGGCAATTGGCAGATCTTTTCCAGAAGCTTTGCAAAAAGCCATCAGAATGCTGGAAACGCAGCAGGATGGGCTTTTATCAAACAATGTAGATGATACCAAGCTTCTGCCAACAACACAGAGGATTTTTGTAATTGCCCAAAGGTTTGCCAAAGGAGAAAGTGTTGAAGATATTTATCAAGCTACAGGCATTGATCCCTGGTTTTTGTATCAGATTCAGGAGATAGTAGAATTTGAGAAAAGGTTACAGGTTACAGGTTACAGGTTACAGACGGTTAAAACAGAAATTATTAAAGATGCTAAGCAATTAGGATTTTCAGATAAAGTGCTTGCTAAGTATTTAAAAACAACTGAGGAAAGAGTTAGGGAATTTAGGAAAAAGAATGATATTGTGCCAAAAGTTAAGCATATTGATACTTTAGCAGCAGAATATCCAGCCAGGACCAATTACTTATATCTGACATATCATGGAGAAGAGTCAGAGGAGTCAAATGAGTCAGAAGAGTCAAAGGTGGAAAAAGCTATTGTTTTGGGTTCTGGGCCATATAGGATTGGATCATCTGTGGAGTTTGATTGGTGCTCAGTTACTTGCGTCCAAACTTTAAGAGCAAAAGGAGTTGAAACAATTGTGATAAATTGCAACCCTGAGACAGTTTCCACTGATTATGATTTAGCAGATAAGCTTTATTTTGAGGAGCTGACCTTTGAGAGAGTTGCTGACATTTATGATATTGAATCCCGCACCGATTCTGGTGCGGGACAAGCTGCTAGTTTGGTGTTAGGATTTGGGGGACAAGTGCCTAATAATTTAGCATTGAGAGCTTTTAAAGCTGGATTAAGGATTTTGGGCACCTCCCCTTTGAGTATTGACAGAGCAGAAGATAGGCATAAATTTTCTCAGCTTTTAGATAAATTAAAAATTGACCAATCTCCCTGGCAAAGTTTGAAAACTATGGATGAAGCAATAAAATTTGCCAAGAAAATTGGCTACCCAGTTTTAATCAGGCCCTCCTATGTTTTATCTGGATCTGCTATGAATGTAGCCTACTCCTCATCTGATCTTAAAAAATATTTAAAACAGGCAGCAGATATCTCTTCTGAACACCCTGTGGTCCTTTCTAAATTTGTGGAAGGGGCAAAGGAGATTGAAATTGATGGAGTAGGCCAAAATGGGAGCTTAGCAATTTATGCAATTTCAGAGCATGTAGAAAATGCTGGAGTTCACTCAGGTGATGCGACCATGGTATTGCCACCTCAGAGGCTGTATTTAGAAACAGTCAGAAAAATTAAATCAGCCACCAAAAAAATAATCAAAGAACTAAATATTTCTGGACCATTTAATATCCAGTTTTTAGCCAAAGAAAATAAAATCTTGGTAATTGAGCTTAATTTAAGGGCTTCCAGATCATTTCCATTTGTTTCAAAAGTGACTGGCAAAAACTTTGTTCAGCTGGCAACCAAAGTCATGCTGGGAGAGCAAGTGAGCGGAGTATTTAAAACACTTGATTTAGATTATGTAGCTGTTAAAGCTCCCCAGTTTTCTTTTAATAGGATTAAGGGCGCTGATCCCAGGCTTAGGGTAGAGATGTCCTCCACAGGGGAAGTGGCCTGCTTTGGGAATGATCTATATGAAGCTTACCTTAAAGCCTTGCTGGCAACTGGATTTAAACTACCCAAAAAAGGCATATTTTTATCAATTGGAGGCAAGAAAAATAAGCTGGATTTGTTAATTGCTGTTAAAAAACTTGCTAAATTAGGCTTTAATCTATATGCCACAGAGCATACGCATGAGTTTTTAAAAGAGTCAGGTGTTAAAAATACTCGGGTTTATAAAATCTCAGAAAAAAAGCACCCTTCAGTGATAGATCTTTTAAAGGAGGGTAAGGTGGATCTGGCAATCAATATCTCTGAGGGAGGTTCTCCTAAAGTGGAAACAGATGGCTATATTATCAGAAGAAATTGCATTGATTTAGGCATACCACTGATTACCAATTTACAAGCAGCAGAGCTGTTAATATCAGCTTTATCTACCAAAAAGATGGCAGATTTAGAAATCAAAGCTTGGGATGAGTACCTCACCTAGAATTTTTGCGGGAAATGGGGGATAATAGGAAATAGTCGACAGCTTACAGTCTACAGTCGACAGAATATGTATGTTCAGAAGTTCAAAAAACTTACAGTTTGGCAAAGGTCTATTGAGTTTGTAACTGTTATTTATCAAATTACATCTAAATTTCCAAAAGAAGAAAGATTTGGTTTGATTGATCAAATAAGAAGAGCTGCTGTTAGCATCACTTTAAATATTGCTGAGGGATCAGGTGCTGGTACAGATGCAGAATTTATTAGATTCTTAAGAATGGCTCAAAGATCTGCTTATGAGGTTTTAGCTGCACTAGAAATAGCGATTAACCTTAAAATGACTTCTGTAGATAAGTTACAAACTGCTGTCCTAGAAGTAGATGAACTAAGTGCTATGATAGGAGGGTTAATTAAAAAGCTGAAAGCTGCTAGCTGAAGACTGAAAGCTAAAATTATGTTTATTCCCAAATATACTATCACCAACCAAATATTAAAAAGCATAAGCATTGCTGAAGCTGCCAGAGAAATTATTATACATGCCCCTTTAGTGCCTGCTTGGGAGGCCAAGTTTAGAAAAGAAGCAATGGAGAGAACTGTCCACCATGGCACTCATTTAGAAGGAAATCCGCTATCTTCGGAAGAAGTCAGGGATGTTTTAGAGGGTCAGGAAGTGGTTGCCCGGGATCGTGATGTGCAAGAGGTGATCAATTATAGAAATGTTTTAAAATTTATTGATGCTGTCCAAGCCCAAATTGGCAATAGTGGAGCTTATAATTTTACCATGGAGACTGTTTTGGAAATGCATAGGTTAACCACAGAAAAAATATTACCTCATGAATCATCTGGACAGTTTAGAATTAGGCAGGTGGTAATTAGAAATACCAAAACAGGGCAAATTTCCTATACCCCCCCTCCTGCAGTTGAGGTGCCATTTTTGGCGGAGGATTTAGTTAACTGGATTAACTCTGATGAGGGAAAACAAGTCCATCCCCTACTTAAGGCTGGGATGATCCATTATGAAATTGCCAGGATCCATCCCTTTGTTGATGGAAATGGCAGGGTGGCTAGGGCAGTTGCCACTTTAATTATGTTTTTGGATGGATATGATATCAGGAAATTTTTCTCATTTGAGGAGTATTTTGATGAAAATCCCATGCAGTATTATTTAACACTGCAAGCTGTCTCTAATCAGCTGGTCTTAGATACCCATGAGCGGGATTTAACTCCCTGGCTGGAATATTTTACCCAAGGGGTGGCCATTGAGCTAAATAGAGTCAAGGAAAAGGTGCAAAGGATTTCTGTTGATGCCAGGATTAAGGATAAGTTAGGGGAGCAAGTGATGTTAAATGAAAGGCAGATGTTGATTATGGAGTATATACACCGTCACAAAGGCTTAACCAATAAAGATTTTAGGAAAATATTTCCGGATCATTCTGATGATACAGTACTAAGGGAACTTAAATTCTTGCGCCAAAAGGGGTTGGTTAAAAAATCAGGTGGCACCAAAAAAGCTACTTATGTACTAAAATAGTTACTTTCTTGGACTAGGAGGTGGATAGACAGCAACTCTTTTGGCTGGATTTCTTGGGTCTGTTTCCAAAAAGCCTATTTTTCCATCCTGATTCATAAAAGCTACAATACTACGGTTCCCTTTAGCTGCATATAAAGATTGATCGGCATTAACTTCTAGTCCTTTTACCTCCTTGTCTGGGTCATTTAGTCTTAAACCACTTATTGATTGGTATTCACTGACTCCTGCACTTACCGTGACTTGTCTCTGCTGGCCGTCTTGGTCTGTATATTTAATCCCTAAGCCAAATACATTATTTACTATCCTTTGAGCAATGCCGACTGCAGCACTTAATTTTACTTCAGATAACACTGCATATTCATCTCCGCCATTACGGTATCTCCCATCATGTAAACGAGTAGATTTTTTAATTGCATCACCAACTTGTATTAAAACCTCATCACCAGCAGGATGTCCTTGAGAATCGTTATATTCCTTGAAACCATCAATATCAAGCATGATTAAACAGAATGGTGTACCTTCCCTAGCTGCTTTAGATACCTCAGCTGCTATCCGTTCATCAAACCGTCTTCTGTTATCAAGCTCAGTTAAAGAATCTTTTCCCACTAGAGGTTCTAGTACTTGGGTTCTTTGTCGTAGCGCCTCGTTTTCTTGGCCTAGTAATAAAGCATTTCTCTTGAATCGAAGACTGTCTATTGCTAATTTTTCTGCATATCTCCTGATACCAATTGCTTGTTCTGAAGTAAGATTTGGGAGTAATTCGCCTAATTCTTTATAATATTGCTGGACTTCTTCTTCAAAGCGAGGATCTTCTTCTATTGGTTCCTGCTCCTCTCTTCTTTCTTGTCCATTATCTCCTGTCATAGCTTCTTTAGAATAACTCATAGTGGGGTATTTTACAATATCTTGGGAATCTATTACAATCCTACTATCGTGTCATTCCGAGGTCGCCGTAGGCGACCGTGGGAATCTTTACTAATCAAGATTGCCACGTCGCCACGTACCGTATGGTACATGGCTCCTCGCAATGACGAGAGAGGAGTTTATGACATTTGCAAATCTTGCTGAATATTTTGAAAAACTTGAGGGAACTTCTTCAAGACTTGCTTTAATTGATATCCTGTGTGATCTTTTTTCTGAAGTTAAAACTTCAGAGATTGCTGAGGTCAGTTATTTAATCCAAGGCCGGGTTGCCCCTTTTTATGAACCTTTAGAGATTGGGATGAGTGAGAAGCTGGTGGCTCAAGCAATAGCCAGGGCCTATGGAGTGGAAAGGGAATCTGTACTTAAAGAGTATGGGAGGGTAGGAGATCTGGGAATAGTGGCTGAGAAGTTGTCATTCCCGCGAAAGCGGGAATCCATAAATAAAAATGGATCCCGTTTGTCCAAAGGACAACGTCTTATCAAGTACGGGATGACAGTTAATGAAGTTTTTGAAACCTTAAGAGAGATTGCCAAGACAACAGGTGAGGG
>Ga0105164_10001639_pt1 | contig 14225 bp, 12 predicted proteins | sample VDWuncwatermetaG_FD_89674 | JGI IMG/M metagenome (GOLD analysis project Ga0105164, IMG submission 89674) | Wastewater microbial communities from Netherlands to study Microbial Dark Matter (Phase II) - VDW unchlorinated drinking water | ecosystem: Environmental > Aquatic > Freshwater > Drinking...
AACCATATCTGTCCAGTATGTGTAAAACATGAAAATTCTGCATCTGTTATTTCTTCAACTTTATTTTTTGCGTTTTACTTGAACACTGATCTTATGCAGTGACTCGTCTGCAATTTTTTCAGAGATGTAATCGATATTTTTTCGCATGCTCTGAATTATTGGACTTTCCATGTTAATTGAATAAAGTTTGGCATTTGCTATCTTTCGGTTTACCCGTATCATGCCAAAATCAACAAGGTTGTCAAAGTATTTGTAAAACGTAGTCTTACTCATGCCAAGTGCCTCGATTATCTCCTTTTGCGTAAAGTCATTTTTTGGAAAGTCCATGAGGTAGTCGAGGATCTTCATCTGAGGTGAGCTACCGTATGCCCTAAGAAGAAGTGAGCCTGATTCTGACATGATCTGATCTTGTTCTAAAAAGTATTTAAATTATAACTTTAAAAGGTATCATAAGTGTACTTACTTGAAGACCACTTTTACTGACGACCAACTCCGTGCCCAGATCCTGTACTACCTATGGAACCAAGGAAGATGGTCTGAGATCTACACCAACCTTGACAAGATGACAAGAAGGCTGAGCAATATTGTAAAAAACAACGGCAAAAACACGATGAAAAAGATTGAGGATCTAGTCAAGTGGAACTGGGTCTTGCCACGTAAAAATTGGGATACGGTATCACTCAATCCTGTTTACAAATCTCAAATCAAACAATATGTAGACAATCATTTGATTTCAAGATAATAGAACTGGAGAAGATGAACTCAAATGGTGTGAGAACTAGAAAAAATCTACGCCACTTTTTTAAACCATGTACGTCCAGTACATTTCAAAAATGAAAACTCTACATCTTTCCATAATTGCAGGATCTGTAATGGTATTGCTCTTACCTTTTAACACAATATTGGCTCAAAATGAAACTCAACCTAAAATAGAATTTGACCAAGCTGGTTATTTTACAAAGAAAATGACTTGTAATTTTTATAACACAGGAAAGATTTCAACACAAGACCAGGAGCAAACTAGGGCAACCATAATTGTCACAGATCCTAACGCAAACAAATTCAGTACATCAATAGATCGAGTTACAGTATACGTATGGTCTGATTCTGATCATAAAGGCATAGAAATTACTGCTTATGAAACAGAGGTCAATTCTGGTATCTTCAAAGGAATTGTTACAATATCTGAGGGTCAGTCAACACAAGATAAAATACATGTAAGTGACGGTGATACACTCTCGGCAAGATATACAAGTACAACGCCTTGGTCTCTTGGTACTACAAATCGTGGTATTATAACAACTGCTTTCATTGGGACGAGTTGTCCTCCACTTGAAAGAGTTCCAGCCTCCTCAATTCGAGTCTTGGACAACAAGGGAAATGGGCACAATATAATAACAGTTGATCAACAAGTTATGATCACTTCGGATATTGTCAATCCTACTACCAAAAATCAGACTTTTACATATATTGTTCAAATCCAGGACAAAAATGGATCTATAGCATCTCTTGCATGGCTGTCAGGAAAGATGCTCCCCAATCAGGCATTTAGTCCAAGTGTTTCATGGACCCCAAGTAAGGTAGGTAATTATGTTGTAAATGTATTTGTCTGGGAGAGCCTCACAAACCCTAATGCACTTTCTCCTCCGATATTTACTGATCTGACTGTATTACACGATTCTGCAACTTACAAGAAATCTGCCATCGGAAATGTTGAAAACTTGCATTGTAAATTAGGGTTTGAATTGGTGATTAAATCAAAAGATAACTCTCCTGCATGTGTGATGTCTGATACGGCAAAGAAACTCATATCTCGTGGATGGGGAACATTTACCGCGTCATCAATTGATCGTATTGATAATCGAGAAAAGAATGGAACGCTTTCTGGTGTTGTATCTGCGTATGTATATGGCGGTCCCATCGGAACACTATCACCAAATCGAAGTGTGCACTATGAGATAGATGTGTATGCAACTGACGGAGTTACGATTGTAGGAAAAACCCTTTCTGATGATAATGCATATTATTCAGTACAACTCCCCGCTGGAAATTATATTATTTACACATACAACAATACTAAACAAACACATCTTGTTTCAGTGTCCTCGGACAAGAATACTATTTTTAACATATCATCCATCTTAGCCGTACCGTAATTAGACAACATAAACCCCAAAAGTTAGCGAGTATAAATGAAAACACTACTTGTAAGAGTTATCTGATTTTGTAAGATAAATCACTACGCCAGCAATTGCTATGGCAATTCCTGAATACAACAGTGGATAAACAAATGAGGGATCAGTAGTAAAATACAACCCTCCAATAGGACATAGGTAGTCAATACAAAACGGTTCTGATTGTATCTGAGGTATGCGTATTGGGGATATAGCGAGTATCACTGACGTCATTATAGTACCAACAAAAAATATCCAGTGTGGTACAAATTGTCTTGAAACTGATATCTTATTTCTTATCAATATGATGGAACCCAAAACTAGGCTTACTGTACCGATATAGTACAATGTCTGGCCAATTCCTTCATACGGTGATTTTGCAAAAAATGGTGGACTAGGACAATTTGGAGCCTGACACCACTTTGATTCTGACATTTCTTTTTTGTATTGGTCAATCTCTTTATTTGTCATTGGTACCCAGATGTTCTTAAATTCCAGACCCAAAACGATGAAAACAATTCCTATGGAAAACAATATGACAAGTAATGTTTGCTTTTTGTTCAATTGCTTTTTCATTGTATGCTGGTAAAATAAATATGCTGGTAAAATAAATATGCTAGAAGAAAGATACGCCACTTTTTTAAACCATACATGTCCAGTACAGGTACAAAATGAAAACTCTACGCTTTGCAATAATTATTGGAATAGGAATTACACTGACAGTAATTGGAAATTCTAATCTTGCATTTGCACAGTATGGAGGACCTGCGATGGGACCGTCTGTAAGTATTTCAGATATTACTGCCTCTGGAAATAACGTATACATAAGCTGGAACGGAATGGATCTCAACACCAAATCACCAACTGTTTTTCTAAAGACAAGCAACAATAACGGAATAAATTTTGGGAAGACTATCAACCTGAATCAATATGCCGTGTCACCATATGATTTGTCAATATCTAATGTAAGGATGACATCGTCAGGAAACAACTTGTATCTGACATGGACTGACTGGAAAAACGGAGCACTAGATTCAAACATATTTTTTATGAAAAGCAATGATGGCGGAAATACATTTGGCAATGCCCTGAAAATAAAGACTGGAAGTGGAATATCAACCGTAGCTGCGATAGGTTCTAGTGGAACAAACGTCTATGTGTTGATGTATAACAATACTGATTCTGCTTACTCTGATCTGCTATTTGCAGCAAGTAATGACAGTGGAACAACCTTTAGAAAACCACTCTCACTTTCTACCAACCACAAACTCATGATGGGAAACGTGCAAATGGTAACCTCTGGAAACGACATCTACATTGTAGCAAGCGGGGATTACTGGGGCTCGCAAAACGGTGCAATGGTATTTTATGCAAGCCATGATAATGGCAAATCTTTTGCACCTGTTGTAATTGCAGATAATGTCATGACGTTTATTCCTCAGGTAGGGGTATCAAGTAATGACGTATACGTAGTTTGGACGCAGATGACTGGACAGGGCTCGGCATTATTTTTAGAAAAAAGTACAGACGGGGGAACAAGCTTTGGTAATAAAATCCAGATAAACCAAGACGGGGATCCCAGATGGCCTCAGCTTGTAGTATCAAAAAATGAGATCCTTGTCAAGTGGATCCAATCCTTTCCATCAGGGGGAAGCAAATTGTTGTTGTCCAAAAGCACTGATAACGAAAGTACCTTTTCTATACCGCTTAACCTAGGAGACTTTACATCAGGAAATTTTGATTTTTCACAGATAGGCATTTTAGATAACGGGGATCTGTTTGCAGCATGGGTAGGAGAATACGATCCTTCATATTCTCATTCTGGAATCTTTTTTAGAAAAAGCACTGATGCAGGTATAACCTTTGGAGACATATACGATCTCAACGTGGCTGGCAAAACAGCAATACTTAATCCAAAAATTGTTTCTGACCAAAATGACATCTACATTGCAGGTGATTCCGGATCCCCTGGAATGGATGACATAACTTTTAGAGTAAGCGCAGATTCGGGTGAAACGTTCACAAGTCCTGTAAATTTGAATATCAACGAATCAGTACAAAATTCCCAATCATCTCTACTGGTACCAATACCGCAATTCAAACCAGACATACCTACAAGCGTTCCTGCAAACTCTCAGTTTTCAAATTCGCAAAATGCATCATTTGTACTTGGTCAGCCAGACTTTGTATCAAACTCTGCAAATCCTACAGCAAGCACGTTTTTTACTCCACATTTTATTGCGTTTGATCTGCAAGGAAACCTTTGGGTTTCAGATGGTGGCAATGATAGAGTGCTTGAATTTACTCCGCCATTTACAATTGGTAAACCAGCATCAGTCGTTCTTGGTCAGTCTGATTTTACATCATGGCAGGTGCTAAATGGAACAAATCTAAAATCATTATACCATCCACAAGGACTTGCATTTGACAAAGATGGCAACTTGTGGGTTGCAGATGGTGCCAGTAACCGTGTACTGGAATTTAAGACGCCATTTAAGACAGGACAAGCACCATCTCTGGTGTTAGGTCAAAAAGACTTTGTATCGGGGAGAGAAACTACCCCTCCAACGCTGAGCTCCATATATTATCCTGGGGGAATATCTTTTGATAAAAATGGGAACCTCTGGGTTGCAGATACAAGCGGCCGCATGTTGGAATTTTCACAACCTTTCTCAAACGGAGAAGATGCCTCGATTGTATTAGGGGGTACAAATCAGATGGGCATGGCACTTGACTCTGCAGGAAATTTATGGGTTGCAGATACTAGCTACTATAGAATACTGCGATTTGACTCTCCGTTCTCAAGTAATATGATGCCATCCCTAGTGCTTGGGCATAGAGATTTTACAGCAGGTGGGGAGGGAGTGGCATCCAATTCTAGTTCACTCCGTGATCCTTTTGGGATTACATTTGATTCAAATGAAAATCTATGGGTTGCAGATTCTGGAAATAATAGAGTGTTAGAATTTACCTATCCCTTTACAAATGGGCAAAATGCATCTCTGCTCATAGGGCAGACAAGTTTCAATGCTGGTGCAGTGGATACAATGGGGCATACTGCAAATTCACTTGATCAACCACATGGAATTGCCTTTGATAAAAATGGAAACCTATGGGTTGCAGACTCTGCAAACAACCGTATTCTAGTTTACAAGTCAAACCAGTCTGGAAACTCTCAGATTGTCTTTCCAGATTTTAATTTAGAATCTGGCCAATTCAAACAAAATGTAAACCTGCCAAATGCATATGAGCAAGCTGCAAACCAGATGGAGGAATGCTCAAAAAAGATAGGAATTGCGTCAGATAACCAGACTGCAATTAATCTGGTGCTTGGCTCAAGCGAGTTCCAATCTAAAGTGCAAGGCTATGATTACAAATTCAATGGAATATCAAACATGTTTCATTTTTGTACTTTGGACACTGTAGAGGTAGTCTATGCACTTTATGACAAGGATGACAAGTATGTCAAGTCATTATATGTCTCAATAGACCCGTCTTTGACAAAAATACTTGGAACAAGAGAAGGAGGCGCTCAATATGGTGGAACTGGATATAACGATGCAAATTCGTCATCAACACTTCAACAACAATTAGATTTGACCAGAATACAAATTGAAAAACAGCAGTTAGAAAAACAACAATCTGAGGAAGTAAAAACCTCATACTATGTGGCAGAAGTGGGCATTCCAATATTTGTAATCATGTCTACACTTCTGTTTTGGTTTACAAGGAAGTAGAAAGTGAAAACTCTGCACACTACAATAATAATTCTTTCAATCACATTTGTATTAGTTGTAATAGGTACGCCATCGATAAATGCTGATTGTAATTACTGTTGGGTTACAGCAGAAAATAAAAACACACCAATGAGAATCTCAATCCAATCTGCACCCACTCCCTTGGATCTAGTACCTCCTCAAGACAGACACATACATATGAGATTTTCTGACGCAAACACAAATCATCTGATAGAAAATGTGACGTTTGCTATGTATATAACAAAAGGAAATCAGACATTTTTACAAAATAATTTCTGGACTCAATCTGGGAGTTTTACACTCAATCTAAAGCCTGGAGAAAGATATCTATGGTACGCAAACCCTGATCATGATCCTATGGATGGTTTGTATTATTCACAAGGTGACCAGATAGATATTGATACATCTTATCTCACAGGAGATCTCTATCACTTTGAATTTCAACCTTTAGTGTATGCAGTTCAGGACACAAGTCAACAAAATGATGGAATAAAATTTGAAACTACTCTTAATCTTTTAGACACGTACAATAAAACAATCGCACCTAATACTAATCTTATCTCACCAAAAATTCCAGAATTTCCATTTGCAGTACCAATCTTGTTAGTGAGTATTACATCATTGATTGTTTTTTACAGATTTAAGTTTAGGATGAATTAGAAAATGAAAACTCTACATCTTTCAATAATTCTAATGGTGGTTAGTATTTTGATAGTGCCATCCGTTCAAAATGCAAAGGCAATTCCATACTTTTCTCCACAGGAAATTTACAAGCTAAGCGATATGGCATTCCATGGAGAAGTCATTTCCAAACAAGAAGGTCCTGGGCTTGATTACTATTACCAAATCAAAGTTGATACCTATTTTAAAAATCCACAAAATTCTGATTCAATAACTGTAGCAGGCCATAAACCTGGTTCTCCTAGAGCGGGATATCCACAATTTGAGGTAGGAGACAAGGCAATTTTTTACATAAGAAAGATAGACGGTATCAATACCATGTATTATGGTTCCCAAAAAGCAGGAAACGCATGCGATATCCATAGTTTTCTTGGACCGGCTCCACTGCCTGGAGAAAAACCAGCAATAAGCTCACCTGCTAGTAATCTTCGCCTTCTAGATGTTAATGGAAACGCGATAATTGGTAGTGTTAGTACTAATCATAAAGTTGTACTACATTATGACGACATATGGAATAGTTATCCCGAATCAAGAATGATTCCAGTGGAAACATCAATACTTGATTCCAACTCCCAAACTGTTTTTTACAAAAAACAAAATCTAGAAATGCAAGCTTGTGATGGACCTGGTATAATAAAGTGGGACTATATTCCAATACAAAGTGGAAGATATGCTGTTACTATGATTGTTGATAACAAAACTACACTTTCAACAATCTTTGAAGTAAAAGATGATTACGGAATTTCTAGTCTAAAATCAATTTTATCACCACTAAAACAATTCAAATCAGGAATTGCAACACAAGATGTAAAATGTAAAGAAGATTTCATGCTTATAACAAAAGCAAGTGATGGCTCTCCAGCTTGTGTAAAACCAGAGACTGCACAGAAATTAATTGAGAGAAGGTGGACTCAACCAACAATAATTCCTTCAAAAAAAGCACACGAGATATTGCCTTTGACTCCAAATAATACGGTAAAACCATTAGTAAATCAAGATAATCAAACATCATCCACACTCAAACTTTTCATTTCTACGGATTCTACTTACACAAGTCCTGGAAATCCAGTAGGCGTAGATATTTCACTTAACAATACGAGTTCTACACCATTAATTCTCACTAAATCTGATAATTGGCCACGTAATGATCTAAGTTCAGGACCATGTTCGAATCTTCCGTTTGGCATGGCTATCCTAAAAGGTTACTATACTGAACAAAACATGAGTAATGCGAATTCGCTTGTAATCTTCCAAAATATTCCCTGCCCCCTTCCGGCAAAAATCAAAAGTTACACATTTCAGCCTCTAAGCAGCAAGGCAATACAAGAATGTGATAGCCTATTTTCCTGTACTGGGTTAGTCGATATGAAAACACATCTTGAGATAAGTGGATTTGTGGATAACAACAGCCCGCATCGTCCATTCAGTGTTGGTACATACACAATAATTGCAGGAGATCAATGGGGGCATGTTACAATACAACATTTTTCAGAGGCCTATACTACACCGCTTGCTGACTTGAGAGGAAATTAAATAGGCAAGAAATGAAAACTCATTGAAGAAATCTCGGTATCTTTCCTATCATGTGTGATATTGAGACACGACCAGGACCAGATGCTATGGTCAACAAAGCCCCTGCAAGTAGCATAACGTCAAACTCCCACCCTGTAAAGTCACTTCCAGAGAATTTGTCTATGCCTTTCACTAGAAAAATGGCTCCAAGCAAGATGATGGTAATTATACTGGATGATATTCTTGTCAATACACCGCCTATCAGCAAAATTCCACCAATAGATTCAGCAAGTGCTATTGGAATCTGTAATTCAGTAGGAACACCCACATTGACAAGGAAATTGCCAAATCCAGGATTGAATTTTCCAATGCCATGATAAATGAAAATGGAACCTAGAACAAGTCTTATGCCAAAATGTGTTATATCATGTAGATTGCTTTCTTTTATCTTCGAATCCGTAATCATGAATTCTTCTCTACAATCTTGTTCTTTATTCTTTCTGTCAATTAATTATAATGAAAAATAAATCATTCATGTGACATAATGATTTGAGTTTAATAGTATCTCTTTTCAAATATGTCTAAGGGTCTAAAATTGTTTCATTAAAGTAACTAGGATCTTGCAGGATTTGAATTAAAAAAAGAAGAGTAGGAGATTCTCTTGGGGAAGTAGTTTATCTCTTACTTGTTTCAGAAAATATTTTCTGCAACTTTGATTCAAGCTCTTTTTTAGCCTCTGACTGTACCAGAGTTGACTGCCAAACTTTGGCTGCTGTTTCAATCATTGCATCTGCCGCCTTGTCAAGTGAAGGACCAAAGGAGGCATCGATTCTCTTTTTGAGTCGTTCCACATGTGCCTGATATAGTGCATCGTGGAATGCCTTGTGCAGCAATTCCATTGATTGTTTCACAGGATCAGCTGTTCCACAACCGCAGTCACTACATTCCATCTCAGATGTGCATGAGCATGTTGCATCTTCTTCCATATTGCATGTTCCTGTTTTGCATTCCATATTACTTTCTTATACTTGCTATAGAAAGGTAAGTATATAAATTGGAAAGTAACTTGATTGAAAGCAGATGTGATCCTAGTAAGTTGATGCCACAAGAACTCAAAAACATGTCAGACCAGATAAAGTGCTGTCCTGTAGATAATACATTCCGACTCGTTGGAAAAAAATTCACCATACACATACTTCGTAACATGATTATTTTGAATCATACCAGATTTAATCAATTCCTAGAATCAGTGGAAGGGATTAACCCCAAGACTCTTTCTGTAAGATTACGCGAGATGGAAAAAAGCGGTTTGATAAAAAGACATGTCTATGCTCAAACTCCTGTTAAAATTGAATACACAGTTACAGAAAAGGGGAAAGAACTAAAATTAATCATAATGCAAATGGCTGCTTTTTCGATGAAATATTGTTCTTCTGATGTATTCAAGGATGGTAAACCAAGAACATTAGAACAGGTGTTTGGAAAACCAAAAAAGTCAGCCAAGGAGTAAATGTTACATGACTAATAAAACAAAGGGTAAGAATACAAAGACAACAGACGAACATGATGATTGATTTAAACTAGAATAAATCTACGCCACTTTTTTAAACCATACATGTCCAGTACACGTACAAGATGAAAATTCTACACTTTGTAATATTCGCTGTTGTGATTCTAATCATGCCGACAATGACACATGGTATATCTCATGCCCAAATCAGTGCACCGTTTAAACTGATTAATTCTCCACTGGTACAATTTCAGTCAGGAACATCTGTTGCTGATATAATATGCATGCAAGGCTTTGTACTTGTCATTAAAACAGAAAACGGCCATCCAGCATGTGTGGAACCACAAACTGCACAAAAGCTTGTAGAGCGAAATTGGGGCACAATGGCATTACAACACAATAAAACCGTCTTAGAACATCAAGATGATGCAAATAACAGGTTTGCCTTTTCCTTTTTTTCAAACATTTTACAACAAAATAACGGAAATGTCTTCTTTTCACCTTATAGTATATCAAACGCATTTTCAATGGTATACGAGGGAGCACGAGGAAGTACCGCAGATGAGATACAATCTGTCTTTCATTTCATACCTGATGATACAATACGCAAAAACTATGTCAAGGCAGTCAACTCTGAACTAAATTCCCCAAACCAGCAATACAAACTTGATATTGCAAATGCATTATGGATACAAAATGATTATCGTATAGTAAAAAATTACGCTGATACACTACAACAGTACTATTTTGCAAATGCGACAAATCTTGATTTTAAGACCAAGTCTGAGGAATCAAGGCAAACAATAAACAATTGGGTAGCGAACAAGACTAATCAAAAGATAATCGACCTTCTTCCTACAGGATCGATAAATCAATACACGAGGGTTGTTCTTACAAATGCGATTTATTTCAAAGGCAACTGGACCAACCAGTTTGCTGGATATGAAACAAGGGACGAGAATTTTACCACATCATACCAAAAAACAGTAAAGGTTCCAATGATGCAAACACTTGCAAGCTTCAAGTATTTTGCAGATGATAGCCTCCAAGTATTAAAAATGCCATATCAAGGAGGAAGCCTCTCTATGATTGTTCTGCTTCCAAAGGACAATGATTTGAAGTCATTAACGAGTTCTCTTTCAGTAGAAAAACTACACTATTGGAACGCAAATCTTACAACAGAACAGGTTCTGGTGTACTTACCAAAATTCACCCTTAACACAAAGTATGTCCTAAATGATAATCTTGCATCCCTGGGAATGCCGTCTGCCTTTTTGCCTGATGTTGCAGATTTTACAGGTATGACAGGAAACAAGGACCTCTCAATTAGTGCTGCGGTTCACCAAGCCTTTGTCAAAGTGGATGAAAAAGGAACTGAAGCTGCTGCAGCAACAGGTGCAGTGTTTCAAACAACATCTATGCCACTTTCAAAATATACATTTAGAGTAGATCATCCTTTTGTGTTTTTGATTTATGACGAGCAAACTGATTTGATCTTGTTTATGGGTCAGGTAGTAGATCCTTCCAGATAATTTTAGAAAATGAAAACTCTACAAATATCAATAATTGCATTATTTGTGATTGTTTTGATTAGTATTCATAGTGTTAATGGAGTTCTTGTCGATAATGCTTTCATAGGCAGTTATGTTGTCAAGGATGATCTTGCGTTAATGAATAATCAAACATATTATATTTCAAAACTATACGACTCTTACGATTCAAATCAAACAATAATTTTTCACAATGTAGTTTTTGCTATGCCTACATCATTTACATCTCCTCCTGATCCAAGCGGTATGGTCTTCAGTCTAGTAAAATTTCCAGATGGATCTACTGAAAAATTGGGTGTTGGTGTTCCAACAGCCTCGACATTGACTACATTAAGTATACATGCCAACTCTCAAGCCGCATTTACAAGATTCATAAATAATACTTTTGTATTTTTAGTCAGTCAGGATTTGGGACTTTCGTCTCCTCTAAAGCAATTCAAATCAGGAATTGCAGCTAAAGATGTAAAATGCAAAGGTCTTCAACTAGTCATAAAATCAAAAGATGGTTCTCCCGCATGTGTAAAATCTTATACTGCAATAGTATTGGTTGAGCGAGGATGGGCAAAAGTACTAACAACTGAAAACACAACTCTGAATGCTCTTGAAAATAATTGTGGACAATTCTATACAATACCTCAAGACAATCATCCCAATGGATCTGAAACATATCCAGTTCTTATCTTAAAACAAAATTCCATAGGATGTGCCAAGCTAACTTATACGATAAATTACAATTACAATGATAACAGAAGCGGGTCTGTTTGGTCACAAATGTTAAACTTTACAGACATGTTTCACATAGGCAAATACAATTACACCACACATGGCAATTCATTTGGAGTTTCTTCAATTGACACTATGCAGATGTTCAAAATCAAGTCTATTCCAGAAGTGGTAGATCTCGCAAAATATCCAGTAGGATCACAGTTTACGATCACATTGATAATACAACCTCTGCAAAATGCAACTGGATTTTATGATTATTCTATAGAAGAGATACCATGTGATTCATATCCGCTGGCAGTGGGATATAGCCCAGACCAAGTAAATTCCACTGATTTCTCAAAAGGAATGATTGGTATGCATAATCATTCTTGCGCTAATATGCCGTATGAAATCTCTTCAGTACAAGTATCTGGCATGGATTTTAAACTAGTAAAATTCTCGTAAAGAAAAATCTAGGTACAAACTGATCACAAAATAAAATTTATGCACAAAGTGGGTCCAAAATAGCTCTATTATGGTGGCATATTCCCATACCTGAACCTTGAATTAGTTCTTTTAAGGCGCGGTGAAATTAATTCACAAGATCCCTGTGGCGCTTAAATTTTTACTATTTAAATTCTGAACCTAATTTTTTAGATCTGAAAAAACTTGCGGGCTTTGAACTAAAAACAAAAATCCCTTAACGGATTTGATCTAGTCATCTTCGTTTGGCATATGGCTTGAATGTTATACCAGCTAGTCCGCGCCTTACCATTTTGTTAAATCTCCTCCCATGACTCAGGTATGGAAATCTCATATGGATCAGTTCATGTACGATAGTATTTTCCAGTACTTTATCATCTGGAATTTTTCTTACATTTATGAATACAACATTGTCCATGATATAGGACACTCCAAGATACTTGTAAGCTGATGTCCTTCGGCCTTCAGTTATGGATTTTGGCATCTCTAGTACCTCCTTTGTAGTCAGGAGTATCTTTGGCTCGGCAATACTAAATCTTGCAGAGTAGATTCCTACTTTTTCTAGTATCTTAAAACGCAGGTCAGAGTCAAGCTTCACAGTATCAAGGATTTCAAATCCCAAGTTTAATGCATCTTGTCAAAATGTATCTTGGTAATTGTGGATTTTTTTGTTTTAACCATAAAAGTAGTCAAGTAGGGTCAGAAATCCATAAGTTTAATCATAAATCATACAGCCACCGTCTCCTCATTCCCCACTAAACCATAGAGTTCATTATAGATCTAGCCCTATTTCTTATCTCCTCTGTTACATGTACAATAACCAGCCCTTCATTTGGTTGGCCATAAAATATAACAGAATTATTTGGAGCATAAACTACAACTGGTAATACAAGCAAGTCCTCTTCCCCCGATACAACAATTCGTACTGGTGAAACCATACCAAATGCCTTGCGAATTACAGAAATGCTCTCTTCAGTTATTTCTGCGGCAGGATTTGTACAGGTTAAAACTGTCTCCACTTTTCCTTCAGGTAAATCCCTCTTGGCTCTTTTTTCTAGCGAGTCTACAATCTGCAATGACGGATTGAATCCAAATTGTACCATCTTTTCAGTAGTGGCATCACCTACAGTAATTACAAAAGCGCCTTTTGGAATATTTTTTGAAATATTCTCTTTTGTGGTGTCAGAGTCTTTTATGAGAATCCCTAATGGCTTTTTTAATTGGTCTCGCAGTTTTTCAGGCAGACGCACAATGTACCTCTGTTTTCAACTATTTTTATGTAGCTACCTCAGCCTTTAGTTCTTCACTTAGCTGAGAAGCAAGTACACTACATCTTGCGGCCACATTCTTTGCCACAACCATAAAGGATTGAGACATGGTAGAATTTGGATCAGTGACAAGTACTGGTCGTCCAGTATCAGAGCCCTCCATTATACCAGGATTTAGAGGAATCTCACCTAAGAAGTGCAGTTTATGTTCTTCACTCATTCTCCTTGCACCCTCTTTTCCAAAGATGTAATGCTTTTCGTTACAGTTTGGACATGTAAAGTAGCTCATGTTTTCTATTACCCCCATGATTGGTATGTTTAATTTCTGGAACATTCCAAACGCCTTGACTGCAATATTGCTTGCAACTTCTTGAGGAGTTGTAACAACAACAATACCAGTAATAGGTATTGTCTGTGCAAGTGTTAGCGGAATGTCTCCTGTTCCAGGTGGAAGGTCTACAATCAAATAATCAAGATCAGTCCAGTTTGTATCAACAAGAAATTGTTTTAGGATTCCAGAAATTATCGGTCCCCTGTAAATTGCTGCCTGATGAGATTGCTCTGCAAAAAAACCAAATGATACT
>Ga0105164_10001640_pt1 | contig 14223 bp, 12 predicted proteins | sample VDWuncwatermetaG_FD_89674 | JGI IMG/M metagenome (GOLD analysis project Ga0105164, IMG submission 89674) | Wastewater microbial communities from Netherlands to study Microbial Dark Matter (Phase II) - VDW unchlorinated drinking water | ecosystem: Environmental > Aquatic > Freshwater > Drinking...
GGGCAGGGATGTGCCAGTGGGGCGCGTATTTTATGTCGCGCAAGGGCTACAAGGCCGACGCGATCCTGCGCTATTATTACCCCGGGGCTGTCATACAATAGAAATTTTTCCGGGTCCTGCTAATATGCTCCCTCTCCCCAAAGGGGAGAGGGTAGGGGTGAGGGGACAACGTGACGCAACAGCTTGATTTGGGTTAGGCCCTCGCAGGGACGTCAGGTTTTCCCCAGCGAGGAAAATTTTACTCGGTTTTCCTTCCTCGCTCTCCCTCGTCCCGCCAAAGGCGGGACTCGGGAACCATGCCCGCTCGTCGGAAAAACGCCCCGCTCAGACCATAACCCAAATAGCCGTTGCTTATCGCACGTAGCTTTGCTACCCATAAAAATTTCCCTATTCAAATGTAATATTTATGATATTATCGTATCGCTGTATAGAAAGTGAGGCGAAAGATGAAAATACATTCTGAAATATTAGTGCACTGGACTTTAAAAGAGTTGGTGAATAGAGAAAGCACCGAAGATGTTTGTCGCATATACATCAAACGACTACAAGATTTTTATAAAACAGGGATTAGATTTAACATCCCAGATGATCCGCCAGATATAGTTATAGGAGTTGGACATAGGACAGAGTTACCTCGGAGGCCAATGATTAGTTTTACAGAGTTAAGGTTATCCGAAGTTGATATGCATATGAAAAAATATGGTAGACTTGGCATTGGTTTCCGTAGAGATTTCTTAATGACGTGGGGAGCTAACCCTGTATTTTATTTACAAAGTAAAGACCAAGGGATTGTAAATACAAATCTTAAAATAATGCCTAAACTTATAGAACGACTCAAGTCTAATATTGAAGACATACCTGCAGCTAAGGCCCTCGAAGTTTTTCTAACTTATTTTAAGCCCATGGATAAACCTGACGGTGAGCCGTTTGACAATTATGACGAAATGGAATGGAGAATTGTTGATGTCAAATATGATGATAAAGAAAGACCCGATCGTTTTAAAGTATATGGTAATGAAGTGGGATTTACTTTTCTCCCACAAGATGTTTTGCTTCTTGTTTTTCCTGATGAGCATATTAGAAAAGCTGTACTCGCAGATTCGGAACTGAAGAAAAGATTCGAAGAACATATGCCTATGATGGTTAATGCAAATGAATGTACATCATTCTAGTGGCTAACGTAAGCTTAATAAGTTTAGGAATGCTTTCAACATTTAATTCAGATGTGTCCCCATTTTTGAAATGCACAAGCATACCCTTGTACCGTTTGCAATTTTGAACTTGCAAGTGTCCCCAAATCTAACCTTCAAAGTGTCCCCGTATCCTCCTTAATAGCAGATTAACAATTATGCGGACAGCTACCGGCGGGATGGGCCGGAGGCTTAAAAGTGAGTTGCGTCGTTTTTTGAGGTACGAGTTGAGAGTAAGCGCCTGCACGCCGTCAGCCACGGCGGGGGTTGATTGGCTTTTAAGCCGAAGGCCCGACCGCCGGTAAAGCTGGACGCACTTGAAACAGAGTGTTAAAAATTTTCTTCTGAGCGAGCAGGCCTTTTTACTTGGGTTAATAAATAATTAAAATAAAATCGCCATTTTGAGCGTCATATATAATGGGAGGTGATTTTATGAAAAATTTAATACCACAAGAAGTAGTTGAACAGAAGATTTTTATGATCAGAGGGCATAGGGTGATGCTGGATAAAGATTTGGCAAGGCTCTATGGAGTTTCAACCAAGAGGCTGAATGAGCAAGTTAAGAGAAATATAAAGAGATTCCCCGAGGATTTTATGTTTCAGCTAAGTAAAAAGGAGTTTTTGATATTCCAAAATGGAATCTCAAGTTTGAGGTCGCAAATTGCGACCTCAAAAAGAGGCGGGAGAAGGTATTTTCCCTATCTATTTACGGAACAAGGAGTTTCGATGTTGTCCACCGTTCTTAATAGTGAAAGGGCTATCCAAGTTAATATAGCTATTATGCGCGCGTTTGTTAAATTGCGCCAGATTTTATCTACGCATAAAGAGTTAGCCCATAAATTGAGCGAACTCGAGAGAAAGACAGAAAAACATGATGTGGAAATCCAGGCCATATTTGAGGCAATACGGCAATTAATGGAGCCGCCTCCGGTTAAGGAAAAGAGGATAATCGGATTTTGTCCCAATCCTAAATAAAGTATGATATAATTGTTCAGCGATATGAGTAGAAAGAACAGGTATATATGAAGAAGGCGTTTACCTTAATAGAATTGCTTATAGTAATTGTTATCATTGGCGTGCTTGCCGCGATAGCGATCCCACAGTATCAAGGTTACATTGATAAAGCAAAATGGACAGAGGTAACCAATATGCTTGGCGCGCTCAGGCAAGCCTGCGAGGAATATTATGTGGAAATGGGGGATTATCCACATATCTCGGGGAATCATGTTTACTTAAATGGTCCTATGGCTTATCCCGCGAATCCTGATGCCCCCAATCCTAATCTTACTGTGAAAGTCCCCAGCTATCCTTCCGCTACCAAATTTATATATGCAATAGGCAATAAGAATAACCTCGGGGATCCAGGTAACCCTCCCGGAGCTAAGTACAGCGTGCTTGGGTTTATTGATAAAGATGGGAATGGAGAACATAATACCGGGGATCCGTATATAGCAACTTTTAGCAACGGGACATTTAAGAGTGATTATGGCGCCCCGAAATTTCAGTAAAAATATCCTGTAAACCGCTTAAGCCGTCCCAATCCTAAGTAAAGATATGGTATAATCATCAAACGGTGCGGGCATGAGGGGGATATGAAACTATCAGATTTTGATTATGAGTTGCCGGAAGAATTGATTGCGCAGTATCCGCTGGAGAGGCGGGATGGGGCGCGGATGATGGTGCTGGAACGCGCCGCGCATAAGATTTACGAAAAGAAATTCGCGGATATTGCCGACTATTTAAATAAAGGCGATACCGTTGTGCTGAATGACGCCAAGGTAATACCGGCAAGGTTGTTGGGCAGGAAAGAAACGGGAGCCAGTATAGAGTTATTTTTGCTGGAAAAAATAAAGGATGATATTTACAAAGTTTTAGCCAAACCGAGCAAGAGACTGAAGGCAGGCACAAAAGTTATTTTTAAAGATGGCATCACTGCGACAGTTTTAGAAAACGCTGATTTCGGAAAAACCGTGAGATTTTCTGCGGGAGACGAAAAATTAAAAACCATCGGCCAGGTCCCCTTACCGCCATACATAAAACGGCCGCCTGAAAAATTGGATGAGGAAAGATACCAGACCGTTTACGCGAAATCAAACGGCGCGACCGCGTCCCCTACAGCCGGGCTGCATTTTACGGATGAGATAATTAAGCAGATAAAGGATAAGGGTGTAAATATTGCCCATGTTACGCTAAACGTCAGTTACGGCACATTCGCGCCTGTACTCGAGGAAGAAATAGAAAAACATAAGATGCACAAGGAATATTTTAAACTGCCGAAAGAAACAATTGATATTGTAAATGAAACAAAAAAAAGAGGCAATAAGATTATAGCTGTTGGGACTACGACGACACGGGTACTGGAAACCTGTGCCGACAAGACTATTCAACAAGCGTCATTGCGAGCCCCGGAGGGGCGAAGCAATCCCTTTTTTGAGATTGCTTCGGTCGCTTCGCTCCCTCGCAATGACAATTGTCTTACAGCCACTAACGCAACCCACATAGAAGGATCTGCAGATTTATTCATTTATCCCGGGTATAAATTTAAAATTGTAGATATGCTCCTCACTAATTTTCATATCCCTAAATCTACACTTTTAATGTTAGTCAGCGCGTTTGCCGGCAGAGAATTCATCCTGGAGGCATACAAAAAGGCCATAGAGTCAAAGTTCAGGTTTTTTAGCTATGGCGACTGCATGTTAATTGTATAATAAGGTGGGGACAGTTCTCAGTGAGAACTGTCCCCATAAGATGGAAAATTAGGGAATGTTTACGTTAATAAAAACTGACAAAAACACGAGGGCGCGGCTAGGGAAATTGGAGACGGCGCATGGCGTCGTGAATACGCCGTGTTTTATGCCGGTCGGGACCCAGGCGACCGTAAAGACGCTGTCGCATCAGGAGCTGGTTGACTGCGCCGCTGAGATTATGCTCTCAAATACGTACCATCTGTATCTTAGGCCGGGGATAGATGTGATCAAGCAAGCAGGCGGGTTGCATAAATTCATGAGTTGGGATAGGCCTGTATTGACTGACTCGGGCGGATTTCAGGTGTTTAGTCTGGCGAAATTAATGAAGGTAAAGGACGAAGGCGTTGAATTTTCGTCCCATATAGACGGCTCAAGGCATTTTCTGACGCCTGAAGCGGTGATAGAATTGCAGCAGGTTTTTGGCAGCGATATCATGATGCCGCTGGATGAGCCGGTGTCGTACCCATGTTCAAAATCAAAGGCCCGGGAGGCCTTGGACAGGACAATTGACTGGGCGCGGAGATCGAAGGCTTGTCATTGCGAGGAGCCCCGACGAAGTCGGGGCGACGAAGCAATCCCAAAAAGAGAGATTGCTTCGCTCCCCCTCGCTACGCTCGGGGTCGCTCGCAATGACGGGTCAATTCGACAATTATTATTCGGCATTGTTCAGGGATCAAGTTATTTAGATCTACGTAAAGAAGCCGCGGAAAAACTGGTGGATATCGGCTTCGACGGTTATGCTATAGGCGGCGTTAGCGTAGGAGAGGGCGAAGGCCTGATATACGACGTCACGGAATATACCGCTGTACTTCTGCCGGAAACCAAGCCGCGGTATCTTATGGGTGTCGGGACACCGCAGGATATCCTGGAGGCCGTATCAATGGGCGTTGATATGTTTGATTGCGTGATGCCGACCCGGAATGGCAGGAACGGCACCGCTTTTACAAAAACGGGCAAGCTTCTATTGAGAAACTCGAAATATACCAGGGACTTTACGCCGATAGATAAGGGGTGCGGCTGCTTTACATGCAGAAATTATACAAGGGGGTATATAAGGCACCTATTAAACACAGAGGAACTGCTGGGTTTAAGGCTTGTTTCCTTGCATAATATCTATTTTTATGTTATGCTTATGAAAGAAATTCGGGGCGCAATTACAGAAAATAGGTTTACGGAATATAAGAAAGAGTTAATAAGGGCATATAAGGATAAAGAAAGATTAAAAGGGAGGTAAGATGCAAGCACAACCAAGTCCGTTTTTAAATATGTTGCCGCTGGTCCTGATATTCGTTATATTCTATTTTCTTCTAATAAGGCCGCAGCAGAAGAAACAGAAGGAGCACGAGGAGACGCTGAAGAAACTGGATAAGAATGACGAGATTGTCACGACAGGCGGCATTCACGGCACAATAGTAAACGTAAAGGACACGACGGTGATCCTGCGCATAGACGACAATGTCAAGGTGGAACTCCAGAAAAATTGCGTCGCGTTCGTGAAGAAAAAAAGGTCTACTTCGCCGTCAGAGTCGTAAACTATGGTACGGCTTCGTAGGACCTGCAATTCCTGCGAAGCCCCACCGAAGTTTTATGCGTGAAGGGCGAAGCAGAAAAAGACAAGAATAAAATATGGACAAGCTGTGGGTAATAAAGAATCAGGATAAAGCCCTCAGGGAAAAGCTGTCAAAAGAGCTGGCTATATCGCCTATATTAGCCGGCCTTTTGATGAACAGGGGCCTGGATTCCCCTGCCGCGATTGAGAAATTTCTGAACTGCGGGAAATCCTCTCTTCATAATCCCTTTATGTTAAAAGATATGAATAAGGCGGTTGAGCGCATTAAAAAGGCGATAACGCAAAAAGAAAAGATTATGGTTTACGGCGATTATGACGCGGACGGGATTACCGCGGTCGCCATATTGACCACATTTTTCAAAAATGAAGGTGTTGAGGCGGACTGGTATCTGCCCAACAGGATAGACGAGGGCTACGGCCTTAATATGGAGGCGGCCAAGTTCATAAAATCCGAAAAGATCACGCTTCTTATTACCGTAGACTGCGGCACAACCGACAAGGAAGAGGTTGATTTTTTAAATAGATACGGCATAGATACCATTGTTATTGACCACCATCAGGTCCAGAAGGAAAACCTGCCTTCCGCATTCTGCATAATCAATCCTTTGCAGGCGGACTGCGCGTATCCGTTTAAGGAGCTCTCAGGCGCCGGGCTTGCCTATAAACTGGTGTGCGCGTTATCTAATGATACAGGGCACAAAAATGAGGAGTTCCTGGACCTGGTCGCGGTGGGCACCGTAGCGGATGTGGTCCCTCAGGCGGGTGAAAACAGGGTCCTTACAAAATTGGGCCTTTCAAGATTGAGTAACACAAGGCGCCTCGGGCTTAAGGCGCTTATGGATGTTGCCGGCCTGCGCGCGAAGGATATACAGACGGAGCATATAGGTTTTGTAATAGGGCCCAGGATAAATGTCAGCGGCAGGATCGGCTCGCCGGATATAGCCCTGCGGCTTATACTGACCCAGGACGCGGCTGAGGCGAAGGAACTTGCCGATATATTAAACAGGGAAAACAGTTTCCGCCAAAAACTCCAGGAAGGCATTTTTAAAGAAGCCCTTTCCAAGGTTGAGGGGGAATTTAATTTTAAAGACCACAAGGTGATAGTGGTATGGAGCGAAGATTGGCATCCCGGCGTGGTGGGGATTGTCGCCTCAAAGATAGCGGACAGATTTTACAGGCCCGCCATAGTATTGAGCGTTAGGGAGGATGTCGCCAAAGGTTCCGGAAGGAGCATTGAGAATTTTCATCTCTTTGAGGCGGTGCGCAGATGCGGGGGCATCCTGGAAAATTTTGGCGGCCACGACGCGGCCTGCGGGGTTACGGTTTTGAAGGCTAACATAGAAAAATTCAGGGATTCAATAAACAGCGTCGCCCATACGATGATAAGCGCGGATGACCTGATGCCGAGGTTAGAGGTGGATATGGAATTAGCGCTCTGTTCTTTAGACGGGAAGCTTATGGAAGAACTTGACAGGCTCGGGCCCTTCGGCGAGGGAAATCCGACGCCGTTATTTCTGTCAAGGAACCTTAAGATAAAATCGCCGCCCGCCCAGTTCGGCAGAAATGGGATGAAGATGTGGGTTACGGATAAAAAAATTACCTGCGAGGCGGTATGCTTTAACGCCTTTGACATATTAGGCCGGGCCGGAGAGCTGGACTGCGTGGACCTGGTCTATGGCCCGAAATTAAGAAAACAATCGGGCATAGATACTTTTAAATTGGAAGTAGAGGACCTGAAATTATCTTATTTAAAGGAGGCGGTTAAATGCGGAATTTGAAGTGGAAGATACTTTTAATAATCGCGGTTACGGGGGTGGCCTTATACGGCTTGTTCCCGATAAAAGAAAAGATTAATCTGGGGCTTGACCTGCAGGGCGGCATACATCTTGTCCTGCGCGTCGACACGTCCAAGCTGCCCGAGAAGCAGAAAGAGGATGCCACTGAAAGGGCGCTTGAGATTATCAGGAACAGGATTGACCAGTTCGGTGTAAAAGAGCCGGTCATCTCCAGGCAGGGCGTTGCCGGCATAGTTGTCCAGCTGCCCGGGGTAACAGACAGGCAGCGCGCCGTTGATTTGATAGGAAAAACCGCGCTACTGGAATTTAAATTGGTCTCCGACGATCTTGAGCTTTTAAAACAGGCCAGGGAAGGCAAGGAAGTGCCGGGTTATGAACTTAAGAAGGACGAAAGAGGCGATGAATTATTAGTCAGCAAAGAGGCGAGTTTAACAGGCGACACCCTTGTTGATGCTATTGTCAAATTTGACCAGTCAAGGTTCGGCGAGCCCTACGTAGGCATTACCTTTAATCCAAAGGGCGCCGAGATATTTTCCAAGCTTACGGGAGATAATGTAGGAAAGCGGCTGGCGATTGTGTTGGACAGTGTGGTCCAGTCAGCGCCTGTTATCAGAGAGCGCATCCCGAGGGGCGAGGCGCAGATTTCGGGTAATTTTAAGGTTGCGGACGCGAATGACCTGGCCATAGTGTTAAAGGCCGGCGCCCTGCCTGCTCCGATACTAATTGAGGAAGAGCGCACAGTGGGCCCGCTCTTGGGCCAGGATTCCATACGGGCCGGTATATGCGCCGCGTCGATAGGCGGTGCGGTTGTCCTTTTATTTATGGCGCTTTATTATGTTACAGCGGGCCTCATCGCCAATGTGGCATTAATTTTAAATATATTGTACATACTCGGGTTTATGGGCCTTTTTCACGCGACCCTGACGCTGCCGGGTATCGCGGGCTTGATCTTGACCATGGGCATGGCCGTTGACGCGAACGTCCTGATAAATGAGAGGATAAGAGAAGAGTTAAGGCTGGGGAAGAGTTTGCGCGCCGCTATAGCGGCCGGTTATCACAAGGCATTCTCAGCGATATTTGATTCAAACCTCACGACAATCGCCGCGGCAATACTTCTGTTTCAATTCGGGACCGGCCCGATAAAGGGTTTCGCGGTGACGCTGACTTGGGGTATCGGCGCCAGCATGTTTACGGCGATTGTTGTCACCAAGGTAATATTTGAAATATTGCTGGACAATGATATGCTGCATAAACTTCCGATGCTGCAATTATTTCCAAACACAAAGATCGATTTTATATCAAAGAGGAAATTCTGTTACGTCGTTTCCGCGATTATAATAATCGCGGGGCTTTTTATATTCTGGCACAGGGGGGATAAGAATTTCGGCGTAGATTTCTCAGGCGGGACCGTGGTGCAGTACGCGTTTCAGAATGACATAAAAATAGACGAAGTAAGAAAAACGCTGTCAGAGATGGGGCTCGGCGACGCCTCTATCCAGCAGTTTAAAGACAGGCCGAAGGAGATAGCTATAAAGACGCAGCAGGACAAATCCATGGAAATAGAGGCCAGGTTCAAGGAAAAATTCCCCGATAACAAACTTGAAGTCCTGCGGGTGGAAACAGTAGGCCCGGCAGTAGGAAAAGAGCTAAGAAAGAATGCGGTTTGGGCGTTACTTTTGGGCCTTTTGGCTATATTGGTTTATGTAGCTATAAGATTTAATTTAAAATATGGCATAGCCGGCGTTATAGCCTTGTTCCACGACGTATTCGTAGCTGTAGGCGCGCTTGCCCTGGCCCACAGGCAGTTTGACCTGACGATAGTGGCGGCGCTTTTAACAATAGCCGGTTATTCTATTAATGACACGGTTGTTATTTATGACAGAATTCGGGAAAATCTTAGGTTGGCTAAAAAGTCGAACCTTAAGGATATTATAAACCTCAGCGTAAATCAGACGCTTTCAAGGACTGTCCTTACCAATTTCACAGCGCTTTCGGTTGTGGTTGTGTTATTTTTATTCGGCGGAGAAGTTCTAGGCGATTTTTCCTATTGCCTGTTGGTTGGATTTATTTCAGGGGTGTACTCTACGGTTTTTGTTGCAAGCCCGCTGTTGATAGCGTGGGAAAAAAGAAAGAAATAATCAGGCCTTTACTACCTTACCTGCCTTGAGGCACTTTGTGCAGACCCTGACCCTCTTGGGCTGGCCGTTTATCAGAGCGTGAACGGACTGAAGATTCGGCAGGAAACGCCTTATCGTGATGCCTGTGATCTTTTTTCCTACGCCGCCTTTTTTCTTGGCAAGACCGCGCCGCGCGATTGTCCTTCCGGCTGCCGGTTTTTTACCGCATATATAGCATATTTTAGACATGTCCTATAGCGCTCCTTTTTATTTTTAAATATTTAAGTTCGTGCTATAATAGCATACAAAATATGGCTATGCAAGATAAAAATGCGTTAAAGACCCCCATTCAATATATCAAGGGCGTCGGCCCAAAAAGGGCCCAACTCCTCAATAAACTGGGCCTGTATACCATTGAGGACGCGCTCTATAACCTTCCCAGGCGCTATGAGGACAGGTCCAACTTTACTTCTATCTCGAAGGTGGTAATAGGCCAGCACCATACCTTGAAAGGCAAGGTCCTGACCTTCGGCCTCAAGAAGACCAGGAAGGGCTCATCCATATTCCAGGTGGCGGTGGGCGACGATACGGGCGTTATATACGCCATGTGGTTTAACCAGCCGTTCGTTAAAAAATTTTTCAAGGTGGGGCAGAAGATAATACTGTACGGCAAGGTGGACATATACGACGTCCCTGTAATAAACCAGCCGGAATACGAAATTCTGGGTGAAGATGAGAATGAGGACGATTCGGCGCATGTCGGCAGGATAGTCCCGATTTACCGCCTGACCAGGGACGTGACCCAGCGGTTTATCCGCTCTCTTACGAAAATGACGGTTGAAAGGTATTTCAGGTTTCTGGAGGATGTGGTGCCCACTAAGATAAGGGCGCGCAATAAACTGGTGGACGCAAGATTCGCCATAAACAATATACATTTTCCGACGAGTAGCGAGAACCTGAAGCGCGCCTATCAGCGCATAGTGTTTGAGGAATTTTTTATCCTGCAGTGCGCCATCGCGCTTAAAAAGAAGGATGCGAAGATAGAAAAGGGGCTTGAGCATAAGACAGAAGGCGAGCTCATAGAGGCCTTTAAAAAGCAGATACCTTTTCAGCTGACAAAGGGCCAGTTTGAGGCAATGCAGCGCATTGAGGGCGACATGAAGAGCCCCAAACCCATGAACCGCTTGCTTGAGGGCGATGTGGGCTCGGGCAAAACCATAGTAGCGGCGTACGCGCTTGTCCTCACCGTCCAGAGTAGTTTTCAGGGCGCGATTATGGTACCGACGGAAATACTGGCCGAACAACACTATCTGACCCTTAGCAGGTCCCTCGTCGGGCTCGGTATAAATGTGGCGCTCCTGATACACAGCGTGCCCGACGCTCAAAAGCAGAAAATTAAAGAGGACATAAAGTCGGGCGAGATTGATGTTGTGGTCGGCACGCACGCCCTGATACAGGAGGAGGTAGAATTTAAGAAACTGGGTCTATGCGTTATTGACGAACAGCATAAATTCGGCGTTACCCAGAGGGATGTCTTAAGAAAAAAGGGCCTTAACCCGGATGTCCTGGTCATGACAGCGACGCCCATCCCCAGGACGCTTGCCCTGACTGTCTATGGCGACCTGGATATCTCAATCATAAGGGAACTCCCGTCGGGACGCAAACCCATTTCCACATACTGGGTGGAAGAGGAAAAGAGAGAAAAGGTGTACGATTTTATAAAAGAGCAGTTTAAGGAAGGCAGGCAGGCGTATATAGTTTATCCGCGCATCTATGAATCAGAGTCGAGTCCCGCCGGAGGCGGGCCACGGGAAGTTTTGTCCGCCACGGCAATGTATAAAAAGTTTAAGGATGAGGTATTCAAGGATTTTAAGGTGGGTTTGATACACGGCGACTTAAAAGGCGAAGACAAGGACAAGATAATGACCGCATTTAAAAAAGGCAACATTGACGTCCTGGTTTCAACGGTAGTAATTGAAGTCGGGATAGACGTGTCGAACGCCACAATAATGCTGATAGAAAACGCGGAAAGATTCGGCCTGGCCCAGCTCCATCAATTGCGCGGAAGGATAGGAAGAGGCAGCCATGATTCATATTGCATCCTCCTTGCCGACCCGCGCACAAAAGAGGCGAAAAAGCGCATTGAAGCCATAACAGAAACAGTGGATGGTTTCGCCATAGCGGAAGAGGACCTGGAAATCCGCGGCCCCGGCGAATTCTTCGGCACCCAGCAGCACGGCCTTCCCGAGATTCGCTTCGGGAATATTGTCCAGGACATGGAGATCATGGAACAGGCTCGCAAAGAGGCCTTTGAGGTTATAAAATCCGACCCCAATTTTAATCTTCCCGAAAACCGCTTGCTAAAGGAGAGCATGTACTCCAGATTTAAAGGCAGGGCGGATTTAATTCATGTGGGGTAATATATTCCCTCTCCCTTTTGGGGAGAGGGTTAGGGTGAGGGGGATAGAGTCGTCATTGCGAGGAGGCCGCCGAAGGCGGCTGACGAAGCAATCTCCTATGTACAAGGGCGGGCAGTTCGACCGGCAGGCAGCCCTTCGTCTAATTTTGCGGCTCGCTGGAATTGGTATATAGAAGATTTCCCGCCCCGCCTGCGGCGGGGCTTTATTCAATTCCTACGCTCGCTCGCTCGCAAAATCTTTACGCCTCAGGGCAAACCTGCCGGTAACTGCCCGCCAAGTAGGTTTATTAAAGGCCATAATCCAAATAGCCGTTGCTTATCACGAATGAGGATAGCAATGATCAGCCCACCATGATAGAATATAAAAAAGTTGGTTAGATTTATTTGACTCCATAGGGATAGTATGATATACTTTTGCTGATGGGAAATATTTTTTTGTCTTGTTATTAAAATAGTTTAAGATATTACTTTATGAGAAGATTTTAATATTAAATATGAAAATTTTAAGATATAAAGCATTAGAATCAAAAAGACTATACTTCATAATGATCTCTATTATGACAGCATGGTCTTTTTTGTTTACAAATATAAGCCTGGCTGTGCAAGAGGTAATGATATCAGACTTGCGGCCCAGGGCGGCGGGGGAAACCGATAGAATGGCACAAAGTAGGATGGGGCCAGCATCAAATATCGCAGCGGCGGAAGTCAAATTTACCCATGAGGCTATAAGTCCAGAAGAGATAGCCATCGCAGGACGTATACTCTATCCTATGGTTTATCAGAATTCAAAAGAAAATGATCCATTTTATGTAGATTCAATAAGCTGGATCCCATTTTTTATTCCTTTTTTGCGTTATAGAGCAAGAGAGCTTACAGGGTGCGAAGATTTGGCGGTTTATGCGCAAAAGATATCCAGCCCACAATCGTCCAGCGAATGGGCTAAAGAGGCCGATTATATTTTAGTCTGCGAAAGCGGCTCTCGAAGAAAACGTAGCGATCGTACTTATCCATTAGATGTTTTTGTCAGTGATAGAACCAAGTCTAGAATCTCAAGGGCTGCTTCTAATTTAATAATTGCGAAGGGCAGAGATAAGCAAATTATTATAAAGGAGTGCGGAGTGGGTTATTATGAAACTGATGAAATTTTTGATATTATAAAACTATTAAAATTAGCAATAAGACGCGACCCATCTGAATGGACATTGATCTTGCTTCTTTACGATATATACCCTCCACATTTACAAAACATGTTGCAAAATCTCAAGTTGCTGAAAAATGAAGGTTTTAAAAAAATTGTGGTCGATATGCGTTATTGCGATTTAACTGATATAGAGCAGCGTGGTTATATATTTGACCCGAGACAGAAAGCCGATATTATTGTAAGCCGTAACCATTTTGAAAATCACCATTTTGAACCCAAAAAACTTTTCAAGGGACTTAAAGATCCAATAGCCGATAATTTATCTCCCCATGGTTTTGGTATTATAGGTGAATATACCGAGCACCCTCTTAAGCTTGTTTTTCCCTCAGCGTATAGAGGAGACGGTACCATCCTACGAAATTCACTAAGTGGGGTGTTAGAAAGTTCTGTTCTGCGGCCCTTGGCGGCGGGGCAGATGGATAATTAACCGCCAAATGCCCAGGACAGCCACCAATCTAGCCAATCTAGTGCCATCCCACAAAGTGCCCCCCCTGGCAGCCCCTTACCCTAACTCTCTCCCTAGAGGGGAGAGAGAGTGTATTATGTAGTGTACCATCTTCCTACCAAAGATATGAAAAACAAGGGTGGCGTGAAAACGGTACAAAATTCCCTTGCCAACCCGCCAAAATTTCCCCCTTGACAAATGGCAAATCTTCAGATATACTTGTTTCTGTAAGTAATCATTTTTGATTATTTATGGAAATGAGGTATATATGAGATACGCGGAATTTAAGAACAGGGTTTTGAACCTGCCGATTTTTACAAGCAGGGATATCGCGTATTTCTGTAAGGACAAGCAGGTTATTCGCAATCAACTTGCAAGATGGCGCGATAAAGGGTTGATTATTAAATTGAAGAGGGGCTCGTATATTTTAAATGAGGCCGATAGAAAGATTAACCCCAGTAAACAGTTCATCGCCAACCAGTTGTACGCGCCCTCGTATGTCAGCCTGGAATACGCGCTGGGTTTCTATGGGTTGATTCCAGAGCGTGTAGCGGATGTAACCTCTGTTACGACCAAAAAAACCGCGTACTTTAAGAACGAATTTGGCTCTTTTGTTTATCAGCACATCAAACCGAGCGCCTTCAGGGCCTTTAAGACAGTAAGCCAGGAGAACGGCCTGGCTTTTTTTATCGCGGAGCCGGAAAAAGCGGTTGTGGATTTTTTATATCTAAAGTTTAA
>Ga0105164_10001641_pt1 | contig 14209 bp, 13 predicted proteins | sample VDWuncwatermetaG_FD_89674 | JGI IMG/M metagenome (GOLD analysis project Ga0105164, IMG submission 89674) | Wastewater microbial communities from Netherlands to study Microbial Dark Matter (Phase II) - VDW unchlorinated drinking water | ecosystem: Environmental > Aquatic > Freshwater > Drinking...
ATATGAAACTATCCTACGATGACCTCACGCAGGTCTTTAACGCGAGCGGAGAGGCGATAGCGCATTTAAAGAATAATCACTATGTCGTAGTGACGAATATCTCCTCCGACGGCAAGGTAAGCTATGTTGAGCGCAACCGCGGTAAAGACGGCTACACCTGGACCGTATCAAAGGAGGATTTCGAGAAATCCTGGACAGGATACGCCATTGTGTCGTCATTGCGAGGAGGCGCCGAAGGTGCCGACGAAGCAATCTCTCTCATTCAATCGAAGAAGATCTCCGACGACACTGCCCAGCGCGTCAAGGGAAGCTGTTTGCCGTTCTTAATCCCGCTTATCGGTATGATATTCGGCGCTATCGCAGGCGCAGCGACAGCCGCCGTGGCCGGAATAGGCGCTATCATTACCGGCATTTCAGCGCTGCTTGCCCCGATCGTAAGCGGTATTGGCGCGCTCATTTCAGGCGTGGCGAATTTCATGGTGGGCATAGGTACGGCCGTCTTTAATGCTATTTCGTTCGTAGGAACGAGTCTTTTAAGTGTTCTTGGCCCAGCAGGTAGTTGGATAGGCGGCATCGGCTCATTCCTCGGCAATGCCTTTGGATTGGGCGGCGTAATTACATCGACCGGATTTAACCTCACAGCATTAGGTGCGGCCATCGGCAATACAGTCGTGACAGCGGCTTTATCGATTGGCGTATCAAAAGGATTAGAGGCGCTTGGCGTAAATCCGACCATCTCGAACCTCTTAAGTTCATTTGTCACAGGCGGCGTATCGGGATTTATTTCAGGAGGAGGTAATATATTAAGCGCGATAACAGGCGGTCTGCAAGGGCTCGCCGTGCAGGGCGCGAGTCAATTAGGAGCCGCCCTCGGTCTTCCCTCACAGATTACCCACATCATCTCAAATACCGCGGGCATGTTTATCGGCGCGGTAGGAAATAATATATCACCGGCGACAGGGCAATTTAATTTAGAAGGGTTTAGCGCTTCAATAGGGAAGGATATATCTGCCACTATAGCGAAAGATATTTCTTTCGCAGGTTTGATGAAGACATTTGATTTGCTCGGCGTCGACTCTCGTATTAGTCAAGCCACATCTTCATTTGCGTCCTCTCTAATTGGTAATACTGTAAGTGGCGCCGATATCGTTACCTCTTTCAGTCGAGCTATAAATAGTTCCATTGTGTCAGTAGGAATAAATTTGCTCGAAGGAATAAATCCGGCCGTATCGGCTGTGTTAAGATCCACAGGTCTAATGAATGCCGTGGAGAACATATTAAATACCAGCGGTTTGTTTGAGGGGGCGTTTAATGTTCTGAGCAGAATTGTTCCCACAGCTTTTAACGCGGCAGGCGGCTTAGTTAACAACATATTCGGCGGCGCAAAAACTTTTGTGGAGCTTGTGACCGAAAGCGGACCCCTCGGCGCGATGAACGATGCTTTGAATTCGTTATTTACGAGACAAACCGTTGAGGCAGTTGTGGGGCAAGGCGGTATGGAGAGTGTACTATCAAATCCGATTACTCAAGTGACATTGCCCGATGGCAGGGTCGTTGATAAAATTGCTCTGACCTCTAACGCATCGATATATCTTGGTCAATCTGGTGAGATTGTTTCTATAGAAGAGGGCGGTATTGCCTCGACAGGCACTTTTGTATGGATCGAAAATAACAAGGTTCAGATGAAAAAAGGCACGATCGAGGGTGCGAACATTGAGACCGGCGGATACAGCATATTTGCCGATGTAGATAATGGCAAAGCCACAAACATTGAGATAATCGATAAAGATGGTAATAATGTAGTTAAAATAAACCCTGAAACACCAAATACGCCCATAAATATAAATTCCGTATTTAATGCGTCTACTTCCGAATTTACATTTACCATAATGAATGCGCTCCTTTACTTTACCAATAGCTACATGGCGAAGATAAATAATGACACAGTCGAATCCATAACTCAGAAAATTAATGCCATCTCCGCGGGGTCGCTATTTAACGATACAAATAAATTCCTCTATGCTCTCGCGAATGGCGTGTCGAACCCGGAATCAGATCTAAATAATCCACCCGATTACATAACTAACTTAATAAACGATCTTTATGAACAGAGTAACCATAATATATCAAAAATGGATGACATTCTTCCAATACCGCTATATCAGCCGTTGTATCAAAACATGCCGATACCGCCGCTTGATGCTGTAAAATGGTATTTAGAGTCTCAGATACCCAAAATAAACCTGATGTTGACGACTAAAGCGCTAAAGGATCTCGACGCCTATTTTATAAGACATCCGTTGCAGCGTGACAGGTCTGTGGTGGGTATGGGCTACTCAGGCGGTCTTATACCTTTAGTTGAAGCCATATCAAAAAGGATGTATAATGTAAAAACAATAGTAGGTTTAGGAGCCGCAACAGCGTATTTAAAAACGGATATTGCGCCGATACTTATTCAGCTTGTAACATATCTCATTGATCAGGCCGTAGATAAAGTTCAGGAAGTATTGAAAAAAATATTAGGGTTCGATATTCCGTTTAGCGGCGCCCTGGATGCCGTCCAACAATATTATCGAGGTAAAATAGTGCCTGTGGTAAAAGAAGCGTTCCAAAAGACGATACAACAGACAGGATGGGAGAATAAAATTTTCCCGTCGCTTGCCGGCACCAAAACGGATATGATAGTGAATGTCTGGGGCACCAGAGATATACTCTATGAGCTGGGTATCGCTGATAAACGAGAGAACTTATTTGGAAAAACGACTTATAATATCGAGATTGTCGGTGCGACGCACTTCGACTATATGGAGCGCGGCGTAAATGACAAAAACAAACCGGATGACTGGAATAAGGCAATAGCTAAATTTGTCGCGGATTTGATAATAAATAGCGATAATGAAATTAAGCTAAAAGCATTTTTGGATGATCCTATTAACCATGCAATCCGCGACGACACGCGTGGCATATATATTGTTTACTTGCCGGGATGGGAGAGTCACCAATGAAATGGCGTTTATTTATAGCGATTATTATTTTGTCTATTGTTACAACACCAAGTCTCTTTGCCGACAAAGAGACTACTAATAAGACAGTGTCTTTAACAAAAGATCAATCTACCATGAAAATAATTGAAAGGAACAGATTGCAGAATGAAGGATGGCGTTTGGCTAAAAAGGGAGAGTATAACGCAGCTTTAATCAAGTATCATGCTGCTATGAATCCATCCCTTCTTAATTATGACTATGAAAAAGGGCTAGCCGAAGCCGCTATAGTTGATATCTATAAACGGCAGGGTAGATTTGAAGAAGCATTGAAAATAGTGGACTGTCAATTAGGTGTACTAAAAAATGAAAAATATCCTATCAATGGTATTACTGGTTATGAGAGGGCTTATAACAAGCGTATCGAATTGCTCGCACTTATAAAAGCTCGTGATACAAATAATGCACAACCAATTTATGATTACATTGGTTATATAAAATTTAGATATTCTAAATTACTTCCCCCTAATGGCTATGCAACGGGGTTTACTAGTTCCCGCATCGACGACCTCATCCACCTCTACGACTACCTACACGACTACGACGCAGGCATAGCCTTTATGGACGAGATAATAAAATACCACAGTCAGCATAAAAACAAAGACCATAGATCCGCCCATGAGAAAGACGTCAAAGAATACACCCGCGTCAAACAAGCGTGGGAGCTCGACAAAAAAACAGGCCAGCACGGCCATTTGAAGGAAGTTATTCGAACATCTGACGTAATATCATGGTAACTTTTTGAAATTGACGAAAGCCCACAGAAATGGTATCATTTGCCATAAGGCCATAGAGGAGTGGTTGGTGAAAAATCAGGACAGGATAAGACTAAGCAACTCATGCGATTCAAGGAGTTGCTTTTTTATTTGAAAGAAGAAGGACCTAATGAGAGCAGCGTTAGCTTGCGCTTTATTAGCTGTATGTTGCGTCTTTTTTTCTGGTTGCGCCACTATGTATGGCAGTTGGAATTCTGTAACCACTCAGAATACTCGAGATGGGTACGAAAAGTTTATCAAAGAATATCCGAACAGTGAGTTTACCAAGGAAGCGCAGAAAAGGATCGATGACCCGGATTATGCTTTCCTGACAACATGTTGCATCGGAACCCAGCAGGCATTAGAGGGTTATCTGGCTTCTTATCCTTCAAGTGATTACGAGTCTATGGGTAGGGCGTATGCCGAGTTTTTAGGAGAGATCGCATCACACGATCTAAAGTCATATAAGCAGTTTATAGCTCAACATCCCAATCATCCTTTTATAACGGAAGCGAAAATAGCAATACCGCTTCTTTGGTTGAAAGAAAAAGGCCAAAAAGTAGGTGTTATCGTCAATATCAAGAAACAAATCTTTAAGGGGATTCTAGGAGGCGGACAGGGTGATAAAGAGAAGACACGCCAGAAGGTTTATCAGAGGTTTAAAATGGAGCTTGAACAGGAAGGTGTGCAGTCAGTTTTACTTGATAACTTAGAGTCTGGCAAGGCCACAGAAGAGAAAGTTGACACAGCTGTCATAGCTGACTATTCTGAGGTTGAATACCCAAAATCTTCACCGCCGATATCGGGTGGCCTGTACAAGTCACCAGTGGTAGATGCTATCGCTTGGGATGCGGCGGGCAGCCTATCTGGTATTATTTGGAAGCCTGCCAAAGAAGAGATCTCAATCAGTATTAAGGGGGTCAATAACGGAGTGGAATATTACTCCGGTTTTTCTGGTCTTTCTTCGTCAAGCGGCAAAGCGATAAATAGGTCTGAGGTGTTAAAAGCTATTGGCGAATCTCTTGGCCCAGCCAATGCTATGATGGCTTTAAAAGGGAATCCATCTGATCAAGGGGCGAGTCAATGGGAAGAGGATCTTTTAAAGCAGGTCAAAGATACCAATGCGCAAAAAAATATGGAAGGAGGGAGTCCGTAATGAGAGCGTTTGTGGCATGTATTCTGTTAATCGTATGCTGTATGTCGTTTTCTGGTTGTGCCGTTGTTATGGCAGCTCGTCAGCCGGACAAGAAAAATCTGAAGATTTTGAATGTTGGTACGCCGAGAAACAATGTAGTGGCGGAATTTGGATCTCCTGCCAGCACCGAAACCGATCCTCAAGGGAACAAAGTAGATATATTCCAGTTTAAGCAAGGCTTTGATACGGCCACAAAAGCGACCAGGTCATTCGTGCATGGCGTAGCTGATGTATTCACTCTCGGACTGTGGGAAGTGGTCGGTACTCCTGCTGAAGCTATTTTTAGTGCCAAAGATATGGCTATCAAAGTGACCTATGATAAGGATGAAAAAGTTCAGAATGTAGTGTACCTCAAAGGCAAAAAATAACGTATATTGAAAGGGGGAGGCATGAGGGAAAATAGTATTTTCATTATTTTGGTTTTGCTTGCAGTCGCAGTATCAGGTTGCGCATTTAATGCGAAAATAATAGATAAAAGCGATGTTTATAACATGCCTATGATTCAAGGCGCGCCAAAAATCATATTGGCGGATTTAAATGATAACAGGGCAGATAAAAAAACGGTTGGACAGATAAGCGCGCTTGTCCTTACTTCGCAGACGGCTATAAGCGCTGTTCTTACCAATAGGATCGCGACGAGATTAAGAGATGACGGATTTAATGTTCAAAAGGTGAATCTTTCAAAATCAATGGATAGAAGCGAAATGCTGGAAGCATTGAAATCTAATAGCGGCAGGGCATTCCTGTCAGGGGGCTTGGACAATTTTTTTATAGCGTCGTTTGACGCTGTTATGGAAAAAGCCAAGGGGACAGTTACTTTTTATATCAAGGCATTTGACAAAGATGGAAACGTGACCTTTGACAAAAATTACTCTGCCTATGCCGAAAATTGGATAGGATTAACGGGACAATCCGGCGCAGAAAAATTGATAGAGCAAAGTATACAGGCTAGTATTGACGAACTATTTAAGGATCAGGATTTTAGAAACCTTCTCGAAAAGATTAAGAAACAGTAAGATTAAATCAAAGGTAAGTTAGCAGCCTATAAAAATAGCCGATAATGAAAAAGAAGACCTTTCTTATCTTGGGGTTTTTGTTGATTATATCCGGCATGTCTGTTGCTGAAAGCGATGTAATTATTCGGGAAATTTCCACAAAAAGTAATCTTGGGCCGCAGATAGAGCGAGGACAACCTAATTGTATTATTGATTCAGTAGGAAATGTGGCAAGCATTCCCCAAAAGGTAATTCTCCTAAATCCCAATATAGATAGCCACATCGTAAATTCAAAAACAGAACAATATTTGAAAGACTTTATTCGCGATAATCCTGAATCCATGAAAGATGTAAAGGTACGCATTAATCAATGCAGCCCTATTCAAGAGCTTGATCGGCTGGCAAAAAATAAACATGTGAGTTTAATATGGCGAATCTTTCCCGGTATTCCTGTTACGTTATGGGCGTCGCTAACGGGCCGAATTTTAGGAGGAGATAATTACAATCCTTATACCAACACCATCAGTCTTTATTCTAATGATCCGGCTGTGGCATTACATGAGGCTTGCCACGCCAAAGATTTTATGTCGAGAGCAACAGGTCTTGAAACAGATGCCTATGCAGTGGGTAGGATTTTCAGCCCAGTCGCTCTCTATCAGGAATTTACAGCCTCTGATGAAGCTATCGATTATCTGAAGAAAAAAGGCGATAGTAAAGCAGAAATGAATAGTTATGCCACGCTATATCCCGCCTTTGGCACCTATGGGGGCGCTTATACAGGAATACCTTACGGAAATATAATGGGCGCATTTGTAGGCCATGGCGCAGGATTATGGAAAGGATATGAGCATAGGTTGTGCCAGAAAAGCATTAAATTTGGAGACATATGCAGAAACCTAGAGTCAGACCCGCTTGCGGGGAATTTATTAAGCAGCGAAAGGAAAAATAGCGAGGCTTTGTATAAAGAGTTATATTCTACTAAATAAATAGGAAAGGGCGATACGATGAAAGGGTTGATTGTTTCAATCGTTTTATCGGCTTTGGTTATCACCACAGTTTTGCTTCTCGCTTTAATTATTAAGAATAAGAGATTATCTCTCAAAGGGAAGTTATTCTGGTCGGCCATTGTGATATTTCTCCCGATAGTTGGGGGAGTTGTTTATTTTACAAGAAAAGGAGAAGCAAATGCCTAAATGTGTAACACTTATAATATTATTGACATCCGTTATTTTTTTATCAGGTTGTGCGACCATTATGACTGGATCTACACAAAAAGTTCCGGTAAGCTCTAACCCCTCCGGGGCAGTTGCTAAGGTTGATGGTGGCATGGCGGCCGTTACCCCAACCATATTTAATCTGGAAAGAAAAACAGATCATACTATTGAAATATCAAAAGAAGGCTATAGAACAGCGCAGGTGATATTGAGGCATACATTAAGTGGTGCTACTGCCGGTAATATTTTAATAGGCGGCATTATAGGTATTGCTGTCGATGGTTGCTCTGGCGCCATGTTTAAACTTGTTCCGGAACGAGTAGATGTAAAGCTTGAGACAGAAACAGCTACAAAAGAAACGACTCCTTCCGCTGCTCCTAAGAATGTTAATATAGAGCCCAAGAATGAATTGCCCAAAGCCGTTGTAGGAAAATAGGGACAGCGACCATTTATTTTAACATTCCTTCCTCGGTCGGCCTCTTGATAAAGGCCTTAGCCTTAAATTAAATATACGTTCGTCACAAAGCTATTCAAAGCTAGCTGGGGCCATCCTACAGGGGGACACCGTACGAGATTAAATAAAATAATTTAAAATAATAGGATGAACCGTTTGCCACTAAATTCACCGTGGCAATTTCTGTAAAAAATATCCTTTACATCTCTATGCGGTTATGATATAAGCCATGTTGATCGGAGGAATTATAAGATGAAGAAAAACAGCAGGAAAAATGAGTCGGAAAAAGATATAAATATAATATCAGCAATGAAGGCTGAGTTTGAACACTTTAGCGGGGTATTGGAAGAAAGACTAATTAAAGAGGTCAAGACCGTCGCTGAAGGGCATGGAGGTATAGTTAAAACACTTGATAAAATAGAGACAGAATTAAGCGGTATCAAATCTGAATTGCACACGGTCAAATCTGAATTGCACACGGTCAAAATGGCCGTTATGGATACCGGTCACCGAGTAGACCAAATTGAAAAGAAGCTTGGCGAAAACTTACAAAATCAAGAAAAACGAATAACAAAACTCGAAGAAAAAGTGCTCGTATAATATCGATATTGTATTGGCATTTCCTTCCTAAACAGTTCCGCTAATCAAATCTTTCAAAAACACTTCAAGTCTACCTTGTCAAAATTACCCTACCGCTGTTACTATTATTCCTTCAAAATAGGTCCAACGACGTTTTTATTACCGCAAGGTCCTCGGCAGGGATCCGCGCCCGCCATACAGAAGGCGAGCGTATGCTGGAGCCAGCTTAAATTTACGAAGACAGGCACTCTTACCTCAAGCGCAATAGCGGTCGGCGATATGGCCAGGGGGACTTCCGTCTATCTCAACGCGAATCTCGACATTCCGATCATGTCCAATGTCAGGATCGAGACGCGCACAGGCTCAAGCGCCGACACAACGAATACCGGCGCGTGGTCTGAAGGGTGGAAAGAGGCGACGCTCGACCAGTATGACTATAAGGTTAACTCCAGCGTTAATAAATTCATTCAGTGAGGATAGGTCCTTTGCCACAAAATGAACAGTGGCATTTTTTTCTCAATTAAAAACTTGACATCATTCAATATGGGAGATATGCTTTGTTTCCTTTAGGAAACACGTGTTTACCAAAGTAAATAGTCAAAGGACGCGATAACCATGAAAATTACAAAGCCGTTGGATAATAGCTTAAATACCTGTGTAAAAACAAGGATACTGCGCTTTCTTTGCAGGACAGGCGCCGAGTGGAACGGAAGGCAAATCGCCAGGGAAATAGGCGTAACCCCCAAGGCCGCACACAAGGCGCTTAATACCTTGAATAAAGAAAAGGTCCTTTTATTGCGTAACATGGGTAAAACCCACGTCTATAGCTTAAATGCGGATAATTTTTTAGTTTCAAAGCTTCTCAAGCCGTTATTTTTGAAGGAAGACAGTATTCTCGATAATATCATTAATGTGATCAAGCGTAAAATATCCGCCTCAAAGAACAGGAAAGGCATCCTAAGTGCCGCGATATTTGGCAGCATCAGCGCGCGCGAGGACCATCCGGCAAGTGATATAGATATCGCCGTGATCGTGAAAAATGCTAAAGCGAAAGCTACCGCGGAACGTTTGTTTGAAGAAATAGACGCGAAAATCTCGAGGGAATTCGGCAACGTCATTTCGCCTTATCTCAATACAAAGACAGAATTTAGGGCTAAACACGAGAAAGGTCTTGCGGTTATTAAGGATATTCTAAAATCCCATAACCTTATTTACGGAGAAAGATTAGAAAGGTTATTATGACGCCGAAGAAGATAAAGACTATTGATGTAGAAAAAAGCGACTACAAAGTGTTTCTTAGGAAAGCTAAAGATTTCTATGATATCATGCTAACCGCTCGCGATACGGAGAACTGGACAGCGACAGGTCTCAATGCCGTTCATTGCGCTATATCCTCTTGCGACGCGGTTTTAACTTTTCATTTGGGAATACGGTCGATAAGTGATAATCACATGGAGGCGGTAGAGTTACTGTTGCGTCTTCCATCGTTAGTTGAGGGCGGAGAGGTCAATACTTATAAAAGGATCGCAGCAAAGAAAAACCTCATTGCTTACGAAAATAGGGATTTCAGGCAAGTGGAAGCGATTGAGATTACGAAACTTACCGATAGGTTCTATGGATGGGCTACGTCGAAACTTCCGGCGCTGTGACATATTACTGTCGAAGGAGACCATTTAAATGGAGAATTTAGGACGGTCCATAGCGTTCCACCCCGATAGATAATAGTAATAGTTCAGTTATCAGAAGCATATCGACGAGGTCGTAGGGGACATTTAAATGTCCCCTACGACGGGAGTTATTCTGGCGGCTAAACTGTTACAGATAATAAGATATAGTAAATCAAAATATTTTGAAATAATAGGATGGGCCTTTCGCCGCGAAATTCACCGTGGCAATTTTTTTCTCCGCGATTTGCCCAAAATTTTACAGAGAAAATTTTGGACTTTTCCAGTCGATAGATATATCCAAATTTTGCTTGTCAAAATTTGGATTTGCATTTTTCGATTTTGTAGTGTATATTTAATACTCACTATTTATCATAAGTATTAAAACAAGAAAAAGGTGGAATATGGACCAGTTGATGACTTTTAACGACGCAAAACGCTATTTGAGAACATCAAGAGCAACTCTGTATAGATTGATACAGTCTAATAGTCTCCCAGCCACTAAGATGGGCAGACAATGGCGGTTTAAGAAGGAACGACTTGATAAATGGCTCGAGGAGCATGAAAACGTGAAGGAGAAATAGATAATGAATGATAATAACGAAAAAGGCGTGATTTTGGTCGTAGATGACGAAAAAGAAGTGACTATGAGCCTTAAGGGTTTCTTTACCGCTTTGGGATATGATATGCTGACTGCGCTTGATGGTAATGAGGCATTAAGAGTCATAGATTCTATAAAAAACCTCGATCTTATACTTCTCGATGTAAGGATGCCGGGTGTTGACGGTATACAGATATTGAAGCACTTGAGAAAGACCCATTCCAAGACAAAGGTGATCATAATAACCGCCTATGATAAAGAGGTTAAGGTAGAAGTCGAAAAGATCGGCATAGACGGCTTCTTCGCCAAACCGATAGACCTGTCCAAGCTGATAGACAGAATACGCTATGTTATGGGAGAGCTTCAGAAAGATACGAGAGTCTACCCTACCAAAGAGAAGGCGGAGCCGGAAACCAAGGCAATCCCCAAGGCAAGGCTTTTATTTCTAGAGCCAAATCCAATGGTATACGGCTTCACCTGCGGGTACTTTGCCGCCGAAGGACTGGTGACCGGAGATTATGAGACAAGGGTCGAATATGGCGATAAAGAAGGGCTGAATCTTCTTTACGACTATCAGCCCGACATAGTGATCATGTACGACGCCCTTTACAACATGAATGATACCAAGGAACTTGCAGGACTAATGATGAAATCAAGCCACAAGCCAAAATTAGTAATATTGCACGGCGTTTTTCCGAAAACAGATTTTGAACTGATAGAACTTGAAAAAGAAGGTATAAAATTCTGCAATCAAAATGCCATGGATGATGAAGGCTTAAGAATCTCAAATCAGAAACTTGCCGATTTTGTGGCGAAGGAATGCGTGAAACGCGGGTTGGTGAAGAAGGTAAAATAAAAAATGAATATCGAACTTAACGGGATAAGAGATTCAAGAAATCCCACCCTGAGCCTGGGATTAGGCGCCATCGAAACTTCGCTTCATACAAAGATCAAACTTTATAAAAAAAGAGCCGAAGAAGTGGAGAAATATTTAACTAAATATCCCGAAGAATGGGGAAAGTTTCAGCATGAATTCAATTCAGAAGTTAGTAGTATCTTTCGAGAGATAATGACATACGAGAAGATTAATTTGGCCAAAGGAAAAGTCGAAAAAGTCTATAAGCTAAAACAGCTATTTATTAAAAGGATCAGAAATTTATTCCTGAAAAAAGATTATACTGAATGGAGTCTCAAGAAACCTTTTGGTTACGCCGGCGATTATAAAATAATAGACGATATCTATTTAAACGAGCCTAAGACAACGGGTTTTGATAGATTATTTGACAATTATTATCAGATGAGTTCAATTTCAGTAGGGGTAAGGAATCGGAAGGAAGATTTTAAAAAAATCATAATGGATTTTGTGAAGATAAGTAAGAAAAAATCAATGCGGATAATGAGCCTGGCCTGCGGCTCATGCAGGGATATACAAGAATTATTGTCAAATAACATGTTTCCAAGCAAAGAAGTGACATTTGATTGCTATGACAACGATGAACGCGCATTAGAATATGCGAAAACTCTTTTAAAGCCTTTTTCAAATGTCAATTTTATAAAAGAAAATGTACTTAGATTAGCTGCGGCAAAGGATATAACTTCTAAAATCGAAAAGAAATACGATATTATTTATGCAACAGGTTTATTTGATTATTTGAATAATAAAATTTCAATGCGGCTTATCGAAAATCTCAGAATCTTATTGAAATTGGATGGCGTGCTTGCCATTTCGAATGTGCGTGATAAATATAGTAACCCTTCAGTTCATTATATGGAATGGGTTGGCGATTGGAATCTTGTTTATCGCGATGACGAAGAATTCAAAAATAATGAACTAAAAATAAGCTTTGAGCAACAAGGCATAATGATATATGTAATTGCCATAAATAAAAAGTAGGTAATAAAGAAATGACCCATTTTTATTTTCCTCTTAGTGGCCTTGTTAATGCTGTAACAAGTTTTTTGCTTGGTATTTTCGTCCTATCGCAGAGCATTAAAGCTCCGACCAATAGAAGCTTTGCATATTTTGCCTTTAGCGTAAGCTTTTGGTCTTTTTTCTATTTTCTTTGGCAGATATCAACTAATGCTACAAGTGCGCTATTTTGGTGCCATGTTTTTATGGCGGGAGCGATATTTATTTCCTCCACATTTTTACATTTCTGCATTAATCTAACTGATAAATATAAACAATACTTTAAGATTATTATTTGTGGTTATATAGGAAGCGCAATATTTTTAGCATTAGATTTTACTCCTTTGTATATTATAGACGTAAGACCTCGCTTGATTTTTCCATATTGGCCTTCCGCAGGTATTACCTATGCACCATTTTTGGCAATGTTTATCGGTTTGACTATCTATGCACATATCCTTCTATTCAAAGAATATAAGAAATCCTCAGGTTTTAAAAGAAATCAAATATTATATGTTTTTCTTGGTACTGCTATAGGTTTTATCGGAGGCTCAACGAATTATCCGCTATGGTATGATATAAATATTTTGCCTATCGGAAACATCCTCGTTTCTGTTTATGTGTCATCAGTAGCTTATGCCATTGTTCGCCATCATCTAATGGATATCGAAGTTGTAATAAAGAAGACGCTCGTTTTCGCGGCGTTATTTACCATTATCTTCGGAATATTTACAGGTATTACGCTTTTGACACAGCAGTTGATTGCCGGCGGAAGGTTGCTGGGCCTGGCCATAAGTTCGATGATCATCATTCTTGCCGTCAGGCCGCTCGAGGATTTTCTTACAAAGGTCACCGACAAATACTTATTCCAGAAGAAATACGATTATAAACAGGTCCTGAAATCCTTCATAGACGAAGTCATAACGGTCTTAAGCCTGGACAGCGTTATACAGAGCACCATCGAACTGCTTGACAAGACGCTTCATCCGGAATCGATAGCGATATTGGTTTTTAACCGCCTCGAAGACAAATATGTATCTTTCCGGACGCTTGGCTATAATGGCGAGATAACCTTTGACGGCGCTGCCAAAATTCCTGCCCTGCTTAAAACGACAAAAGATATTTTTTCGATGGAAAATCCAGACGATTCAGCCATGGCGGGCGGAGAGATGAAAGATGAGATGAATAGGCTGAATGCCCGCCTTGCCATTCCGCTCATGCTTCACAATGACCTGATCGGCATGATGCTCTTAGGAAAGAAAAAATCTGATGAGCAATACACTAAGGAAGATCTCGACATATTGACGGACCTGGCCAGGACCGAGGCCATAGCCATAGGCAACGCCCAGCTCTTTGCCGAGACGGCGCAGAATGAGAGGCGCGCCGCCATCGGGACCCTGGCAGCCGGCATCAACCACGAAATCGGAAACCCCCTCAATATCATAAACACGAAGATGCAGGTCTATCTGATGAGCCTGGAGAGAGGGCTCTATAAGGATAAAAAGCCGGAAGACGTTATAAATGAGGCGAAGGATATCATGGACACATGCTTGAAGCAGACGACGAGAATTTCCGATATAACGAGGAAACTTTCGAGCTTCGCGAAGCCGAGCAAGGAGTTCAGGCCGGAGGCGACCGATATAGAAGAACAGATTAGCGACACGCTGGCCGTCGTCGGACACGAACTGGAACTTGAGCGGATCGAGATAAAACAAGACATTAAAAAGCCGCTCTCCAGGATTTCCGCGGACAAGAGGCAGATTCAGCAGATATTCTTCAATATAATAAAGAACGCGGGACAG
>Ga0105164_10001643_pt1 | contig 14204 bp, 12 predicted proteins | sample VDWuncwatermetaG_FD_89674 | JGI IMG/M metagenome (GOLD analysis project Ga0105164, IMG submission 89674) | Wastewater microbial communities from Netherlands to study Microbial Dark Matter (Phase II) - VDW unchlorinated drinking water | ecosystem: Environmental > Aquatic > Freshwater > Drinking...
GCAGGACGCCCACCGCGTGCTGGAACTGATCCGCAACGCGTCGGTGAATGGAAATTTTCCCGCGAACGTGACGGGCGCCTATCCCAACGGCGCGGCCGTGCCCGGCTTCAATAATTTGTCGACCGAACAAGTTGTTGCCGCTTACGCCAACCCCAACGTCGATCCTTTGGACATTACCGTGACGACCACCTGGCTCGAGCAGGGACGGCGGAACGCATCCATTCAAATCCGCACGCTGATGACGCAGAGGACCAATCCATGAAGAAGACAAAAGGATTCACCCTGGTTGAATTGCTTCTCACCGCTTTTCTCTTCGCGATGGTGATGGCGATGGTGGGGACGGTGTTTCAACGGGGCCAAGCGCAGGCCGAGCTCAACGACGGCAAGATGGTTCTCCAGGGAACCTTGCGTGAAACGCTTTACCGGATGGGCCAGGAAATCCGGGAGACCTCTCCTTCCCGGGTGAGTGTGACAAATGCCGGCGCCACCCTCACGTTTCAGATTCCGGCGTCGGTCAACAATTCAGGAGTTATTACCTGGTCGGGTCCTATCACCTACCAGCTCGGCGGGAACGGGACGCAACTGATCCGTACAAACGCGGCTGGCCAAACGAGCGTTCTCGCCAACAATGTTCAAGGCATTATCTTCACGGCAACAGGGGCACCGATTGCGACGGTCAACTATACCGTGACAACCCGGCGGACACTCCCGAACGGCCGGATTCTCACATTGACTTCGACCGGGGAAGCGAGGTTTCGGAACCCGTGAAATCCAGATTGTTAAAGGACAAAAGAGGAATCGTTTTGGTGAGCACCTATCTCGTCCTTTCTCTCCTCGGAACTTTCTCGCTGTCCGTCTTTGCCAAGAATCTGGCGTCTTATCACGCCTCCCAACGGACGATCGATCGCTTCTTCGCGTTTCACGAGGCGGAGGGGGGACTCGATCAGGCGATCGCGCAGTTGAGAAGCAATTTGGCTTACAACGGCCAAGGTTACACGGGTTTCGGGCAAGGCGGTTATGACGTGCAAGTCAACATCCCGGATCCGGCCGCCAATCCCAACCTTCGACGCATCACGGTGAACGGCCACGCTCCCAACAACGTCCCTACCGCTTACGCCTATGAGCGCCGTCAGGTGGTGGCCCACGTAAATTTCTTACCGGCCTCATCGAATTTCGCCGTCTTCAGCGACACGACCATCCAAATGAGCGGCAATGCGGAAACCGACAGCTACGACTCCCGGTTAGGTTCTTACCAAAGTCAGGAGCCGAGAGACAATGGGGATATTGGGACCAACGCGATTCAGGCGAGCTCCGTGACCCTGTCCGGAAATGTCGAAGTTGGAGGCGATGCGATCGTGGGGCCGCAAGGCAACCCGTCCAGCGTCATTCACACTACCGGCAACGCCGAGATCGAGGGAACGACGAGCGCGGCCACCTCGCCCACCGTGCTTAACCCCGTGGTGGTGCCCTCCAACTTGACGAACCAAGGCAACCTTCAGCTCTCGGGCAACACCACCGTCACTCTTGGAAGCGGTACTTATTGGTATTCCACCATTAGCATTTCCGGGAATGGAAGATTGAATTTGACGGGATCGGCGACGATTTACGTGACAGGAAATGTCAGTATCTCAGGCAATGGAGTCGTGACCGCCCAAAATCTCCCGACGAATCTCACCCTCAACGTGTCCGGCGCGCAAAGCGTTTCCTTCACGGGCAACGCCAAGTTTTACGCCAAGGTCTATGCCCCGGATTCTAATTTTCATCTCTCGGGCAATGGAAGACTCTTCGGGTCCGTGGCGGCTGATTCCATTCAGCAGTCCGGGAACGCCGAGGTCCATTACGACGAAGCCTTGAGCGCGGGCTCGGGCAGTTCGACCACGAAGAGCAACTTGTTGGCCTGGGTCGAAAACTAAACCACCGCCCTTCGTGACCCTCCCTCGTGGCGGGCGCGGCGAAGCGCATCGGCCGGGCCATTGCCCTGGCGTCGGCGGAGAAGGAAATGGACCTCATCCTCCTGATCAATAACCCCAAAGGGACGTTGGTTCGGTTGGCGCCCGTCAAATAAAGGGGGAAGTAAAACGTCAGAACGACCGCTGAGAAAACGGTGTTCGCAAAATCGTAACGGGCCCAGCTATAAAGAGATAACCGGTTTCTCATGGGATCCATTCGACTTTCTAAGATTCAAGACGAAGTTCCGCCTTTTTTCAAGAACTTCTTGTAAAGCCTCGTTGTGCCGTTTATTTTTTAATAGGAGAAAGAGAAATGAACCTTCGTCGTTGCCAGAAGGGTTTGACGTTAGTGGAAGTTCTGGGAGCCCTGACCTTGCTCTTGCCGACTCTGTTGGTGGCCCTTTACGTTTTAATCATCGCACAGAACATGTCACAGGAAGCGCGCGAAAGGCTTTTGGCGGTCAACGCCGCTCGTTCAACCTTAGAAACGATTAAAAGCACCCCCTTGCCCAGCATCCCCGCTCTCAACACGGCGTCTTTGGTACCCGCTAACTTGAAGAACGGTGCAATTGCCATTACGACCAATCCGGCTAATCTCGCTGGACAGTCCATCGCCACCGTGACGGTCACAGTGAGCTGGCTTGGGGCGAAGAACAGACCGCGGGCCCTTCGAGTCACCACGATGCGGAGCCAGTACTGAAGAGAATGCCCATGAAACAAGACAACCAGGGTTTCACGCTGATTGAAGTCCTCTTCGTGGTGATCATCCTCCCCATTCTTTTTCTCACGGTTTTCACCGTGATGGAATCAGCCAACGTGATTTCCCGGACGAACGGCGTCTTTGCCCAACTCAACCAAAGTGAAATGCAAACGCTCCGTTCCATCAGCCGGGAGATCGGCCAGACCAGTCCGGATATCACGCCCGCGCGGCTCATCCTCGGGGCCGATGCAGCCAACAATAGCATCGTGACTTTTCAAATCCCGGTGGATTGCGACAATGACGGCGATGTCATGGCCGGGGAAGGAACCAGCTGTGTGAACAATCCCAGTAATGATAAATATGTCGAATGGGGTGCCTACAATGAAGCGGGACAATTTCAAAATGGGCGGCTGGGGGCATGGACGCGCTACTCAGTCAACAATAACCAGCTTGTCCGGGAAGTGCTGAGTGCGAACCAGGTGCCGATCGCCGGACTCCGGCGGGTAGTGGCCAATAACGTCCAGTCCTTCCGCGTGACACAGGCCCTCAACGCGTTGACCATGACCCTCACGGCGAATGCCACGGATACCATCGGACAAGCCGGCAAGCCGAGGACTCTTCAGACCACGTTTGCGAGCAACACGGTGTTGAGAAATGCAATCGCTTAACTTGGACACGAAAAACGAAAAGGGATTCGCTCTCATTACCACTTATCTGGTGATGGTCTTCATCTCGACCGTCGCTTTTGCCACGTGGGCCAAGTCGTTCACGGAAATCCGTCAGGTCGATCGCGAGGTGGCGCGTGTCAGAAGTTATGCCGCGGCCGAAGCGGGACTGCAGAATTCGCTCGCCCAGATCGGGGCCAATGCCTACACCGGTTTCATCAACACGAATACAATCAATGTGGCCAACTTTCAGTCCGTGAGTGGACAGGCGGTGGGCAGTTTTTCGGCAACGATTCAATACCCTAACCAAGCGGACTGGGTGATTGTCCGCGCGATCGGCACCGTGGACGGTGAAACGCGCACGCTAGAAGGCCGGGTGTTCTTGGATTCCAACCTTTCCAAGTATCTCGTCTATGCCAATACGCCGGACTTTGGTTCGGGCACCAATGCGCAGTATGGCGAGCCCGATCTCACTGACAAGGATGGGAACGGGGTTCCCGATTATCCTGAAAGGGTTCCTGCCAACGGGGACCAGCGGGCCGCACTCTATTTTACGGGGGATTGGACCCTTTCGGGAACAAACGTCCAGTTGTATGGGGATTCGAATGCCGGGGGGACAATTAATGGGAACTCTTCTTCCAAGGTGCACGGCGACAGCTACGTTTCCAGTTTCACCCAAAACCTCTCCGGTCAGGTAACGAACACGGGTGTCTCGGGAGGGCTCCCGGTCACGGATGGTTTCGCCGATGACCTCGACCGCAATCATGACGGGATCGTGGACGCAAGTGACGCTCCCGACCGACACGCTCTGACGGCCACTGGCGGTGGCGACGCCCACAAGACAGAAACTATCGTTCCGATCGACCATAGTTTTTACCAAGCCCACAACAACATTGCTTCTTTTTCGGGAGCCACGACGAAGGATCGATTTCTCAAGCTCGAATCCATTAATAACGGGACCGCGACACGGGTCGTCGAATACACGAACGCGAACTACACGAGTCAAGTCGCCACGTACATCCTTCCAGCCAACGCCATCGTCTATGTGAAAGGCGATGTTTACATGAAAGGAGAAATCGGCGGCCGAGTGTCGGTCGTCTCTTCGGATGATATCTTTTTTGAGGGTAACCTAACCTACGCCGCAGGACAGACAAAAGCGGACTCAACCCATTCGACGGCTTTTCTTGCCAAAGACAAACTTTACTTTAAGGCAGGCGATCTCTCCGTGAGCGGAGTCCTGTATGCCGAAAATTCGGCTGGGGGCACCGCCTTTGACGCGAGCCAGGGAGCGGCCAAGCAAAAACTCCGGCTCTATGGCAATCGCGTGATGAATGGTTCGACCAATCTGGGTCTTTATCCGGACCGAGTTTATGCTTATGACAGTCAATTGAAACTCTACCGGCCGCCGGGGATTCCGGTGGTCCCCGCTCTTCGGCTCGTCCGGGAAACCGGTTGACGATGGAAAGGCCAGCTCTCTTTTTCGGAATTCTCATCGTGACGGTCTTCTCGATTCTTCCCGCCTGTTCAAAACAAAAAGAGCCCCCGCCCGCGAGCCCGGCGGTTCAGGAGAATCAAAAGACCGAACAGCCTGTGCTTCCACAAAACTCTGTTTACCTCACGAACCGTCTGACCCCGCCACTTCCCAAGAACCTTGGTTTTGAAGAGGCCCCCAACGCTTCCGAATCCGGCGCAAAAAAGGATTCGAAGTCGGCGCTTCCCGTCGTCACGGATGACTGAAAAGACCCGCCGTCCCCTTGACCCTCCCTTTGGAAGCCGAGAGGATGCCCTTGGATCCCAATGGAAATTCAAGGAAAGACCGCTCTCATCACAGGGGCCGCGAAACGCATCGGACGGACGGTGACCCTGGCATATTAAGGCCCCTTCTTTTTAAACAAGAAAAAAAACCCTTCTTTTTTTCCATGCTTTTCTTGAAAAACTTGATCACGGAGTCTATCTTTTAAGTGAGAAGACTAGCAATTAAACCATTGGACGACAAGAGGCGAAAAAAGATGAAAAGAAAATTTTCTGCCAAAAGAAGCGGGTTCACAATGATTGAATTGATGGTCTCAATCATCGTCGTTGGCTTTGCTCTCCTCGCCGTGCTCCTGGCCAACACCGCCATTCAACAGGCCAGTGAACGAGCCCGCGAACGGATGATTGCGACTCAAGACGCGCACCGAGTGGTCGAATTGATTCGAAACGCCTCTGTCAACGGTAATTTTCCAGCGAATGTAGTAACGGCCTTCCCGAATGGCGGCGCCGTCGCCGGCTTCAATAATTTGACAAATGAACAAGTCGTCGCCTCTTACTCGAACACGGCAGTCGATCCTTTGGACATCACGGTGACCACTACCTGGCTTGAGCAGGGACGGCGGAATGCCTTGGTCCAGTTGAGGACCTTGATGACACAGAGGACTAACCCATGAAGCGTGCAAACGGATTTACGCTCATCGAATTGATGGTTTCCTTTCTGCTCTTCTCAATGATGATTCTCCTGGTGGGGGACATCCTTCAAAGAGGAGAGGCCCAGACGAATCTGACCGACAACAAAATGGTGATGCAGCAGGCACTGCGAGAGGCCCTTTACCGGATGAGTCAGGAGATCCGGGAATCCGCTCCTTCTCGCATCAGCGTGACGAACAACGGAGCTCTGCTTACCTTTCAGATCCCCGCGAGTGTCAACAATTCCGGCGTCATTACTTGGTCCAGCCCGATCACGTATCAGGTGGGGGGAAACGGAAGGCAGCTCGTACGGACGGATACCGGGTCGGGACAGAGCCGCATCCTGGCGAATGATGTTCAGACTGTGGTGTTTACAGTGAGTGGATCGCCAGTTGCTACGGTGAACTACACGGTGACGGCCCAAAGGACTCTGACCAACGGCCGAATTCTTTCCTTGGGTTCCACCGGAGGAGCGAGGCTTCGAAACCCATGAAATTAAAATCTCTCAAAGACAAAAAAGGGATCGTTTTGATAAGCACGTACCTGGTTCTTTCCGTCATCGGAACTTTTTTATTCGTAGTGTTTGCCAAGAACCTGTCGCTCTACCGGGCGTCGGAAAGAACCGTCAATCGCATCACCGCTTTCCACTTAGCGGAATCCGGTGTCGATCAGGCCATCGTCCAATTGCGAAGTAACCTCAGTTACACCGGCCAAGGCTACACGACTTTCGGTCGCGGGGGCTATGACATTCAAGTCACAACTCCGGACCCGGTGGCTAACCCGAGCCTTCGCTTGATTACCACCAATGGTCACACTCCCAACAATCTTCCCAGCTCCTATGCGTATGAGCGCCGACAGGTCGTTGCCCATGTGAACTTTTCACCCTCGGTGTCGACCTTTGCCATTTTCAGCGACACAAACATTCAAATCAACGGGAATGCAGAAACCCGCACGGACAGCTATGATTCCCGGAAAGGTTCGTATGCGTCCCAGACTCCGGGCACGAATGGGAACATTGGTACGAATACCATTGGAGTCGGCTCCGTCTCGCTTTCCGGAAATGTCAATATCGGAGGGAGCATTGTCGTAGGACCCGGCGGAGATCCGGCCACGGTGGTTACGGAGACCACCAATGTCGTGATTCAAGGAAGCACGAGCGTCGCTTCCTCCGCAACCATTTTGGATCCGGTCGTGGTTCCTTCCAACTTGACGAATTCGGGGAGTCTCACTGCGAACGGTAGTAACACAGTGACCCTAGCGGGGGGCACTTATTGGTTTTCCTCCATCGATATCTCCGGAAAAGGAAAGGTTAACTTCACGGGACCGGCCACGGTGTATGTCACAGGTGACATGTCCATTTCGGGAAATGGAATCGGGACCGCCCAAGACCTGCCGCCCAATCTCAGTATCAACGTTGCCGGAACTCACAATGTCTCCGTTTCTGGAAATGGGAATTTCTATGGCAAACTTTACGTCCCTGATTCTCCCTTGAGCCTTTCTGGAAACGGCCAAATCTTTGGAGCTCTCGTAGCCGATTCTCTTCATCAATCCGGGACTTCACAGATTCACTATGACGAAGCCTTGGGCTCGCCTAACGTAGGTTCAGCACTTCGAAGCACTCTCCGGGCCTGGGTGGAAAACTAACCTTTCTCCTGCTATGATGCCCTTGGATCCCAATGGAAATTCAAGGAAAGACCGCCCTCATCACAGGGGCCGCGAAACGCATCGGACGAACGGTGGCCCTGGCCCTGGCCGAGGAGGGGATGAACCTTCTGCTTCATTACCATCGATCCGAGCGGGAGGCCCGTCAGACCCAGAAAGAAGCCGAGCGCCGGGGAGTTCGCGTTGATCTTCTCAAAGCCAACTTCAGCCGGTTTTCCGATGTCCAAAAGCTCATCCGAAACGCCATCCGGAAAAGTCCCCGGATCAGCGTCCTCATCAACAACGCCTCGATTTTTTATCGAACTCCACTCGGCCGAGTCCGCGAGAAAGACTGGGATTCGTTTTTCGACGTCAATCTGAAAGCGCCTTTTTTTCTCGCCGAGGCGGTCGGCCGCCGAATGGCCGGTCAAGGTGAAGGAAAAATCATCAACCTGATTGATTGGACAGCGTTTCACCCGCATCCCGATTATCTTCCGTATGCGGCTTCGAAGGCCGGACTCGTGGCGCTCACGCAAGGGTTGGCAAGGGCCCTAGCGCCTCGCGTTCAAGTCAATGGGATTGCCCCCGGGCCTGTCCTTCCCGCACGGGGCGCCAAGCCCAACGACAACCGAAAAATCATCCAACGGACACCCTTGAAGCGTTTCGGAGATCCGCGGGACATTGCCGAGGCCGTGCGGTTTCTCGTCCAATCCACCGATTTCGTCACGGGAGCCGTCATCCCCGTCGATGGGGGAAATTTAATTGTCTAGTCGCGTTTGATTTTTCGATGATTCAATTCGAAACCCTTCCTCGATTGGCGATCCTGGCCGGTCCGGCCGGCATCGGAAAGACCCAGGCCTCCCTCGAGCATTTTCTCAAGCTCACCCACTCGGCTAAGAACCCCTTTCTCTCCGACGTTCTGTATCTTCTTCCGAGCGCGGAGCATCGCGAGCGCATCCTCGATTTGATGTTGAGAAAAGAGGGAACGGGTTTCTTCGGCGAGCGGGTCCTCACGTTTAACCGCCTGATGCAGGAACTCTTGAAGGCCGGTGATTTTGCTCTGGCCACGGACGCCCAGCGCCGCTTTCTCTTGAGCGACCTTGTTTCCAATCACGCTGGAGAATATTTTTCAGCGGTGCGGGACCTTCCGGGTTTCCTTGAGACGCTGAGCGATTTTTTGGGAGAACTCAAGGAATCGATGCTGAGTCTTGGGGCCTTTCGAAGGGCTGTCACGCAACTCAAGAAGCTCCGGCCGGAGTGTAGCTCCAAATACGATGCGCTTCTCCAAATCTATGATGGATATGAAAAGCGTTTGGAGGCCATGGGGATCCGGGATCACCGCGACGGGCTTTTTCTCTTGAGGGAAACGAGCGAGAAAAAAACATCCCGGTTGCCGAAGTTCCGCCACCTTTTCGTGGACGGATTTTTCGATTTCTCGAAATCTCAAATGGAGTTCTTAAACTGGCTCGCTCGGCGCTCCGAACGCCTGACCCTGGCGATGACGGTGGATCTTGCCGAAGAGCGGAAGGGACTTTTCGAAACGCCGCTGCAGACGATCCGCGAGCTTGAAAAAATCGGTTTCCAGAGGGTCGACCTGGCCGGCCTTGCCAATCAACGGGCCTCTTCCGAATCCCTGATTCATCTCGAACAAAATCTTTTCTCAAGTGGCCGCGCGGTTTCGAGCGCAGCCGAGCCTGACCTCTTGGTCCTCGAGGCCACCGGGATCCGGGGCGAGATCGAAATGATTGCGCGAGAGGTGCGCCGCCTCGTGAGAACCCGCGGGTACCACTTCTCCGATCTCGCCGTCATTTTCCGCCGCGTGGGGGAGTATGAAGGCGTGATCCGGGCCGTTTTCCGCGAGTTTGAAATTCCGGTGGAGGTCCACGAGCGCGAAAGGCTTCGGGATGCGCCGCTCGCCCGGACGTTCGTGAGTTTCTTCAAGGTCCTCCTGGAAGATTGGAAGCGGGAGGACCTTTTCAACTTCCTCAAGTCGAGCTATGTCGAAAAAGATTACGCGCATGTTTGTTCCCTGGAGATTCAGGCCCTTCGTCTCGGAATGGTCTCGGGGCGTGAACGCTGGCTCAAGGAGATAGGCGACCCTCTCTTTGAAAAAATCGCCTCGTTTCAAGACCGGTTTCAGGCGGCCCAAACGGTGGAGGAGTGGACCCGACTCATTCGGGAAGTATTTTCCTCCTTCGGCCTCACGCGGATTTCCCTCGTTTATGAAGAGGCGGCACGTCGGGACTTCGCGACGCTCAAGAGGCTTGAGGGGCTCCTTCGCGAAATTGAATCCGCGAGCTTTGAACAGGCAAGTCCCCAGAAGACGTTCGAGCGGTTTGCCACAGAACTGCTCGGCTTGATTGAAATCGATCTTTTCTCCCTCCACGACCGTGACAAGAATCGCGTCCAGGTCTATGACATTTCGCTCGCCCGACAGAAGGAATACAAGGTGGTGTTCCTCGCCGGGCTTCTTGAAAAAGTTTTTCCCGTCGAAATCCGCGAGGATCCCATCCTTTCCGATGAAGAGCGCAGAGTTGTGGGCCTTCGAGAGCGGCTTCCAAGGCAGGCCGTTGAGCGCTATTTTTTTTATCTCGGCCTCACGCGCGCCCGCGAAAAATTGATTTTGAGCTATCCGCGCTTCGACCTCGAGGGTCGCGAGGCCCTGCCTTCCTTTTATGTGGATGAAGTTGAGGCCCTCTTTCAAACCGCTCTTCCCAAACGTTCCTATCCCGTCAATCAGTCTCTTCCCCGTCTGGAAGATGCGGTTGAAGAGCGCGAGCTTGAGGCGCATCTCGTCCAGCGCCTGTACCAAAAGGGAAGGGTTCCGGAAAGAAAAGAGCGGGCGCACACACTCGGCTTATACAACCGGCTCCTCCCGCGCGATTCTTTCCGGAATCTTCTCCCGCGCGTTCTCTTCGATCCGGTGGACCGGATCGAAGCCCCGGCCGTCCGCGCTGCTTTTCTTCCGAGGGGCGGCATTTTCCGGCCGACCGGTCTTGAGGCCCACGGCCGCTGTCCCTACCGCTACTTCGCGGCGAACATCCTCGAACTCGAGGAAAGGGAAGAGGGGATCGATGCCCGGCAGGTCGGCATTCTCCTTCACGAAGCACTCGAGCTTTACTGGCGGGAACGGGTGGAAAAGAAAAGAAAGGAATTGGAGGAGGTTGAAGCGGCGAAAAATTTTATCCGGGAAACTTTTCATCGCTTGCTCGCCAAGTCCCCGCTGACGGGTGAGAAGGCTTACCGGATTGAACTGAAGAAGGCCGAGATGGAAGAATGGCTTTGCAAGCTCTTGGAAAACGAATTGGAAGGAGAAAACGGGTTCCGCCCTTTTGCGCCGCGCTATTTCGAATTTGAATTTGGATTCAAATCCAAAGAACCGGGTGCGACGGGCGCCCTGCGACTCTACGACGCCTATCACGAGGACCTGTTTCTCCGGGGAAAGATCGACCGGATCGACGTGGACCCGTCGGGAAAATTCGGTCTCGTGATTGATTACAAGACGGGCGCCAGTTTCAAAAAGGACGATCTGGAATTCGGAACGGCGCTCCAGCTTCCTCTTTATCTCCTCGTGGTTCAGCAGCACCTCAAGCTCAAGCCGGCGGGCGGGGAAATTTATCAAATTAGTACGGCCGAGCGAAAAGGTTTTTATTCGCGCGAAGCGCTTGAAGAAACAGGTGCCGAGACCCGCTCCCGGAATGTCCTCGACAAAAAAGAACTGGACGTTCTTCTCGAGCGCGCGATCCACTTCTCGCGCCAGTTTGCAGAAGGGATTAAGCGGGCCGACATTTCCGTCCGGCCGCGCGACTGCGACCCTCACTGTCCTTTTCCGGCCCTTTGCCGGATTGAAAAGTGGCGGCTTCCTTTCATTTATCAGGAGATCCGGGATGAAGACCAAAGAAATCGGACTGTCTAGCGCCCAGCGGACCGCGGTCGAGACGGTCGGACGGAATGTTTGTGTCTCGGCCGGCGCGGGCTCGGGAAAGACGCGCGTCTTGGTCGAGCGTTTCCTTCATCTCGTGACGCAACATCAAATTTCTCCGCAGGCTATTCTTGCCATCACCTTCACCGAAAAAGCCGCCAACGAAATGAAACGCCGGATCGTCGGAAGACTTCGCGAGGAAAATCTCGAAGAGGCGCGCCGCCAGGTTGAAAACGCGCCGATTGGAACCATCCATGCCTTCGCAGCCCGGCTCCTCCGGGAGCATCCCCTCGAGGCCGGAGTCGATCCCCATTTCGCGATCCTCGAATCCCACGAAGCCGAGATCCTTCAGGAACGCGTGCTCGATCGAGTCATCGAATCGCTCGCGGGTGAGCCGGATATTTTCAATCTCCTCCGCGTGTATGGTGAAAAAAGCATTCGAGATGGAATTCTTGAAGCCTATCGTCGCTCTCGCAATTCCGAGACGCCCTTTGGGGAACTCCTGAAGCGAAGGACTCAAGCGGATCGCAAGACGCTTGAGTCTGAAATCAAGCGGGGACTTGAAGAATTGGGCCGGGACGGCTGCCGGTGGGATGATATCGATTCGCTTTTGGCGCTCAAATCAACGCTTCGGGCCGCGGGCAAACAAAAAGAACTCATCCGGCGCGCGCAAGAAGGAATTCTGGATCTCATCGCACTGCTTCGCGAGGAGGAAGGTCTTCTAATCCGAGAGGTCTTCATTCGGCTGGCGCTCGAGTTCGAGCGTTCTTACGAGGAAGTCAAACGGAGCGACCGGGTACTTGACTTCGACGATCTTCAGCTGAGAGCGGTCCGGCTCCTCGGCGCCGACACACCCGTTTCAAAGGCCCTTCGCAAGGTCTATCAGGATAAATTTCGTGAGATCCTCGTCGACGAATTTCAGGATACGAACCATCTTCAGGACCGGCTCCTCGAGTGCGTCCGCCGTGAATCCAACGTCTTTGTCGTGGGCGATTTCAGGCAGTCCATCTATGGCTTCCGCGGGACGGACGTTCAAATTTTTCTGGATAAGGAAGAGACCTTCCGTTCGGCCCCGAACGGCGCGCACGTGGCCCTCGTGGAAAATTACCGCAGCCGGCCCCCGCTCATTGATTTCGTGAACCGGTTTTTCGAGATCGTCTGGCGGGAGGACGCGCTTCCCTTTGAAAAGCTTCAGGCGTTCCGGGAAGAAGAAAAGGGCGGTCCGCGCGTGGAAAGACTTGCGTTGCAAGAAAAGGAAAAGGAGGGCTTGGATGAAATTCGGATCCGCGAGGCCCGGTCTCTGGCGCGGCGGGTCCGCTCACTTGTGGAAGAGGAAGGGTATCGCTATGGCGAGATCGCCCTCCTTTTTGAAGCGATGACGAGCGTTCACTTCTACGAGCAGGAGTTCCGCCGCCTGGACATCCCCTACTATGTCGTTTCAAACCGGGGATTCTATCATCAGCCCGAAGTCCGCGATGTCTTGAGTTTTCTCGCGGCGCTCGAAAATCCGAAGCGGGATGTGCCGCTCGCCGCGACCCTTCGTTCGCCGCTCTTCCAGATTTCCGATGAGACTCTTTTCTGGATTTCCCGCCGCGCGAAGAAAGATCGCCAGGGACGGCCCTTGGCCGAAGGGCTCCTCGAGTTTGAATCCATCCCTGAAATTTCACCACTCGAGCAAGAGAAGCTCCGCTTTTTCAAAGACACCTTTGAACGATTTCTCGGCCAGAAAGAAAAGCTTCGCATTTCCCGATGGATTGAAACGCTTTACCGCGTGACCGGCTTTGACCTCTACGTTCTCAAACTCCGAGCAGGGGAGCGTCGGTACGCCAACTTGAGGAAACTGGTGGAGCTCGCGCGCGAATGGGAATCGAAGGAACCGCTCCATCTCGGCGATTTTGTCCGGGCCGTGAAGGGGCTGGAGACCCGAGACATCCGAGAATCACAAGCCCAAGTGGAAGCGGAGGAAGGGGACGTGGTCCGTTTTTTTTCCATTCACATGGCGAAGGGACTCGAGTTTGACGTGGTGGTCCTCCCGGACCTCGGCCGAGGAGACCGGACCGGGGCTCTCGATTTTTCTCTTTCCGAGGAAGAGGGATTGGGTCTTCGCGGCACACTCACGGACCGTCGGAACAAAACCCGAGCGGACCGCGCCCGTTCCGAAGAGTCCAAGCGGCTCCTTTACGTGGCGATGACCCGCGCGAGGGAAAAACTCATCCTCTCGGGACCGAAAAAGATCCCGAAACCTGACACCTCTTTTCACGAAATGCCCACCTGGGCCCATTGGGTGGAGCGGGTCCTCGGTGAAGGAGCGTGGGACGTTAGTGAAATTTCAGAGGCGCCGAGCGATCCCTTTCCCTTTGAAAAAAGAAAATCACTGGCGGAACGAAAACCCATTCGGAAACGTCTGGAAGCGCTCGAGCCGGTTCGAATGAAAGAGGAACCGGCCGGAATCAAGTCCCTTTTCGAAAACCTCTCCATGCCCCAGAAGGTTTACTTTCGCCGGGTCGATCTTCCGGTTTCGGCCTTTCTTCTTTTTGCCAAGGACCCCGAGGCTTTTTTTCGGCGCTATGAGATTGGGGTCCCGGACGAGACGGGGACGGTCACTTTGCTGGAGATGAAGGAAGAAGAAGCGAGGTTGGAGGAGGCGCTCACGAGCGCTGAATTCGGAACGCGCGTCCACCAGATCCTCGAACAGGCCGTTCTCCGGCGTGCGAGCGTCCCTGAAGCGGAAATCCTCGTTTCACGTTTCACGCAGGATTTGAATCAAAACGAACGGGAAGCGGTTCGAGATTTGGTGATTCGTTTTCTGACGAGCCCCGAAGCGCGGGAAATTTTCCAAGCCCAAGCCCTTTATACCGAACTTCCTTTTATTCTTCGTCTCCCGC
>Ga0105164_10001644_pt1 | contig 14202 bp, 11 predicted proteins | sample VDWuncwatermetaG_FD_89674 | JGI IMG/M metagenome (GOLD analysis project Ga0105164, IMG submission 89674) | Wastewater microbial communities from Netherlands to study Microbial Dark Matter (Phase II) - VDW unchlorinated drinking water | ecosystem: Environmental > Aquatic > Freshwater > Drinking...
AACGTCCCCAACCTGCTGGAGCCCGCCCTGCGCCGCCCCGGCCGCTTCGACCGCGAGATCACCATCAGCATCCCCGACAAGGATGGCCGGCGAGAGATCCTGGACGTCCACACCCGTGGCATGCCCCTGGCCGAGGACGTCGACTTGGAGAGGCTGGCCGCCATCACCCACGGCTTCGTGGGGGCGGACCTGGAGGCCCTGTGTAGGGAGGCGGCTATGATCACCCTGCGCCGCCTACTGCCGGACATCGACTTCGCTCAGGCCTCCATCCCCTACGAGCGGCTTTTGGAGCTGGAAGTGACGATGGATGATTGCCTGGACGCCCTGAAAGAAGTCGAGCCGTCGGCCATCCGCGAGGTGTTCACCGAGGTGCCCGACGTGCGCTGGGACGACATCGGTGGTTTGGAAGACGTGAAGAGGTTGCTGGTGGAGACGGTAGAGTGGCCCCTGAAGTACGATAAGCTGTTCCAGCAGGCCAGGACCACCCCGCCCAAGGGCATCCTCCTCTACGGCGCCCCAGGAACGGGCAAGACCCTCGTCGGCAAGGCGGTGGCCAAGGAGAGCGAGGTCAACTTCATCTCCGTGAAGGGCCCTGCCCTCCTCTCCAAGTGGGTGGGCGAGTCCGAACGCGGCATTCGCGAAGTATTCAAGAAGGCCAAACAGGCCTCGCCCTGCATCGTTTTCTTCGACGAGATCGACGCCCTCGCCCCTCGCCGTGGGGCGGGCGGCGGTGACTCCCATGTGGCCGAGCGGGTGGTTAGCCAACTGCTGACCGAGATGGACGGTATCGAAGAGCTGAAGGGGGTAGTAGTGCTGGCCGCTACCAACCGCCTGGACATGGTGGACCCCGCCCTTCTGCGGGCCGGCCGCTTTGAGGTCATCGTCGAACTGCCGGTGCCCGACCGGGCGGCCCGGCTGGCCATTTTCCAGGTGCACACTCGCAACAAGCCCTTGGCCCCCGACGTGGACCTGGATTCCCTGGCTGATCAGACCGAGGGTCTAGTGGGAGCCGACATCGAGGCTACCTGTCGCCAGGCTTCGATGCTGGCCATCCGGGAGTTTGTAGAGCAGAAGCCCGGAGCGGCAGACTACAGCAGCTTCGTCATCGCCAGGCGCCACTTCGCCAAGGCTATGGCGGGCAGAAGACCTTCCGCAGGGCGCTCCTCCCCAGCAACGGAGGCCTTGATTAGCGCGTGACGACAGTGGCCAAGGCGCCGGTGGCCCTATCGGCCGGAACGCCGGCGGCCACAGCCCTCTTCTCTACTTCTGGCGCGCCAACCTCAGGTTGATTACGCCGTTGTTCAAGGTCCAGACCGGCCTGGCGGGTCTCGTCTCCCCTGGGAGTCCCACTTCTCCCTTGTAGGACTTGAACCTTCCCCTTGCGAAAAGCTTCAAGGTATGATCCTGGAGCTCAACCCTGATGAAGCGCTCCTCCGCGCCAGGAACTTCAGCCACGACAAGGATGCAGTCCCCCTCATCGAAGATGTCCACGATGGGCTCGATTGATTCAGGAACCAGTGGCGCTGCTAGCTCTGGCGCCCGCCGCGCTGGCCGTGAGTGACTCCGGCTTACGGGCGCAGCTCCATATCCCAGTCCGGTGGTGCTTCTGCCCGTCGAGGTTCGAGGAGGAATGCTCCTGATACTTGCGGTTGTCGCTCCAAGATTAATCCTCCCCGCCCCACCTTCGCGACCTGCCGCTGCTCTTCTCCAGGCAGGCCGTCTTCCGTCCGGCATATGTCCCCTCCCTTGGCTTCGCCTGACTTCTGCCCTCCCCGCAGGGCGGGTACGATTGGCAGACTGTTCCGAAGCCCCGTCTCCAAAGGGGGCTTGGCGTCATCGCTTTGGACGCCACCCGAACCTTGGAGTTGGCCGACCTCATTATGGGCGGCCAGATTTTGGGAGCGCAAGCGCCCGCTTCCTAGGGAGGCCGGTGTATATTCGGTAAACGCCTCTCCACCTAGGCCGTCTGTGGCTTAGCTAACAGATATTGGGTCGCCCGAAAGTCTCGAGTCGTGCACTGCTGCCATTCAGGCGATGGTGACCCAGGCGTGCTCCGGCGTGCGGCGCTGTGACCTAACCATGGCGGTCCGTCTGGTCGAAGCAGAGGGCCGTCAGCTCCTGATAGAGCGGCCTTCTGCCTTCAGGCAGAGGGTCATTCCAAATTGGGGATGGTATCTGGAGCGGGCGACGGGACTCGAACCCGTGGCCCTCTGCTTGGGAAGCAGATGCTCTACCACTGAGCTACGCCCGCTCCGTCGTCTCGATTGTAGGTACGCCGTCGAATCCCTGTCAACGCGAAATCTAGCGCCCGCCAGTTTACGAACACTACGAACCCTTTTCCTCCGCTGGAGTCAGCACGAATACAAGGCGGTGGCGGCCAATCACGAGTTCGTCGCCATCTTCGAGAACCCCCCAGACCATCGGCTTTCCGGCGATGAGCATCCTCTCAAGGTCAGCGATCTGGTGAATCATGAAGCGTCCCTCCCGCTGCCAGATGCGGGCCTGGATCGGGGCTGCATCGCTTCTCGGCATGTCCAGGATCACGTCGCATTGAGGACTCGCTCCGATGGAGATGGGCCGATTAGTCACCAGAAATTCGAAGCCCGCTTGCGGGCCATCGCTAACGATGAGACGGGCGAGGACGGCTCCGGTATGCTCGCGGTTGGCCGGGGCTGTCGCCTTGGGCGGAGGCTGAATTGATGGGGCGCTATTTGCGGGCAGGCGCGCTCTGAGCGGTTCGTCAATGTCGATACGCCGCCGCCACGGCGGGCGAACTCCTCGCGACTCCAGCAACCTTTCGAGCGAATCGCCTGCCGCCGCCGCGAGCCTGCGCGCCGCTGGGGCGACGACGTTAACTGCCAGCCAGCGTGCTCCCCGGTACAGGTGCTTACCGACATGACGAGCCCCGAGCCCAGCCACCACCAGAAGGCGCACTAGCCGGTGAACCAGCTTGCGGCAAAGGCCGGGCCAATCCACAGCTGATACCAAGGCCGCCAGTCCGGCAGCCGGACTGGCGGCTGCTGCCTCGACCGCAGACTCTCTCGGAGCTATCGTCGGGTCATCAGCCACCGATAGTGGACTAGGTTCAGGGGAGGACTCCTCCTCGCCGAGGCCCAGGAAGTCGGCATCGAAACTGGCCCGTGTCAGGGGGTCAGCGACCATCGCGAAGGCCCCCGCTAACTCATCGAGCATCTCCTCAGCGACCGGGCTGCTCCACATCTCTTCCCTATACTTCTGTCGAAGGGAGGCGTACGCCGCAGTGATGACCTCTAGATCGGCATGGGGGTCTACGTGGAGAAGTCGGTATGGGTTCAACCTGCTACTGCCAACGGCCGACTGCAGCCTTCCCAGCAGCCGTTGGCGCAATGGGCGCCGCCGCCTGTCACCGCTAGCCGACTCACTTCGCGCGCCGTCCAGCCGGCTCGGCGGTAGAGTTAGGTTGTATGAGGCGCGCAGGTCGGGATTGATGAGCGTAGCGTAGGCAACGTTGAGTTCGCGCAACCCCTCACCAACCGTCCGCTCCCGGCTCCCTAGCAGCTGCGCCTTGCGAACGAGTATCCAATAAGCCTCGGCGATGATCTCTGATGACGCCACCGGATCAACCTGCAGTCGCCGGTAAAGGTCCCGCTCTTCCACTTGCCTGTCTTTGTCAGTGGCTGGGCTGAAAGGAGATTTCTCGGGCATCGCTTGCCTACTCGTCGCGTGGGGCCGCATGGACTACTCCGAGAATTGCTTCATGGCGCTCAGCACGACCGGGCCGATTATGAGGATGAACAGGGCTGGCATCATGCACAACACGAGGGGGAACACCATCTTGACTGACATGCGCCTGGCCGTTTCCTCGGCGCGTTGCCGCCGCTTCATGCGCATCTGAGCAGCTTGCGCTCGCAGCACCTTCCCCAGGTTGGTACCCAGCTGCTGCGCCTGGATCACGGCGTTGACGAATGCCAGCAGCTCTGGCACTCCCGTGCGCTTGGCCATGTCTTCCAACGCTTCGCGCCGGGGACGGCCCATCTCCACCTCCAACAGCATCTGGCGGACCTCCTCCGTGAACGGCCCCTGCATGTTCGCCGCCACGCGCTGGAAAGCCGCGTCCAGACCCAGCCCGGCCTCAACGCAGGTGGTGATGAGGTCGAAGGCGCCCGGCAGGCTCTTCCAGATCGCCAGTTGTCGCGCCCGCGCCCGCCGAGACAGCCAGAGGAAAGGCAGAACTGCGCCGAACACCGCCGAGAGGGGGATCAGCAGCAGCGGAGCGCCGTTCGGCACCCCTTTGCCCGCAGTCGAAAGCAGCACCAATAGAGCGAGGGGCACGAGAAGGCCCAGGGCGAGAACCAAGGCGAAGAAGGTCTGGACCGCAGCGGGCCTGCCGGCCACGGTGAGGCGCCTTTCGATCCGGGCCACGAAGGCGTGGGGCAACAGGGCCATGACGCTGCGGGCGATCCCGTCGAAGATCGGCAACACTACGCGGTGCTGAAACGGCACATCCGCAATGTTCCGCGTCAGCGCTAGCGTGCGAGCGCGTGCGTCGAGCGGACCGCCCGCCGGCGCCACCATCCAGACGGCCAGCAACACCAGCGTAACGAAGACGGCCACGGCGGCTAGTAAGCTAATGATCATTCGGCATCTCCTATATGTCGATCGCGACGATTCGCCGGATGACAACGAACCCTATCGCCTGGAGTACGCCGATGATGACAAGAAGCACCACGCCTGCCGACTCCGTCCACAACAGGGACATCATGTCCGGTTGGATAAGGAAAAGGAGGGCGGCGAGGATCGCTGGATAGACTGAGAGGATGTTTCCGGTCAGCCGCTTTTCCGCCGTCAGTGTGTTGATCTCGCCCTGAATCCGCTCCCGCTCCCGCATCGTCTCCGCGACGTTGTCCAGGATCTCTGAAAGGTTCCCCCCCGTGCTGCGCTGGATAATGATGGCTGTGATCACAATGTCCAGATCCTGGCTGCCCACGCGGTGGCTCATATCCTGAAGGGCCTGCTCCGCGCCCACGCCCAGGTTGATGTCTTGGAGCAGATGGTCCAGCTCATCGGAGATGGGCGGGGTCATCTGGCGGGCCGCGGCTTGGACGCCCTGAAGAAATGCGAACCCCGAGCGCACAGCGTTGGCGATGAGGGTGACGGTCTCCACCAGTTGGCCCTGGATCGCCTGTAGGCGGCGTCGCTTTCGCAGGGCAACATAGAGAGCCGGCACCATGAAGCCCAGGCCCCCCAGAGGGATCGCCAGAAGCAACCCTTCGGCGCGAACCCCGATGACCAACAGTCCCAAGAAGGCAAGAAGCGCTGCCAGGAAGATTCGCGCGAGGAGATATTCGCCCACCCGGAGATGCAGGTTTGCTCGCTCAAGATCCAGCCTGGTGCGCACCTCCCAGTTGTTGTTGGACAGGAAAGAGCGTAGCGCTGGGATTGCGGAGATCTGACGGAGGATTAGCGCTTCCCGGGCTGGCCCCGGTTGAGCACGGAGGGCCTGAATCCGTCTCTCGAATGCGGTCCTTCCCGGACTAAGTTGACGGATGCCGATGGCCCCCAGCAGGAGCGCGAGGAAGACGAAGACGGAAGCAGATAACGCCAGCATCCTTAACCCCACCTCCCGCCCGCAAAAGCACCCAGACCAAGGCGGTCGGAAAATGTTGGTCGTATGCCGGTTGCCTCCAGAGAGCCCCGGATACGGCCGTCATCGCCAACGCCCGTCTGCTCGAAGCGGAAAAGATCTTGCATAGTTACAATCTCCGCCTCCATGCCCGTGATCTCGCTGATTAGGGTGACGCGCCGCTGGCCGTCGCTGAAGCGCGCCACCTGTACCACCAAGTGCAGAGCCGATGCCATCTGCTCGCGTATCGCCCTGACAGGAAGATCCAGGCCAGCCATGAGAACCATGTTCTCGATGCGTGACAGGGCGTCCCGGGCGGAGTTGGCGTGGACCGTAGTCAGAGAGCCCTCGTGGCCAGTGTTCATCGCCTGCAGCATGTCGAAAGCCTCCCCGCCGCGCACCTCGCCCACGATAATGCGATCGGGGCGCATGCGGAGGGAGTTGCGGAAGAGGTCGCGCTGCGTGACCTCATTCCGACCTTCGATGTTGGGCGGCCGCGCCTCCATGGCTATAACGTGCCGTTGTTGGAGCTTCAGCTCGTTCGGGTCTTCGATGGTGATGATGCGCTCCGTGCCGGGAATATAAGCGGAGAGGGCGTTCAGCAGCGTCGTCTTACCGGTGCCCGTGCCGCCGGAGATTATGGTGTTGAGTCGCAACCGCACGCATGTGCGCAGAAAGTCGGCCAAGCCCTGGGTCAAGGTATTATTGCTGAGAAGGTTCTCCATAGTGTACATGTCCGGCCGAAACTTTCGGATGGTGAGGGTTGGGCTCTTCGGCACCAAGGGCGGGATTATCACGTTGACACGGGAACCATCGGGGAGGCGCGCGTCCACGTAGGGCGACGCCTCGTCCAGCCTGCGGCCCAGGGGGCTGATGATCCGGTCCACGATGCGGAGAATGTGGTCCCTGTCGCGGAAGCGCAGAGCGGAGAGATAGATGACGCCGTCGCGCTCGAAGTAAACCTCTTCTGGGGCATTGACCATCACCTCAGAGATGGAGGCGTCGCCGACAAGCGGCTCAAGAGGCCCCAGGCCGATCGCCTCGTCCAAAACACCGTTGACCGCCCGCTCGCGCTCGTCCCCGTAGAGGCCGGGGGCTAACTCTGAGATTATGGTTCGCACGGCCGTCTCTACCGCATGCCGCGCCCGGTCAGGTTCCAGCCGCGCCATTGACTGGAGATCCGTCTCCTGGATAAGCCGGTGGTGGACGCGCTGTATCAGTTCAAAGACTTCGGGAGTCAAAGGCTCGAAGTCGCTTGAGAACTTTACGTCGTTGCTGCTGGCTGCTGGCTTGCCGTCTACATCAAGCATCGTTGTTTATGCTCCTCTGGCTGTGGTTCTTTGCTCCCCCGAACAGCGCGGCGAGCCTAGACCTTGAAGGGGCGGAGACTCGTTTTGAGCCGCCGATGGCGCGGGCCAGCTCGACTAGGCTTCGAGCGGCCGGGCTTGCCCCGCCGTTCAAGATACTGGGGTTACCCAGCTCGGATCCCTGGCGAAGTCGTCGGTCATACGGAATCTGCCAGAAGACCTTGTGCTGAAGCACCTCTTCCAGTGTGTACGGTCTCACGCCATCCTCCGCCGACACCCGGTTGAGAGTCACCCTGATTCGGTCCAGCGGGAAGGAGATAGACTGTAGCGACTCCAGGCACTGGAGGGAATCCTTCACGCTAGCGAACTCAGGGGTTGTAATCCAGAGAACCAGCGTAGCCGCCTCCAGGGCGGCCACGCAGATTTCGCTCAGGGTTCCGCCGGTATCGATTACAACCACGTCGTGGATCCTGGCCAGCATTTCCAGCACCTTCCGGAACTGATCGGCGGAGATGTCCCCCCAGGCGAACGTGTCGGCCGGGCCCGGCACCACTGCAACGCCGCTGCTGTGCTGACATAGCAGTTGGGACAGCTCTTCGCGCGAAAGGCCGTCGATCCGCCGTACGAGGTTCACAAGTGTGTGCTCTGGTCTTAAGTCCAGCATGGCGGTCACATCCCCGAACGCCGTGTCGGCATCGACCAGCGCCACGGACGAACCCACCTCTTGCGCCAGTGCGATCGCAAGGTTGGTCGAGATCGTTGTCTTGCCAACGCCCCCTTTAGGCCCGAACACGGTTATGATGGTGCCCTGCGCGCCCAGCGACCCCATCTGGCCGCTGAGTCGCATGCGGCGGCGCTCCTCGGATTCCAGCGCCCCAATGATGGCGTCCTCCAGCTGTCCAGGGGTGGCGGGCGTGCTCAGGAAGTCACGCGCCCCCGCCTGCATGGCCTGGCGTGCCGTTTCCATGGTTCGCGACGGCGAGTAGACGATGACGGGCGTCTCGGGGAGGCTGTTGATCAGGGCCTCCACCGTCTTGACCGAACGAGTGATCGGCTCGTCCATCCCGCATATGATGACATCCGGCTTCGTCTCTACCGCCAGCGAGACCGCCTCCGTGCCGAAACCAGCCTCGCCCGCGAGGATGAAGGGCGTCTGTTTCAGCAGGCGCTTGACCTCAAACCGCGCTTGCGGGTTCTGGTCGACGACGATGACTTCGGGCGTCTTGGCCATGATGACCCCTCTTTATTGGCTGTTTCCTAGTCTGAGCAGGGTGGGTAACACTTCCACGATCTTATCGTCGCCAACGGCGCGGCCGTCCATGCGGAGGCGCCCATACTCATCGGACCAGGTGATTTCCTGGGCCTGCTGAGGCGTCAATTCCAGAGTGGCAGTGGCAGCTGAGGGGTTCGGTTTGGAGTGTGACGGATTGTCCGCCGCGCTGCCGCCGGCCGTGTCCTCGGTCAGTGACTGGGCCAGGGCCAGCAGCTTCACGTTCTGGAGAAGGGACACTGTGAGCACCAGCCGATTCACACCCCCCTCGGCGGTCGCCGGTCTGGGCGGGCCGGTCACCTGATACGTCAAGCCCAGGGCCGCCAGCAGGTCGTTGGCGGCCACGACGTCGGCGACCTGGAATATCCCGATAATGTCTACATAGTCACCGGGCTCCAGGTTGCCGCCAGCGATGACGACCTCCCGGACCCCCACGCTGATGGCGCGATAGCCAGGCTGGACAACAAAACTCACGCCCTCGCCCGCTGACCTGCTGACCGAGATGGGCGCGATCTGCTGACCGGCCGCTACGTCCTCCGTGGCCACACGGTTGATCACCTGGCTGGGGGCGGTGAAGGCCTCAGCGTTGGCCTCTTCCGTGGACAGGAACTTGAGCTCCAGCATTTCGGCGGTGATGCGGGTGTTGGCCGGAATGGCCTGCCGAGCGACGACGACCTTGGAGGTAGCAACCGTGTCAACGCCACCGCCGCCATCGCCACCGCTGTTCAGAGCGGCGAAGACCAGCACCGCCGCGACAAGCGCCGCCACCACAGCGGAGACGAGAAACACCCGGTTGCCCCGCTCTGGTCTGCTGCCTGCAACTGCTCTTGCCATGGTTAGCCTCCTTTATTCGACCAGGAACAGACTCACCCTGCCGAATTCGGTCAAGGCGCCGCCCCTCCGACCGATGTCCACGTAGTTGATGAACATGCCCTGAAGGAAGATATGTCCGGTGTCGTTGAGGAGGGGTTCGCCGGTGGTGTTCGGCACGTTGGCGTTCCTGGTCACGCAGCGTTGGTTGAAGGCGATGAGGGTGCTGGTCCTGTCATCGTAGTCGTAACAGCCCTGGATGAAGAACGCCGCGAAGCCTCTGATAAGGTAGGGCCCCTGGCCCCTCTCGCCGAACTGATCCATGAGAATAATGGTTTCTACCCTAGGAGAAGTGCAGGAGCGCTTCTCGAAGACCACCTCCGGGCCCGGCACGATGGTGTGGATGTCGACCCTCGCGGGACTCAGAGCCTCCCACCATTGGTCAACACTGTCATTGACGTACTGGTTCCCGAACCAGCTATCCGGGTAGGTTTCATCGCAGTTGTACGGCGCCGACGTCTGCCCTTCGAGGGCGAGGCGAACCTGAAGACCCTCGATCATGGCCTTGGACCGGTTTCCCGTGGCCGACCATACGCACGTGCCTATGCCGTCGGAGTTGTAGATCTGGCAGGCGGCGGGATTTGAGCCCGCGGGGGCGATGGCGCAGGTGGTGTTGGCGCCGAAGGCGACCTCTTCGATGAACGTCTGGGTGGTAGATCCCACGTTGGAAGCGCTACATTCCAGGCTCCCGTCGTTGAACAGACGCAACGTCCCCGTCTCTCCGGACGACCCATCCGGGGCGCGAACCTCGACGTCACATTCTTGCCCGAACAGCGGCGTCCCATCTGCATCGAAGCAGTCGCTGGTCTCGATCGGGATGCCGAACGGCAGCATGCCGGTCGCGTCCGGCGGGCTGCCGATGCACACCTTGGCGTGGGCCCCTGGGTTCGGCGTCACCAGGCTCCAGAAGCTGGAGAAGAGACTGGCGCCCTCCCCGCTGAGGTCGACGGCTACTCCGTCGGGCTTGCCGTCAAACGGCGCTGAGCCCCAGCACCCTGTGATCACCTGAGGTGTGCCGTTCGTGAAGATCGCTGCGTCTATGCCATTTCGCTGGCCCCACTCGTACGTGGCCGCAGTGGCTCTGGTCGTGATGTCGGCGGCATTCGTACGGTTGAGGAGCTCAAGCCCCCCGGCGAAGGCAGCGGCGTCTGCGTCCTTCTGCGCCGTTCGGCGCTGGGCATGCCACAACGCGGCGTCCACGCCAATGACGCCCGCGACAAAGATGATCGTCATGACTAGCGCGAACAGCACAAGCATCTGCCCAGCCTCCTCGCGAGGTGGGAAGCGAAGGCCGGCGGCCGTTGCCTTTATCAGCCGCATGGCGGCGGTGCTCCAACTGGCTGGGGCGTGGCTCCCACCCAGACCTGCTCCAGACGCATGTCCGTACAGGCGTTCATCTGAAACGATGTCGGCGCGCCTCCCCACAGGGTCCCGATCCCCGCCAGGGGCGTCACGAACTTGTACGTATACAGAATTCTCACGGCTACGGAGTCGCCGGGCAGGAGATCCCCGTCGGCGTTCGTATCGAAGAACTGCACTTTTACGTCGGGGGCCGCAACCAGCCCCTCGGACTGCTCCACCGCCCGCGCCTTTATCTCGGCCTCTGACTTGCCGGTGGCCGCGTAGCGCGCCGCCTCGCGGGCGGCGTTCGTGACCACGACACGGTGATTGATCCCAATGCCGAAGTCGATGATGGCGAACATGAACAGAAACATGATCGGCGCCAGAAAGGCGAACTCAATGAGCGCCTGCCCGCGCTGGCCGCGAGCGCTCGAACCTCGAGCGATTTCGTTGTTCTCCGGGTGGTGACTCATCATGCCGCGCAATCTGAACGCCGTGCCGGCGGCGGGCGGTTGGGCCACTTCCGCCCGCCGCCGCGTCTTCGAGCACGGTTTCGACGCTTCAGCCCGCTGCCGGCTAGAACGGTGTGCAGCCGCCAGCCGTGAAGTCGATGCAGCCGCTGATGCCGTTCGCCATGCTTGTAATGGCACCGCTGAAGACGAGCACACCGGCCATGATGGCTATCGCGATCAGCCCGCTCAGCACGGCGTACTCGATCAGGTCCTGGCCGCGCTCGCTGCGAGGCAGCTTGGAGAAGATCCAAGTCAGCGCATATCGAATCATCTGTTTCCTCCCTCTGGTTGTTGGTTGTTGCCTCTTGTCCTTTGGGCCCGCGCCCATAGGGAATCACCCCGGGCGGGGCCGTCTTCTAGGTGTAGGTTGCGGTTTTCGCCTCACCCCCCTTCTTGGCCGCGATCTCGCGCTAAAGCCCTCGGAAGCGGCCGCTCCTCAGGCTGGGCCCGGTTCGCACACAGATTAGCTAGCAAGGCATAAGAAGGGCACAAGGGGAGCAAAAGAAAATTGTTAGAGTGTGGCGCTAGTTGTTGTGTCGGCGATCTCGAAGCTGAAGCGGTAGGGCCCTACGCTTATCTCGTCGCCGCTCTCCAGCACGGCCCAGCGGGGCCCGCGCTCGCCGGACATCGGGTTAGCCCGTCGAGGGAGGCGGTGGAGCATGAACTTGTCCTCCCTCAGCCAGACCCGCACCGCGCGGGGCGCCACCCTGCCGCTGGCGTCCGGCAGGACGATGGTGCACCCCAGATCGCTGCCGATGGTCACCGGTTCCGCAGCCACCACAAAGCGACGGGGGCCGTCAGCGCCGTTGGCGAGGGTGAGCACGCCCCGGAGGCGCGGCGGGTGGGGAGCCGGCTCCTCCGGGCCAGCAGCTGCCTCGACCGGAACGGGGGCAGGCGCGGGACCGGGCAACGGCCGGAGGACTCCTTCCGGCCGAGGTTCTTGACCCCGCCGGCGACGACGGCGGTACCAGAGGGCCGCCGCGACAGCCACAACCGCAGCGAGCGGCACCACCACAGCCGGCCACGGCATGCCGCCTCCTCCCGCGGCCGCGGGGCGGAACTCCAGCGTTACTGCCGCTTCGCCCCTGCTCCCGGCCTCGTCCACGGCCACCACTTCCAGCCGGCGCGGGCCCTCGCCCAACGTCTCGGTGTCCAGGCGGAACCGCCCCTCGCCGTCGGCGCGGACGCGCTGCCCGTCCACCAGCACTCGCAGCTCCGCCAGCGGCGTCTGGGACCGGACGTCCAGCTCCAGCGTCAGGCTCCCGCGGACCACGGCGCCCTGCTCGGCGTTGAGGATGTTCACCCGCGGCGGCACCGCCGCCACTTCGATGGTGACCTCCGCCTCGCCGACGTCGCCGGCCACATCCGTCACCACCGCCTTAAGCTCGTGCTTGCCGGGGGTATAGTCGATAGGGTCCAGCGGCAGCTCAAAGGGCGCCTGCTCCGCGCTGTGCACCTCCTGCCCGTCGAAGACGAACGTCACGGACGCGACCTGCCGTGGGGCCGTGATGCTCGCCTGCACGGATATCGCTCTGTCGATGGGCCCCTCGGGGATGCCGGCGAGGGTTGCCCGCGGCCGCAAGAACCCCTCCGGCAGGTTCCGCTGGGCCTGCCCCGCCTGCTCCCCCCGCTCCACCATCACTGTGACCGAAGGCTGGTCCGAGAGCGGGACCGAGCGCCCGTCGAAGGTAATGACATACTGGGTGCGGAGCATTGTGGAGATGGCGTCGAACAGCTCGCCCAGGCTCTCCGGCGACGGGGCCAGGTAAAACGGGGCCTCCGACGCGGCGGCCACCTGGCGCAGGTAGTCTTCGTCTATGTCCGACCCCAGACCGACGACGAAGAATGGGACGCCGGACAGGCGGGCCGCCTCGAGGGACGTCTCCCGGTCGGACTGGCCCTGGGAGGCAATATCCCGTCCGTCGCTGAGCAGGAGCACGGCAACCCTGGGAAGATCGGAGCGCTGGGCCAGGTCGGCGGCCTCGCCCACGGCTGCGTAGAGGGCGGTATTGCCGCCCGCCACGAGGGTCCGGATCGCCTCCTCTACGGCGCCCTTGTCGGCCGTGAACCGCAGCACCACGGACACCTGGTCCGAGAACCCCAGAACGGCGACGCCGTCACTTGGCGAAAGCTGCTGGACAAGACGCCACGACACCTCCTTGGCACGCTCAAGGGGCACGCCCTGCATGCTCCCACTCACGTCGATCGCCAGCACAAGCCCGATGCCGGCGTCCTCGTTCAGGACCGGACCGACATCACGGACGCTAAGTGGGGTTCCGGCAGACGTCACCCGGAAGTCCTGGTCCGTTAAATCCGTCACAGGCCGTCCCGACGAGTCCGTGACGCTGATAACCAGCCGGACATTCGGGTAGCCGGAATCATCAATCTGCTGGATGGAGATGTCCAGAGGCTCCTCCGCCTCCACTCCGCCCATGCGCATGCCGCCCGTCGCGGCGACCAGAGCCAGGGCCAGGAGAAGCACAAACCGCCCGCTCCAGTGCGGCACAGTCAAGGAGCACCTCATCGCGGGAGCGATAAGACCAGGGTGTTGCCTCCCCCAGCCGGCCGCTCTACCCGGATGTCGCCGCCCTGATGCTTCACCAGTTGCTTGACCAGAGCCAGGCCCGCCTGTGGGGCGCCCGTCTCCCAGGGGGCGCCTGCATACGGACTGGCGAACGGGCGGAAAACGTACGCCAGGTCCCTGTCGTCTATCGGAGGACCGCTGTCGGAGACGCCCACCTCGCACCAGCCCCCGGTTGCCCTAGCCGAAACGCGGACGGTCCCGCCCACGGGTGTGGCGCGGACCGCCCTCGACAGAAGCCTGACCAACAGCCTTCGCAGCAGACGAGGGTCGCCGCGGGCCACGCCTGCGCCCTCGCCTATGTCCACAGCCAGCTGCTGCTCGCGCCGCAGCGCCTCCGTGTAGACGGCGGACGCGGCGTCCTCCACCAGGTCCTCCAGGTCGACAGGCTCTAGCTCTAGCTCCGGCTCGGAGGCACCAGCGGTAAGCTGCGCCAGGTCGCCCACCACAGTGGAGAGGTGATGCAGACGGTCGTGGATTTGCGACAAGGACGGCGAGGGATGCCGCACTTCAGTTACGAGGAGCTCAACGTAGCCGGAGACCGCCCGCGCCGTGAGCTGTATCTCGTGACAGACCCCGGTGAGGAAGTCCTGCCTCCGCGCCAACTCCTGCGCCTCCGTGTAGCGCTCGCTGTCGGCGCGCTCGAAACCCGGGCCATCGGAGGGGTCGGTGAGGACGATCTGCACCGAGTCCCGACGCGACGGGACGCCCCTGAGAGC
>Ga0105164_10001645_pt1 | contig 14201 bp, 9 predicted proteins | sample VDWuncwatermetaG_FD_89674 | JGI IMG/M metagenome (GOLD analysis project Ga0105164, IMG submission 89674) | Wastewater microbial communities from Netherlands to study Microbial Dark Matter (Phase II) - VDW unchlorinated drinking water | ecosystem: Environmental > Aquatic > Freshwater > Drinking...
ATAGCAGATATCAGTAAAGAAGTTACCCCAAGCAGCCTTAAATAAACCGACTTATTTTTTAGCAAAATAAACCCGAAAGGAAAACAGCCTAATAGATACGAACCTAAAATAACAGGGTTAAACTGAGTGGACATAAGCCGGCCGGCGAATTTATACCTTTCATAAAAATAATTTATTATAAAATTCTCATAAAGGATGTTTTTTCCAAAATAAGATTCAAATAATCCAATAATCCCCACGATCAAACTGCACGCGCAAATAACAGCGCTAACCATATCCGGATTATCATCAATAGCAAACAAGCCTTTGCCTAAGTAAAAAAGGAAAAATAAAGGTGTAGCCAGATGGAAATAGGTTGCCCAGGCTATATCTTTATCCGTAGCTATAATCGTGCCCGAAAGCAGGCAGATTAAGAATAACCACAGTGGCCAATCTTTAAAGCTGAAAAATGATCTTCGATAGTTTTTATTTAAAATAAAAACCAGCAAAAAAACCCCTAAAAATAGCCTCGTATATCCCCAATATTCGCCTTGCACAGGCTCCGGAAAAAATGAAATCCAAATAAATAAAGCTGTAAAAAAAAACTTATTTATCATCCCCTGCCTCTGCGTTAATATTATTAACCGCGTTAATTATACTTTTTCTTTTTTTCAGCATCACTTTAAAGGATTGCACCACGTTTACTATTGCGCCTAAAGTAAGGTAATTGGTAAAAAACATAAAGATAAATCTCGGGATGTCATATACCATAAAATAAAACACAAAAAAAGGCGTCATCTCTATATTCTTCATTATCAAAAAATACCTGTTCCTAAAAGAGTAGTATTGCCTATATCTATGCGCCATCTTAGAACCATTCCTCTGGTGATAACAAACAGCATCCGGCAGGTATATACACTTCCACCCTTTTCTCCTTGCCCTCAGGGCAATGTCAAAATCCTCTATGAGATAGAAAAAATTCTTGTCAAAGTATTCACCGTCTATTTTCACGTCATTCAGCATATCCCGTTTATAAATAGCTGCGGCAGCGCAGGGTCCTAGTATATCTATATTTTTATCATATTGACCAATATCTTTTTCTCCGAAACCCCTGTCAAAAAATCTGAAAAACCTCGACAATACCAGTCCAGTAGAATCTATTAACTTTTTTGAATCGGCTTTTAAAATCTTGACACCCACCATTCCGACATCACTGCCAAGACTATTAATATTGTCATTTACTTCTGATAAAAAATTATTTTCCAATACGACGTCCGGATTCAAAGTCAGCACATATTCTCCTTTACTCATGGATATACCCATGTTGACTCCTTCAGGAAAGCCAAGATTGTTATCGTTATCTTTTATCCAGACCCTGGCCTTATATTCATCTATTATTCCGCGGGTCATATCACGCGAGGCATTATTTATTACTATTATCTCATAACTGTAAAAATCCTGTTTGAGTATAGAATCAAGGCATTGTCTTATATGCCTCTGAGAATTATACGTAACTATTACTATAGAAAATCTTATCATGATAAAAGTAAACTTTTATAAAATATATCCATATCTGAAAAAATACGTTCCCATCTGTATCTTTTTTCTATCTCTAACCTGGCAATAACCCCCAAATTTTGGCGCATCGCCTTATTGCATAAAGTTTCCAGTGTTTTATCAGCAAAATCTTGCGGATTATCAGCTATTTTAACTGCCTTTAATATACCTTCTTCATAACCTTCCACACCTATAGAAGTGGAAACAACAGGTTTACCCATTGATAATGCTTCCAATAACTTTCCCCTCATTCCCCCTCCGATCCTCGCAGGCATTATAAAAACTTTTGCCCTACTCAAATACTCCCGGATATCTTCTACCCGGCCAAGCACATCAATCCCGTCTTGTTCTTTTAAAAATCCCAGTCTCTCTCTTGAATTAACGCCTATAATTTTAATGTTTGTCTGTGGCCTTTTTTTCTTTATTAAAGGCCAAATATGCCCTGAGAAATAAATCATGGCATCTTCATTTTGAAAATTATCAAAATTACCCGTGTATATTAAATCAATATTTTCTTCGTTAATTTTCCCCGGCTTAAAGTATTCTGTATCTACGCCCATCGGAGAAACAAATGAATGCGGCATTCCTGCGCGGGCTGATTCATAACTGCTTACAAAAACCACCTTATCGAACTTCTTAAATATTTTCATTTCATATGTTTTAAGACGATTATATCTAAACAAAAGCACTGCTCTTCTTAAAAAATCACTTTCTATCCCTGCTTCCTTTTTTAAGCACAGGAATCCTAATTGATGTTCTATAAGAACGCTTTTCGCTTTAATCTTTAAACCATCACGATACTGCGCCATAGGAAGATACTCAAATTGAACTATATCAAAATTCGCAGCGCTTATTTTCTTACGGATTAATGCATTCATCTCCGGCGAATAATAATTTTTTACAAAACCGGGCTTGGTAAAAGAATAACTTCTTGATTTCTTTTCCTTAATGCTTACTGTGTTGATTTCTCTGCAATACGGTTTTAATAACCCTACACCCTCCTCTTCCCAATCTCTTAGAAAAGAAATCAAACAGATGTTATACTTATCAGATAGGCATTTTATCTGCTCAAACATCCTATTGCCTCCGCCATGGATATTTTTCAGGGGTAAATATAAAGTTATATAAAGGATATTCGGTTTATTCATTGATTTTTCAGGCAATGTATAAAGTTTTTCGCGATTTATCACCTCGCCGGTTTTTATCATACCACTCAACATGCAGCTTAATTCCCCGGAAATCTTCTTCCAATCATAAATTTCCTCTGCCAATTTTCTAGCATTCTTTCCTAAATCCTTGCGTAAATCATCGTTATTTAAAAGCAATTTTATCTTATCTACAAATTCACTCTCCTTACACACTATAAAATCTTTGGAATTCACACCATCTATACCCCTTGCTCCCACCCAGGTAGTGACAACCGGCAAGCCAAAAGAAAAATAATCAAGCATTTTCATGTTTATGCCGGAGCCACTGAACATCGGGTTTATGCCCATATCCACAGCCGTAAGCCAATCGTATAATTCAGCATCGCTAATCCTGCCGAGCAACCTCACGTTCTTAGGCACATGCTTATTCTTGAAATATTCACTTACTGTGCCTAATAATACAATATTAGATTCCGGCAATTTAGGGGCAACCTCATTAATTATGAATTTAACAGCTTCAATATTGGGCTTATAGTAGGTTCCTATAAAAAGTAATACCGATTTAGCGTCACTTATATTCAGCTTCCGCCTAACCTCTTTTCTTTTTTCATAAGAAAGCGGGGCTTCTATACATGCGCCGTTGGGTATAATAAATATTTTTTCTTCTGCTATTCTGTACAGCTTGACAAATAATTCTCTATCTTTCTTGGAACTAACTATTATTATCGCGGCCTTCCTGCAAGCAGATCTCTCGATCAACTTTACAAAAAAAGATATCAAGCCTTTATACCACCTACCTTTTAATATCTCCTTAATTAAAATATATTCGCAATTATGCGCATCGTAAATAAACACCTGGCCATTTTTAATCTTAAAACACGGCGATGACCAGGGATGAGTTGCTATTAATATATCCGCTCTATGCTTACTAAGTTCCTGCTTAAAACCTTTATCAAGAATCATACATATATGTATAAAAATATCAAACGTTGTATTTCTTATTATTTTTAGCTCAAAATACTTGAATAGATAATATATCTTTGTAATCTGCCGGATAACTTCTCTGAAATTATCTCTAATTTCTTTATGGATATACTTTTTACTTAAACCACAATCTATGCCAACATAAGTTACCTCAAACTTCTCTCCTAAATTAGAATATAAGTTCCATATCCTTTTTGGCCCTCCCCAAAAAGGCGGATATAACGGAGCGCTATCTGCTATTAACAGCCTAATCATTTTTACTATTTTAAGATATTTCTTGCCAAATTAACCAAGACTTACATTTATCTTAGTATATGGCTATCCACGAAATCAAATGCCCTTTTAATACATTCATCTATGTCCATATACATAAATTCACCGCACCTGCCTATCGTAGCAAGAGACTTGTATTTCTTTAGATAGTCCATAAGCCGGGTTAAATGAACTGCGTAGTCCTTGCGATAAATAGGATAAGCATTCTGCGCTTTGACTAAAAATAACCTTTTTATATCCCCAGGTCCGATAAATCCATCTTCGGCCATACTAGCAATACACATATTAAACAACTCTTCTTTAGTTGCTCTCCAAATAGCGCTATCTGACAAACACGGCATCTCAACGGCAATAATGTTCTCTCCTGGCAAGCTGGTATTAAGACTAAATTCATTCATCTCAAATATACGATTATAAGGACGATTTAACAGATAGGCATAATCACAATTAAGAATTTTCTGTTTTTCCGTGAGCATACCAAGCACTACTAATGATTGATACTCTAATTTATTAGCTGATTTGAGCACTTCCGGTGGAAAAGAGGGACTAAACATTTTGGCTAACAAAGATAGCGACGTCGTTGAAATAACATAGTCGCTCTCCATTTCTTCTTGCTGGCCATTACGCTGATAAGAGATACGCATCCTTCCATTAGAAAGCTCGGTAACTCCAATAACTTCACAGCCAAGATGAATGCAACCCTTATTTTTTTCAATAAGCTTAGTTATTTGTTCAGCAATCTCAATAAAACCAGTATCCGGATAAAAAGTAGGCCGCATCTCGCGCTCAATCAAGGATTTTCCCTTCTTATAAACTTTTGGGCTCAACAATAACTTCAATGTATTCATAAAACTCATCCGGGTATGCGTCGGAATAGATCTTGAGGAAAGTTCCGAGCAGGACACCTTCCAGAACTGCTCAGTATAGGGCTTAAAAAATGTCCGATAGAGATATTCACCAAAGTTTGAGATTGCCCAACTCTCAACTGTCTCATCTTCTCCCACGATAAGACTACGCTTGTTATGGAGTATTTTACTCTTTAAAAAACTACAAACTGCTTGCATACCGGAGCATAGGCCCATCTGGAAAAATACACCTTGCGTTGTTAACGGATAATCTAAATACTTACCCTTATAGTAAAATTTTACTTTTCTTGGGATAGGTTGCAATTTTTTCTCAAACAGCCCGCAAACTAAATCAACAATCTGCTGATTATCAGAAAAGAATGAATGCGGCCCAATATCTAAACAGTAGCGGTCTTGGCGCATAGTTCCAGCTAAACCACCTACAGATAAGCTAGACTCAAAAACATCTACTTTGATCCCGTTTTCACTGGCACGCCAAGCCGTACTTAACCCAGAAATGCCTGCACCCAAAATAATCACATGCTTTGACATAGAATTAATACCTTATCTTTGTACTGCGCATAATTTCTTCAAATATTTCCTCTTCTTTTTTATCTTTTCCCTGCAGGCGATCATTAACGCATTCAAAATATCGAACAGTAGCTAATGCTTTGGACGCCTGATCATCTAAATCAATATCAATTAATGCGCGCATCCATCTTTCACTGATATCGTACTTAACAAATAATGTTGCAAGCTTGCAGATATTTCTTAGCTGTTTTATTGTCTTTACAGGAAAAACAATACCGGGATTACCGCTATTAGTATCTCCGTTACATGCCGTATTCTTCAAAAATCCTTTCTCGGCACATAACTTTTCCATCGCTGTCCCGGGGTAAATCATCAAAGGATAACAAGAACAAATACTTCCCCCTCCAATCCGCTGTAGTCCTTTCATGGTTTCCAGAGCATCCTCTACCGGATCATCTACCGGCAGGCCGACAATACACTGTAGATTAACGTTATAACCGTATGACCTCAATCGATCATAAGCCTCTTTCATTTTTACCTCATTATCCCATGAGCGATTGAACAGCTTGAGTGATTCAGGGCGGATAGCCTGTATTCCAACCCCAATACAATTAACTATCCTGCGTAAATTAGCCAACACATTATCTGAAACTTTCAAAACATTATAAGAAGTTGTAGAAACATACATCGGAAGGCCGATCTCTTTTTCCCAAATATCAACAAACTCCGGGATCCAGGCTTCTATATCCGCTCCAAAGAAAATATCATCATCAACCCATTCAATTTCTTTTGTCTTATACTTAAGAAGCTCCTTGGCCTCGGCAATGATCGCAGAAAACGGCCTTCTGGAAAGATAATAACGTTTATGCGCCTCTCGTCCAAAAATATTGCTCATACTGCCTGAAGATGAACTACAATAGGAACAATCCCACGGACAACCAAGCATCGAGAGCATAATTTTACGATAACGATTAGCCATTCTCGGAATATCTCTATAATATTCAGATCTAGCTGGCATTGCTAAATCATCAGGGCTTGAGAGTATAGTTTGTACCATACGTTGCTCTTTTTTAAGAATCTTATCAATTGCACCTTTCACCGGACCAATAACCACTATATCAACGCCTTCAATTTCTAATATCGCAGGAGATGACATGGCATGGTGTCCGCCGAAAACCGATAGAACATTCGGAATAACACTTTTTATCTGGCGACTAATATGCAATGCTTTCGCAAAAAAAGTAGTCATCGGAGAAAAAAATATAAAATCCGGACTCCAATCACAGACCTGACTAATCACATTCTCTTCTTCAGCGTCAAAAAACCTAATCTTTTGGCTATAACGCAACAATTCGCCTCCGACAATGAGTAAACCATAGCTTTCTTCATTACCAAAGGCAATCAAGGCAATCTTCATTTCGCTTTATTTTTTTCCTTTTCTATCAGGGTCATAGTTTGCAATCGTATCAATGATGTACGCTACCTCTGCTTGTGTAAGCCACCACCCTACTGGAATACATACTTGACTGGAAACAAATTCGTCTACACCCGGAAGATCAATAATAGAATCTTTAAACATAGTATGCAAATCATTTCTGGCATGGACTCGAGAGATAATTATTTTCGCTTTTTTCATCCAAGTAGTAAAAGCAAGCGGGTTCTTAACGCGTAAGGTATAAAGCCAATAGCTGCTCACCCTGTCCTTTTGGTAGTTTAAAGACGCGATATTGGCCAGAGAAGAAAATGCATCATTATACTGCGCAGCATTAACGCGATTCTTTTTAAGATTAGCCTCGACATATTTCAACTGTTCAATGCCGATCGTTGCCGCTACATCATTCATGTGAAACTTATAGCCATATTCTTTTATGTCCTCTTCACAACGAAAATCTTTACGATTACATTTTCGATCAATACCATACCATCTGAGCAACCGGCCTCGCTCAGCATCCTTTTTAAATTTACACACCAAAGCACCGCCATCAATAGTAGTGATTTCCTTAATCGCCTGAAAGGAAAAGCAGGTAAAATCAGAGATGGAGCCAATTGGTTTGCCATGATATGTCGCGCCAAAAGCATGACAAGCATCCTCAATTAGTTTAATACCATGAGTGGCCGCTAAGGCCTTAAGCGGTTCCAGTTCGCAGGGATATCCTCCCCAGTGTACAACAATAATCGCTTTGGTTTTTTTAGTTATTTTTTTTGCAACATCCTCTGGATCAATATTGCCAGTATCAGGATCAATATCCGCCCAAACAATCTTTGCCCCTATAGACAAAATGGGTTCATTTGTGGCAACGCAGGTCATCGGCGTAGAAATAACCTCATCCCCCTGGCCCACATTGGCTAATCTCAACGCTAACTGAATAGCAGAAGTGCCACTATTCAATGTTAATACATTCTCACTACCAAACCATGATGCAAGTTTACGTTCAAATTCTTCCACCCGGGGCCCTTCCCCAACGTAGCCGCTAAAAAGAACCTCCTTAAGCGGCTTCATCACGCTTTTGGGCATAAAAACCTTGAATAAAGGGATTGCTTCGCCTCCTCCAGAACATAAGTGTTTTATATTCTTATTTAAAAGGTGAGCATTTTTCATTTTTAAGATTCACTCCTTATTTTTTAAAACTGAATCAACAAACTGAGCCGATTCGCATAAACTGAAAAATCTCCTCGAATTATTCTAGCATTAAGGCCCATTCTACTAATCAATAACTTAAGCTTATCCGTTGTAAAATATAACTGTGTGGCTTTGTCACAAAAAACTTTATAGCGCGTTTGCTGAAACCACCTTGCGAAAGCTGTACATAATAGTATCTGAGCATAACCCTTACGGATACTTAAAAAATAAGAACTTAACGCATCCCAAATAAAGCCTAACTTCCCTCTTTCTAGAGGTAAATCTGCGATCAGCATTTGAGCTCCGGGAAAAGCTATTTTCTTTGCTGAAGAGATTAATGCCTCAATCTCACTCATACTTCTGTAATGTTGAACCACGCTTACACATAGAATGATTGAAAATGGACCCGCATATTCTTCCAAATTAGTATAAACATCCTTTCTTAAATGCCCCACTCTCACATTCATATTATCCTTGCATCTTTTTGAACATATATCTACAAATTGTCTTGCAACATCTATCGCATATACGCTTTTGACTAATGGCGCTAGCAGAGCCTCAACATGTCCAGGACCACATCCAATATCCAAAACACTATCACTTTTTTTGAATTCAATGACGCGGCTGGCGCATTTAAAAAACAGCTTTGAGTTTATTTCCCAAAGCTGCGAATCCTTCCAAAAATCATCCTGGCTCCAATAATCAACCCAGTTCATTAATTTTTATTCTCCGAATAAACTTTCACCTATATTATATCGAAGTATCCTACTGATGCCATAGGATCAGGGTCTTCATAAATCAATGTTTTTCCACTATCCAGCTCTGCAATTTGCTTTAGAGTGCCAACACTATTCTTAAGCAATCGAACCTCTTCTTTAGGCCAACCATCAATATGAAAAACCCAATACCGCGCGCCGAATTTTCGTAATTTTCCAATTGTTTCAGCAGATAATGTTGTACTTTCAGGGAAACGCAAGTATCTATTTGTTACATGAGGACCTAAGCCGTATCCTGCAACATGAGGTTTTTTGTGGTATAAACCGGAAAACAAAATATAACCCAGAGAATTATCAGAGATTAACTCGTGTTCCTGTTTAAGCGGATAAGATGACAATTCTAGTACTGCACCATGATCAGGAATATTTTTAAGGAAAATATCGGTTTCCCGGGGTGTCCACTGATAAGGCGACAGTTTTTTAATCTCAGGTATTTGGAATCCCGGACTTAACTCAAGAAAGACTATGAATATGAATATTACAGCGCAAATTTTTAATTTACGGCTTTTTGCATAGTTAGACAAAAAGAGGGCGACAGCCACAGACAAGGTAAAAGATAAAATCAGGCCCCATCGTGCTGTCGCCTTAATTCCAGAAAGGCCTAGAACGTGATATTGTAAAAAAGCAATTGGTGAAGCAATCACCAACTTATCTGATGTTAAATAGTAAGGGCCAAAAGCTAAAAATCCAAAAAGAATCGCGGATAAAAGCAGAAAAAAATCAAGATGTTTTATGGCAGATCGGATCCTGTTGCGTAAAACAAAAATGATAATCCCGGCAGTAACGTAATATAAATAAGTTAAACCGGTTGCCAGATTAGGTAAAGGAACTTTGAGTTGCATGCACCTGGCTGTAAGGGAGTACATATTTAAAAAGGCAAATAAGATAGAGGCGATAACTACAATAATAAATGTATACTTCGAAAACTTACGTACTACAGGCGAATAGATCGACTTTTTGAGCCTTGTAATGAAAATGATCAGCGCGCTAAAGAGCAAAAGAAACGACATACCGATATTTGTTTCTCCTTTGGCATGGGTTTTCAAATACTCCCAGAGTTGAGTTTTTACGATTGGATTAAACGGCAGAGGAGGCCAACGTCTAAAAATCAAATTAGCCCAATTTGAAGAATGCTGCCAAAAATCGTAATATGATCGATAAAAGAGGAATTCTTTATATGTGAAATACATAGGGCCAAACACTGCAGCTGCAATTATGCCAGAAAGAATAAGACCAGTTAGCAATGATAACAGAGTATTTTTTGAGTGGTTATTGAATATTAGGTTCCATAACACAAATAGGCACAAGAATAAGCATCCCATAACAAATAGATGCGCCGAAGACCACGCTAAATACCCAAAGATAATACCCCATAAGACACCCCAGTATAATCTGGATGTTGAAAATATTTTTTTGGTTATTATTCCTAGGAGGGGAATGAAAAAGAAGGGCCAGAAACAATATGCATCTACTGTCAGTGCCACATTAATACCAGAGAGACAGAATGCGGCACCAGCAAAAAATGACCATATCTTTCTGCCACCAAGGTCTTTTACGAAATAATAAGTAAATATCCATGACAAAAATAAAGCAACTATCGATCCTAATCTATATATGGGATAAATATTTTTAGTAAGCATCCGTACCGAAGCAACAAGCAAGGAAACACCCCATGATGGCTCATCAAATAATAGGCTAACTGTATTAAAAGGATAAAAAGTGTTTCCTTCCCATAGCCCTCCTGGATTTAAGCCAAGGATCCTGGTAGTTTGGCACTCAAGAATATAACACTGATGCCAGATATCAAGGATTTTTGGTTTCAAGTGTATTTCTACGGATAGGTGCCAATAAAGTTTTGACAGGAAAAAACCGATGAGTATTAAAAGAATGGAAAACTCGAATAATTTAATAAACAATGTTCTTTTTTGAAAAGCTAATTTCATTATTCCTTTCCGCGATACGAACAGGATTGTGCTTCGGCACACGACCGCGCCACACCATGCGCTAAAAATTGTCTTCTCGTAGTAACCATCTGGTCGGAATTCCAAATATCCATGAAGTCACTCTTGCTAAGATGGCCTAAAATCCAAAAATTCCCATCATGAAAACAACACAATCGGACTGCTCCGTCAGGTTGAATGGCTATTTCCTGCCAAGGCTTAAAACAGGAAGGGATGTGTGCGCCAAGCTTTTTGTGGTAAGGCGAATGCCAATGTCCAACCCCCTGGCTTTCCTGAAACGCTACCTCACAGGTCAAAGCGTAGATGATTTCCTGATACTTTTTAGTGTTCGGGCCTAAAAACGGCTTACCTACCAGAGAAATGTGGATACCCTTTTCCTTAGCCTTGTTGTACGCCTCAAGTAGCAGTCGGTCATGCTGTTCCTTATCCATAAAATCCGCTTGCTCAATATAATTCCATTCCCAACCGTCCACTGTCATTACCGTATGGCTGAGTCCTGAGTTCAAATGGTTAAAATTCACGCCCCAGGCCCCAATCTTCACCGCAAGATCAATCAACTTAGGCACGTCACAAATGTTGGCTTCGCAGATAGTCATGTTGAGACTGACATTTGAATGTACCCGGCCAAGCTCCCTTACTTTAGCAATATAATAAGCAACATTTTCAATAACTGTTTCGAATTTAGATCCCGGACGCATGAGACGATAGATCTCCGGAGTAGCAGCATCCAGAGACACAACAATTCCGGCCATAATATCCTTCTTGAGCATGAGATCTGCTCGCTTGTTCGTCATAAGCATAGCATTAGTTGCAAACGATACTCGTGTTGGTGATTCGATACTTTCGACAATCTGGTCAAAATATCTGGACACCATCGCCTCTCCCCCGGAGTGGAGCAACACATACATTGCTGTTTTTAGCAGCAGAATAGCCCTCTCAATAACCTTGTCATCAAGTTCAGTATCCAAAGCCAATGGCCTAGTGTTTCGGTCGCAAATCATACACGGTATTTTGTTGTTGCAATGAGTCGTCAAGGCAAACGTTACTACTGAAGGTAGGCTTTTTAAGACCGTTCGTCCCTCTTCATACTCTTTACGGTTTAATTTAGCGTTCTGGTTTGGAGAACCAAGATGAGTAATCGAAGAAAGATCAAACCTTTGAGAATGTGACGCATCCTTAACGTCAACATCTGCATAGACAACCTTAAACTCGAAAAACATTGCGGATACGTCTCTTGAATCATGCGAATATTGATTAGTGGATCCATTTGTCATCTTGTAACGAAGGATAATCTCGTTGTCTATTTGACATTGGAACGCGTAATGTTTTTGTACTACCACGTTTTGTTCGATACCCTTGATATGCTCCAATTGTTGGCCATTGATCTCCACCGAGACATCCTGTCCAAGAAATGTGTTAATGAATCCCACGTAGAATACCATTTTATTTTTCATGGGAAGAACAAATTTCAGGATAGTCTCTGTTCCCATAAACCAACGGTAAAATACTTTTTCATTCCTTCCACAAAAGCTGGCATCCCCATATGGATGTGTCCCAGGAATCAACTTTTCCAAAGAACTAACGCCGTTTACCGTCATATCGTAAGGATACAGGAAGTAAATCAGGTCAATAAATGTGGCTATGTCATTCATATTTTTTATTCTCATTCAGAGGGAAAACGACCACGATTTTCCGTTTTGTTTTCCGTGGTGCCTTAATCACCTCCGGCAGTCTTTCAAACGAAACTCTCTCAGGTGTCAGGAGAGAAAATAAATCCTTATTTTTCTGGAGAAGACTAACCGCCTCTGAGAGATAAAGACAAGGAACCGGAAAAGCGCTCATAACCTGTATCCTTTTAAAAATCAGCCGCGATGCGTCCATCCTGAGCTCGTTATCCTTGACCCTCCCAGACAATCCTACGTTCACGATCAATGAGTCGTAGGGCAATTTCTCAATATAGAGTGGTATGAACTTGGCTGGGGCTGTATGCATAACCACTACACGACCTACATGACCAGAGAGGTTTTGCGTAAAGGTCTCTGGTGCCACTAGTGTAATTCCACCAATCGTATGCCAGTAAACGTGCTCCCCCATCGTTGCCGTCAAGCAATTGTATAGTCCCGGATGAGAATCGCGACTTAGCACTAAAGGATTCTCTACCCCAAGAACCTTGGCAATCAAAAGGCTGATGCAGGTGATAAATCCACCGCCGATCATCACTAGTTTATCTCCTGGTTTCAATCCGACGAGATGAAAAGCATCAAGTACCACCGTGACAGGCTCTGTGAATACCGCCAGCCTTACAGGAAGACGAGGCTCCACCTTAAGTAGCAAACGAGTATCTTTGACCAGCAAATATTCCCCAAACCCGCCTTGTTCTGCCACAATAAGGGCAGAACAACGCCGGGGGTTCCCAGCCAAACATCCATTACATTCCCCGCAACCAACAGAAAGGGCCACGACCACCTGGTCTCCGACGACGAAACCCTCAACCCCATATCCTATGTTGAACACTGTTGCCGCTATCTCGTGCCCAAAACGCTTCCACTCATGTGCCCAGGCAGTAGCCTCCAGATAATCACTGCCACACACACCACAAGCATCTATCCGCAACAAAATCTCGCCGGGACCCGGCGCTGGAGTGTCAATCTCCTTCAGTTTAACCTTGTTATGCTTCTTTACGAAAGCTACTTTCATGCGCGCTCACCTGCACCGAAGTATTCAATTCCCTTCGAGTAAATTTCCAATAGCCGGGAAATGTAGAGATCCTGATTATAATACATTTGCACCCTCCGGTAAGCAGCCTCTCCCATATCATGGATATGGTTCTCATTCTCAAACGCCTCATCTATCTTAGCTGCAAGATCCTTCGGATCTCCGGGTTTAAAAAACCACCCTGTTTCCCCATCCTTCATCCAGTCCTGGATGCCCCCGATGCGAGAGCCGATAACTGGCTTCATATTAGCAAAGGCCTCCAGGCCCACAAGGCAAAAATTTTCCAACCAAACTGAAGGGATCACGACTACGGACGCACGCGCGTAATAGACCCGAATCTCCTCATAAGTCAACCCGGGAATCACCTCTATACGATCGCCGAATTCAGCAGCCTTTGCTTGAATCTCATCGAGTAAAAGGCCTGCTGTAATGATAACGATCTTGCAAGTACTATGAAAATACCGGCAGGACTCGATCAACACATGGATCCCCTTCTCGTATGAGGCCCGGCCCACGAACAAAACAATACGCTCTGATGGATCATAGTATTTGGCCACAAATTCTCGCACCTCACCTATCGGCCGAGTAGGCGTGAAATTAGGCAACCAGAAGATTTGCTTCGGTGAAAAACCATTCTGGAGTATGCAGTCAATCTGTGCCCGACTTTCTAAGATGAGTGCCGGCATCTTCTTGTGCAGATTGTGGTGCTTCAACACCCAATGAGCGTTCAGGTCAAAATCAGTTTTCGGCTTCAGCCCAGGGGACAAACAGCCTTGCCGCAGACATTCCAACCCAAGTGGGTAGGGACAAAT
>Ga0105164_10001646_pt1 | contig 14199 bp, 16 predicted proteins | sample VDWuncwatermetaG_FD_89674 | JGI IMG/M metagenome (GOLD analysis project Ga0105164, IMG submission 89674) | Wastewater microbial communities from Netherlands to study Microbial Dark Matter (Phase II) - VDW unchlorinated drinking water | ecosystem: Environmental > Aquatic > Freshwater > Drinking...
GAAAATAGCATTCTCAATAAGTTTCTGATTAACCCCTCTTTTTTCAAAGAGAAAAATTGCAGCTTGATCTTGTTCATCCGGTTCCATTGTTGAAAGGAGATTATTACGATGCAGCATCTCCGCTGTAGAATGTTTTATTTGATAGCGTCCCGCAGCCGTACTCGTGTATCTGCCTTTGGTCACTTTAACATTTGGATGTCGAGATAGATCCGCAAAAGTTTCATGCCCATATAACGTGTTGTACTCAGCCCCTTCCGCCCAACTAATCGTATCCAGTAAAGCGCGATATTCGGAAGGGATAGATGAACGATAGCAATGAACCTCATCAAGACGAAGTTTTGCTTCTAGGGAATGTTTTACTTGTGACTGTACTTTAGGAATGTCTTTTGGAAGGTCAATAGGTTTAGAACAACCGCTAGCCAAAATAAAAGGTACGAGGGCGGATAAAAATTTACTCCTCATTCTTATTCCCCACAGAGCATTTCTTCGAGATCAGCAGTAGTATACGCTTTGGCTTCTTCTGGAGTTAGATTTAACCACCCACGTAAATTGCCTTTCCAGTCCGATCTACAACGATCAAGTTGATCTTTACGTTTATATTCAGATGATTGAAAATATCTTCTCTCTTCCTCTTCACGTGCAATTTCGGGGACAAAATCTAGAGCCAATTCATACATCCTCTTAGCCGCAGCATATAATTGATTTCGAGGACATGATCCAATGGGTTGAGGGTTTTTTTCGCCGACAACTAGTACAGATTGTGAAGCTTCATTAAGATAAAAACCCCTCTTCAAACCATTGCCACTCAAATACTCTAAACCTGAAGCTTTCAATAAATCAATCATTCCAGCTTCGCGAGAAGGTACTCCTCGAAAGGCCAGAACTTTTTTTGCCCTCTCAACAGTCATATGATATTTTCCCATTTTACGCACTCACACAAGCGCAAGGATCATACCCAGATTCCAGCGCCAGATTTTTAGTTTCAAAACTGATCTTATTTTTAGGTTTAATGTTTTTGGCGAAAACACAGTCTGTGCGGTGCACTTTCTGCCCTTCTTTTGAAGCAGCAAACGTCACTGCTTTGAGTGGTTTTACAAGACTGACTTTTAACGAAGAGATCTCGTTATAAAGATGAACTAGCTCGTTTTCTTGTCGGGAGACTTTTTCTTCCAGTTCGCGCAGAGCGCGAAAGAGTCTAATAACGTCCTCTTTGACGAGACCAAAGGAGGTTTGAGTGTTTTGTTTTATTTGGGTAATTTGATTCATGGTATTGTCCTCACTATCTTTTTAATGCTTAAACAGGGGGAACTTTATAAACCTTTTGTTAATTGTTACTTCGAAGTGATTAATCAAGTAAGATTTATAAAGAATAGGGCTTTTTGAAGATACTAATGGCACTCCGCACATTTGAAACAGATACGGCACAGTACTATTTGGGATTGGGACAACATGATAGATCGAGCGCTCCGATTTTTGAAGATGTTGATCTTAAGAAGTTAGACTTTCTAGTATTGGAAGGTGATGGTAGTATATTTAGATCTCCTTCTGACATCTTTGCACTACCGCAATATGCAGAATTTGAAAAACTACAACAACAATTTCACTTTCCAATTTACCTTGTTGATCTTGGAACATTGCCAGAAACTAATTCTGGAAGAGTATTAACTATATTATCAGAAAGTCCAGTTTATATGTTAGGTACCCATCTTCTCTCTAAAAGTATTAAAAGAGGAAAAGATAAGACTAAAATGAGCAGAAGAGAATTATTTCGAAGAGTGGGACAAGGCATGGTCGGTACTGCTCTGTTCTCGCCGGGATTAGAATTTATGAATTCATCAAAAGGAGATATTACACCGATTACTGAAATGAGTAATCTAAGAACAAATGTTTTACCAACTTACTTTCTAAGCTTTCGCGATGCCGTTACCGCCAAGAAGATTAGTGAATACCTTGTACCACGACATCCCAATGGTTCAAAAGCTCAAGTTGGGATTATCTATGGAGCAATGCACTCTGGTATTGAGACAAAACTAAGACATCCTTGGATTGCTGATGCCACCATCGGTCTCTATCACGATCTATTAGGAATAGGTGACAATGATTTTTTGAATCAGGTAATAAAAGTAGCTGAAACAGGATCGATGGTATATCACGATTCTGGGTTATTCAAATGAAAACTCTCAACACCTATCTCGGAATAGAACCATTCACAGTTTTAGTAAATGAATCTTCCCAGTTGCAGAGATTAGTCCAACAAGCGCAATCAGTGCGTTCTCTTCCCTTTCAAGAAAAACTTCGCGCCGTTAAGGATCTTACTCTCGATGCCATGGTTAATGCCTATGAACAAATAATCGTCTGGGGCGAAGCAGCGAGAAAGGCAACAACTGCAGATGCCTACAACGAAGCAAAACAGAAACAAGAACACTATCAAAATCTCGTCTTTCAAAAACATCCCCTCAGTACTGCTCTTGCCCAACACGCTGGCTGCTGCCGCTATCAAGGCGCATTATTCTTTGTTCTCGGCTATGAAGCAGATTTAGGAGATCATCATTTTATTCATGCTGCGCCAGTTAATCAACGAGTAAATACTGTTTTCAATGAAGTTGTAGATGGAGATACTTCACATAAAGTAAGTATTTTTACTGAAAGTTTGAAAGACAAATTATTAGATTACTCTCGGCAGAATCAAAAAATATTTGAGCAGGCATTTACATCTCGACCGGGATATAATTTCTATTCTTATCATCGAACGCCCGCAGGGTTAGTTCTTGTTGAAAATCGAGATCAGCATCTACGAGAATAATTTCCAAGCCTAATCTTTTTAAAGAACCATCCGTTTTTAGTACTCATGCCACCATCAGAAGTTCATCTTATTGGAGAACATCACCTCGACTTAGGAGCAGTGCCACGCTATCAAAATGCCTTCTCCCTACTCAAACCAGATGTTATAACTGTTGAGATAGATGAAGAACGATTAGAACTAGGACAACATAGTTTAAGAGAATTCTTAATCACAGAATATGGTTCTATGGATAACGGAATAACACGGTTTCCAAATCATAATTTAAACGCTTCAATTGCCCTGAGAAATTATAGCAGTGTTGTAGCAGCAGAAATATATCGAGAGAGTCGTGACCAAACAAAAATACTTCTCATTGATACATTACCGCCGGAAGTCAAACGACAACTCGAATGGCTCTACTCATCTAAGCCAGAAGAACAAAAAGAAAATCACAAACAGTGGACTAGCTTTCTGAAAACACCTGAGCCAGCTGAAATCGCAATACTGAGAGTTTTAGGAAAAGAGAGAATCACCGCTTCTCAAATGAGAGGCTATACTATTCCCCAAGCATACGTTCTTGGTTTAGATGAAATAGCAATAATGGCAACAGAAGAAGAACTGTCACAACACGTTCTTACCCTTGATTCTTGGTATTATATGATTGACAGAGAAAAACTAGAAAGTACTCAAGATCTTGAAACAAGAGATGACAATATGTTAGAACATATCCTCCAACAAGACGGAAGAGTAGTTCACGCCGGAGGCTTATTACATTTCTTTGGAAAATATCATAATCTCTACGAAAAATTGATTGAACGAAAAGTAAACGTCAAGAGACATAAACTAATTAATTACGCTCACCCCGGAACAATTGGATCAATTCTTTATCGCGGTGCAATTAGATTAGAAGCGCGTAGTTTTAGAAAAATAAGTCGTCAACTAAAAAAAGATGCAAAATTATAAATAGTCGTGGTGACTAAATTACATAAAATAGCTAAAAAAATAGTATTTGTGGTGACTACGTGGTTTTTGTCCGAAAAAAGAAAATCAATAATCGAGAGTACCATTATTTGGTCCATTCGACAAGAGTTGGAAATAATAAATGGAAAAAAGTAGAACGCTACCTTGGCATTAATCCACCATCATCAGAAGAGATAAAGGAGATTGAATTCGAATTCAACACCATTTCACTGTTTCTTAGAAAAAATCAACAACAATTAGAAGCAATAAAGAAAAAACATCAAACAAGAATTAAAAATGCCTCAGCAGATGCGCGTTTTGCTTTTGAAGAAGAACTGATTATTCAATTTACGTATGATACCTCGCGTATTGAAGGGTCAACACTCAGCTATAAAGACACAAAGTTACTTCTTCAAGAAGGTATTACACCGAAAGATAAACCCATCCGCGATATCAAAGAAGCAGAAAATCACAAAAAAGCGTATTTTCTGATGAAAGATGATTTGTCCAATACAATAACCAAAGACTTTATCCTCAAACTTCATGCCGTGTTAAAAAAAGATGTAACGGAAGATGCAGGGTCATTTAGAGATGCCCAGGTTATTGTTGGAACTCTCATTCCAATAAAAGCAGATATGATTGAAACTGAAATCAATAATCTCCTCTCGTGGTATGATCAAAATGAATCACAATTAGACCCTCTGGAATTAGCTGCAACATTTCATTGTATTTTTGAAAGGATCCATCCTTTCTTTGATGGAAATGGGAGAGTAGGACGATTATTACTCAATTTTATTCTTCTTAAAAATAAATATCCACTCGTTATAATCCAAAATAAAAATAAGCGAAGATATTATACTGCTTTACATCGTGGTGACAACGGAAACTATCTCTACATGATCAAATATCTCTACTCAGAAATGGAAAAACAGGATAAAAAGCTATAAGATTAGAGACACACAATTTCAGAAAAATAAGTCAGCGAGTTAAAAAAGAAGCAAAATTATTTTAATCCATCAATCCCAGCACCAATTCCTTCAATTCCGCAGGCCAATCTGCCTCAATACCTGCCTTATGCTTCTTACACTCCTGCATCACATCTTCACGCATCTTCCCATTCTCCACTAATTTAACCAACTCCTCTTTAGCATATATCGGAACGTGTTTTAAATTCCAGACCTGCATCTTTAACTTCTCTTTGTAGGCATCTTTTTCATCAAGCTGTTTACGCTGCGCATCTTCCCAATAGTTCTGATAGGAAAACTGTTCTTGTTTCTCCTTTGTTTTTTTCTTGCCATCTTTCAACGCAATTGTCGCCAGAACTTGCTGATGCATCCGCCGCAGGAATTCGTGTTTGTCTTCGATACGAATAACGTCGCTGTAGCCGGCGGCAATTAAATCAAACGCAAAAGGACTCGGTGTCGCCGTATTTACTTCCTTAACTTCAATCTTGTTATCATTAACCGCCTGGATAATCTGCAGTGTGTGTTCGAAATCCATGACATCTTCCAACACTTCCCGCCGCGCTTCTTTCAAAATAGGAAACGTATTACTGATTCTCTTCACTGCCTGAAATAAAATCGTACTGCCAACTTGCATTCGACCAGCCTGTTTTGAACGCCCCATATAATTACGTAAAATCATCAACGAACGAGAAGCGCAGTGTCGAAAGCGTCGTTTCAACGCCTCACTCTTTTCGATCGCTTGTTCAGAAATATCGTGCAGATCACTCGTCTTCAATAATTCGAACGCTCGCAGAGGATTAAACGTTTTCTCCGCCGCAAGATAAAACGCATTATCACTGATACCCACTTCCACATCGCGATGCTGTGATCGACCAATCACAAATGCTAACGCTCGCGATAAACAATCATTCACCCGCCGACCGAATAAAGTATGGAAAATAACATACGTTCTACCTTTATCAACATAATGCTCAACGACAATTCTCTTGTCAGAAGGAATGAGGCTAAAATGATACTGTTCGGAAAAATAAGTGTAGATACTATTCGCCGCTTTCTCGTCAACATACAAATGTTCGTTGATGAATTTCAAAATCTCCTCTTTACTCTTTTTGCTGACAAAGCGTTCATTCATCAAACGTCTAAAACGACCAATCTCCATCGCCAGATCAAAAGATAATGGGAGCATCTCTGAAAACCAACTCGGTACAGTTGGCGGCCGATTAACGGAGGTTGTCACTTGCGCGGTCATCCCCCGCGAGAATTTGAACATATAGACGTTACCGCCTAAGACAAACGCATCTCCTGGCTGCAACCGTTCAAGAAAGCCTTCATCAATCATCCCCACAACCTGTTCACCGATTTTCACCGTGACAAAAGATTCTTCGGGAATCGTTCCAATGTTCGTCAAATAAATGATCCGCGCCATCTTACCACGTTTACCAATATTCCCCGTCTTTTCATCATACCAAATCAGCGCATAGACATGGCGTTCTTCCAAACTAACATATTGACCGGATAAGAATTTGATCAATTCAAAAAAATCTTCCCATGATAAATCATGATAACAATAACTCTGTTTGACCAACTGATACAACTCATAAACATTGATCACATCATCAATCGCTACACCAAAAATTTGCTGTGCCAAAACATCCAACGCATTGTGCGGAATATGGACTCGATCAATCTTCTTCTCAATTGCCGACTTTAATAATAATGAACATTCGACTAAATCATCTTGATCCATAACAATAATTCTCGCTTTAACCGTGGAATGAAGCTGGTGTCCAGCTCGACCAGCTCGCTGTAAGAAACGAGCAACTGATTTCGGCGAACCTAAACAAAGAACCAAATCAACAAAACCAATATCAATTCCTAACTCTAACGACGTTGAAGAGACAACTACTTTTAATTTCCCTTCCCGTAAATCCTGCTCTGTCTTAAAGCGATTCTCTTTACTCAAGCTACCGTGATGCGCTGCCACATTATCTACTTTGTAAAAAGAGGGGTACATATCTTTCAAATTATGAACAACTCGTTCCGTCGCACTGCGCGTATTCGTGAAGATTACCGTCGTCTTGTGTTCCTGAATTAACCCGTGCATCAACTCGTACATCTTCTGATGCATCAGCATATATTCTGTATCAACAAGACTGTTCACCGGGCTTAACACTTGCAAGTCCATCGATTTCAAAAACTGGACATCAACAATTCCGCAATCGCGCTCACTATTGCCATTATTACCAACGAGATAACGAGCAATTTCATCCAACGGCGCAATTGTCGCACTTAAACCGACACGCATCATTCCCGGCGAAATCCTCTGTAATCGTTCTAATGTCAAACTCAGATGAACTCCCCGTTTATTTTCTGCTAACGCATGAATCTCATCAACGACAACCCATTGGGCATCTTTAAGATGGGCTTTAAACTTTGGGGAAGAAAGCATGATCGCCAATGATTCTGGTGTTGTAATGAGAATATGCGGTGGCGTTTTGAGCATCTTTGCTTTTTCAGAAGCAGTTGTATCACCTGTTCGCACAGCAACACGAATACCTAAATCGCTGCCGGCAATTTGTTGGATCTCTTCCAATGGTTTTAATAAATTATGTTGGATATCATAATTCAACGCCTTCAACGGAGAAATATAGATACAGTATACTTTATCTTGCAGCGCTTGCTTCTGTGAAGTATCAACCAACTCATTGAGAATGGAGAGAAACGCCGTCAGTGTCTTCCCACTTCCTGTCGGAGCAGAAATTAACACATTCTTGCGCATGTGAATCTCCATCACGCCATACAACTGCGGCAGAGAAAATTCTTTGAATTTTGAAAAGAACCATTTTGTCACAAACGGATGGAGCACTGCCTTGAGGTGGAGCGGGTTATGTGGTTCGGTTATGGCTTGAATCATAGAGATATACCTATTTGAGATTATAGTTTAGAGAATGAGAATGGGGGTATTTTATAATGGTTTTGGTTGAGAATTGAAGAAAAAAAAACCACAAATCCATAAACTATATTAATGTAAGAAAAATTATTATTTTATGAGAGCAGGTGTCGATTTAGGAACAACGTTAGTCAAAGCGGCATGGATGAGAGATTGTCAATATCAATTTGCATCAACCGCCGATAGTTCTTTAGAAGATATCGCTAAAAGAATGAAAAGAGAAAGTGTGACGGATCTTTCTTTAGCAGGAATTAATGTTACTGCTGATAGACTAAAATCGCTGAGCGATTTTAATATTCTCCCGCAAGACGAGCAAACTGTTGAAGCAGAAATCACCACCCAAAGCAGTGGAGTAAAAGAACTGCTCAAAATGGCAGGAAGCAACCTTGAGAATTATCTTCTTATATCGATAGGATCAGGAACATCATATACCACCGTAAACGGAAATCAAACAATCCACGAACAACCAGGAAATCCCCTCGGTGGGAAAACAATAGAGGGATTAGGACTCGTCTTTGGGGCAAAAAACTATCAAGAAGTGGTGGAATGGGCAACAAGAGGTACGCCAGCAGATTTATTCTACAAAGATATTTTTCCTAGTTTAAACGGAACGATGAAGGGAGAATTTGTCATCGCTCATTTTGGTAAAGCTGATGCATCAACAAAGAAAGAAGATCTTTGCGCCAGCGCGATAAATACCGTTGCAGTAAGCGTTGTCTGCGATCTCTTAAGAATAACAAATAAAACACCCAGTAATGTTCTCTACATTGGATCAACCGTTTCTCGAACGCCGCCATTAACAGCAATGCTCAGAGCCTATTCTCAAGGATTTGGATATCAACCACATTTTCCACAAAACGGCGAATTTGCCTTAGCCTTAGGAGCATACTTACGGTCCTAAAGAGTTCTCTCTGAAATAATTAACTATCCAAAGATAACAAGTCAAATTATCCTCTACTCCGTTAAATCTCGAATCTCTACCTAATTGTGCTAAAGTAGTTTCATGCCAGATCTCAAATCTATCGCGTTGCGTATAATATTCCACATTCTTATGGACCATTCCCCAGCGCAACAATTCTGCCGCCAATAAATCTTGGTTAATTGTCATCCAGACCTTAAATAACACAATACTTTTAAATGATTACTCTCTTTTTGTAAAATATGGCTTTGGAAATTGAAGTTAAGATATTGGAAATTGATGTTGAAGAAACGATGAGGAAGATAGAAAAATTTGGGGGAGTCAAAACCTATGAGGGAGAAGTAATTACGACTTATTACGATTCTCGAAATAAACTTGACAAGCAAGGACGTGTTCTCCGACTGAGAAGAAAAGACGGTAAAACAGAAGTGACGTATAAAGAGAAAATTTCAGATGAACAATTTAAATCAATGAATGAATTTGAAACAACAGTAGGTGATTTCAAAACAATGGATACAATTCTTCGAGGAATCGGCTTCAAATCATGCCGAGAATTAACAAAAAGAAGAACGTCCTATTCACTTGGAGAGATTCATTTTGATATTGATACCTATAGTGAGTTTCCAACCTTTTTAGAGATTGAAGCGAAAACAGGAAATCTTGTCGAAGAATGGGTTAAGCGTCTTGGTTACAGGATGAAAGATGCTAAACCATGGACAACGAGCGATGTGTTTAAGCATTATGGGAGAGAGATGTGAGGATAATTAAAAGTACTTATTTGTTATATTCTCTTTCATTGAAATTTTCGCCATCAAATTCAAATAATACTGCATTCTTTCGAATTGAATTAACTAAGAGTAATTCTCCACGTTGAACCATAAATGGAACTGGTGAATCGATCCTATCAGAATAATATTCCTCTTGAAGTCTGCCATCCGTCCAGAATACGGTATCTCGTTCGACCAAGACTTTCAAAGCTGCTTTTAGAGACTTTGGGTCATAACCAAAACCAGACCTATTATGAGGATTCTCTAAGTTAACTACTAAGCGTCGTTTATCCGCACTAGTTTCATCACTATCATAGACAAAAGAACTATCAACATTAATTTTTCTTACTCTCTGCTCGATGGTACAATAAATAGCGCTGGGAGACTTAAATGTTACAACTGCATTACTACGCGTTAGATTTACAATATCATCAAACCAACGCTGTAAGTCTAGATCTACTATAGATTTTTTTTCTCTTCCTGCTTGAATTGCTAATTCCTGAAGAACACTAACTACATAAGTAGGCCCGTCAGAGTATACTTCTGCTCTTTTAACAGTTCCATCAGTTAAAATTAATTCTAAATGTCCGGGTGATCCCATAACCTTGGAAAATGAACGTTTATTTATAAAACATCACAACCAAAACGCTTTTATTCTTCAATTACTTTCTATCTAACATCATGAAACTCATCGTCCTGGGACCGCCCGGCAGCGGTAAAGGAACTATCTCCGAGCGATTAGAAAAAGAATTCGGCTTTCTCCACGTTTCTGCCGGTGAATTACTACGTACAGAGGCAAAAAAGAATACAGCGCAAGGAAGAGAGACGAAGAAAACGATCGAAGCAGGTAAGCTCGTTCCTCATCAACTCATTGTGAATATGATTAAAGCCACTGTAAAAAACAAGAAGAAATATCTTCTTGACGGCTTTCCTCGAGCGCTAGAACAAGCACAAGCCATCGAAGATCTGAAGATCGATAGTGTTCTCTACATTCAAATCCAACAAGATCTTGTCATCCAACGTTTTGCCGGACGATTAGTCTGTCTAGAAGGACACCACAGTTATCACATTAAACATCTTCCGCCGAAAAAAGCCGGTATTTGTGATATTGATGGCTCACAATTAATTCAAAGAGCAGATGATAATCCAACCGTTATCAAAGAACGTTTCAAAATATTCCATACAGAAACAGAACCAGTCATTAATTATTATCGAAAGAAACAAATTCTTAAGACGGTCGATGGTTCTGGTCTTCCAGATGCAGTATACGAGAGGGTGAAGAGAGTGTTGGGATTAAAGTAGTATTCAAAAAGATGAGATCAGCTAAACAAATACGAATAAATTAAAAACAAAAAACTTATTGAGAACCATTAATCCCTAACTTTTTGCAGATTTGTTTCTGATTCTCAGTCAACTTCTGATAATTTTTCTGCACAAACTCTTCAAACTCCCTGTCGATATCTTTCGTCATGTACACCACCCCTTTTCAAAGAGATCAAGAATCACAAAAAAACATTCCCCCTGCCTGAATGTTGCTCCCTGTTCTTGACCCAGAAAAAATTCTCTGTTAAAGATTTTTTCTCAATTAAATAAGTTGTTTGGAGATTGAAACAAGTTTATAAACTTTGTTCATTCTGGAAAAGAAGTGAAAATGAGTTGTCATTGTGTAATTGAAATTGGAAAAAAAGATTTTGTGTTTTATTTTTAAATTGGAGGCAGAAATGAAGAGATTACTATTTTCAATAGTATTTAACTTTTTGAGAGTTATGAAAAGCCACAATCCCCTGGTCAGGTACGCAACGAAAATATATAAAGTAATAATTTCTTTACAATTTCTATGAAAAAAATAATTCTTTATATTGCGGTAAGTATCGACGGTTTTATCGCTGATGAATATGGTGGAATTAAATGGCTGGCTCCATATGAAAACACGGGAGAAGATTATGGATATAAAGAATTTCTTGCTTCTGTTGACACTCTTTTGATGGGTAGAAAAACATACGAGCAGATGTTGTCGTTCGGCAAATGGCCCCGTCAAAATCAGAAAACCTATGTCTTTACACGAAAATCTATGAAGAGTACAAATAAAAATATTATCTTCTCTAAAAATCTGGTTGAAACAGTACGAAAATTGAAAGCAGAACCCGGTAAAGACAGTTGGTTGGTCGGCGGTTCTGAAATCATCGCTTCGTTGTTGGAAGAAAGATTGATTGATGAGATGATTATTGCATTTATACCGGAACTATTAGGAAAAGGAATCCCATTGTTTAGGCCGAAAGCAAAACAATTTCATCTTAAGTTAATTAATCTTAAAAAATATGAAAACGGAATTATACAGGGATATTATAAAGTTTAAGATTAAGAGAGAAAGTCCCCCAGTTTCTTCTGATTCTTTTGTTCTTTCAATAATTTACTCTGGTCAAACAACAAATCCAGTTTGAAACCGAATTTACGTTGAATGAATTCTCGAGCATACTGCAACAGTAATTCCCTAGAGGCGAAAGTAATGGGAGGTTGTTGCACACTTTTTTTAGTTGCTTCCCGACAAACCCAAACACCTAACGGGATATTATAATCAGGAGTAATGAAGCGGAGAACAAGACAAGAATGTTGGCGCCTGAGTTCTTTCATTTTCTCGAGAATAGAAAGACGGCAAGCATAATATCCTCCGGCACATTCTTCAGCATACTCTTTTCGGCCATCATAGTTCTCATAATCAGTAGAATAAGCATAACCATTTTTCGACCAGGGATTTATTTCTTGATTGAGATAGGTTTCAAATAATTCATAACTCCATACTTCCGGGAAGAAAAGAAGGAAATAATAATTTCCCCACTCGCCGCCGAAATAAGCGGCATATTCCCCTACGGGGAAATCTTTAACTTCAGTAATCAGCTGTTTTCCCAGAGTATCATCAATGGCAGTGATACTCCAACGCGTGGGCACTAATTTTCGATTGTTCTTTAATCCAAGATTGCCAACAGAGATCAGTTTTGTGAGAAAGTTTTGCTCAAAGCCTTTAGTGTAGAGGTCAAGAATGGCAGGAGCTGCTCGCAGGTCCGTGTCACGCACTACGTTCTCTACTCGGGGATCTATTTTTGGATTAGCTGTAATAATTGCTTTCTTAATTTCACTTCTTGGACCAAACGGGATGATTTCTCTTTCTGGTTTTAATGAGAGTTGTGGTGTTTTTATAAGATTGACTTCAAGTTCTATAGCTTTTGAAGCCATGCCTACTTCTTGAACGAGTTCGAGAAAACGGCCACGGAGTTGTTTAACATTAGCGGTGGTTTGTGAGTTTACTAAACCATAACGCAACGAAGCGATACGGTTAATATTAAAGTTTGCTTTACTCCATAATTTTGGCGAATCATAATGAGACGTATCGCCAGAAAATTGCGGACTGAGAACACCAATATTGATGTTGGGATAGCCAAATCTGCCAATAAACGGTGCTGGTGAGGAGCCTTGAAAGTCTGTTTTGAAATTCTTTGGAATAGAGAATTGCGAAGCTTGTTCAAGGTCTTTGTATTTTACGCGATGGATTTGCATGGGAGATAGTTATGGTTAGAGTTATTCAAGCCGAGTCGTTTTCTAAAAGGGTCGAATTCGACCCCTTAACTTCCAAGCCAATCACTTTAGCTTTTTCCTCTTCTCATTTTCAGGAGTGTCAAGAAAATTCTCTGGTGTTGTTACTATTTTACCTGTTTCAACTTCTAATCTTTTTCGTGCATCGCCAGCAATAGTTCCACCTTTGAGAGCCGCATCTTTATTCTCTACGAAACCTTGTGCGTCTTTTGAGCGAGCTATTTCTGTTGTCGCTCTTTCACCAAGCATAGAAAAGATTAATTCTAAATCGTTCATGTGATCGCGGAGGTTCTCTTTCTTCAACCCTTTGAATTCCTTGTACTGATTGGGTGTCATACCAAAAGCAGCGTTACTGATCTCGGTCGTAAGAATGGCGTATTCTCTTTCTTTACCAACATCACGTTTCTTCCATTCGTCAGTTAATTCATCTCTAATGGCTATTCCTCGAATACGTTTCTCAATCCAAATGTCCGAATAGCCTTTTGCTTTATAGAGTTCTCTCATCCGCTTTTGGGCGAGTTCTGGATCTTCTATTTCTTCAACTCTTTCATAACCTACTTTTGCCAGCCAAAGCTTAAAAGGCTCTGCTTTTGGAGAAGGAATGGATTGAATTATACGAAAGAGGGTCTCTGTATTAGCACAATCAGTCTCTCTCGATTTTCCATCTTCTGCGGAAAGTTTCAACTGTACGATTTTCTCGTACACTTCAAAGCCTTCTTCTTTAAGATTGATTTTGAGATCAGACCAATATCTCCTGGCATTAGAACTTTCAGACAGAATACCAACAATATCAATTACCGAAAAATACCATTCTTCATTATACCAAATCTTACGAATGTGCTGACCTTCAAAGACAGAAAGTTGGGCGGGTATTGGTTTCATGAATATCTGGGATGTGAGGAGGTATATAAACTTCATCCGCACGGGTGACCAGTGGGGAGTGGCCTCTGAATCTATTTAACTAGGTAGATGTTCATAGAGCGTCGTGCGGACTTTGAATAGTTTCTAAATGTTTTGTAGTTATCCCTTCATAAATTCTAGTCGTTCTAATATCGTTATGTCCTAAAAGCTGTTGAATGTATTCTGTTTTGACATTTGCTTCCATTAAGTGGGTTGCAAAAGTGTGTCTTAAGATGTGGGGTGTTACTTTTTTGGTTATTCTTGCTTTGTTTCTGGCAGATTTTAGAATTTGTTGCGCCGTTCTGTCTGTAATATGGCTATCGCTGGTTTCAAAGAGGTATTCGTTATTATTTTTTCTGGTATTAAGA
>Ga0105164_10001648_pt1 | contig 14191 bp, 14 predicted proteins | sample VDWuncwatermetaG_FD_89674 | JGI IMG/M metagenome (GOLD analysis project Ga0105164, IMG submission 89674) | Wastewater microbial communities from Netherlands to study Microbial Dark Matter (Phase II) - VDW unchlorinated drinking water | ecosystem: Environmental > Aquatic > Freshwater > Drinking...
GTAGAGGGAGTCGCCGGCCCACACCTGGCGGGCGGTCATCTCGTTGATGGTGAGGGTCCCCGTCTTGTCGGTGCAGATGACGTTGGTGCAGCCCAGCGCCTCCACGGACGAGAGCCGCTTGACGATGGCGTTCTGGCGGGCCATACGTTGCACGCCCCAGGCCAGGGCCAGGGTGACCGTAGGCAGGAGCCCCTCCGGGATCAGCGCGACCAGTATCCCCACGCCGAATAGGAAGGCGTCCTTGGTCGACAGCTCCTGTGTGGTGCTGCCGGCGGCGAAGAAGATGACGCCAATAACGATGGCCACGACGGCGATGACCCGCGCCGTCCTGGCCAGTTCCCGCTGGAGGGGGCTGGGCTCTAGGTACAGGCGCTCCGTGAGGGTCGCTACCTTGCCGAAGGCGGTCTCGCCCGCGGTGGCGAAGACGATGGCCTCTCCCGTGCCCTCGAGTACGGTCGTGCCCGCCAGGACGCAGTTGGGCGCGTCGGCCAGGGCGGCGGCCTGCGCTGGCCCCGCACGCCGTTCTACCGGCTCCGATTCTCCCGTGAGGACGCTGTAGTCGAGACGGAGGTCGGTAGCGTGGATCAGGCGGGCGTCGGCTGCGACGCGATCGCCGCGGTGGACGATGAGCATGTCCCCGACCACCAGGTCGCTGGCCCTGATGCGCAGCTCGATGCCCTCGCGCCGGACCCGCGCTGCCAGAGGGATCCGCTGTCGCAGCGCTTCGACAAGCCGGCCGGCCCTATACTCCTGCCAGAAGCTGAAGGCGGCGTTGATTAGGATGATGGCCAGGATCGCCCAGCCCAACTGGGGCAGGCCGGCCAGGAACGCCAGGGCGGCGGCTGCCCAGAGGAGCAGCGCGAGGGTGTGGCTGATCTGGGAAAAAAAGAGGCGCAGAGCATGGGGCGGCCGGGGGGTGGGAAGCTCGTTGGGTCCGTGGCGGCGCAGACGCTCCTCGGCCTCCTCGCCGGTCAGCCCCGCCGGCGACGAGCCGAAGCGCGCGAGGATTTCCTCCGCTTCTAGAGCGGCAACGTCAGCGGCGGCCGGCTCGCCGGGCCCTCCGGCGGCCGCCGCGGCGCGCCTGACCGACGGGCGCATGGGACAGGGATCGCCTCCAATCCACGACCAGCTTACAGCACGGCGTCGGCGGCGGTGCAGGGCCGCTTGGCCGACGGGGGGGAGAGCCGGATGTCCTTAACGGGGAAGGGGCGGTGTCAGGCCGTTCGTTCGGCGCGGCGGCCCTGGACGTAGTCGATGCTCTTGCGGTACCACTCCTCGTCGATGAGGCCGCTGGCCATCAGGTAGTTGAGCATCGTCTCCAGGCCCAGGATGGAGATAAGGTTGTAGCCGTTGGCGCGGAGCCGCTCCCGGCCGCCCTCCTGGCGGTCCAGCAGTACGAGCACGTCCTTCACCTTCAGCCCGGCGTGCATCTGGAGGTACGCCCCGGCTTCGATGACGTTCCCGCCGCTGGTGATCAGGTCGTCGATGAGGAGCACGGTCTCGCCGCGCTCATAGCGGCCTTCCACGAAGATGTCGCTGCCGTCGCGGGCCTTGGGAGGGTGGATGTAGACCATGGGGGTCTTGGTGCGCAGAGAGAAGGCCGTCGCCACGTGCAGGCCGCCGAAGGGGATGCCGCTCACCCGCTGGAACGGCTGCACGTGGGGGTTCCGCATCCTCTGGAGGGTCTGCACCGCCTCCTGCATGACCCGGGCGGCCCGCAGCAGGGCTCGCGGATCGCTGATGAGGAGCCGTAGGTTGACGTAAACGGGCGAATGTAGCGTCGTTCGGCCCAGGGTAAAGTCCCCGAACTGGACGGCGCCCAGGCCCCACAGCGCCTTGGCCAGCCAAAGGTTCCCCGTATCGCGAATGGACTGCGGCATCTACCTGCCCCAAACATGGAAAGAGGCCCCGGAGACAGGGCCCGCTTTCCGGCCGATGGCTAGCGCGACGATAGCATCCGCATTTGGCGCTGTCAAGACGCGCCGGCCCGGCGGCGGAAGGCGGCCCGCCAGCGGCGGCCGATCTCGCGGTTGGCGGTGTCTTTCGGCACCCGCCCGCCAAGAGCGGTCAGCAGGTTCTGGGCGGCCAGCATCGCCATGCGTGAGCGGGTGGCCACGCTGGCGCTGGCGATGTGCGGCGTGACGATGACGTTATCCAGGCTGAGCAACGGGTCGTTCGGGGCCATGGGCTCGGGATCCGTCACGTCCAGGGCGGCCGCGGCGATCCGTCCCTCGACCAGGGCGTGGTAGAGCGCGGCCTGGTCGACCAGGGGGCCGCGGGCCGTGTTCACGAGCGCAGCGCTAGGCTTCATCAACCGTAGCTCTCGCTCCCCGATGAGGTGGTGGGTCTCCGGGGTCAGAGGCGCGTGCAGGGAGACGAAGTCGGCCTGACGCAGCAGATCGTCTAGGGAGAGGGGGGTCAGACGGTATCGGCGCTCCAGGGCCGGCTTGGGCGTCCGGCTGTGGTAGACGACGCGCATCCCGAAGCCGCGGGCCCGCCGTGCTACCTCCGTGCCAATGCCTCCCAGCCCCACGATGCCCAGGGTGGCCCCGTGCACGTCCTGCCCCAGCATCGCCTGGGGCCCCCAGGTCTTCCACTGCCCTCGCCGGACGTGGCGGTCCGCCTCCGCCACCCGCCTGGCCGCCGCCAGCAGCAGCGCGAAAGTGAAGTCCGCCACCGTCTCGTTGAGAACGCCCGGCGTGCGGGTTACGAGGACATTGTGGCGGCCGGCGGCGGCTAGGTCTATGTTGTCGAAGCCGGTGGCCATGTTGCTGACCACGAGGAGCCGCGGCGCCGCTTCCAGGAGCGCCTCATCAATCCGGTCGGTGAGGAGCGTGAGGAGGCCGTCGCTGGCGGCTGCCTGGCGTCGCAGCTCCTCCGGCGGCGGAGGGAGCTCGCCGTCCCATACCGCCACATCGGCGTGCTGGCCCAGCAGGTCCAGCGCGCCGCCGGGCAGGCGGCGCGTCACGTATACCTTGGGCCGAGGCATCGCTCAGCCAGCGGTCGCGGGCCGCTGGTCGGGCTCGTGACCGCTGAGAAACTGGGGCTTGTACGAACTCTCCTGGCCGCGCGCCTGGTCGTAGTGCATGCGGTCGTGGCGATAGTACGACCGCAGCCACTGCATAACGGTCAGCGTCCCGAACAGCGAGTTGCTGGCCTTACGGTCGAAGTCTGCCGGCTTCATAGAGGCGATGAGAGACATCGTCATGTTGCGCTGCCGCCGCATCTCGGCCACGTGCTCCGCCACGCTGCGCCGGCCGGCCTCCTCCAGGGGGATGGCCGGACGTTTGCCGCGGACGCCGTCCACGTTGGCGCCGTCTTCCTCCAGCGCCCGCTCCACCCAGGCCCGATAGGCCGCCTCCATCTCGCACAGGTGGGACATCTGCTGCCTGGCGTTCCATTCGCCGGCCTTGGGCGGCGTGCCGGCATCCTCCTCGCTCAGGGATTCCAGCACACCCAGGAGTTTTCCCCGCTCCTGGGTCATCTTCTCCACCAGCTCTCTGATCTGGGCTTCGTCGGCCATGGCTCCTCCCCTCGCCTGCATGAGGCTAGCCGTGCGATACCTGTCAATTAGAACCGGCCGATGGTACAATTGGCAAGGAGAGTTTTCCCAGCGCTAGCCTGGGCATTCCAGCGACCGGAGGAGGCGGTCCTTACATGGCCACCAAGGACCCGCGCGAGCCGTTTACCCGCATCGACGTGAGCGAAGCGCGGGAGATGATAAGCAAGGACGACGTGGCCGTCATCGACGTGCGTGAGCCGCACGAGTACGATGCGGGCCACGTGCCCGGCGCCAAGCTGATCCCGGTGGCGACGGTCTACGCCCGGCGCGAGGAACTCCCCCACGATAAGGAGATTATCTTCCTCTGCGCGGTGGGCCAGAGGAGCGCTCTGGCCTGTGAGATGGCCGCCGCTGCCGGCCTCACCCGTCTGTACAACCTGGAGGGCGGCACCGACGCCTGGATCAAGGCCGGGCTCCCCGTCGAGAAGTAGACCGCGTGGGCAAGTCTGCGACGACCGGCCGCCGAGCTTTCGCCATCGTCAGCGATAGCGGCCACAACGTTCCGCCGGCCCTCTGGCGGAGCGACGACTACCGCGAGGTGCCGTTCACGATCAACTTCGGCGTGGACGGCAGCGTGGACGACGGCGTCCTCGGCCTCGATGAGTTCGCCGACCTGCTGGACCGCTATGAGCGCGGCGCTGGCTACCCGACGACGGCCGCCCCGGCGCCGGGGCGGTTCCTGGAGGCCTTCCGTCGCTGCCTCCAGGAGGGCTACGAGAAGATCCTGGCCATCACCATCTCTTCCGGCCTCAGCAAGACCTACGAGTCGGCCCTGGAGGCAGCGAACCTGCTCAGGCAGCAGCACCCGGAGGCTGAGGTCGAGGTGGCCGACTCCCAGACGGGCTCCATGGCCCAGGGGTTTCTCCTGTTGGAGGCGGCCGAGGCGCGGCGCAGGGGGTTCAGCCTGGCCCAGGCCCGCAGGGCCGTGGAGGAACTCAGCTCCCGTATCCGCTTTCTGGCTACTTTTGAGACGACGAAGTACCTGGTGAAGAGCGGCCGGGCCCGTTCTGTCCAGCACCTCCTGACCTCGGTCCTCAACATCCGGCCCATCATAACCCTGCGCGGCGGCGCCGTCGTCCTCTTCGGCCGGGTGCGCGGACGGATGGAGAAGGCGATCGACTCCATAGTTGAGGAGGTGCGCCATAGCCGCAACCTGGGACGCATCTCGGTGATCGAGGGTATCGCTCCTGACCTCAAGGAGATGCTGGTGCAGCGGCTGACCAAGGCCCTGAACCTGAGGCGGGATCAGATTGTGGAGGCCAAGATCGGCCCGGCCTTCCTGGTGCACACAGGGAAGCGGGCCGTAGGGGTGGCCTGGGAGGAGAAGCGCGAGCCTTGACCCGAGCCTGTCCTGAGCCCTGTCGAAGGGTGCTCTTATTCGACATCGATAACACGCTGCTGTGGAGCGGGGGCGCCGGCACCGGGGCGATGAACGCCGCCTTCCGCGACATGTTCGGCATCGACAACGGCTTCGCGCGGGTCGAGTTCAGCGGCCGCACCGACCGCTCCATCTTCCTGGAGGGGCTGCGCCAGCACAGCATCCAGGGTGACGAGGAGGGGTATCTGCAGGAGTTCGCCCGCCGCTACTACGGCCTGCTGCCGGAGGCGCTGCGCCGGAAGCAGGGGCGCCTGATGCCCGGCTTCCCCCAGCTACTGGAGGCGCTGAGCGGGCGCCCAGACGTGCGGCTGGGGCTTGCCACCGGCAACTTCAGTGAAGGGGCGCGCCTGAAGCTGGCGTACTACGGCATCGACCACTTCTTCCCGGCGGGCGCCTTTGGTGAGGAGAGCGAGGACCGGGCCGACATCGTCCGCCTGGCCAAGGAGCGGGTGGCTGATGGGGCCCGTCCCCAGGATGTGCTGGTCATCGGGGACACGCCCCACGACGTTTCGTCGGCGCTGGCCAATGGAACGGTGGCGGTGGGCGTGGCGACCGGCCGCTACAGCGTTGACGAACTCCGGCAGTCCGGCGCCCAGGTCGTGTTCGAGGACTTCTCGGACTGGCGGCGGGCGGCGGCTAAGCTCCTGGGCGCTGTCTGAGCTCTTCTTCGTAGTACCGCTCGATCGCCGTGCTCACTTCGGGGATGGACTCCGTCCCCTCGTCCAGCAGCCGGCGCAGGAAAACCTCCCGACGCTCCAGCTCCGCCTCCAGAGCTTCCGCTGACAGCCCGGCCCAGCCGGCGAAGGCGTCGCGCTGACCGGCCTCCGGCAGCACCTCGAACTCGTCGCGATGGCTGTCCCACCGCGCGACGCTACTAGTCAAGAGATCGTCGCCGTTGGGCCGTAGGAGGGCCACCTCGTGGATCCCCCGTCGCTGCTGGCCGCCGGTGGAGCCAACGTGCAACGTCACGATGAAGGTCAGGTTGGCGATCTGCTGTCGCGGGATGCGCAGGTCCCTCTCTAGTTGGCCCAGTACGCCCTCAACCGTATCGTCGTGCATCGTCGTAGCAAGGCAGTAGCCTTCGGCCAGGAGCTCGAAAGCGCGGCGGGCGTACTCATCCCAGGTGTAGACAGGGAGATGGTCGCTCATCTCGTTGATGAGCATATAGGTGGGATGCGAGTTGGTCCGCGCCGGCAGGGCGAAGGGCTCGCCCAGGCCGCGCGTGAAGTAGGCCAGCGTATCCGGCGGGGTGAACGACATGAGCGCGGTGAGGGTGGTGGTCTTGCCGGCGGAGGGCGGGTCGGCGGCCACGATAAGCGAGGCGCCCCGCTCCATGGCGATCCAGAACATGGCGGCCAGGCGCGACGACATGCTGCCCGCACGGATAAGCTCCACGACGGACATGGGGACGGATGGCTCCCAGTGCCAGCCCCACCAACTGACCGGCTGATTGATGGCCCGCATGCCACATTAGATGATAACGCAGCGGCTTGTCGCCGTCTTGTGCCAGCGCGAGGCGCCGCTCGCCGGCCGCGCACCGTAGGGGCGCAGCATGCCGCGCCCCTACGCCCGTTCGCGTCCACATGCCCCTCTGTTAAGATTACCCGCGATATGTCGCAGATGCTGGCCGCCTTCTGTACCGGCAAGCAGAGAATCGAGGTCCGCGAGACCGTCGTGCCTTCGCCGGGCCCGGGCGAGGTGCTGTGGCGGGTGCGGGCCTGCGGCATCTGCGGCTCCGACCTCCATTTCTACAACGGTGTCTTGCCCGCCATGCCCAACATCTCGCCCGGCCACGAGTTCGCCGGCGAGGTGGTGGAGCCCGGCGAAGGCGTCCAGGGCTCGTCGGCCGGGCAGCGCGTCGTCGTCGAGCCCCTGCGCGTCTGTCGCGAGTGCGCCTACTGCCGCACTGGCCAGTACCAGATATGCTCCCGGCGGGTCCTGCTGGGCACCTTCGCCCCCGGCGGGCTGGCGGAGTACGTCGTGGTGCCAGCGTACACCCTGCTTCCGCTGCCTGACGCCTTCGACTTCCAATTGGGCGCCTTGGTGGAGCCGCTGGCGGTGGCCGTCCACGGCCTGCACCAGGTGGGGCTCTCGGTGGGCGAGCGGGTCCTGGTGCTGGGCAGCGGCAGCATCGGCCTGATGGCGGTGCTGGCGGCGCGGGCAGCCGGCGCCGGCGAGGTGGTCGCCACCTACCGCCACGACCACCAAGGCGAAGCCGCTCTGGCCGCGGGCGCTAACCGCGCTCTCAAGGCCGAAGCGACCGGCGGTCTGGAGCAGGCGGGCATCGACGTGGTGGTGGAGACGGTAGGCGGTGGCGCGCCCACCCTCGCCGAAGCCCTGAACCTAGTCCGCCCGGGCGGGCGCATCTCCGTGCTAGGGCTGTTCACTCAGCCGGTCCAGCTGAACGCGCTGGCCCTGATGCTCAAGGAGGCGCGGCTGGTCGGAGGCATCACCTACTGCCGTCCGGGCCGGCACTCGGACTTCGACGTGGCGATGGGTATCCTCCAGTCGGAGCCGGAGCGGGCGCGGGCGATCATCACGCACCGCTTCCCGCTGGAGGAGGCCGCGCAGGCCTTCGCTACCGCCGCCGACAAGACTACTGGCTCGCTGAAGGTTCAGGTGCAGTCATAAACCTTGTGTCATAACAGGCGGTAGTGTTTACGCTGACCACCTGAGGGTAACCCTGTGTCAGCTTTCGGCGACTATCTGTTAGAGAGCGATGGTGATGCATGTTGAAGTGCACTGTAGAGAGCGACGCTGGCCTGGTGCTGTCGGCCCAAGGGGGCGACAAAGACGCCTTCTCTCGCCTCCTGAATCGACACCGTCCGATGCTTCTTGCCATGTGTCGCCGAATGGTCGCCGACCCTGCCTTAGCTGAGGACGCCGCCCAGGAAGCGGTTCTCCAGGCGCTCCTCGGCCTCGCCCACCTTCGGCGGCCGGATCGGTTCGGCCCATGGCTGGTTGGTATCGGGCTGAACGTCTGCCGCCGTTGGCTCCGCGACAGGTCTCGTGACTGCTGGTCTTGGGAAGCCTTACACGGTGGCAGAAGCATCCCCGCCCCCATCAGTTCTGAGCCCGGCCCCGAAGAGATGGCCGAAGCCGCTGATATTTCAGAGCGAGTGCGCCATGCCGTGGCCCAACTGCCGCAAGGACAACGGGCTGGTGTGGTTCTCTTTTATCTGTCCGGCCTGAGCTACGCGGAGACGGCTGAGACTTTGGGCATTGAAGTGGGAACAGTGAAAACGCGGCTTCACAAGGCTCGTAACACACTCAGGAGGCAGCTCTGTTCAGTTTGGAAGGAGGGTAGCATGCCAGGGCAAGTCGACAACGCCGCTATTGAGGTCCGCATCGCTGATGTAAAGCGGGCTCCCGTCAAGGACGACGGCACGCGCTATCACGTCCTCCTGCTGGAGGAGGTCGGCGGCGACCGCCGGTTACCCATCTGGGTCGGCCAGTTTGAGGGCACGGCGATCGCCCTACACCTCGAGAAGATACCGGTGCCTCGGCCCCTCACGTTCACCTTCATGGCCCATCTCCTCGAGGCAGCCGGGATAAGTCTGCGGGAGGTGCGCATCAACAGACTTGCAGAGGACACATTCTATGCTGTTGCCGAGATCCAGGGGCCCCACGGCGTGGCGACCGTTGACGCGCGACCCAGTGACGCCATCGCGCTTGCCCTTGTGACCGGCGTGCCAATCCGGGTGAAGCCTGACGTTTTCGCTGCGGCCGCCGGCTGGGAGGCTGCCCACCCGGAATTGCAACAGCAGGCGGAGAGTTGGGTCAAGGCGCCGGGGGCAGCGGAAATTGTGGCAGAAGTTAAAGCCAAGTGGCCCGGATACGGATCACAATCGGGCAAACGCTGAGAGGCCGCCCTAATTCATCGCTCCGAAGCCGCGCCAGCGGCTCATGCGAGCCGCCTCTACCCGCGGCGTCAGCTCTCGGATGGCGTCGCTCAGGATGTCGATCTCTATCTCCAGCCGTCTCTGGACCGACAGCTCTTCCAGGAGCTGCTGCTTGGTCCAGAGGCTTACCCCCAACCGCGAGGCGATGAAGTCGGCCAGATCGCCGGGCAGGCCGGGCATCTCCATGGTCCTGGCCCACTGGTTGGACAGCGCTAGGTACAGCCGGTAGTACTCCGCGAACAGGGCGGCGGCGGTGTCCGCCAGGTCGGGGTTCTCGGCTTCCGCGTCGTGCACGCTGGCCAGGGCTTCCACATCGGCGACCAGGTACGGGGCCTCGCGCACCACCCTCAGCACCCGGAAGCGCCGGCCGCCCAGGCAAATGAGGTTCATGCGGCCCTCGTCCAGGTGCTGCACGCGGGCGATGTGGGCGGTGGTGCCCACCTGGAAAGGCTCCGTCGGCTCGCCCACTTCGTTCCCTTTCCGGATCAGCAGGACGCCGAAGGGCGCCCGCTCCTCCAGACAGCGCGCGATCATCTGCTTGTAGCGCTCCTCGAAGATATGCAGAGGCAGGGTAGCGCCGGGGAAGAGAACGGTGTTGAGGGGGAATAGAGGCAGCTCCACAGCCGGGGCACTTTCAGGCCTGCCTGTCGCCAGGGAGGTCGCCCAGGATCCAGCGGGCACGCTTCTCGTCGCGGGCCAGGACGAAGAGCTGAAGGCTGCCGGGCAGAGGCGCTACCCCAATCGCGCTGAGCGGGTCCGAGTTCTTCACATACACGGCGACCCCTTCCCGCTCCAGGGCGTCGCGCCAGATGCTGGCCTCGACCTCGTCGTGGGCCACGCCGATCATGATCAGACGATCGCTATTTGCGCTCATAGGACGGACGTGCGGCGCTAGTTTAGCACAGGCAGGCGAGATATCGACCAGGGCGCAGCGAGCGGCGCCCCTACGCCCGCGCGATTTCGACGTGGGTAACGGGGGAGTCGCCGCCGAACAGGGCCGACACGGCGCCGCCATCGTAGTACAGCGGCACGTACAGCGCCCCCGGCTGCACCGCCTTTGTCGGGTGGGCGCGGATGGCCAGCTCCCCGCGACCGTTGCGTAGCATCACTTCATCGCCGCTGGCTATACCGAGGGTAGCGGCGTCCGCCGGGTTCATCTCCACGAACTCCTCACGGTGCAGCTTATCCGCCTCGGGCGAATGGAGGGCGGCGCCCTCGTAACTGGTGTACAAGCTGCGGCCCGTACTAAGCAGGAAGCCATCGCCATCCGGAGCGCCAACGACGGAGGTCAGTGGTTGCAGTGCCGCTGCCTTCGGCCCCAGTCCATCGAGGCGCTGCTGGGCGCCGGAATCCAACTCGACATAAGTTGCGCCCTTGTACAGCGGCACCACCTGGGCAATCTCGTCCATGATGGCGGCGGGGCTCGGATAGGCGATCCTGATTTCGCCGGCCTGGAACCGCTCCGCCAAACGCGAGCCCAGCTCCGCCAGGATGCGCCAGGCCGGCTGGGCGTCTCCCTGGGCCGCCGTGGCGGCGTGCAGGCGCAGGACGCGACGGTCGGCGCTGGTAACCGTGCCCTCTTTCCCGTACGGCCCAACGTCCGGCAGGACGACGTGGCCCAGCCGCGCCGTGTCCGTGGCCAGCGGATCGATGACGGCCAGGAACTCCAGTGCCTCCAACCGGCGTCGCACTGCGGTGCGGTCCGGGGCTAACATCAGCGGGTTGTCGCTGAGGACCACCAGAGCCTTGACCTTGTCGGCCAGCATCTCTTCGAAGGTGAGGCCGGCAGCCGAGGGCAGCGGCGCTCCCCAGAGGCGCTCCATCTCCTGGCGGGCGGCCGCGTCGCCGGCCGCGCGGTAACCCGGCAGCAGGTCCGGCGAGCCGCCCATGTCGCGCAGGCCCCAGACGTTGGCCTCCTGGGGCAACACGAACAGGGCCTGCGCGGCCTCATCGCCGCCGCAGACTACAGTGATGTTGGCCAGCGCGGCGGTGATAGCCCGCGCCTGCTCGGCGCCGAAGTGAGGCAGGGCGTAGACCACCGACAGGGGCTCGTGCGCGTCATCGCTGGCTGCTGCCGTCACCAGGGCGGCCGCCTTCGACAGCGCCTCGCGCAGTCCTTCCGGTACGGGTGGTTGTTCAGTTCCCGCTGACCCGGCCGCCGGCTGGACGGCGGTGGCCAGGGCGGCTACGGCCGCCGCCTCCTGGCCGGGGCGGGGCCGCAGCCACACCTCTGCGAAGTCGCACAACTCGCCCCATCGGGAGCTCACTACGATCAGCCGCGCGCCGTTGCGGACGACGGCGTCCTTGATGCGCAGGCAGGCCACGTTGTGGCTGGACTCCAGGTCGTCGGCCACAATAAGGATGGTCTTGGAGCGAGCGAGGCGAAGCATGTCGGCGGGCAGCACCTCGCTGCCGAAGGTGGCGCGGAGGGCCTGGCAGGCGGCGCGGGCGACCGGCCCCACGCTGGAGTCCACGTTGTTGGTGCCGACTACTGCCCGCGCAATCTTCCCCAGCAGGTAGTTCTCTTCGTTGGTGGCGAAGGGCGAGCCCAGAAAGCCGATGGCCTGGGGGCCGTGCTTCTCGCGGACCTGGGCGAGACGGGCGGCGGCGAACTCCAGCGCCTCGTCCCAGGTGGCGGCCTCCTGCCCGCCGTTGCGCCGGATGAGCGGCTGCGAAAGACGCTGCGAGGGCTTGATGGCGTCGTAGTGGAAGCGGCCCCGCACGCAGAGCTGGTCGCGGCTGACCGGGTTGCCGGTGGCATCGGGGCGCACAATGACGGCGCGGCCCTTCTTGACGCCCAGGCTGATGGTGCAGCCCACCGAACACTGAGTGCAGGTGGTGGCTGTCCAGCGCTCCGTCTCGGTTGCCGCCCACTTGTTGGGGCGCTCCATGAGCGCCGCGGTGGGGCAGAGGTCGATGCAGGCGCCGCAGAAGTCGCAGTTGGAGTCGTGCACGGGCCCGCCGGCCCCAAACTCGATCCTTGTCGAGAAGCCGCGGCCGGCCAGGGTGATGGCCCCCGTGTGGCGGATCTCGTCGCAGGCGCGGACGCAGCGGGTGCAGATGATACACATCTGCGGGTCGAACTCCAGGAAGGGGTTGCCGTGGTCCGGCTCCGGCTGCTGGAGCAGGTAGTAGGTGCGCTCCTCGCCTTCCCAGGGCTCGTAGCCGGCCATCTCCAGCATCTCGCAGGTGGTCTGGAGCTCGCAGCGGTAGTTCTTGGAGCAGGTCAAGCAGCGGTGGGTGACCACGTTGTCGCGAAGGCAGGTGTCGCCCGGCTTGCACTTGACCACCCGGTGGCAGGTGAGGCAGCGGTCGGAGTGGTAGGAGAGGATGAGGGAGAGGACGGCCTTCCGCGCCTCCTTGGCCTCCCTGGTGTCGGTGCGGACCACCATGCCGTCGGCGGCCTTGGATGTGCAGGAGAGCTGGAGACCACGGGCCCCTTCGATCTCGACCAGGCAGGTGCGGCAGCCGGCATAGGGAGGCAGGCCGTCTACGTAGCAGAGGTTGGAGATGTAGATGCCGGCGTTCTTGATGACCTCGACCAGGGGGGCGCCGTCGGGCGCTTCGATCTCCCGGCCGTCGATGGTGAGCTTGGTCACGGCTCTAGCGGACCCGGTCGCGCTCTACGGGCAGGCCGATGTGCAGGGGCTTCTGGTCGGGCCGGGGGGCCTTCTTACCGTTGGGGTAGGACCAGTCGTGAGTCTTCAGGTGTTCTTGAGCCATCCCGGTCAGCAAGTGCTTGTCACGGTACAGCCCCTCGAAGTCGTAAGTGGCGTCGTTAAGGGGGCCGCCGGCCTGGATCGCCTCGTAGGGGCAGGCCTCGACGCACAAACCGCAGTACATGCAGAGGCGAAAGTCGATCTCGTAGCGGTCCACGTCGTAGCTGCCGTCTTCCCGCGGCGATGTCTGGACCAGGATGCAGCCGTCGGGGCAGGCCTGGGCGCAGGTGGAGCAGCCGGTGCAGCGCTCCTCGAACCAGAGGAGGTTGGTGCGGGCGTTGACCGGCACCGGCCGGATCTCCTCCGGGTACTGTACCGTGAACGGGTGCCGGAGGAGGTAACGGAGGGTTACCGATAGTCCTTTAGCGATGCCAGTGCCGAACAGAACGCCCCCCTTCTCTCGTAGGGGCAGGGCCCTGTCCCTGCCCGATGCACTAATACCCGCAGGGCAAATTCTACACTCGGCGCTTTCTTTATTGCAAGGCGGTAGTGAAGGAAATCACGGATGTGCGCGCCTGCCAACGTAGGGCTTGCGGGGGTCAGGTGGTTGGCGCGCTGGCCAAACCGGATGTAGCAGCAGAACTGCGGGGCGCCTTTTTTCGGGATGCGTGGTGTCTCCCCGTACCGCCAGATTCCTCGCTCCCGCTCGGAATGACAGGCATGTAGGGGCGATAGGCCGGTCGCCCCACGGGGTTCGCGCGTGTGGCGGCTGTGGTTGGACCGGACGTTGTAGGGGCGTGTTTCAAACCCGCCCCTACCGGCCGCTTCGGCGCCCCTTAGTTGGCGGGGACGACGTACTCGCCGCCGGCGGCCTGGTTCGAGGACTGCTTCTTGATCGCGACGTTCTTGGCCTTCCAGAACGCCTCGGCGAACTTGTTGACCAGGTCCAGGAGCTGGTTAGCGGCATCGGCGTCGATGTTCTGGCGCGCCTTCGAAGCCGTCTTCATGATGCTGTCCACCAGCTCGCCCAGCCCTTCCGGGCTGTTCTCGGGCTTGAAGAAATCGCCCCGGATGATGCGCACTTCGCGCTTCACCAGTTCGGCGTGCTCCTCCTTGACGTCGGTGTAGCGGACCAGCGCGTGCATGTACCTGTCTCGCTCCGCCTTCTCCATGGCCTGCGGCGGCTTCAGGTCATTGATGAGCTGGTTCATGCGGACAACGGTGAGGGCGGCCAGTTGGGCCAGGTGCGGGTCGTAGATGCCGCAGGGGATATCGCAGTGGGCGAACGCCTCCTCGGTCGGGAACAGACGGTTGAAAAGGGCGAACGCACGGCGCAGGATCATGAGGTGACCTCCTTCTGGATTCGGGCTTTCACTGTACAATTTACTACAGGGCCAACTGTCCAAACCAGACCCAGGTCGCCGTTCATGCTTGATAGAATCGCAAGCAGGCTTCTGCCATCACTGGCCCGCGTCCCCGGCCTGTATCCACTGCTGGCCTTCGTGACGGCTAGGCGGATAGTGGTCAGGGGTTGGAGCATGTACCCCACGCTTGCCCCCGGCGAGCACGTCCTTTTCGACCGGCTGGCCTACCGACTGGGCCCACCGCGCCGCGGCGACATCGTCCTCGCCTATCACCCGGCCCGCCCGGGGATCCGGATGGTGAAGCGGGTAGCGGCCCAGCCGGGCGA
>Ga0105164_10001651_pt1 | contig 14172 bp, 8 predicted proteins | sample VDWuncwatermetaG_FD_89674 | JGI IMG/M metagenome (GOLD analysis project Ga0105164, IMG submission 89674) | Wastewater microbial communities from Netherlands to study Microbial Dark Matter (Phase II) - VDW unchlorinated drinking water | ecosystem: Environmental > Aquatic > Freshwater > Drinking...
TTGAGATAAAAGTATCGTTCAAGCCCCGTAAGGGACAACCCCCTGAACTCTTTAAACCATTTTATCTAGAGAGTTTTGAAAAATGATGCTATGCACATACTAAAAATCGAAAACTTTATATTGACTGAATTGTTTTTAATTATGTAAGAAATGTATTAAAATATCTAAAAAAGAGGTGCTGGATGAATTCTAAAGCCCAAGCTTGGTTTATGGACTTCGCAATATCCTTGTTGCTATTTGCTTTTACTATAGTTGTTTACCTCAGCTACACAAATAATTTTCAGCAGCAGGACCAAAGTGAATTAAACAATATGCTTTCTGACGCCAATTCTGTTTCAAGCTCATTAGTTTTGAGCGGATATCCAACTAATTGGGACAACAGAACAGTAATTAGAATAGGCATTGCTGATGACCAGAAAATCAATTCAACAAAAATTAAAAACTTTAAGCAACTAAACTACTCGTTATCAAAAAAAGATTTTGCAACCACTTTTGATTATTTTGTTTTTTTTGTTAATGATAAGAATGAAGTGATGAACGTATATGGCGTATGCGGTGTTGGCAATCCCCAAATTTCAACTAGTTACAATATAAAAAGCGCCTATTATTATCAGGATGAAGACGATTCTTTCTTAAAATATTTTATGAACAAAACATTTAAAGCTGACATTTATTTTAAAGACAATAGTAATGATATTAACGGCCTTTATGGTTTTATAAGCAATTTAAGCAAGTATAAATTCATAGTGATGGAGCATCCTCTAATGACAGGCGGTGATTTTGCAAGTTATAAGGACAAATTGGAAAATTATTCCAGCAACGGAGGTTTGCTTATGATAAGCGGTGAATTGGCAACTCCAAGCACAAATACTTTGGAAGGAGTTGACTTTAATAAAAAGTCTGGCCAGTCAATATCTAATAGAATATCGATAGTAAATAATACAAATCCATATCTGTCTTTTACAATTGGTCAAATCATGGTTTTTGCACAGTACTATAATGTTGTGAATAACACAGCCACTAACTTTCAATTAATTGCAACCTTTAATCAATCAGGAGAAATTGCAGTTGCAAATTGGAATTATGGGAATGGCACCACTTATTTTTTCAGCGATTTTGATGTTTCAAATTTCAATGGCAACTTCATCAAAGCAATCCAAGATGCTGCACAAGGACTTGTTGGAGGAATATGCAATCCAATTAATGTCAGCGTATTAAATCCAACAAAGCTTGTTAAGACTGAACGTTACTTGAATTATAATTCAAAAATTGTCAGAATGGTGGTTGAGTTATGGCAATAAAAAATGCCCAATATTTTACAATTGATAGTTTGCTTGCAGCAGGAATTATAATTATAGTTGTATTACTGGTTTCAAACTATTACGTTTCTGAGAAGCAAAGAACTAACCTGAATTATGTTTCTCAGGATGTAGCGTTGGTGTTTTCATCAATGAAAGTGGGTGATGTAAATAGCGATTATGTCAAGAAACTTGTGAGTGAGGGCAAAATTTCAAGAATTAATAATACTATACTCGAACAGATAGGAGAGTTTTGGTCTCAGAATCAAAATGATATTGCAAGAAACCTTACCATAGATTTAATTGAATCACTTATTCCCAAACAATTTGGAATAAGCGTATTAGTGGATGGGGATGAGATATATAAGAGAAACAACACTATAACTACTGCGTTGGTTTCGTCTGTAAGAATGATAAGCGGCATTACAAAGGACAAGCCAACAAGAGGCTTTTCCACTAGGCTTTTTTTAGGTAACATTAAAGAGAAAGCTATTTCTAATTATGTGTATTTCGGCGGATTTGAGGGTCAGGGTAATATTACACGTTTCTTATCTATACCCGGCGATGCCAGCATTAAATCCATGGCTATCGAACTTGATGCTAATCAAAATTTTAGTTTTTATATTAACAAAAATAAGTGCTTAGGAATTTTTCAGCCAAGCAAGGGTGCGCTTTCGGCTGATTCATGGGACATAAGCTCTTGCAGCAATTTCATGAAGCAAGGATATAATGTTACAAATAACTTTACTTTCGAATTTTTGGAAAACAATTTGACAAGTGCATTTATTGGAGGAGGCTTGATAAGGGTTGCTTACTCAACTTCAGAGCTTGTCAAGCCCTTACCAAACAGTTCCAAGTACTGGTTTTCGGGTATAAATGGTTATACAAATATTTTCTCATCACTTTACACTCCTGGCAACTTAACTGCAATGTCTGTCCACATGCATTACAATAATGACCTCGCAGCCAACTCTACTATTGTTCTTTTCTTGGGGAACGCGTCGCTTGATTTTGGCAATAGCTCAGGTAATACAATCAATGATTTGGACAACAGGACTATTGCTTCAAATTTAAATTTTACCGACTTAAACAGTAAAAATTATCCGTTGAGATTAGGCAGTGGAGAAAGTGCAGGAGGAGCAGCAGACATAACTCTCGTTTCTGACTTATCAGGAAGTATGCAAACATGCGACAAAAGCAAAAGAGAAAACCAAATTGATGCCTCATTTTGCGGAGGCAATCTGTTTTACGATAATTTTAATGACGGCATAGATGATGGATGGACTAGAAATGGAGGTGTATGGACTGCCGCAAGCGGGGCATATACGCAAACCTCAAGTGCTATTGGTAATACAACAGCTGGAAACATCGACTGGAACGATTATAATTTCAGGGTAGATTTAAAACCTATAACAGGTAACCCTATAGGCGTTTACTTCAGATATCAAAATTCGTCCTACTACTACAAACTTCAATCTGCCAAAAATGCCCCATACACAGGATTCATTCTGTATAGGAACATAGGCAATGGTGATGAATTGCTTGCACAAGATAATTATTACATACCGACTGGAACAAGCAATACTCTTTATTTAAGTATTATAGGTGATAGAATAACATTTGACATCGATAAAAGTGATAGTAATAGTATTTACACCACAATCGATGTTGTAGATCCAAACGGCCCTAAAAATGGTAAAATAGGATTGTATACAAATAATAATGCTAACTCGGTTTTTGATAATGTTTTTGTTGGGCTTGATCAAGGTTTTTGCAAGTCTGAAGGGTATTGTAACACTTTTTCTAATGACTCCATGAAAGGGATTTTTTATAATAACATTGTGCTCAGTGATTTGGGCTCGTCATGTTCAGGCTTCTCCAGTGTTCCTAACTGCGGTTCTGGAACAACACCTTATTGCTATAGTCAGTGCTCGAATAATGGTCCAATTAATTTTGGTTTCAGAAACTGCGGTGGACAAGGGGTGGGATATTCTATAAGCCCATGTTGCAGCGGTGACTGTTGCAGTGGTCAACAGGTTTCTTGCGGAACACCCAGTTGCTGGGTGAGCAATACGGGCGGTCAATCTTCTTCTTTTGCAGACTGCAACCCGATATCTGTATGGGATGCAAACAGCCTGACAGCATGTGCAGGTGGATGCAGCAGATACAGCGAATACAATTTAGGCACATGTGCTGATAATCCTAGTCCTACAAGTACATGGTGTTTTGGGGTTACATGCAATTCCAGACCAGGGGCAGCTCAGTTTGGAAGTACCTGCAGCACAAACTCAAACATATACATAACAATGAACAAGACTGGACTAGATAGTAACCTTGCTTACAATAATTTTGAGTCTGGATTATCAGGATGGGCTTCTAGAGATGGAAGTATGAATGTGGCAAGAGACAGCAGTACTTCTTCTGAAGGTGCATGGTCTGTAAAACTCCAAGATACAAATGGAGGCGCAGGCAGTTCTCACATCATGCAGTTTAACACTTACAAGACTGCAAATATCTCGAAGATAGAGTTTGACTATAAATGCGAAGCAGGAGCTAGATGGGGTTGGATGTTTTACTCATCATCTACTGGCTGGAGCTGCATTAAAGGCAGCGGCAATCAAAATTGCGGTGCAAACTATCGTTATGTTGGAAAATTTCAGCCTGATGTAGTTTGTGATAATTCATGGCACCACGCGCAATTCAGGATGAATGAAAAAGCAGCGCCAGATACTGTTTCAGGAGGCGCAAACTTAGGAACAATTATAGGTGATTGGAGTGCTGATGCAAGCAACGCGAACAAAAATATGTGGTTTGACAATGTTACAATAAAGTTTGAGGATAGGAGTTTTATTCAGAAATGCTCAGCCACAATCCCTGTTCCGTCAAGTAGTCCTACTGTTTCTTTAACTGCATGCAATGGCAACTGCAATGACCTAAGTTTTACACAGTGCGTTGTCGGTTATACAAAATTACAGCAAGTTAGCAGCTGTGCTGGCTCAACAGCAGACTACTGCCAATGCTTTCCCTCTGAAGGAGCTGATCCTGTGCCATGCTATACATATACCACTAGCTATGTAGGTTACAGAAACCACTGGAGGCAGTGTGACGGAGTTTATGGAACTGGGTATTGGAAACAATACAACAACTACAGTTCTCAGAGTGTCAATTACTTTGACTGCAACAGCGTAGTTGGAACTTTTGCATGCAGAAACAAGTATTGGAACAATGAATTCGATGATTCAGGCTGGACTTCAAGAAGCACGCCCCATCAAAACTGGGGATGCGATTATTGCAGTTATTTTTATAGGAAAGAATTTGTATTTCCGCAGAAAGTGAATAATGCTCTTAATAAGCCTGCGACAGGCAGCCAGCCAGTTCCCTTTTCTGGGCCCTATGGCAAAGCTGTTAATGACAATATAAATGATTTTGCTTACAATTTCAACTTCAATGGTATTGGTTTGCAATGGCTGCAAGTTGACTTAGGAAAAATTGTTAATATTTCAAGCATTACGCTATGGCATTACTTCGTCTGGCCAAATAACGCTTATATTAACAATACAATTGCAGTTTCTGATAGTGGCGCATTCAGCGGTGAAGAGGTGGTGCTATTTAACAGCGAAGTCCAGGGCAGGTATGTTGAAACTGCAGATGGTAAAGAGATTAACATATCAAGTGGAATTTTAGGAAGATATGTTAGAAACTGGATTAATGGCAGCAACTACTCGATTTCTGGAAAGCAGTACAACATATGGAATGAAATTCAGGTTTACTCAGAGAGCAGCAACATAACGAGTGTAAACTTGAGCATTGGAAGCGATGATGGAGTCATTTGCTACCTGAACAATAGGATGGTGCGCTACAACCCAATAACCAGAACTATTGCAACTTGGAACGAGATAGATCCTGTTGACAAGACAATAGTAATCAATGGCACAAATATTTTATCATGCCAGGTTATAGATACATCGGGCGCTGAAGGATTTAATGCCAGATTAAACTCTGACTTTGGAAATCTCGTTCCACAGAATTCCCAATGGAAATCGTATGGACTAACCAATTATTGCAGCAATGACGGGTCTTATCAAGTTGGCTCTGGCGCTGAAAATGACGTCAATAAAATGAATGACCCTGCAAAGAACACATGCGAATATGGAGTTCCTGTGGATAATTGTGATAGTTATTATCCACAAAATCAGAGCAGGAACTTAAGTGTTGCTGCATGGTCTGATAGAGGGGACTCCAACAGCTACACTAACGGATTGTTACCTATTGCCACAATTTTAGCTCAGTATAATAATGGAAAATTTTATAGTAATATAAGTGGATTTTACACGTCTAGCACGCCATCGCCTGCTGCGGCATTTTGGACTGGAGCAGATATTTTAATAGTTGACGGTAACAATTGCAATCCCTGCTATCAGCCCCAGATAACTAATGCTCTAAACAGCGGTAAAATAGTGATAACTAGCTACAGCAACTTCTGGAAAATTCAACAAAACCTCGGAATCCCACAAGTAAACTCTAGCCAGTCTTATAATCATGTATCGTGGTACTTCAAATATGGAACCGGTAAACTAATTGGCGACCAATACAATGCCTTGTCTTATAGGTGGAGCACCCAAGTATTGGATAAAAGAGTGAAAGCTGCCAATTTGTTCAATGGCATCCAACCGATTTGGTACCAAGGTTCAAATCCGACGCAAAGTTGTAAGAAAAGTTATTGCCTGCCAAAAACAGAAATAACATATTGCTCAGGCTGCGATTTCACCAGAATTAAACTTGCAAAAAAACTCGATATTTTATTTGCAAACCTTATGATGCAGTCAAAAAGCGGCAAAGTTGGCCTTGTAGCATTTGGAAATGACGTCTGTGGTAATAACCCATTATCGTCAAATAACACGCAAGTTAAGCAAAATATTGCAAACTATAGGGCTAACTGTGGCAGCACATGCATTAGTTGTGCAATAAAAGCAGCTTGGGACCAGCTAAGAACCAGCTTAAAGCCAAAATACATTTTCTTGATGACTGACGGAGAAGCAAATACATGTCTGGATGGAAGTTTTTGCGGCTCAACTGCAGCAGCCAATGAGGCGTTTAATGTGGCAATGCAGGCTTATAATCAGTCACAAATTGTTTTTTACACAGTAGGTTTTGGTCCAGAGGCATCTGGAAGCTTATTGAGGTGGATTGCATCAAACACTACCGGGACCTTCTGCCAAGGCAATGATAGCGTAAGTCTTGAACAATGTTATCTTTCAGTTGCCAACGAGATTAAATATAGGTCACAGGCTGTAACAATTGGAACTGATATTACCTCATTTTTGGCACAAACAAGATTTGACCTATACCCTGATTCCTATATTGAATTAAATTATACTCCAGAAATTGTGAATACTGAATTTGGAAAAATCTTAGTCAGCCCGCCTCCTCAGAAAGTCCAAACTTGCTCGTCAACAGTTAATGTTTACCCTGAAATAAAAGTTATAGATGCAAAAGTAACTTCATACTCATCAGAACATTGGACCAATTTCCTTAGTGTAAACAGTCAAACAATATTTAACCTTACTAACTTCGGCCAAAACTATGTGAAACTTGGTGACCCTTTCACTTTAAACATTCCGCCATCTTCGTTGAATACAGGATTAAATAATATAATTATTGGAACAGGCGATAACCCAGTCAATTCAACAGGTTGCTCTCAAAATAATAGTTTTATATATTCAGGCTTAATAAATCTATCAACACCTTATTCAACGGTAAGCGCCAAAGCTGAAGGATGCAATTGGAATCTAGAGTTTTACGACGGTTCATTTTCTAATGTGGCCATACCTTCAAATTATTCTGGACCAAATGTTTGCAGCTATACTCATTTAAGCTCGTCATACAACGCTAATGACGCATTTCAGATATCTGCTTTTAACCTCATAAGCCTGCTTGATTTCGACAAGGACAGAAGATTGGATGTCAAATTCGATACTCAGCAAATCGGAGTTAATTCAAATCTAATCACGCAGGTGCCTTCACTTTGGGGTCCTGCGATCATTGAGATAAGAGTATGGAAATAGAATTGGTTATGCAACATCGAAATGGCAAAAAAGGGACTTTTTTATACAACAGCAGCGATTATCTTAACTCTGACAATAATGATAACATTTTCCGCTTTAAGCTCTTTTCATTTGAATGAAAGAATGGGCGTCATAGAAACAAGAATTGAAACTGTCAATTTTTTCATTAAAGACGTTGAAAAAGACATGAATAATGGTTTGTACATAGCAAGCTTCAGGACACTACTTGCTTTTAACCAATACATCACAAGCAATGGATTATTTCTTGATAATGTTAATTACAGGTTCTCGGAATTGTTTCTTAACGGCACAATTTATTCGCAGCCTGTAAATTTGACCAAAGATTCCACTTTTACAGATTGGGCAAACAAAATTACTGCAAGAGCTGATAAGGCAAATATTTTATTCAATTACAAAATAAACAGTGTTAAATTAAGCCAAAGCAATCCCTGGGCAGCCGATATTGAACTAAATTTAAGTTTAGATATTCGTGACAAAAAAAATACAAGCTACTGGCTCAGAGAAAAAAATTTAAAGACTTCAATTAGCTTAATTGATTTTGAAGATCCTTTGTACATTGTGAATAGCCAAGGAAGATTAACAAATACAATAGCAACTTCTAACTTAACAAATTTCGTTGTTGATAAAAATGTTCAGAACCTGATGCTGCACATGAACAAGTCAAATTATATATCCCACAATGATTCACCAAGCTATTTGATGAGACTTGAAGGTAATCTAAGCAATTCAACATATGGAATTGAAAGCCTTGTAAATGTGGCTAAATTCCAGGATCAAGGATTTGTTGCTAAGGACAGAAGTATAGTGGATTTCATCTATTTTGGAGCACAAAACACTGTAAATTTCAGAATTAACCACACTCCCAGCTGGTTCAAGATTGACAGAGACCATTTGGACATTTACCAAGTTAGAAATATAACTTGCGACCCTGCAGATTGTGTGACATCTTAAAATAAAAACATATAGAGGACTTTGAAAAAATCAATTTTTTAGCAAAATTGATTTTTTCCTCATGTGCCGCTGAATGAACTTACAGTCTATAAAGCGGAGCATTCCAGACGCACGAATGTTGAAAAATTCTTCCAAAAAAGAATTTTTCAAAGTTCTCTAAACATAAAATTTTTAAATAACAAATAAAAGAAAAAGAGCAATATGGACATACAAAGCACTGTCATTGAAACAGGGGTTGACAAATTAGTTAACCTTGTCAAAGAAAGAGGTCAAATTTCATTACAGGATGTTGCAAAAGAGCTTGGAGTAGATACAACTGTCATACAGGAATGGGTTGATTATCTTGAAGATGAAGGAATAATAGGTGTAGAGTATAAACTAACAAAACCTTATTTAGTTGAAAAAAAACTAAGCAAAAAGGAAGTAGAAGAAAAGGCAAAGGAATTTGCCAGCAAAAAAGACATTTTCATAAGAAAAACAGAAGTAAGTTTAAACTTTCTTGAAAAGAACGCGCAAGACTTAAGAAAAGTCAAAGGCGAATTTGATAAATTGAAAGATGAACTTGGAATGCAGCTTGATTCTGTCAGAGATGATTTAAGTGAATTGGAAAAATACCAGCAGCTAAAAGAGCAGCTTAGGAAACAAGTTGAAGAACAAAAAAATGAAGCAAAAAGCAAGATGGATGAATTAACACAGCAGATTATAAGAGAACAAAAAAGATATCAGGAATTAGTATCTGATTTACTCACAGAAAGAGCACAATTGCAAAGAGAAAAGGCAGAGGCTAAATCAATAGAGGAAAGCGAAATAATTTTGAACAGAAAACTGATAGATCTGAAAAATATTATAGTCCTCATAGAAAAAAAAGTTTCTGATGGAAACACGTCCATAAAAAATTCAGAAATGCACATAGAAAAACTGGATCTGCTCTCACAGGAGATAAAAAAGCACGTTGATGAAGAGAAATCAATGATAGAACCTTTGATAGCGAGGAGTCTGGAGCAGGAAAGAAAAGTGCTCGAGCTGCAAGACCAAATAATCAAAAAAATATCCCAAAAACAAAAAGACACCCCTAATGTGGATGATATTACAAAGAAGGTCAAAGATTTTTTTAATAAAAAGTTAAGTGTTGTGAATCTAGTTGATAAAGTAAACAAAGACCGTGATGAGCTTGAAAAAAGTTTGATAGAATTAATAAAAAAGGCAAAATCATTTCAACTAACTGCAAAGAGTTCTGACATCGGCAAAGAAATGCTTGATCTGGAAAAAAAATTTAACGATGTTAATAAAAAGAGAACTGACTTTGATTCAGAACTTAATGAGCTTAGCACTTTATTCAGGAAATCTTAAATAAAAAAGAGGTGTAAATTTTGTTTAAGAGATTTAGTATAAAAAAACACGGTACTAAAATAGAAAAATCTTCGGATATCAGTAACATCGGTGCAAAGAAGCTTGAAACCGCTGCAACAAATCAACAACAAAATGTTTTAAATCAACCTGCACAAAACCTTAATTTTAAAAAGAGTGAACAAATAATTAATCAATCATTACAGTCGCTTGAGAAGCCCGTCATTAGCGCTAGCATAAAAGTTGCAGAAGATTTAAAAGGGAGCGAAAAAGAAGAATTAAAAAAAGTAGAAAAGTTAGAGTCAGAGCTTTATACTCCATCTAAAGAGGACATGAAAATAATTACAACCTATGATTTTATTTCTGATAACATACCGATAACAATCAAGATATACAAAAAAAAAGGCGAATTTGTACCAATATATGATGTATCCATATCGAGCATTAGCAAGCATACTGAAATAATTCTTGACAAGATAAGAGAAGAACTAACTGCGCAAGTAACTCTTGGCATGGTTGATATTCTGGCAACCAAAGATTCAGGTATCATCGAGCAAAGATTTAGGGACGCAATATCAAACTTGGTTAGGAAACACTTTCCAGACGCTGATGAAAAGACAACTGAATTCCTTAAATCATACCTCATTCAAAGAAGCCTTGGGCTTGGAAATGTCGAAGTTTTGATGTCTGACAAATTTCTCGAGGAGATCGCAATTAATAGCGCGGATGAACCTGTGTGGGTTTACCACGGAACCCTCGGTTGGTTAAAAACAAATATAACCTTAGCTAACGAAGATCAAACAAGGCATTATGCTACAATGATTGGAAGAAGAGTTGGAAGACAATTAACCATACTAGAGCCGTTAATGGACGCCCATCTCAAAGGAGGAGACAGGGTCAATGCAACTCTTGAACCTATCTCTGTCAGCGGCAATACAATTACATTGAGAAAGTTTGCATCAAAGCCATGGACAATTACAGATTTCCTGAAACATGAATCAATATCACCAGAAGCAGCTGCATTAATATGGCTAGGCGTTCAATTTGAATTATCATCACTTATTTCTGGAGGCACTGCGACTGGAAAAACATCCATGCTTAATGTAGTTGCAAATTTCTTTCCGCCTAACCAAAGAATTATAAGCATAGAAGACACTAGGGAGATTCAACTTCCAAAATTTTTACATTGGGTTCCAATGCTGACAAGGCTGCCGAATCCTGAAGGCAAAGGTGAAATTTCAATGCTTGACCTGCTTGTTAATTCTTTAAGGATGAGGCCGGATAGGATTATTGTTGGAGAGATTAGAAGAAAAAGAGAAGCTGAAGTGCTTTTCGAGGCAATACACACTGGCCATTCCGTCTATGCAACAGTGCACGCAAATGATGCCAACGAAACAATAACAAGGCTTACAAATGCGCCTATCGATATTCCGAAAATGATGATACCTGCAATATCAATGATAATTGTGCAATACAGAAATAGAAGAACAGGAGTCAGGAAAACGTTTCAGATTGCAGAGATACTGCCTAATGCTGAGCCTAATGTTCTAATACAATTAGATATAAGAGAAGGTGTTTTAAAAAAGGTGGCAGAATCAAAATCGTTGCTGAGCACAATTGAGATGTTCACTGGATTTTCAAGAAACGAGCTCACTAATTCATTAAAAGAAAAAGAAATGATTTTGAAATGGTTAATAAAAAACAACATTAACACAGTTGATGGCGTAGGAAGGGTTATGGCGGAATATTATACAAATAAAGACAATATGCTGAAATACGTGCAGAGTAAACATGTACTTGGGTGATTAAAACTATGGCTAGCACTTTAAACTCAATGTTTTTAATTATTTCAAGAAAATTTCCAGTCCTAAGGAACAAACTAAAACAAGCTGGAATAGACGACAAATCTGAGGCTTTTATTAAGAAAACATTTATCTCAGCTTTTTATTTGACCACAGGCATAATTATCTCAATATTCTTAATCCTTGCGAAATTTGATTTGCTTAGAGGAGTGTTATTTTTGGCTGTGCCAATATTGTTTTTTGTTTTGTTCTTTTACATGATAAGACTGCCTGATGTGAAGATAGCAAGAAAAGAAAAAGAGATAAACAGAGAAATTGTTTTTGCAGGAAGATTTATCATCATAGAACTTGAGTCTGGCATTCCATTGTACAATGCAATGCTCAATGTTACTAAAAATTTTGAAGTGATTGGAAAGTATTTCAAAGAAATAACAGATAAGGTTGATTTAGGCACAAGCATGGAAGAAGCTTTAAACGAAGCAGCTGAATTTATTCCATCAAATGATTTTAGAAAAATATTGTGGCAAATAATAAATTCTATAAGGACGGGCTCTAACGTCGCTAAATCCCTTTACTCGGTTATGGATCAGATAACAAAAGACCAGATGACTGAAGTCAATAAATATGGTAAAAAACTGAATCCACTTGCAATGTTCTACATGATGGTTGCGGTTATCTTGCCGTCATTAGGCATGACAATGATGATAATATTATCATCTTTTATAAAATTTCAGTTCAGCGTAACAGTTTTGATGACTATAGCAGGTCTATTGGCATTTCTGCAGTTCATGTTCGTGTCAATGGTAAAGTTCTCTAGACCTGCCATTGAATTTTAACCATGTTTAGCATAAAAAATTTATTTAAGAAAAAAAATAATTTGAAACAGCAAGATACAAGAATAGACTTCTACAAAAAACAGGAGCAGAAATCCAAGCAAAAACAGATAAAAGCTCAAGACAGAAAACAGAGATTAAAACAATACATTGAAAGAGCAGGTTTCGAGCCCAATACTAAAAAACTGTATAGAATTTTTTTTAATATCGCTATTGCAGTAAATCTTGCTGTATCGGCTTTCCTCATTTATTATTTTTCTGTTAATTATGGTATAACTTGGGAAACTGTAATTTTGTCGATGATTGTTCTTTGGGTTCTTATTTTTTTGTTGTTGATATTGGCTTTATGGCTTATTTTTTATGTGGCTGTTGATTTAAGAATTTTCAAAAGAAAGGTTGACATAGAAGAAGTTCTTCCTGATTTCCTGCAGTTAACAGCATCAAATATAAATGCCGGAATGACAATCGATCGTGCCTTATGGTTTGCTGTACGCCCAAGATTTGGAGTTTTAGCAAAAGAAATTGAAAATATTGCAAAAGAGACCATAAGCGGCGCTGATTTGAAAGCAGCATTAGAAAAATTCGCATCTAGATATGATTCCGTTATATTAAAAAGGGCTGTAAGCATGATAAATGAAGGTATAGAAGCAGGAGGCGAAGTTGGCGAACTTTTAAATAGGATAGCTCTCGACATACAGCAACAAAAAACCATGCTTAGAGAAATGTCTGCAAACGTCACAACTTATGTGATATTTATTTCTTTTGCATCTATTGTTGCCGCCCCATTTTTATTCTCGATGTCCGGGGTTTTGATAGACGTTGTGCAAAATTTGGGCAATGCACTTGGGCCATCAAGTAGTGCTGCATCCGGTATTGGGATTCCATTAACATTTTCCGGAACTGGAGTGTCTTCTTCTGATTTCAGGATTTTTGCTATTGTTTCTTTATCTCTTACCTCATTCTTCTCTGCATTGATGATTGCAACAATAAAAAAAGGGAATATACAATCAGGCATAAAATATATACCAATCTTCATAATTGTGTCATTAACACTTTATTTTGTAACTCAGAGTCTTGCAGGAAACGCGCTCAATTTATTTTTTAAGTAATTAAATCTGGAAATAGAGTTAAACTTGGAAAGATTTAAATATTAGTTATTCAATTGATATTAAAATAGTAATGACTTTAAAAAACGAGGTGAGTTGATGAGTATTTTTGCTCAATTAAAAAAAGGACAAGCGGCCATGGAGTTCTTAATGACTTATGGCTGGGCTATTCTAGTTGTTCTTGCTGCAATTGCAGCTCTTGCTTACTTTGGTGTTTTAAGTCCTGAGAAGTTTTTGCCGCAAAAATGTATTTTAGTCCCAGGAATTGTTTGTCAACAGCATAAGGTTGAACCTACAAAAGTTACATTAGTTATAACACAAAGCTTAGGCAGGACAATAACTGTGACAAATATCAATGTTAATGGATGCACTAGCGCCTATACCCAAGACATGCAAACTGATCAAACACACACATTTGAAGTTGGAGGAGCATGCAGTAATGGACCTGTTAAAGAAAAGTTTAAAGGAGATGTAACAATAGATTATATTGACAAAGAATATAATATCACAAAAACAGCGCACGGCAGCATAAATTCACAAGTCGAATAATAGTTAAATTTAAATAGTACATATTATATTGTACGATAACAAAATAAAAATAAGAGGTGAAACTAATGATAAGTAGGAAGTCACAAGCAGCACTTGAATTTATTATGACTTATGGCTGGGCTATTCTAGTTGTTCTAGTGGCTATTGGAGCATTAGCTTATTTTGGTGTGTTAAGCCCAGAAAGATTCTTGCCGAGCAAA
>Ga0105164_10001652_pt1 | contig 14167 bp, 15 predicted proteins | sample VDWuncwatermetaG_FD_89674 | JGI IMG/M metagenome (GOLD analysis project Ga0105164, IMG submission 89674) | Wastewater microbial communities from Netherlands to study Microbial Dark Matter (Phase II) - VDW unchlorinated drinking water | ecosystem: Environmental > Aquatic > Freshwater > Drinking...
GATAGTCTGAAAACTTCCTATCATTTTAACCTCCGATTTTTCCAGTAGAATCTTCTTGCTTTAAAAATCGTCCCGAGTCCCTCGCCGCGACCATTTTACGTAATGGCGGCTCGGGACGAGGGACTACCTTAAACAGCTGATAACCTAAACCCGCCACCATAGCCGCGTTGTCCATGCAAAGCCGGCGGCTCGGGAAATATGCCTTTATTTTAAGCTTTTTACATTCATCTGTCAATCTTTCGCGCAACCTGGCATTCAAACTGACTCCCCCGCCAATAACTATCGTGTTTGAATTTTTTTTCCTGCACGCTGCAACCGCCTTCTCGACAATAACATCCACGACGGCATCCTGAAACGACGCGCAGATATCAGACGTGCTCGCCCGTGTTTTGTTTACATAATTTAACACCGCGGTTTTAACCCCGCTGAAACTGAAATCCAGGCTGCCGGGCTCCAATAGAGTCCTCGGAAATTTTATCGCGTTTCTGTTCCCCTGCTTAGCCAGTTTTTCTATCACAGGACCGCCAGGGTAGCCCAAATTTAAAATCTTCGCGACTTTGTCAAATGCCTCGCCCACAGCATCGTCTGTGGTCTGGCCGAGATTCAGGTATTTATCAAATCCCCGCACAAATACAAGATTGGTATGCCCGCCTGAAACCACAAGGCCGACATACGGAAATTTTATTTTCGGCTGCTCCATAAGCGGCGCGTAAAGATGCGACCATAAATGATTGACGCCCAAAAGCGGCAGCTTATTCGCAAGCGCAATGCCTTTTGCCGTTGAGATGCCGACTAAAAGCGCGCCTATTAATCCCGGTTCGTCAGTCACCGCAACGAGGCCTATTTTTTTTATCCCGCATCCGGCCTGCGTAAAGGCCTCTTTAATCACGCTGTCTATCAATTCGGCATGGTGCCTTGAGGCTATTTCCGGAACCACACCGCCGTATGGTTTATGCAGATGCAGGCTGGAAAGGACAACGTTGGATAAAATACGCCTTCCGTTTTCAACTATTGCCGCCGATGTTTCATCGCAGGATGTCTCTATGCCTAAAACTAACATTTATTTTACAACTTCCGACAGATACACCAATTTTATGCCTTCGCGCTGAAACGCAGGCAACATGTTCTTTATCGTCTTTATGGTCAGGGCCCTATCATGGCCTATGGCAACCACTGCATTTTTCTCTTTTGCTAAAGTCATCGCATGCCTTAGCTGGGCCGCGATGTAATCAGCCGTGTTTTCATTATCCAGGAATACGGACCTTTCTGTGAATTTAATGCCGGCTTCGCCGGCAATTTTGCCGCAAACCGAATTAACCGTAACAAGGCTGTCCAGAAAATATAAATTCTTCTTTTTGAATTGAACAAATAAAAGTTTCATTAATTTCTCGTCTTCCGTCGCCTTGGAACCCATATGGTTTGAAACGCCTTTAACGTATGGCACGCTGTCCAGCGCGCTTTGCAGTCTCTCCAGCACATCTTTTGCGCTCATATCTGTTTTTATCACGCCTTTTTCCGGCCTTTTGCTTGAATCGTGGGCTTCGAGCGGAAGATGCAGGATTACCTCTATATTGCCGGCATTTGCATTGACAGCGACATTTTTGGAAAACGGCAGATTAGGCAAAACCGCTACCGTAATAGGCTGGCCTATTTCCAGCAGCGCCTGGACATTTCTATTATTATACCCCCAGTCATCCAGGACTATGGCTACCTTGCCTGCGGCATGAAGAGGAACAGGGGCCTTTTTGTAAACAACAGCCCTGGATGCGCGTTTTTTGGCAATAGCCTTTTCCAGGTTCATGTTTTTAATCCATAAAATACATATGGAAACGGCCTGAAACACAATGAGGCAGGCTAAAACCAGCATTATTATTTTATTCAGAGGCCTTTTTTGACTTGGCATTTTCACTCACCGCTTCTTCCAGAAAACCTTTGTAAACCTTTATGCCTTTTAATAAATCCACCGCCCTATACAGCTGATCGTCATAAGTATCTCTTTGGGCTTCATGCTCGACGACAACATCAGGCCTTATGCCATCATGAGGTATCACTCTGTTTTTCGGCGTATAGTATCTGGCTGTTGTAAGGCGCAAGGCAGACCCGTCAGCCAGCGGGATCAGGGTCTGAACAGAACCCTTGCCGAACGTATTTGTCCCTAAGATAAGGCCGCGCCTGTAATCCTGTATGGCGCCTGCCACAATCTCCGACGCGCTGGCAGAGCCTCTATTGACAAGCACGATCATCGGGATGCCGGTATATAAATTATTGCCGTTGGATTTAAAAACCATGTCCTGCGGGGTTATCGCGCCTTTTGTGGAAGCAATAAGTTGGCCCTTGGGTATAAATTTTTCCGCAACGCCTATCGCCGCCTCAAGCAACCCGCCCGGGTTATTACGCAGGTCTAAAATCAAAGCCTGCATACCCGCTGATTTTAATTTCGCCAAAGCGGCTTCTAAGTCCTGCGGCGTCCTTTCCTGAAATTCCACCAGTTTTATATAGCCTATCTTATATTCCTTATCTAATATCCTTGCCTCTTTCACTGACTCTATTTTGATTATTGCGCGCACAACCGCGAAATCTATCAGCCTTTTTTCATCCTCCCTTAAAACCGTAATCTTGGCGATACTGCCCGGCCTGCCTCTTAATTTTTTAACGGCATCCTCTAATTTGATTTTTTTAGTGGGTATTCCTTCTATCTTTACGATCCTGTCGCCGGGCATTATTCCTGCCTTTGCCGCAGGCGTCCCGTCCAGGGGAGCCACAATAGTAAGCAAGCCGTCTTTTATCGCGATCTCAATGCCCAGGCCGCCGAACTCGCCTTTTGTTTCAACCTTTATATCCTTAAAATCATCCGGTTCCAGAAACTGGCTGTAAGGGTCAAGCTGCGATACCATACCTTCAAGCGCGCCGTAAATCAGCTTATGGGGGTCTATCGATTGCGGGTCTACATAATCCTCCTGAACAATGGAAAGCACTTCCTTGAAGAGCCCCATCTCCTTTTCATAATCTTTTTTGTCCGCGTTGTCCCTGAAATAAATGCCGTTTGATGCGGCAACGCCCGCGACCAAAATCAAAATTACAGCCAGCCACCAGAATCTGAATTTACGCATTACATCGCACCTAATCTTTCTTTAAGGATTTTATTGGCTAAGGCGGGGTTTGCCTTTCCTTTTGTATGCCGCATAAGCTGGCCCACCAGGAACACGATAGCCTGTTCTTTGCCGCTCTTAAAATCCTCTACTGCCTTGGGATTTTCTTTTAAAACCTTATCCGCAGCCTCGATGATTGTTTTATCGTCGGAAATCTGTTTTAAGCCCTTTTGCTCTACTATGTCTTTTGCTGTTTTGCCGGTATCAATCATCTGGATTAAAACATCCTTGGCCATTTTACCGCTTAAAACGTTTGCGTCTATCATTTTCAGCATATCAGCCAAAGCAAGAGGCGAAAGATTAAGCTCTTTTATGCCTGCCAGCTTAGTGTTCATTATCGCCGCTATATCGCTTAAAAGCCAGTTTGTTATTGCTTTCGGATTATTATAATTTTTCGCGCATTCCTGAAAATAATCAGCCAGCGCTTTATCCTGGGTCAGGACCTTCGCGTCGTATTCGCTTAAGGCGTAATCTTTAACAAAACGCTTTCTTCTCTGGGCCGGAAGCTCGGGCAGGCTTTTTTTTACGGACTCGATTTCTTTATCGTCAAAAGTAAACGGCACAAGGTCAGGCTCCGGAAAATACCTGTAATCATGCGCCTCTTCCTTGCTGCGCATAGGCAGAGTTTTACCTTTATTATCATCCCACAGACGCGTCTCTTGGACCATTCCTTGGCCGGATTCCAAAACTTTTATCTGCCTGGCTGATTCATATTCCAGGGCTGACCTGACCGCCTTGAATGAATTTAAATTTTTTATTTCTGTTTTTGTGCCGAGCTTTTTCGGGTCGTCGCTTATCGATATGTTCGCGTCGCAGCGCAAAGAACCTTTTTCCATACTGCAGTCAGAAACGTCCAGGTATTCCAATATCGCCTTAAGCTGCGTCAGGTATTCGTACGCCTCTTGCGGAGAATTCATGTCAGGCTCGGACACAATTTCTAAAAGCGGAATTCCTGAACGATTAAAATCTATAAGGCTAGAAGGCTCGCCTTCTTTATGCAAAAGCTTTCCTGTATCCTCTTCCTGATGCACCCTTGTTATGCCTATTCTTTTTACGGAATCACCCATCTCTATGTCAAGCCATCCATGATGCGAAAGCGGCTTGTCATATTGTGAAATCTGATAGCTCTTAGGAAGGTCCGGATAAAAATAATTTTTCCTGTCAAACTTTGTAAAATTTGAAATCCGGCAGTTTAACGCCAACGCGGCCTTTAAAGCAAAGCTCAACGCTGTCCTGTTCAGGACAGGCAAAGATCCCGGCATACCAAGGCACACAGGGCATGTCTGGCTATTGGCAGCATTGCCGAACTGCGTGCTGCATCCGCAAAACGCCTTCGATTTAGTATTTAATTCCAGATGTACTTCAAGGCCGATTATAGAATAGTATTTCATAGCTTTGGTTTTTGTAAATGCCATTGGGTATTCTGCTCGTAAGTAAAGGCCACACGAAAAATCGTTTCCTCGTCAAACGGTTTCGCCATAATCTGCATGCCGATTGGCAGATTATTTTTGGTGAAACCGCAGGGAACCGACATCGCAGGTATGCCTGCCAGATTGACTGAAATCGTAAAAATATCGGACAGGTACATGCTCAACGGATCGCTTACCTTCTCGCCTATTTTAAACGCGGCTGTAGGCGAGGTCGGCGTAATTATGCAGTCAAATTTCCTGAATGCCTGGTCAAAATCATTTTTAATAAGCGTGCGGACTTTTTGCGCTTTCAGATAATACGCGTCGTAGTAACCGCTTGATAGCGCAAATGTCCCTAAAATTATCCTGCGCTTCGCTTCCTGTCCGAAACCTTCACCGCGGGTCGCGGCAACCATGCTTATCATGGACTTATTTTCATCAGCCCTGTATCCGTAGCGGATACCGTCAAATCTTCCAAGGTTGGAACTTGCCTCTGCTGTCGCAACTATGTAATAAACGCTTACCGCGTACTCCGTATGAGGCAGGCTCACCTCTTCGCATTTGGCGCCTAAACCAGTCAAAACTTTTATTGATTTCTCAATGGCTGTTTTTACTTCAGGATCAATGCCTTCTACAAAATATTCCTTAGGCACACCGATTTTTAAACCTTTGACATCTTTGACTAATGACTTGGTATAATCAGGCACGGCAACGTCTGCCGACGTCGTGTCGCGCTCATCATGCCCTGAAATTACATTCATTAACAATGCGGAATCAGAAACATCTTTTGTTATAGGGCCTATCTGATCAAGCGACGAAGCAAATGCAATTAAGCCGTATCTGGATACCCTGCCGTAAGTAGGCTTAAGCCCTACAACACCGCACAAACCCGCAGGCTGCCTTATTGAGCCGCCTGTATCAGAGCCAAGCGCCATTATTGTTTCATCCGCAGCAACCGCCGCTGCTGAACCGCCGCTTGATCCGCCTGGGATCCTGCTCGTGTCCCATGGGTTTCTGGTTGGATAATAACAGGAATTTTCGCAGGAAGAACCGAAAGCGAATTCATCCATATTAGTTTTGCCGAAAAGTATGGCGCCTGCATTTTTCAATTTCTCTATAACAGTCGCGTCGTATGGCGGCTTAAAACCCGCCAATATCTTTGATGCGCATGTTGTTAATTGATCTTTTACGCAGATGTTGTCTTTAATTGCAACAGGAATACCGGATAATTGTAGGGGCGAACGGCCGTTCGCCCCTACATTATTCGCTATTTCGTTTTGATCCAAATGCGCAAACGCCTTAACCTTTGGCTCAACCTCATCAATATGCTTAAAAAGCGCACGCACCGTGTCCTGCGGCTTGATCTTGTTATTTTTATATTCCTCTTTTAGCTTATTTGCCGTTAACTGGAATGATTCCATATTACTCGATTATCCTCGGCACCTTAAAGAACGCGCCTTCTTTGCCGGGCGCGTTCTTTAAGGCATCGCCTGCGTCTAATGATTTTTTTACCTTATCTTCACGGAATACATTTTTTATCGGTAACACATGGCTGGTAGGCTCAACCTTGGATGTGTCAACTTTGTTAAGCTTCTCGATATACTTCAACACATCAGCCAGTTGCGAAGACAAATGGGCCATTTCTTCGTCGGATAACTTCATCCTTGCTAATTTTGACGCGTATTCAACTGTTGTTTTATCAAATTTCATGATTTTCCCTTGTTTTTATATTATAGCATATTTTTGCGAATTCAGCCAAACTCAATGTTTCGGCGCGCCTTTTTGGCTCAATGCCGCACTTATGCAATACGCTTTCAACGTCCTCTTTTTTTAAATGCAGCCTACCGCACAGGCTGTTCAACAGAGTCTTCCTGCGCTGGCTGAAAGCTGCTTTGACAACCTTCAGAAAATTTTCTTCATTTTTAACCGCCACGGCCGGCTTTTCCAGAATTTTCAATCTCAATAGAACAGAATCAACTTTGGGCTGCGGGTAAAATTTGCCTTTACCGACACAAAACAAAATATGCGGCTCTGTATAAAATTGGACTGAACAGGAAAGAATTCCATAATCTTTGCCTCCTGGACTAGCAACGATACGCTGCGCAACCTCTTTCTGTATCATTATAATTATATCGCTGATATACCGGCGCTGGTCGAGCAATTTGAAAATTATCGGTGTGGTGATATAATATGGAAGATTGCCGATTATTTTCAAACGTCCATCCGCGTCATTGCGAGCGAACGAAGTGAGCGAAGCAATCTCCTTGGAACACGGAGATTGCTTCGTCGCCCCTTCGGGGCTCCTCGCAATGACGTGCAGGATATCATCGCAAATAATTTTAACGTTTTCAATTCCCTTCAAATTCTCTTCCGCCGCCCTGCACAATCTCGTGTCTTTCTCAACCGTGTATACGAATTTTGCCTTTTCGCAAAGGTACTTGGTAAGATTTCCGCTGCCTGTGCCTATTTCCAAGACAATGTCATCGCCTGTCAATCCCGCGGCGTCTGCTATGCGCTTTAAGACGCCTTCGTCGCGCAAAAAATTCTGTCCTAACTTTTTAATGGGTTTTATCTTATCCATGTACCAGTTTTATCGCCATACTTATTGCCGCTATCATTGACGAAGGATCTGCCTTGCCTTTGCCGGCAATATCGAATGCCGTACCGTGGGCAGGCGATGTCCTTACGAACGGCAGGCCAAGAGTTATATTAACGCCTGAATCGCGAGCTGCCATTTTAAGCGGAATAAGGCCCTGATCATGATACATAACGATTTCTGCGTCGTACATCCCTTTGTTGGCGTTGTAAAAAAGAGAGTCCGCTGGTAACGGACCTACGATGTGCAGGGGCACGCTGCAGCGTGCCCCTGCTTTTTTAATGGCCGGAATTATAATCCGTTTTTCCTCGTCTGAAAACATACCGCCTTCGCCGGCATGAGGATTTAACGCGCACACTGCGATTTTGGGATTTTTAATTTTGAAATGTTTTCGCAGGTAGCTTGCGGTCAAAACAATAACATCGTAAATTTCCCGCGAATTCAGTTTTTTACTTACATCTTTCAAGGCTATATGCCTTGTCGCCAGGACAACCCTTAGAGGCCCGCCTGCGAGCATCATCGCAAATTTATTCGTTTTGGTAAGATGCGCAAGATACTCCGTGTGGCCAGGCCATTTAAACCCGGCCAGATTAATTGCTTCTTTGCTTATTGGCGCTGTCACAAGCGCATCTGCCGGCCCCTCTTTTATCAGATCAACCGCCTTATTTATATATCCTATAGCTGCCTTTCCGGTTTTGGCGCTTGGCTTGCCAGGCTTGAATGATTTTTCATTTCCGACAACCAAAAATGAAGCCCGCCTTGATAATTCACGGCGGGCAAGCGCCTTGCGCGTTATCTCCGGCCCTATGCCTGCCGGATCGCCTATTGTTATGACTATAACAGGTTTGTTTTTTGACATATGGATTTATTTCACAGCGAGCTGCGCAGCAGCCTTGCCAAGGGCTTCTTTTACTGTTTTGTTCTGCGGGTCAATCTGCAGGGACTTATCATAACTGTCTCTTGCCTCGCTATACATCCCTCTCGCGTAATATATATGCCCCAGGTAGGCATAGGCGCTGGCGTCTTTCGGGTTGGCAGCCAGTGACTCTTTAATCTTGGCAACAGCCTGCAAACCGCCTGCTGCCTGGCGCGCGTTTTGATGATCAGGTTCAATCTTTAAAACAGCCTGGTATTCGTCAGCTGCCTCTTTATACATCCCTTTTTTCTCATAAATAAAAGCAAGCGACAAATGCCCTTTCGCAGAATCGGGTTTTATCCCCAACCCTTTTTTATATTCGTCTGCCGCATCATCCAATTGATTTCTGTTAAAATAAATATATCCCAGGTTAAAATGGGCTTCTGCATGGCCCGGCTCCAATTCCTCCACTATCTTTAACTGCTCTATCGCCTTATCAACCATGCCTTCGCGCAAATAGATGGTGCCTAAATTATAGTGCGCGTTGACAAAATAGTAGGCGCCGTTTACCAGGCGCTGGAATTCAGCAATAGATTCCTTCACCTTGCCCATATTGTAATGCGCTAGGGCGAGATTATATCTTGCGGCATGAAAATCTGGGTCTACAGCCAGGGCCTTTTCAAATTCTTTTGCCGCGTCCTGGTATTTCGCCTTGGCTACAAGGTCAACGCCGTTATTATTAAAAGTGCGCGCGTCGGAATAACTAAGCGGCGCGCCCGGCTCGTCTTGAGATCCGGCGACAGCCGCTGTGGCAAATACCAAAAAAAACAGCAAAACCAAAACTAATATTTGACTTCTATTAAACATAATCCCCTTGCAGGCGCTGTCGAGCCGTTAACCAGCGAACCGACGATTCTCCTAACCATATTATAAAGAAATCCGTCCGCCTCTATATCAATATATACAAGGCCGTCTTTGGTTCTTTTTATATCTATCCGTTTTATTGTCCGCACAGTATCCTTAGTTATGCTGGCTGAATTACAGAAGCGCTTAAAATCATGCCTGCCCAAAAGGCTTTTTGCCATTTTCTTCATCAAATTTATATCTAATTTATGCGGGTAAAAATAAACTCTGTCTTTTAAAAGCGCGGATGGATATGCCCGGTTTAATATTGTATAACGGTAAACCTTTGCCTTTACGTCAAAACGGCTGTGAAAATTTTTACCTGTCTCTTTTATGCTGGTTACTACGATATCCTTTGGCAAATTACTGTTTAAGGCCTTTTGCAGATTATCCGTTGATATTGCGTGCTTTATACTGAAATTGGCAACCTGGCCAAGGGCATGAACACCCGCATCAGTCCTGCCTGAACCGATAATCTTTATGCGTTCTTTGAACAATTTTCGGAGGGCATCCTCGATAGTTTGCTGGACAGTTTTGCTGTTTTTTTGCGTCTGCCAGCCGGCATAAGCTGTCCCGTCATATTCGATTGTTAATTTTATATTTCGCATTTAGTAAAATCCCAAATCCCAATTTCAAATGACAAAACAATCATCAAATCCAAATCTTTAAATATTTAATGATTTGACATTAAAAGATTAATTTGGATTTTGGATTTGGGATTTTGTCATTTAATAAGCTCTTCTGCGATTTGAACGGCATTGGTAGCGGCGCCTTTACGGAGATTGTCAGCCACAACCCAAAGCCATAAGCCGTTTTTTATAAACGGGTCTTTTCTTATGCGGCCTACAAAGGTTTCATCTTTACCTTCTGCGTCTTTGGGCATGGGGTATAAGTTATTTTTAGGGTCATCCATAACCACTATGCCCGGCGATTTTTTAAGCAGCTCCCTTACCTTTTCCGGGGCGATGGGCTTTTTGGTTTCAATATATATCGATTCGGAGTGGCCTGTACGCACAGGCACCCTTACAGTAGTCGCTGAAATGGCAATTTTATCGTCGTGCATTATCTTATGGGTCTCATTGACAAGTTTCCACTCCTCATTGGTAAATCCAGCTTCGGTAAAACTGCCGATATGCGGAAAAACATTATAAGCTAGCTGCTGGGGCATCGATTTTTTCCCTATATCAACATGCACATTTTTCTGCCCGCTTGCAGCGACAGAAGAAATCTCCTGCTTTAACTGCTCCACTGCGCCCTTTCCCGCGCCGCTCGACGCCTGAAGGGTAGTAACAATAATCCTTTTTATGCCGATCTTTTTATGTATAGGCCACAGCGCTACAACCATCTGTATGGTTGAACAGTTGGGATTCGCGATGATGCCTTTGTGTTTTTTTACGTCTTTCGCGTTTACCTCCGGCACAACAAGCGGGACATTGGGGTTCATTCTGAAATCAGCGCCGTTATCAATAACCACTCCGCCTCTTTTCACGACTAGAGAGGCATAGGTTGCTGCAGCGCCTTTTTCGCCTTCGGTTCCGGCGAATAACGCGATATCCACGTTGTCAAAGCTTTCCGGCGACACGGCCTTAACAGAATATTTTCTGCCGTCAACCTCTATGTCCCTTGCGCTGCGCGCTAAGACAGATAGATTATCGACGGGAAATTTACGCTGGTTTAAAACACGCAGCATCTCTATCCCGACAACGCCTACGCCCACTACAGCAACATTGTATTTACGCATAAACACCTCTTGTTAAGGTTACGAAGGTTACAAAGGTTACCTAAGGTTACGAAGGTTACCTTTTAAAACAGCACCAGGAATTTTCCATTTGCCTTTTCTATCTAACTCATATAACGATTTTATATATCTAGATGACATGTAACTAGCGCTACTAAACAATGTTATAAATTCCTCATGTTCGTCTTTTGATACAAGACCATCTTCTAAACAATCTTCCATATCACCACTCAACTCCTCCAGAGACCCTTGGCTTATTCTAATACTGTGTATAAATTCTCCCAAGCTCCCTTTTCTATAGCCTTCTCTTATATTTTGCTTAGCAGAACGAGCAGCATCCCTCATTTGTGATGTTAATCTTATATGTGTTTTAACAAATCTTTCCGTTATATTATAAATCAATTTACGAATTTTACATATATCCTGATAAAATTTCAGTTTTTCATAAGCTTGCTGCCTTACATATGTAACCTTCGTAACCTTCTGTAACATCCGTAACCTTCGTAACCTCTCTACAAATTTTCAACTACCAGATCCCCGACCTCGGTTGTAGAATAACCCATTTTTCCTGCGCCGAGTGATTTTAATTTTGTCTTTACTATTTTTATTACACTGTCCTCAATCATCTTTCCGGCCTTTTGCTCGCCTAGCTGTTCAAGCATCATGCCGCCTGCCGAGATAGCGGCTAAAGGGTTTATGACATTTTTCCCCGTATACTTAGGCGCGGAACCGCCGATAGGCTCAAACATGGATACGCCTTCGGGATTTAAATTGCCGCCTGCCGCGATACCCATCCCGCCCTGGATCATCGCGCCCAAATCGGTGATGATATCGCCGAATATATTGTCCGTCACGATAACGTCAAACCATTCGGGATTTTTCACAAACCACATCGTCGTCGCGTCAACATGAGCGTAATCAGTGGTTATATCAGGGTATTCTTTCGCGACCTCGTTAAACGTGCGCTGCCACAAATCCCAGGCATAGGTTAAAACATTTGTCTTGCCGCAAAGGGTCAATTTTTTTCTCTTGTTGCGTTTTCTCGTATATTCAAAGGCATAACGAATACAGCGCTCAACGCCTTTTCTTGTATTGTATGAGATCTGAATAGCAACCTCATTCTTTTTGCCCTTATTCTTAAATTCGCCCATACCTTTATAGATGCCCTCGGAATTTTCGCGCACTACCACAAAATCGATATCCTCTTCCTTTTTGTCCTTCAAGGGGCAGAATGCGGCGTTATATAATTTAACAGGCCTTAAATTTATGTACTGGTCAAGAGAAAACCTTAATTTAAGCAAAATGCCCTGCTCTAAGATGCCCGGCTTTACATCAGGATGGCCTATTGCGCCGAGATATATGGCGTCGAATTTCTTGAGTTCTTTTATGTCTTTATCTTCCAGGATTTTGCCTGTTTTCAAGAATCTCTCGCCCCCAAAATCAAAATCCGTGGTTTCATATTTAAAATTGCATTTTTTACTGGCTGCCTTGATTACTTTTAAGCCTTCTTTTATTACTTCAGGCCCGGTTCCGTCTCCGCCGATTACAGCTATCTTATACATGTTATTCTCCTTGTAAAATCCAAATATCAAATTACAAATTTCAAATCAATCATTTAAAACCCAATATTAAAATGATTTGTCATTTATAGATTGATTTGTCATTTGGATTTGGGATTTTATCATTTAAGTTTTTTATTTTTCACCCAATTCATAAGCCCGCCTGCGTTCACCAGTTCCTGCATGAACCCAGGGAAACTTTCTGATTTATAGATTTCATTTTGTGTTAAATTTTTTATCTCGCCTTTAACCAGATTGATTTCCAACTCGTCACCTGCTTTTATCCGGTCACAATCCGCTATCTCCAGTATCGGAAGCCCTATATTTATCGAGTTACGGTAAAAAATCCTGGCAAAAGATTTCGCTATAACGCAGGAAATGCCTACGCCCTTTATCGCCACAGGCGCGTGCTCCCTGCTTGACCCGCATCCGAAATTCTTTCCGGCTACGATTATGTCGCCGATCTTTACATTTTTCGCGAAATCAGGCGCGATCGTTTCCATACATTTTTTGCCGAGTTCAACAGGGTCTGTTGAAACCAGGTATTTTGCGGCAATTATGTCATCGGTATTGATGTCATCGCCAAATTTATGCGCTCTTCCCTTTAAAATCATACCACTTCCTCCGGATGCGCGATGCGCCCCTTTATCGCTGTCGCCGCGGCGACAGCAGGGCTTGACAGATAAACAAAACTCTTAGGCGAACCCATCCTGCCTATAAAATTCCTGTTAGTTGTCGCAATAGCGATTTCGTTGTCAGCCAATATGCCGCAATGGCCGCCTAAACAAGGCCCGCATGACGGCGTTGATACAATACAACCTGAATTGACAAATATCTCTATTAAACCTTCCTTAACCGCCTGCTTCATGATAGCCTGTGTCGCGGGTATTATTATCGTCCTTACATCCCTATTAACCTTCTTACCTTTCAATACCTTTGCCGCAACTCTTAAATCCGATATTCTTCCGTTCGTACATGAGCCTATTATAGCCTGGTCAACATTGACCGACTTTAACTGGCTTACTGGTTTTACATTGCTCGGCAGGTGAGGACATGCCACTTGCGGTTCCATTTTTGATATATCATATTCTTTAATCTCTGAGTACTTTGCATCTTTATCTGACTTTAAATACTTTTGCCTTTTTACTTTTGCCTTTTTACTTTTAGCTACGTATTTCCAAGTAATCTCGTCAGGCTCTATGATCCCTGATTTCCCGCCTGCCTCAATTGCCATATTGCACATGGAAAATCTGTCGTCCATGCCAAGCTTTTTTATCGCAGGGCCTGTAAATTCCATTGCCTTATATAAAGCGCCGTCAACACCGATATCGCCTATTGTATAAAGAATAAGGTCTTTACCGCTGACCCACTTCTTTAAATTACCTTTGTATATGAATTTTATGGATTGAGGCACCTTAAGCCACACATGGCCCGTAATCCAGCTCGACGCGATATCAGTAGAACCCATCCCTGTTGAAAAAGCGCCCAAGGCACCGTAAGTGCAGGTATGCGAATCAGCTCCGACAATCAAGTCACCCGGCCCAACCAAGCCTATTTCCGGCAAAAGCGCATGCTCGACGCCCATCTGCCCGATTTCAAAATAATTCTTTAACGCCTGCACCGACGCGAAATCAGCGAGCATCTTTGCCTGGTTGGCGCTTCTTAAGTCCTTTGCAGGCGTAAAGTGATCCGGCACAAGGGCTATTTTTTTTATGTCAAAAACGCGTTTTGCGCCTGAACGCTTAAATTCTTCAATAGCCAGTGGAGCCGTAATATCATTGGCTAAAGCCAGATCTATCTTTGCCCATATGAATTCGCCCGGATGTATTTCTTTTTTATCAGGCGTATGCGCCAGAAGTATCTTTTCTGTTATCGTGTATCCCATGGTTTACAACTCTTTTATAAGTGGAATTTCTGAACAGTCAGGAAATTTTACGCAGGATAAACATTCGCCCCA